>Ga0302315_10005813_pt1 | contig 10444 bp, 15 predicted proteins | sample III_Palsa_N3_1_FD_200532 | JGI IMG/M metagenome (GOLD analysis project Ga0302315, IMG submission 200532) | Peat permafrost microbial communities from Stordalen Mire near Abisko, Sweden - III_Palsa_N3_1 | ecosystem: Environmental > Terrestrial > Soil > Palsa > Peat permafrost | place: Sweden... | reverse complement strand
CGGTGCGCTTTGCCCATCGTGCTTGTCGCGGAACGAGATCGAACGTTGAGCTAAGCATGTAGATCTGGGCATTAAACACTCTCGGACGCGGGTTCGACTCCCGCCACCTCCACCAATTAAGTGTGTCATGTAGTCCAAAGAAGGCCGGTAACCCTAGCATTAGCAAAGGTTCCGGCCTTTTTTGCGTCTTACGGTGTCCAAAGCAGACCACTGGCATCTGACGGTAAGTGTCGGTAGATTTGACGGTGACTGAGGTTGCCGTTAGAACGGTTACCGTCAAAGAGGTTGCCACAATGCCGCTTACTGATACCGCGATCAAGAACACGAAGCCGACAGACAAGGCACGCAAGCTGGCTGATGGAGGCGGCCTGTATCTGCTGCTCAATCCGAACGGCTCCCGTTGGTGGCGACTGGACTATCGCTACAGCGGCAAGCGAAAGACGCTGAGCATGGGCACTTATCCCGATACCGGTTTGAAAGGTGCCCGCGACAAACGCGACGTTGCCCGCGCGCTGTTGCGCATTGGCGTCGATCCGGGCGCGCAGCGCAAAGCTGCTAAAGCGGCCGGCGCGGAAAGTGCAGCAAACAGCTTTGAAGTGATTGCCCGCGAATGGCATGCCAAGCAGTCAGCGACGTGGGTCGACCTGCATGCCAGCCGGATCATGCTGCGGTTGGAAAACGACATCTTCCCTTGGCTGGGTAGCCGACCCATCGCGGACATTCCCGCTAAAGATTTTCTGGCTACCGTAAACCGCATCGTTGACCGCGGCGCTACGGAGTCAGCGCATCGAGTGCTGCAGAACTGCGGACAGGTGATGCGCTACGCGATCGCGACCGGCCGCGCCGAACGCAATCCCGTGGCCGACCTGAAGGGTGCGCTGCCACCCGTCAAGCAAATTCACCATGCGTCCATTACTGAGCCTAAGGCTATCGGCGGACTACTGCGTGCCATGGATGCCTATAACGGCTCGCTAGTAACAAAGTGTGCGTTGCGCCTCGCACCTTTGCTGTTCGTCCGGCCGGGTGAGCTACGTCAGGCCGAGTGGGACGAGTTCGATCTGGATGGCGCGCAATGGAACATTCCTGCTGCGAAAATGAAGATGCGCGAGCCGCATCTGGTGCCACTGGCTCCGCAAGCAGTGGCGATCCTACGTGAGTTGCATCCGCTGACCGGGCGAGGGCGCTATGTGTTCCCCAGTGCGCGTAGTCAACAGCGACCCATGAGCAACAACGCGGTGTTAGCGGCGCTCCGACGCATGGGCTACGGCACTGACGAAATGAGTGGGCACGGTTTCCGCGCCATGGCACGAACGGTACTGGATGAAGTGCTTCATTTCCGTCCGGACTACATCGAGCATCAGTTAGCTCATGCGGTGAAAGACCCGAATGGCCGAGCATACAACCGCACGGCTCACTTGGGCGAACGTAGAAAAATGATGGCGGGATGGGCGGATTATCTGGACATTCTGCAAGCGGGCGGGACGGAGCTACCCTTTAAGAACACAACAGCTGATTAAGTCTTCACCGTTTCTGTCCAATGAAATCTTAAGGCATCCATAGATGTCTTAAGACAGGAAAAATAAATTGACAAAACAATCAGTTGCCTTTGCAAAATCTATTTGAATGAGTATATTAGCGTCCGAATGAATATCAGCGGTGACGTTGGGAACGACGTATCCAGCGGTAGGATGATTCAGTGTGTTACTGAAGGCAGCATACGGCCACACAAGCAGCCGCTAGCGGAGTCCTTAAACATCGTGACCGTTCTTGTAGGCCCGATAACGGTTCACGCAGAAACCGCAAACTAGGAGGTGTATCCAGATAATGAAACATAGTGGAATTGCTCGCGCTGATTGAACGGCAGCAAATTCACTAGTGGTGCCAGAACCAATGGAGTGGTGACTAACTTTTTGCCATGTCACATTCATTGGAGAACATCGATGTCCACCTTTACAGAATCAGAATCCACGGTCCGCGCTCTGCCAAAAGGCGCACGGGCTCCGTTGATCGACCTAAACTCACCGGGACGGCTACGCGTCTGCAATGTGATCGCGTTGCTAAATGTTTCGCGTGCCACATTCTATGCCGGGCTGAAAAATGATCGCTATCCGAAGCCTGATGGTCACGATCAGACCATTCCTTTTTGGCATACATCCACGTTATTGAGCTTCCTCACTGATAGTTGAATGCAGGGTTCTGCATTCAGTACGCGTAGGGAATTTGCATTGAATTTCCAGTGCAAATAAGGCCGCAAAGTTGCATTGCGGCCGCCCTATTTTGGCTCAACTAATCAGTAGGTTAAGAACTATGCTCACGGATTTGTACTTGTCCGAAACGGATGAATTTGGTGCGTCAACGTCCAGTGCATTACATGCACCTTGTCTCACCTTCCCAATACAGTTTCAGGTACCAGGCTCTTGTGGCTCTTTTGTGCCGGCAGGCACTAGTCATCGAATGCAGTACAAGTCGCTCGTAAAGCCATCGAAACAGGTGGCTGGCTGGCTACGGAAAGAAGAACATCTACGCGATGCCTACCTCGAGTGCGAAAAGCACATCCGGACCTGCTCCAAGGGTGAGCTCGCTGAGCGCTATGTACACGAATACAACTCGATGCGTGGAGCGAAACAGCGGGCTAAAAAAGGGCTGATCGTATTTGAAAAACCGCTTAGAGATATTCGGGTTTGGCTAGCCCACCTTGGGCCTCGCCCGGCACCATGCTGGACCGTTGATAGGATCGACTTTCGAGAAGGCTACCTCATCGATAATCTGAGGTGGGCTACAAAGCTAAAGCAAACGCAGAATCGGTCGGTTACAAAGTGGCACACGCTCCCTAACGGTAAACGCGGCACCGTCGCACATCTTGCTGACTATCTCGGGCTGCCTTATTCGACCGTGTACAAGCGGATCAGGGCCGGATGGAGCATGGACCGCATCGTTGCTAAGGCGCCGCGCGGCGTTGCTCGATGGGAGTGGCCGCAACGCTACCGTTCCTTCAAGCCTGATTACGATGCCAGGCCAAGAAGCAAGAGATTTGTCGAACCACTGGAGTGGTTGATAGGGCACTTTAAGAAAATTGCTAGCAGCTGCGCCGCTTCTGATCAGGAAACCTACAAGATCTTTTTGGCTATAGAAGAGCTTGAAGAAGAGCGCGAACAGCTGCGCTTTGACGAAATCGACCGAGATAGGGGTCGTGTATTGATGGTTCTCGCCGCCATTTCTAGCTCCCAGACCAGCGGTGTGAATTTGGCGACCCTAAACTCTATCGATGGCCCAATGCTCGACGAAGTGCTCAAGAGACTATGAAAGTGCCTGCAGGCTTCGGGTCGATGTGCCCGAAATCAAAAGCACAGCTTCTGCGTTCGATGAGCGTTTGACAGTAAGTAAATATGGAGACGAAATGAGCCTCAGAAAAGTAAAACCGTCCCGTGCTCGTGAAATGCTCGGAGACGTTCCTAGAGACGGCATCAACGAGATATGTAAGCGGAAGGAATGGCCATTCAACGGATACACCGATGATTCCGTCGAGCTCGCTGTCCAGCTCTGGTACATGAGATTTGATTCGTTGGCATCAGTTTTGAAAGCGTTCCCGGTAATCAAAACACCAACAGTTTGGCCGGGCTCGTCAAGTACCGATATTTCAGTTGCTTTGGGTATGAGGGAGGAAAAGCTTCATGCGCAGACTGCAGTTGTCGTGCGTGAACTTGTCCAGCTGTAAGCTATGCGCTTGCTCATGCTTTGGTGTAAATGGGCATCCAGCATTCCTCTTGCGGTTACTCTGAAGCTCGCCTCTGACGAGTTGTTAAGTGCGCTCACCTACGCTCTAAACTCCGAGCCCAAGCGCGCTGTCCGTTGCCACCTTTAAAGTAAACGGTTCCGTCCGCTGCAATGGACGAGACTACTAGATTATGGTCGTGGGGCCGCCCTGGGTGGCGAACCGCCACTCCGGGGCCCAACTGATGTCTCTCAATAGCATCTACGTTGAGTTGGTGCATGATGTCGTCGATTACGGCCGAGCCAACCAGTTTCGACATGCCGGAAATATCAGTGCCAAACTTTTCAGCAAGTGCGCACTGTTTGGCAGAAGGTCGGCCTAAATCTGCCTCACCGTAAAAACCAATCGCTAAAGCATCATCAATCTCTGCTCTGGCGACACCAACAGACTTTCCCTCTAGATCAAGTCCAAGTTGCTTGCCAAAAGCTATCTGCGAAACATTTGTATTTTCAACTTTCGAGACAAGATTCATCTTTTTGCGCAACCAACGCTGAGTTAAGCCGCGGCGAAGCCGTCCGTCTTGAAGATGGTTAGAGGTCACGGCTCAATATAAGCGAGCGCTACTCTAAATGATTCTAGTCGCTGAGTTTAATCCAGCAGACACTTGAATGTGATGCTTGTTGTGACCGCACTGCCAGACTCTACGTCTCTGTCGATTGCGGTAACGATGGCAATGCGATAGCCACCAAATTTTCCATCTGAGCATAACTCGTGCAATTGATTGCACGATTGCTGCAAGCTCTACGACCAGACAGCGCGGCTGCCTGACATATAAATTTGCCTCTTTGCTACCGTCCGCGCCTGGGTTTTGTTTTGCTCGGGTTACTGGCCTTGGCCTCCAAATCTCCCAGCCGGTTCTCCAGGGCTTTGCCGAAATCGCCGAGATTTGATCCGCAGGCGGCCAGCCACGATCGAAGCTGAAGGGTATCCAGCCGAAGTAGACCTCGTTCTACGGCTGATACATATGGCTGAGAAATGTCTGCTTTTTCGGCTAGCTGTACTTGGGTAAGACCCGCTTCCTTACGTACCTTCCCCAAGAGCTCCAAAAAGGCTGGGTACTCCTGCTTATGGATGGTCTTGCCCTTTGGCATGCCTAGTCCGCTCCCGTAATGGGGCGAAGCTAGAGATGAACGCAAAATACTCCATGTTTATATATTATGCTTGCCACCGTAAAGAGCTGAGTTCGGGCAGGGATGATCGATAAATGGAGGTCTTATGAAAAAACGAACGGCCGTTTTTGCACCCATCGCCGCGGTGCTACTGATCACGATCAATTGCGGATGCGATGGCAATTCGCCAGCATCGTCAGGGCAAACAGGCTCAGTCGCGGAGATGTGCGCGCAGTCAGAAGAAGCGGCGCACTACATCGCAGCAGAGAGCGTCAATGCCAACGACGTTACCCGCGTTACCGATGACCTGATTGCTAACCGCAAATATCCGCAGCTTGACGACAGAACACTCGCGTCGATCGGCTCGATAGTGATTCTTCGTCGCGGCACAGAAACACCAGACGAAATCGGCGCTGGCGTGAAGAGTACTTGCATCAGCGCGACTTCCGGCCACTAGACGCTTTGCCTGTTCCAAAAACTCGGGGCTAGCGGTGCCTCCATGCTGTGCAATTGATTGCAAAAACACAGTCACCACCCCATTAGGAGCACTAAGGAAATGTATAAGCAGACACTGCTTATTTTGATGGCAGCGACGCTGGCTGGCTGCGCCACTATTGAAATAGGCCAAAGTTTTAATACGGCGGCCGAATCTCGCCTTCAAATTGGAGTTACTACGATTCAAGATGCAGAAATTTGGTTCGGTCAGCCCGCCGAAGTTAGGCATCATTCAAACGGTTATACGGGCCTTCTCTACGGACACCGTGTGGCACGTGGCAATGGACTCACGGGGCACGCCAGTGCTCAAACGGAAGTGCTTGGGATGGAATTTGGTCCCGACGGCAAACTAACTCGATTCGACACCGGCGGTTCGCCTGCAACAGTCAAGTCCAATTAGGGAAAGGAAACAGGCCCATTCCTGGAAGTGTCCGCCTTTCAGGCAGTGCGTCTTTCTTTGCAATTGATTGCATGAGCTCGACGTTCAGTTAGGCGGCGGGGACGCTGTCTGCCTTGAACGAACTGTTACGTGGCATCTGACGGTTGATGAAACAATGGTATATGTTGCCCAACAGCCTCGTGGGAAATGAAGCACCCGAACAGCGCTGCCTGCTCGGCGTTGCGCTGCCGAAACGCCTCTGGGGCCAGAAGGACTGTGTCAAAGTCCGCGTAGCCACCATAGCGCTGGTTTCCTATCCAGTGGGTCGCTCGATGGGCATACATCTCTGGTTGGAGGTCTGTAAATTTTCCGGCGCCAGCCTTATTCTCGATGTGGATGCCGAGTAACCGGCCAGTCCGATCTGATACGACAACCAGAACATCAGTTTCAGATTGACGATTGGTGGTAATTCTTTCTCCGGTATCCGAATCGACGCTGGGGAAAGGATGGGTGCCCCAAGGATGATTTGCGCGGCAACTGCGCAAAGTCGCGCTGCAGCCATTGAACTTGGTCTGGGAAATGAGCCATACCAAGAACTCGGGATTGGTCTGCAGTTCGACCGCCAGTGCGCGATCGAGTTCTTTTTCAGTCGCCATAGATCTACCCGTGTTGCATGACGCTGGAGTTAAGCGGCGGCGGAGCCGTCCGCTTTGAGGAGTGGCTAGGCTGCGACACTTTGCAAAGAAAGTGCAATCCCTTGCAGGGCAGCAGCAATTGCCGCGGCATAAGCTGCTCGTTTGCTCCACAATGATTGTGCGATGGCAGTGCCGATAAAATCTGTGTTCTTGCCAACAATGATCGCAGCCGAATGAATTCCGTTAGCGTCAGCTTCGTCTTTATATGGAACCAGTACTGTTGCGGACCGGTGCCACAAAATTGCGGCTATAAATGCAGATAGAGCCGCTCCTAGATTGAGCAAAACGATTGCGATGTTGACTGTCACTGTTGAAATTCCCCTCTGCCTATCGTTGGATTTAAGCGGCGGCGACGCCGCCGCCTTGAACGAGTTGCTAGGCCTCACTGGAGCTCTAACTCTGCCTCAACAAAGTAGCCCTCACCTTTCTTGGCTCCAGAAATCCAGGTGCAGTAGTAACCGCCGTGAGGTGCGGCACCGAGATTGGCAAGCTCATTGTGTCGATTAGACGGAGGCGATTCTTTAAAGGATCTACCTGCAACAACCATTTTTCTAGGTTTCTTGTCAGACTTGTGAACGACTTGATCGCCAATGTTGAAAGACATGAGCACGCCTCTTTGTGACGCCAACTACCTAATAGGTGGACCCCTGGGTCCAGTTATACATTCTTGATCGGCAGCGGAGATGTACGCCCGACGCTCTGATTTATCTGGAGCGTATCTGTGCCCGGTCCGGCTAACAACCGGCTGGTAAAACCCGACCAAGACGACGCAGAGGAAGAGCCCATAGAGCGGCCGCGTCTTGTCCTCGAAGCTGGCTGCCGTATGTTTACATTGAGGCGCCCGCTTCTAAGGGAGGGGCATGGTCGTCGGTTCCACCTGACGTTGCAGAGTCGGCTATTGCCAAACACCTGTCGGATCGGGCCGGGCTCGCGGAGCAATTTCATACTGCGCCGTGGCAACGATTTCAAGTATCAGAAAGGCCATTCAACGCATGTAGTTGTGCCTGATACGTGTAATTGCAAATCCGTTCGGCAGAGTGCGATGGCTCTCTGGCATGCTGCTTACGTGTGCGAGGGACCCTTTGGCATTGATGTGATCTGATCGACGAGCTAGGCAGTCGCCATCAAGACACTAAAGTTTTGCAATTGATTGCATAGTTGTTCAGAAAATACTGCAGATCGAATCGGCGTTCCCATGAAATCACCAATCCTGGTCCGCGCCGTTGCTGTCAGAGTCATCATTACGTCTATGCCTCCGGAACCCGTCTTTAGCAGCCGCCCAGCTCTCTGGGACGTAACTCCAAATCGAGTGAGCCGACGCCAAAACGGATTTGCTCGACGTAAGATTTTGTGTGAGTGATTCCGCTACAAAGTCATCGAGAGCGTCCCTGGATCTCATGATGTCGCCGAGAAGTGGGGCTTCTGGCAGTTGCGTCTGGAAGGTGAGAGGGTCTAGATCGAAGTTGGTCCCGGTACAAGCTTTTTTAAACTCGATCTGAGTTTGAGAGCAGTCGCCGCTCAAATATTCGCATTTTCCCAGAAAGGAGAATTCACGAGAAAGGACGGCTAGCCTTCTGATCAGTGCTAGGGCTTTAGCTCGATCGAACGAAGCTGAGGTGTGAAAGGCGATAGCGTCAACCTCGATTTCAGCTATTTCGTCCCGCAGTTCAGACAGGCGAGCGGATCTATCCTTCCTAAGCTCTCTGTGATTTTGCTGGTCGCTAACGATCGCCCATCCAAGCACCACCGTAGCCCACGTTAGAAGCCAACCCAAAGCAGTGCCTGCGGCACTCCAAAAGGAGGTTCCAGTTGAGCAATTCAAGAGGCGGCGCGCTGGATGTAGCTGCGGATTTCCCGAATGAGCAAATCGTCTGCTGAGCGCAGCGTAATTCGACGCAGCAGATCTGCAGTCTGATAACCCAGGCGAACTAGTCCACCGAAAGCTTCTTCCAAGAAAGATGAGCCGTAACCGAGCGCACCGTCCAATTCAATGGTCAGCGTTTCCTGTTCATTCTTCAAATGATTGACCATAAGATCGCGGAATGCCTCACCGCTGTAGGGTCCATCATTTCTGTATCGGCCAGCGGGAAACCGGCTGAAGTCCTTTGCTACGTTCACTTGTATCTCACGCATTTTGGTCGTCCCGAAATGGGAAGCTCCAAACCAATATTGTGCCTAGAATCGAGTTCTTAAAGCTTCGAACCCGAATCGCCGGTATCAAAGTTGGATTCCAGTACCGCAATTTACCTCTGTTGCTGTATACGGTCAGTAGACTCCCTTCCACTTGGTGCAACACGTTCGTAATATCGGAAAAGCCTACGCCTCGATAGTCTTCCTCTGTACGCGTCCTTCGTAGCCGCAGCGCCGCCTTTATCATTCGACCATCGGTAGTGCGCCGATCGCCGAACATTCGATAAATTGCATCCAGCCATACCTCTGTTGGGTGGCGCCGTGGCAAAGACCTTGGAATTCCAATACCTAAATCGCAGACTGCCACATACAGCGAGTTTTTCTCTTCACGACTGAACATCCACCACTCCTTGGTGGGTTCCAAGTCTAAACCATCCTCACGTTTCGCGAGATGACTGTGGTTTGAGACATTCGTTATCGCTTCAGAAACACTACGATAGAGCTTGCTATGAGCGGTACCGGAAAGCTGAGCCGTCTCTTCAATAAGTTTGCCCGCCTTCTCTCCGTCAACTATGACGGCGCGCGCGACCTTCCAGTTAACAGCATCAGATGATGTTGGAACAACCAAGCTATTGTGTCCAAGAAGTCGATAGACCCCCAGATGTTGGAGAACTTCTTCTACCTTGGCTTTTTTACTAGGTTTGCAAGAGAGCTTTTTCGTCGGAAATGCGTCGATTAACCGGGTCAACTCAGCATAGAAAAGAAGCATTCCCTCTGCGTGCAAGATCTCCGTTCTTGAGAAATCTAGGCGAACCTCTTCGTTGTCAGCAACAAAGGCCATGCGCAGTTCTTGCATGGTCTTCGTAAGTTGATAGTGGAGATTCCGATCCGCTAGAGAGACAACCTGGGGGAGGTAGACCGTATCAAGGCCCGATTCTCCAAACTGGGACAGAATGACCGGCTTCATCGTATGCCTGCCGGCGCGCAGGCGCTTCAACGACTTGCGCAGTCGTTTACTACTGATTCGCCTACTCTTCCAGCGGCGCAGATCTCCCTTTCTGCCCATATATCCCCAGTGCCGCTGGCTAGCGAATCGGCATTCTAGCAGCGTTGAACGCTTGCCAAGTTTTCAGCTTATAGCGGCTCTCGGGGTCTACCCGTTTTCGCGGACGCGAGAAGTTCGCACTCTAATCATCTGTTCTATCATCCGGAGGGGCAGGGTGAAAATGGTTCACAGAAGACTGCGCCACAGGCCATTGAATGTTTCTACGCGTGGAATCAACCAGAAACTGACGTCGGCCAGCTGAGTGCAACCTAACGGATTGGCAAATTAGGCAACGATGTAGCTAACATGTGCTTCTGCAATTGATTGCAAGTTTTATCGCTGACTGGCCTATCCCATAGAGCGATCGCCGCGCCCAACCTCCAGCGCGCAAGCTAGCAGGGTATGAGTTATGGCGGTAACTTTGACGGTAACTTGGGTGGCGGTGCGTCCATAAGTGTTGATGTATATGGGTTTGTGCGGTCAGTTCAATAGACGCCACCCCATTTTAAGCTCCAAAGCAGTCCAACGAAGGCCGGCAACCCAAGCGAAAGCGAAGGTTCCGGCCTTTTTTGCGCCTGATGTTCTCCTGCGGCAAGTCCGGAAATCCGATCGGAAAGCGCCAGAGCAACGTATCAAACTTTGGGTATCCCAATCTTCCGCCAGCGTGAATCCTTCATCGATACGACGCGGCCAGCAGAGCATCGCAGGCAATGGCCGGGCTGCCGGTACGTTCGTAGGCATCCACCCAGCTGCGATAGTTGTGGATGACCGGTTGATCGTTGGGATGAAAGCCGGGCTTGAAGTAGGCCAGCAATTTTG
>Ga0302315_10005809_pt1 | contig 10447 bp, 8 predicted proteins | sample III_Palsa_N3_1_FD_200532 | JGI IMG/M metagenome (GOLD analysis project Ga0302315, IMG submission 200532) | Peat permafrost microbial communities from Stordalen Mire near Abisko, Sweden - III_Palsa_N3_1 | ecosystem: Environmental > Terrestrial > Soil > Palsa > Peat permafrost | place: Sweden... | reverse complement strand
GATTGATCGTCGAATTCACGCCGGGCAGTTCTCCCTGCAAGGCCGCCTGCGGAGTGGTGAAAGGTTTGTTTTCGTTCTGCGCCCCGTTGACGACAGACGATGCACCCGTATAGGATTTTTTCGACTGGGTCGCATAGCCGTCTGTCACCACGACGTCCGCCATCTGCTTACTCGCGACGGACAGCTTCACGGTGTAGCTCTTGCTTTCCGTCAGCGGTATTTCCTGCGCGCCAAAGCCGACATAGCTGATGACCAGCATCTTGGTGCCCGAGGGGACCGTCAGGGTAAAATTGCCTTCCGCGTCGGTCAGGGTCTCCAGCTTGGAATTCAGGACCCGCACCGAAGCGCCGGGCAGCGGGGAGTTGTCTTCGGCATTGGTTACCTTCCCGTTGATTTTTAATGGCGGCCCCGCAGGCACGGGCGCCGGCGCCGGGGGAGGGGTGGCGTCTTTTTTCTTGACGAGGATCGTCTTATCGATAATCTTATAGGTCAGTGGCAGGCCCTTCAGCGCCTCATTCATGGCATCTTCAATCGAGGCCATTTTCAGGTCCACCGAAATGCCGGTGATCCCTTTGAGGTCGTGGCTGTCATAGAGGAATACAAAATCCGTCTGGTGCTCGATCGACCGGAACACCATCTCCAGCCGTGCATTCTTTTCATGCAGCGTGATCTGGCTGTAACCGCCGGCATAGGCATGCACCAGCATAATAATCATCAGCACCGTGGTCAGTTTGAGCCGCATAGCGATTTTTCTTTTGATGTCCGGGTCCGGCAGGATAAGGGGGGACAATAGTAACCCGACCCTGATCAGGGTTTTGCGGAAAGAACTTAAATACATAATTTTAGTTTTGGTTAGACATTAATACTCAATTACCTGTTGTTTGATTGGTGTTAACCACTTGGCCGGGTGAGTGCTTCCAACACTTCCCGGTTTTTTTTGGTCATGCTCCGGCCGCCCGCCGGTTTCCCGCCAGCCGCACTCGCGGCCGCGGGGCCTGTTTTCCGCCGCCATGCGGCGGCCTTGTTTGTTTTTAGTTGTTTGCCTTCGTAGCCCCTCCTCCGGCCATGACGATGATGGTCCGCCCTTCAACGCGGAACCTAATATTGAAATAGCTGAGCATATCCAGGAACTCGGCCGCACTGGCACTCCGGCGCATTTTGCCCGAGAGCTCCTGCGTTGGCGGCGCCCCTTCGTACTTCACCTCCACGTCATACCAGCGCGCCACCTGCCGCATGATCGTCCGGATATCGGCGTCGTTCAACTGGAAGTATCCGTTCTTCCAGGCGATGACCTGTTCGATATCCGCGTTGTCAATGACCCTTAACCTGCCGCTGCCTGATGCGCCCCCGCTGACCGCCTGTTGTCCGGGCCGTATCACCAGCGAATCCGAGGCACCCGGCAGCCATACCTTCACGCTGCCCTGCAGCAATGTCGTCCGGACATCGGCCTCATCGGCGTAACAGTTGATGTTGAACTCCGTGCTCAGTACATTGATCATCTGACCGCCTGCCTCAATCTGGAAAACGTGATCTTTATCCTTCGCTACTTCGAAATAACCTTCGCCCGTCAGCGTTACCGTGCGTTTGTTGCCGCGAAAGACCGTCGGATAGCGAAGGGAGCTGGCGCTATTGAGCCATACCGCTGTCCCGTCCGACAGCACGAGTTGATACTGGCCGCCCCTGGGGACGGTTATCGTATTGTAGGAGATAGGAGCGTCCGCGCCATCAACCGCGCTCCCGCTACCGCCCGCACTCCCGCCGTTACCCGACGCGTTCCCTCCCTCATACACCAGCGCCCCCGTTTGTTGCCGGATGCTGATTCCGTTCCTGTCCCTGATCGTGCCCACTTTTCCCTTCTGCAACGGAACTACCGTGCCGTCCGACAGGGTCAGGGTTGCCTTCGCGCTTCCGGGCGGCAGCTCACGACCGGCGAAGGGATGGGCAACTATGTCGGTTGACCGCCGCGTGTGAAGTTGTAAATACAACATCCCGCCGCCAGCCAGCAACAACACTATAGCCGCGGCCGCCCATCGAAACGCTATCCGGCGCCGCGCGGGCAGCTGCGCAATCAGCCCCCGGGATCCCATGCGGCGCCCTACGCGGTGCTGACGAAGTCCTTCCCGATCTGCAATGGCCTGAAAAATCCGCTCACGCACCAGCTCGACAGACTGCGCATCGGCAGCCGCGTCGGCATCGGCAGCGGCGGTCGCATCGGCATCGGCTCCTTCATACCATCGGTCGAATTCTTCTTTTTCTTCGGGCGTGATCGTACCCTCTTTCCATTTTTTGGCAAGCTCGTTGATACGCCGACTGTTTTTGGGGATAGGCATTAATGGCGTTTAGATGGTAGCCAACCCGGAAAGACAAAACCCTTAGTGTAGTAGAAAATAAATTATCGACCCCAGCAGACTGCCCAGCACCACCCGTATCGTCTTGCGGGCCTTGGTAAGGTGAGCCTCTACCGTCTTGACGGAAATGCCGAGATGACGAGAGATCTGCTGTAGTGTATACCCGCCTTCGTGTTTCAGTTGGAAGACCAGCCTGCTTTGGCGTGGAAGAGCGTCGATCGTCACCCTGAGCTGCTGTTGCATCCGGCGCTCATCCATTTGCTGGAGGAGAGATTCGCCGGCAGAAGGTGGAAGGGAAGCCAGCTCCTTTCGCAAGATGATGACCCGGGCCCGTTTGGCCAGCCGGTTGATCACCTCGAATTTTACGGCGATGGAAAAATATTGATCGAAGGTAGTATCCAGTAAAAAGGTAGCCCGCCTGCGCCACAGCTTGCAAAAAATGTCCTGTACCACCTCTTCCGCTTCGCATGCCTCACCCAGCCGGGATCGGGCCATATCGTATAAACGCTTCCAATGACGCTCGTACACCGTCCGGAAAGCAGCCTCATCCGATTCTTGCAGCAGCCGGGAGAGATCTTTATCCGGTATAACCTCGTATAGTCTGGTGTTCATCAACGCAATATTTGTTGATATATAATTTAGATTACATATCATTTTTAATAGACAAGACTGGACGATTTAGCTGTTTTGGTAGGCTAAATTTATAAAAAAAAGCAGAACATAAAAATATTTATCCATTTTTCGGCTTACTAATAAATATCTTATAAACACTAATACGTAGATACCTACTCAAAATGGGACTACTGCTTTTCCCCGGAATTGTCCATTTTTGCATTCAAATCATCCAAATGCGTCTGAGCCTGCGGTACTTCTTATTGCCAGTCCTTCTCTTACCTCTCAGCTCATGGACTCAGCCGGCAAACCCCCGGGCGAGAGACATCGGCCTCCACATCGGCGTCATGACGCCCGGGACATTCAACGCCATCACCGACGTCCCCGGCGTCAAAGTCGGCCAGACCACCCTGGTGCAGGGGGATTCGGTGCGGACGGGGGTTACTGCCGTACTTCCCTACGACGGCAACATCTTTCAGCAGAAGGTACCGGCAGCCATCTTTGTCGGCAATGGCTTTGGTAAGTTGGCAGGATTGACGCAGGTGCAGGAATTGGGCAACCTCGAAACGCCGGTGGTGCTCACCAATACGCTGAGTGTCGGTGCCGCCATCGAAGCCGTGGTCCGGTATACCCTGCAGGAAAAGGGCAATGAGAACGTTCAGTCGGTCAACGCCGTCGTCGGTGAGACCAACGACGGCTGGCTCAACGATATCCGGGGCATGCATGTCAGGAAAGAAGATGTGTGGCAGGCGATCGCCACCGCGAAGACAGGCCCCGTGCAGGAAGGTTGCGTCGGAGCCGGTACCGGCAGCATCTGCTTTGGCTTCAAAGGCGGCATTGGTACTGCCTCGAGAAAATTACCTGCATCGCTGGGCGGCTACACAGTCGGGGTATTGGTGCAGACGAATTTTGGCGGCGTGCTGACCATCGATGGCGCCCCCGTAGGAAAGGAGCTCGGGCAGTTTGAACTCAGTGATAAATTGAAGAATCCAGTGGACGGCTCCTGTATGATAGTCGTCGCAACCGACGCCCCGCTGGATGCAAGGAACTTGGCGCGGCTGGCTAAGCGGGCTTTCATGGGACTGGCCAGGACGGGCGGCATCGCCTCCAATGGCAGCGGGGACTATGTCATCGCTTTCTCCACCGACGATTCTTCCCACATCCCCCACCAGCCGTCGGCTCCCGTGCTATGGAGAAGGGACCTCGACAACGATGCCGTCACGCCCCTGTTCATGGCCGCCATCGAAGCCACGGAAGAGGCCATCGTCAATTCACTGCTGGCCGCAAAGCCGACCAAAGGCCGGGATGGGCACGTGATCGAATCGATCCCGATGGACAAACTGATTCCCATTCTGAAAAAATACAATCGCCTTAACTAAAGCAGTAATAACAATTTGATAATCAATCAACCTTTGAGGTTTCAATTTGAAACCTCAAGATATCAACTTCTGCTTTTGTCAGCTGGAACATAAAATCCTCAGGAAACCGCTTCAAATTACGCCTTACCGCCAGATTAAGCGCCTTAGTTTCAGTCTCATACAATGCCGCCAGGTCCCTGTCGAGCATTACTCTTTCACCTCTTACTTCGTATATTCGATTTATGAATCCCTCTTTTTTCTTTGTTAACGACACCTTCCTCCCCACCGACCTGGCCTCCCTGCTCGTCACTGATCTCTCCATCCAACGAGGCTATGGCATCTTCGACTATTTTATGACACTGGGGGACAAGCCCATCTTTCTCGACGAACATCTCGACCGCTTCTTTCGTTCCGCTGCTCAACTGCGGCTGCCTGTCGGTAGGACCCGGGAAGAGTTGAAGACCATCATTGCCGGGCTGCAACAACGCAACGCCATCCCCGATTCCGGGATCCGGATGACGCTGACCGGCGGTTACTCCGCAGACGGCTACACGCTATCCCAACCCAATCTGATCATCACTCAAAAGCCGCTCGACACTGGCATCACCCCCATCTGTGCGCCGCCCATTCGGCTTGTCACCTACCCGCATTGCCGCCAGATGCCCGATACGAAGACCATCGATTACCTGATGGCCATCTGGTTGCAACCCTATATCCGCCAGCACAGTGCCAATGATGTCCTGTATCAACTGGGCGGCGTCGTCTCGGAATGCCCGCGATCGAATTTCTTCATCGCCACGGCCGATGATACCATCGTCACCCCCGCCAGGAATATCCTGCTGGGGATCACCCGCATGAAAATCCTCGAAGTCGCTGCCGCACGGTTCCGTGCGGAAGAGCGTGATGTAACCCTGGAAGATATCCGTAGCGCGAAAGAGGCATTCATCGCCAGCACCACCATGCATGTTCTGCCGGTCTCCCACGTTGATGGCCATCCTATCGGTCAGGACGCGTCCGCAGCCGGGGCATCCACAAATGGGCCCTCGGGCGCACCCGCAGCCGGCCCCATCTCTCAATGGCTCAACGAGCAGCTCTACCAGCTTGTCGTTTCCATCAAATAAAAATTTCCCTCCGACGGGTGACCTTTTCTTGTATCAGCCATTTACTAAAAAAGCCCCGCTCATTTGGACGACCAAAGAAGGTTACCCTCTTTTTTCCATTTTCACAAGCCGAAAATCCCCGGAATTACTCATTTTTGCATCAAATCATCCGCATGCGAACTATATGACACTCTCCACCGCACTGCCCGACATCACAACATACAGCAGTCAGCCGCCCCAACTGACAGACACGGTCGTGATCCATACCAGCACCACCGAAAAATATTCCTATCCCGAACATGCCACTCCATACTTATTGGTGTCCAATTTCGTCAACAGGGGGAATTATCTACTGAATCGTCGTCAGGTAGAGGTTTCGGCCAGTCACTTCTATTTTTTGAACCCCAATGACACGCTGGAAATCCGGTTTTCGACCACAGCTCCTCTGCAAACCTGTATGATATTGTTCGAAGAAAAATTTATCGGCTCCTGCCTGCATTACCTGTCCACCGAAACCGAACAACTGCTGGACTCGCCCCACAGCCAGCCCACCAGTTCTCCCAGATTCGCCAATGTCCCATTCGACCTTACCCATACGATCAAAAGACAAATGTCCTTACTCGTCAGGAACCGGCCGGATCAAGACGTCGTTCAGGAGGTATTATTTGAATTGATAGCCGAATGTACCCGGCTTAACGCAGACACGGTAAAGGACATCGACAAGATATCAGCCGTTAAAAAATCGACACGGGAGGAATTATACCGAAGGCTGTTTCTTTCCAGGGAATGGATCAACGATAATCTGACCAACAAAATAACCATCGATCAGATGGCCGGCACGGCATGTCTGAATAAGTTTCACTTTCTGTCCAACTTCAGGCAGCTTTTCAACACGACCCCGCACCAATACCTGATGGAAAAGCGGCTTCAAAAGGCTTTCGATCTGCTGAAGCACCAGCGGCATTCCGTCACAGAAGTCTGCTACCTCCTCGGCTTCGAGAGTATCGGCTCCTTCAGCAACCAATTCAGAGAAAGATTCGGATTCCCACCCTCCGCCCTCCGCGACAATTAATCCGCCCTCCGCGATAATCAGCAGAAATTCCCAATTTCCGATAAATAGTTTGTCAACTGTCCTCCTAGCTTTGGGTCATGAAAATAATTCCTCTTTTCGCCGTTACATTCATGGCATCCTGCAGCAATGCACAACAAATGAACAACACTACATTTATCTCCGAAAGGGTAGCCAAAACCGCCACCATCCTGCTGAATGACAGAGTCGACAAGGTATTTCCGCTATTTGGAGCATTTGAAGAAAGGAAGTGGTCGGAAGGCTGGAATCCGTCTTTGATCTATCCGCAAAAGGAAATCATCGAAGAAGGAACCACCTTCAGGACACCCGGGCATGGTCATGACGAAAAAGAATTCATCTGGACCGTGTCGAAATACGATTCAGTTCGGTTTCTGATTCAATATTTGGTTTACTCTTCCAACAGGATCTGGACGATCACCATAACCTGCAGCCCTGTATCCGATCATACTTCATCGGCAGCAATCACGTATTCCTTTACGGGGCTAAACGAAGTGGGCAATCAAATAAATGAACATTTCCTAAGTATTATTTACCAGCACGATCTTTCAGATTGGGCCGACGATATCAATCATTATCTCCAAACGAAGGACAAGTAGGGGCCGTAGGGTACCCGGACACTGGGCTCAGCCTACTCACCGGCCTTCAAACTCTCCACCGGATTCGCCGTCGCCGCCCGGATAGCCTGCCAGCTCACCGTCAACAACGCGATCGCAATAGCGCCACCACCCGCCACCGCATAGATCCACCATGACATCGGCACCCGATAGGCAAAATCCTGCAACCATTGATGCATGAAGTAATACGCCACCGGTGAAGCAATGACAATCGAGATCACCACCAGCCGGACAAAATCCACTGACAGCATGGCGACAATGTCCGTCACCGTAGCCCCCAGCACCTTCCGGATGCCGATCTCCTTCGTCCGCTGCTCTGCAATAAAAGCCGCCAGCCCGAATAATCCCATGCAGGAAATAAAGATGGCGATGGCCATGGCAATATTCATGATCCTGGCCGTCTTCTGCTCCTTCTCATATAGCCGCGCAATCGTCTCGTCGAAAAAGCTATACTCGAATTTCTTGTTGGGATAGACTTCCTTCCAGGCTGCTTCCAGCCGGGTCAGCATGGCCGACAAATGGTCCGCCGGCCGGCCTTCGGTCGACAGCTTAACGCTGACGGTGCTTTCAAGGGCATCGCCGGAACTGATGTAAAAAGGCGCGATCGGCTCGTGCAGGGATTTGGCGTGGAAGTCTTTGATGATGCCGACCACCGGGCCATGATGGGGACCCATGCCAATATATACCATATGCCCGATGGCATCCGCGGGGTGCGGAAACCCGATTTGCCTGGCGCAGGTTTCATTGAGGAGGAATTCATGCACCGAATCCGAGGGGAAAAGATTTCTGCCGGCGATGATGTGCAGCCCATATAAGGGAACATAATTCGTATCACCCTCATCAAAAGCCGAGATAACCGAATTACTCATCGTCGCCGTAATGGCTATTTCCGCACCCAGATGCCCACTCGCCGCCGGTGTCTCCATATGCCGCGACACCATCTGCACCCCGGGTATCTCGCGGATCTTCTGCGCCAATAAAGCCCGGTTGCTATAAGGCCGGTTATCCCCCGTACGGAGAACAACCACCGCATCCTTGTCGAAACCCAGATCCGTATTCAGCACATAATGGATCTGCCGCCCGATGACCAGCGTGCCAATGATGAATATGAGTGACACGGCAAATTGGAAAACGATCAGCGATTTGCGTAAATAACTCCTGCTATTGAGTTGTGTGATGCCCTGTCCCTTCAGACTTAATAGGGGAGCGTACGCCGACAACACCCGCGCTGGATAAAGCCCCGCCAGCAGGCAGGTCACCACCACCGTCGCCCCCAGGAACACCAGCGTAGACCCGCTGAACAGATCCAAATGCAGAACCGCCGGCAGCATCGAATGGAAGGCCGTCAGCAGGGGAGAGGTCAGTCCCACCGCCAGCGCCGCAGCCGCCAGTACCACCAGCAGCGTCTCCATCAGGAATTGCAGCACGATAGCCCCGCGTCTGCCGCCCAATACTTTGCGGACACCGATCTCCCGCGCGCGTTGCACAGACTGTGCCGTAGAGAGATTGATGAAGTTGATCGCGGCAATCAATAAAATGAAACCCGCAATGGCCGCCAATCCATACATCGTCGGCCGGTTCACTTTACCGACGATCTCGTCATGATAGGTTTCATTGAAATGCACGTCCGACAGAGGCTGTAAGGCGAATGCCGTACTGGCGCCCGGTCTGTCCGTGATATGCCGTTTGACAAAAGCAGGCAGCTGCCGCTCAACCTGCGCCGGGCTGACCCCTCTGGCCAACTTGACCACTGTCCGTACGCCACCCCAGGCTGCCCACTGGTCCGGGTAGAATTGATCCTTTAAGAAACTATGCGCAATAGTAGCATAGGAAATGAAATCGCGGAAACCGAAATCGCTGTTCTGCTGCCAGTCGGCTACGATGCCCGACACCGTGACGGCCAGAGAATCGCTGTATGTGAGCCGCTGGCCCAACCATTGGTCCGGGTTCTCCCTTGGACCAAAATAGCGGGTCGCTTCTGTTGCAGACAACACCACCCTCAACGGATCGTTCAACGCAGTTGCCGCATTCCCCGCCAGCCAACGGTAATGAAACACATCGAAATATTGCGGCTGTACAATACCGATAGGCGTCGCCTCTTCCCCATCCTTCGCCGCCTCGAATACCTGTCGACTGCCATCCCCATGGGCGACGTTCACGTTGGCGTACAGGTTATCGAACCCCGCGACGGTGGCCAGCCCCGACAGCTCGCTGCGCATGGCGTCAGGCAGCGGCGAAGTCGAATAGCCCACGTCTACCTTTTTGCCATCGAATCGTACGATATGCGTGACCACCCGGTAGATCCGGTCCCTGTCCGCATGGAAAGTATCATAGCTGAGCTCGAAGTGCACCAACAGGAAAATGATCAGGCAGACGGTAATGCCTAATGTCAGCCCCAGCACATTGATGCCGGTGTTGACTTTATGACGCACCAGGCTGCGCCAGGCCGTCCGGAAGTGGTTTTGGAACATTATCGGTAAAGTTTTTGGAACTTGGTTCCTCCCTCGCCACCAAAGGCATGCCCTTTTCCTTTTTGGTTGACTATCATTAAATTATAGTTGATTCCTCCCACTCAACTGTCCTGTTTCGATACAGCGGGTGTCCGCCTCGCTGCGGCCCTCCGCGGCCGCCGGACATTTAGTAGCTTTGGCAGACATGCGACTATTATCCTCTTGCCATTCCCTTTTAGTCTGCCCGCTGTTGCTGGCGACCTTGCTTGCCCATACCCAGCAGCAGCGTCAGGATACGCTTCAACCGCGTCGGGATACGCTTCAAATGCGTCAGGATACCCTCATCCTGCATTTTCGTTTCAACCGGTCTGCTATAGAGCCAGCCTATGACAGTGTGGAGTTGAACCAGTATTTCAACAGCCCTGACTTCAACCGCAAATACATCGACTCTGTCTACATCACCGGCTATACCGACACAGTCGGGACCGCCGCCTATAACCAGAGGCTTTCGGTCGGGCGCGCCTTCGCCGCCTCCCAATGGCTGGACGCGGAACTGGCAAATACGACTCGTCATCCCACCCGGACCCACATTCCCCAGCTCGATATAGAGGGAAGGGGCAAGGCCCATACCCTGCAATACAGCGACAGCGCCAACAGACGAGCGGAAATCATCCTCTTTTACACCGACAACACCTCAACTACCACAGCGCCCCAGACCCCGCCCCCAGATACGGCAACCGCCGCCCTTCGACGGGACTCGACCCAGCCCTCCGCCGTCATCTCATTGCCCATCAATTTTATCGTCGATACCCCCGTCCCCACGGACGCCACCCGGCTTATCCTGCCCGGATACGTAGCGAGATTGCGGCAATATG
>Ga0302315_10005804_pt1 | contig 10449 bp, 3 predicted proteins | sample III_Palsa_N3_1_FD_200532 | JGI IMG/M metagenome (GOLD analysis project Ga0302315, IMG submission 200532) | Peat permafrost microbial communities from Stordalen Mire near Abisko, Sweden - III_Palsa_N3_1 | ecosystem: Environmental > Terrestrial > Soil > Palsa > Peat permafrost | place: Sweden... | reverse complement strand
TCTCTCTATGGCAAGATCCATGTTGTGTTGTCCGGGCCCTCTTACGATCCCGACGCCGCTGTTACCGAAGTCCTCATCAGCAATGCTTGTACCGTTCGCGACTTCGGGAGCTCGCGTGAATGCGGCAGGATCCAGGTATCCACTCGCTACACGGGAATACAACGATCCGTGCGTTGAGGGATTTGATCCAGTCGCTTCTGCGCGTGCGGACAGGAGTCCATAGACCGAACCAGCGTTTCCGTCGAAGACACTTAATGCCTGGCCCGACTGAATCACACCGATGCCCGAAAACGTCCAGTTTGTAAGCAGTTCCCGCACAAGAAACTGAGTCGATGCGAATTTCGGGGTTGACCAGGTAAAGTTCACGACTAATCTCTGGTCACGGTCATCGCCTGCCGGTCCGTACGAGGTAGAGCGTAGATGGCGGTTGTCACCGTTCGGAAGCTCGAGTTCGAATACGTTGAGACTGCCCTCATTAGCGACCTCGTCCAGATTTTTTGACCATGTGTAGCTGGCCTGCAACTGTAGGCCGTGTTGTAGTCGCTTTGTCACACTGGCTTGCAACGAGTTGTAGTTCGCAATGAAGACCGAATCCGATAAAAGCGATCCCTGGCTTATGCCCTGGATAGGCATTCTGGCTGACACATTCTGGGTAGAGTTGGTCGTCTCACCATTCACTGGGTTAGACGGGCTGGCTAGCAGGGATTGATCGAAGACGTATTGCCCTGGTCGATGCGAGGAGCTCGTTCCGACATATCCCACCTCCAGCAGATAACCCTGTCCCATTGCATACTGCACGTTCAGGTTGTACTCCTGCGTCTTGCCGTCAAGAATGTGGGGGTTCGTCGCCTCGATGAAGGGAAATGAGGAGGGTGTGCGCGGCTCGAATATTGGATAACTTGTATTCGGCAGAATCAACGGGACGAAAGGGCTCTGTAGTGTCGCTGGTCCGTTTGGCGCTCCCCCGACAATGTTCAGTGTCGAAAAGGGCAACTGCGAGACCGTCTGTTCGGCAAGATTTCCGGAGTGCTGATCGAAGTAAATTCCGTATCCGCCGCGCAGAACCAGCACAGGCTTCTGCGCCATCTGCCAAACAAAACCAAGTCGAGGAGAGACGTCGCCATGCGGCGTCTTCCAGAATCCCGCATACGGTGTCTTGAGCACGCCCGTAGGGACCGTACCGGCGTAGTTCGACGGAATCGTAAATCCGCTGAAGCTACCAGCCGCTGGAAGCAAACCGGTTGTAGCAAGGCTTGGGTCGAAGTTAGCCAGCCTTCCGTTGATTTCTGTCGGCGCGCCAAAGATCTCGTATCGTAGGCCTGCATTGATCGTGAGATGAGACGTTACTTTGATATCGTCTTGCGCAAAGCCTGCGAAGTCCGTGTAGCGTTCGTCTCTGGTGAAGATGCCTCCTCCTGCAGTGCTGGAAGACACATTGCTTAGCCCGAGTGGACTATGGTTCTGTGCTGCGCTCTGCCCTAACAAGAAGTCATCGAAGGAAGCAATTTGCAGCAGGCCGTCCGTCTCAATGGGGAAGTTCAGGTCTACCTGATGCCGTTTGAACTCAAGCCCAAAGCGAGCGTTGTGTCGCCCCTTGCTAAGCGCAACTGTATCTTGCCAGATGAAGGAATTCGTTACCTCCGACTGTGACGGGTTACCCGCATCTCCGAGCTGGATACCGGCAACATACAATCCGGGCATATTAGAAGCCGGATTGACGATGCCTGTGGGTGTTCCTTCTCCAACGGACTGCGCGGAGATCGGATTTTGAACCGCCGAACTACCGGCGAAGCGCATGTATCCAAATCGAGCGATGTTCACAAGGTTCGGATTGAGTTGGTGAGTGTCCGCCAGAACGAACATTGTGTTGCGGCTTAGCGCCTGCGTTGGCCATCCTGGAACATTGGCGGCACCATTCGGAGAGAACGGCAGTGTTGATGGCGCGCGCGAATAGAAGAAGCGCCCTGCCAGTGTGTTTGCATTCGTCAAAACCTGATCGAGGTTGATTGTGGCCTGATCCTCGTGAAACAAGGCAGGGCTTGCGAAGGTCGATTGACCCAGCGGGAGTTGATCGGAGGCTCCTGGTCCGGTGTTGGGAAGGGCGACCTGCGGGCTCGGCACTGCGAACTGCCCACTCGGCAGCTTTGAATTCAAGACTGCGAGCGCCACGGGGTTAATGTTCGAACCATCACATGCCACTTGTGCTCCGCCTGCCTGTGTGATGTAACCGGTAGCTGGTTGACCTGTGCTGTCCAAATGCCCTGCCGGGCAAAACTGCGCTCCCAGTGCCGCTGCTGAGCGATTTGCGGTCAACAGGGGAAAGACGGGGTTTTGCTCGCCACCGAGACCGTTTACCTGGCTTGTTCGCTGATAGGCTACGAAGAAAAATGTCCTATCTCTCAGAATGTGGCCACCGACCGCTGCGCCAAACTGATTCTGTTTCAGGTCTGCTCGCGGCTGGCCGTTGCGCTTTGAAAAAAAATCGTTCGCATTGAAGATGTTGTTGCGTACGAACTCCCATGCGCTGCCGTGGAAGTTGTTTGTGCCGGTCTTGCCGACAAGATCAATGTTCGCTCCCGTTCCGCGCCCGTAAGCGGCATCGAAATTGGCCGTTTGCACGCGAAATTCCTGGATCGAATCGGGCGTGGGGATGGCCACTCCTAAGATGGCGCTTTCCGATGTGGACGAAGAATCTTCCGCTAAATTGTTTGCATCGATGCCGTTGAACTGGATATTGTTCGATGTTGGCATGGCACCGTCAGAAGCCACGTTCTGTGTTCCATTGCCCAGCGATACGATTAGCGGCAGGCTTACGATCACACCGGGAGAAAGCCCCAAAACCTGCGTGTAGTTGCGACTTGAAAGCGGTAGCGCCTGAATAGCGGTGTCGTCCACCAAGCCTCCCAGAGTTGAACTTTCGAGTTCAGCTACTGAAGCATCGGTTACATCCAAACTTTGGGTCACGCTGGCAACGGTCAATGCTATGTTGACCGAGGTTGTTTCGCTGACGGTCACCTGGATGGAGCGCGACGTCTTCACGGCGAATCCTGGTACCGTCACCACAATGTCGTATATGCCTGGCAGCAACAGGGGTACTCGGTAAACACCTGCCGCCGCACTGCCCAGCCGCGTTCCATGTGTTGCTTCATTGATGGCTTGTACAGTCGCGTTGACAACCACGCGACCCGCCGGGTCAGTGATCACACCCGTGATCGCACCTGTTCCGGGACTTTGGCCGAAGGCGGTGCCAATCATAAAAGTAGCTAATGCTGCATATAGGGCAAGGTGATTGCGGAACCGCGAGACGTTCATTGAGTGATCTTTCGATGTCTTTAGTTGAATTACTTTGAGCCTGAGTATGAAGAGATCGCTGGCTGGAGTTGTTTCTAATTTGTCATCGCTTTGTGGCATTTTCCACTAACGGCATAACGAGAATTACGCCCATTTCATCCCCCTATGTGCTGGCGATTTGTTCACAACAAACGAGTGACAAATCCCTGACGAACGCATGACACCCCCCCCCTGGGCCGCCGGATAGGTTCTTACACAGAACGACTTACTTATGACACAGACCTTTCTCTCCGAAGACCTCCATAACGCTCTCAAACAGCGGCGCGGAGGCACGAACTTTAATTCGGCCCAATGGTTGCGAATGGGTTTATTTTTGTCCGCGATACTTGTCGGCTATGCCAGTGCAAGTGCCCAGTCGTATCCCAATCCAAATCAACAACCGCAAGGCAGCTCTACGCCATCGACCTTTGGTCCAGGTGGCAATACTTCCGCACAGGATCATGATCCTTTCGCACAAGACAGCGACAGTGCGACGTCTCCACTACCGCTTAACTCCGCTCGCAACTCGCCTTACAGCAACGCAGATGCCCCTGGTTCTCTGACTGCGCCTCAGTTGACCAATGTTCTTCAGCAACACCCTGAGGCCATCGTTGAACTGAAATCGATGCTTGCTACCGAAGCTCAACGCCAAGGATCGCAGGTTCAGGCCGATGACATAACGGACGAGATGCTCTATCAGCAGATTGCGTCCAGCACAGATTTGCGCCAACATGCCACCACATTTTTACAAGCGCGCGGCTACATCTCCGACGAAGACTTTCAGCAACGCTCTCCGAGCGTTCGTCTAGATAATGGCGCGCCAATGTCAGCGGCTTCGGTGGCTGATCAAGCTTCTTCGCGGGAGCTAGCACGAAATCTCTCTGGCTTTGACAACTCGGAGACCGGAACGATGCCGCCCGGCATAACGCCTAATTCGCTGGACAACCGAGTTACACCCACATTGCGATCAGAAGACTATGCCCCGACTGCAGTTAACAGGTTGGGCAGGGAGATGCAGAGCGAGCAAGATACTCACGCCTCCACAGATGAGCCAAAAGTGCTGCGGCAGCCTGCTCCTTACAACCTGCAGTCTATGCGCGATCTTTACACGCAACTCCCACAAGACAATCGTCCCCTGAAACGTTTTGGTTCAGAACTATTTACCCGCGAGAACTCAACGGCCGTACGCGGCGGAAGTTCGGCGATGTCTCGCGGCGAAACTGGTCGCGATACACCGTTGGATGTTCCACTTGGCCCCGACTACATCGTCGGCCCCGGCGACACGCTCACCATTGCTCTTTGGGGAGGTGTAACCCAAACTTTCTCTCGCATTGTTGATCGCGATGGCCGCATTCTGCTTCCAGAAGCTGGCTCGCTTAGCATTGCAGGCTTGGCTCTCGGAAAGGTACAGGCACTCGTTGAAGGTGCGCTGGCACCCGAGTTTCGCAACGCACAAATATCCGTCACAGTTTCGCAGCTGCGCTCGCTGCGCATTTATGTAATTGGAGATGTCTTGCGACCGGGCGGCTTTGACATCAGTTCATTGGCCACGCCTCTCAGCGCTTTCTATGCTGCGGGCGGCCCGACTGGGGCAGGCTCGTTGCGCATTCTTCGTCATTATCGCGGCCAATCGCTGATCGAAGAAATTGATCTGTATGACTTCCTTCTTCACGGTCTGCGCTCCAAAAGCGCTGCGTTTGAGAGCGGAGATACACTCCTCGTGCCGCCAACGGGCCCACAAATCGCCATCTCCGGCGCTGTGAAGCGACCTGCGATTTATGAGCTCAAGTCCGGAGAGAACTCACTTGCTGCAATCGTAGATGACGCAGGCGGTTTCACCGCCGCCGCTTCACCAGCCAACATTGCTGTAGAGCGCATTACCGCTGAACACCAACGCGAAACTATCAGCGTCGATCTGTCCTCTGCACATGCCCCTATCGCTATCCGCACGCTGCTTGACGGTTTTAGGACGCAGGATGGCGACCGCATCCGTGTCTCTTCGATTCTGCCTTACAGCGAACGTGTGATCTATCTTGAGGGTCATGTCGCACGCCCCGGCCGCCAGCCTTTTCACGATGGTCTGCAACTGAGCGATGTTCTACATAACGATGAGGACATGCTGCCCGAACCCGCGGCGCACGGTGAGATCGTCAGGCTCGTCGCACCTGACCTGCATGCGGAGACTATCGCGTTCGATATTCCCGACGTTCTGATCGGCAACATGAACATCGAGCTGCGCCCTTTTGACACCATCCGAGTCTTCGGCAGGTATCAAGTCGATTCACCTCGCGTTACTATCCACGGCGAAGTTCTACGTCCGGGTTCATACCCTCTATCCAAAGACATGACGGTTGCGCAACTTGTGCGCATGGCTGGCGGCTTCAAGAGTGATGCCTTGGTTGATTCTGCAGACCTTACCAGCTACACCATCAGCGACGGAAATAAAGCAATCGGCAACCTTACCGCTGTTCCTATTGGAGCCGCTGTTTCCGGCACCGATCCCAACGCAGACGTCACTCTCAAGCGTGGCGATATCCTTACGATCCATCAGATAACTGGCTGGAATGACATTGGTGAATCCGTCACGATTCAGGGCCAGGTGGCCTATCCCGGCAGCTACGGATTCCGTGAAGGAGAGCGCCTCAGTTCCGTGCTGCGCCGCGCGGGAGGCTTTCGTAAGACAGCTTATCCAACCGGAGCAATACTTGTACGCGATTCCGTCCGTGAGCTCGAACAGAAGAGTAGAGAAGAGTTGATTCGTCAGATTGAAACCAGTTCAGCCGCAGCGCGCCTGGCTCCAAATCTCGGTGCCGATGCAGCCGCTAACCTGCAGCTTATCCAGGCGCAGCAGGACCAGGTGCTCGCTCGGTTGAAGAGTGATCCACCGAGTGGCCGGCTCGTTGTGCATCTCTCTGCTGACATTGATAGTTGGGCCAATACCGAGGCCGACATCGAAATTCGTCGCAACGACGTTCTGACCATTCCTAGGCGTCCCGGTTACGTTCTTGTTACTGGACAGGTTTACAACGGGACAGCTATTACGATTTCTCCTGGAAAAACCGCTGCCTGGTATCTCAGCAATGCCGGTGGCACCAACACAACGGCCGACCGCAAAGAAATTTTCATCATTCGCGCGAACGGCTCCGTGATTGGGCGCAAGTCCGGCGGCATGTTCGAGGGCAATGTTCTTTCTACCAAGCTTGAGCCTGGCGATGTGATCGTTGTGCCACAAAAAATAATGGGTGGCTCTCTCTTCTGGAAGAACCTGCTGACCGCCGCACAGCTCGTGTCTTCCATCGCCATTACTGCTGCTGTCGCCAATCTTTTCTAGGAATCGATCATGCCGTCCACACCTCCCAACCCGCCGTCAAGTCAATCACCCGATGCGGCAACGCGTTCGGTGAACTGGGTCGTGAACGCAAACGTTCTTTGGTCGGGCAGGCGCACTTTGTTCTACGCGACAGCGATTGCCCTGGTTATCGGTCTTGTCTTTGCGTTCTTGATTCCGAAGCGGTATCAATCTGGCGCTCGCATCATGCCACCCGATCAACAAGGTTCGGGCGCCATGCTGCTTGCGGCATTGACTTCACGCTCTAGTGGTCTCGGCGGCCTTGGCTCGCTTGCTGGAGGTCTACTCGGAGGACACACGACAACGGCTCTCTTCGTCGATCTCTTGCATAGTGGGACAGTCAGTGGACATCTCATCAATCGTTTTCATTTGCAGCAGGTTTATCACAAGCGCTATGTGGTTGATACCGCGAAGCATTTGGCGAAATGCACAGTAGTTACCGATGACAAAAAGAGCGGTGTCATCACCATCACTGTTGAAGACACCGATCCAGTGCGCGCGCGCGATCTAGCCCAAGGCTACCTGGATGAATTGAATGCTCTAGTCATCCAGACCAGCACCTCTTCCGCTCATCAGGAGAGGCTCTTCATCGAGAAGCGATTGCATTCTGTCCATGCCGATCTCGAGCGCGCTCAGCTCGAGCTCAGTGAATTTTCCAGCACGCATAGCACCGTCGATATCAAGGAGCAGACCCACGCCACCGTTGAAGCAGCCGCCAAGGTTCAAGGGCAGCTGCTGGTCGAGCAAGCCGAATTAGAGTCCATGCGCAAGATCTACGGTGACTCTAATGTTCGGGTTCGCGAAACTGAAGCAGCCGTTGCTTCCCTGCGCCACGACCTCGAACAAATGAATGGATCTTCGGCACCGCTTTCTCCGGTGACTGGCGCTTCTCAATCCGCATTAGCGCAGGATGATCTAACCCCTCCGTTACGTCAGCTTCCTCGACTCGCGGTCCCATTCGCTGACCTCTATCGCAACGTACGCGTGCAGGAAACTGTATTCGAGCTCCTGACGCAGCAGTACGAAATGGCACGCATAGAAGAAGCAAAAAACATTCCTATCGTCAGTGTGATCGATCCTCCAGGCATCCCTGAGAAAAGATCGTTTCCGCCTCGCCTGATCGTGGCTCTTGGTTTCGCCGCTTTCAGCTTCATCGCGACGTCCATATGGCTCCTGGTGAGTGCTCGCTGGGCAACCCTCAATGGGGTCGATCCTCGCAAGCTATTTGTAGAAGAAGTAGCTACCAATTTGCTCCATGAAGCTCAAGGGCTACTCCGCTTTAGGAAGGGTCCGCAATGAGAGATCAATTCTCAAACGCTGCCTATGGTGTGCTGGACTATGCTGCTTATCCCATCGGCATGTTGCTGGTCGCGCCGATTGTGCTGCATCATCTAGGGCCAGCCGAGTATGGCTTATGGGCCATCGCAACTGCCGCTGTTAGCACTGGAGGCATCGTTGCCGCGGGCTTCGGTGACGCTAATATCCAACTTATTGCCAAACTGCGCGGTTTGGGACAAGCGCGCGAGCTTGAGACCGTCGTTCGAAGTATGGTGGGCATCAATCTCTTGCTTGGGATTGTTCTCGCCTGTGTCGGCCTTGCGCTATCCCCCATCCTTTCTCGTCACATAGCGGCTTTCGATCTATCGCTGCAGCGCTCCTGCTTGTTCTCTCTGCGAATCGCCAGCATTCTTATGCTGGTCCGTGCCCTTGAAAGCGTCAGTATTAGCACGCTTCGCGCCTTTGAGCGATATGGGGCTGCGGTTCGAATCAGCATCGCCGTTCGCGTGTTTACCTTGGCGATGGCTGCATTGCTCGCACGGCAAGGTCAAGGGACCGTCAGCATTATGGCCGTCACAATGCTGCTCATGGTGTTGGGCACATGTGCCCAGTTCCTGCATCTTCATCGGTTTATGGGAGCAGCATCCCTTTGGCCCGCATTTGACAATGACATGACTCAAGCACTCCTCGGGTTCGGCTTCTTCAGCTGGCTGCAGGCGCTGGCTAGCGTGCTTTTCGGCCAGGCCGACCGTCTTCTTCTCGGTGTATCTCTAGGCCCCGTTGCTGTAGCTTCCTATGTGCTTTGCATTCAACTGGCACAGCCATTGTTTGGACTTACTGCAGCAAGTCTGCACTTTCTCTTTCCTTACCTTGCAGGCCGCATAGAGACACTCTCCCATACCAACCTGCTTCAAACCTTGCGCAAAGCTTTCGTCGCTAATCTTCTGCTCGTAGCTATAGGGGCCGCGTTTCTGCTTCTCTTTGGCCAACGTTTGCTGCAAGCATGGGCCGGCCCTGCGATTGCTCAAACCGCAGCCCCGTTCTTCCCTCTTGTGATTCTTGGATCAGCATTGCTAGGTCTCAGCGTGACGGGAACTTACGCCTTGCTCGCGCTCGGCAACGTTCGTTTTGTAGCGTGGCTGAATATCTCAGTCGGGTTCGCCATGCTCGTGCTGATGGTTTGGCTTCTTCCGTATAGAGGAATTCAGGGCCTGGCCACATCGCGTCTCCTGTACGGATTATTCTCACTGCTTCTCTATATTCCGTTGCTGCAGAAACTTGCTGGTCGACGCACCTCTACACCACTGGCTGCTACCTCGCATTCTTTGTTTGAGGAGGCTTCGCGGCCATGAAGATACTGCTCGTAGCCGCGTCCGTTTCTCCAGAGATGTCTGGCGTCCAGAGGCATGCCTTCAATATGGCTCGCTGCCTGCTCAGTCATCCCAGTGTCGATTCAATCACACTTGTATTGGCGCCATGGCAGCGAAAACTAGTGCGCACTTCTGGTCTCCATACAGGGCCGCGTCTTACCTTCTACTTTGCCGAGATGCGCAATAGTTCGATCAGCCGCCTTCATTGGTTTTACCGCGATCTTCCGACCCTTGCTCGTCAGTTACAGCCAGATTTAGTGCATCTCGCTTTTCCGGCACCAACTGATGCAAACTCCTTTTCATGCCCGGTTGTCGTTTCTCTGCACGATCTCTACCCTTACGAGATTCCGTCAAACTTTGGTTTGCTGAAGGGTTACTTCAATCGCATAATCCTTCGTCAGTGCCTGCGTGCCGCCAATGCTATCGCGTGCGTCTCCGAAACTACTCTTCTCCGACTTGATCATTACCTTCCGACAAAAGGAGGTCAGATTTCATGCCGCATCTACAACTGTGTTGAACCCAACCCAGTCAACGCACCCTTGACTCCACTTGCCAGTTTGCGAAGCGAACCCTTTCTGCTCTGCGTTGCGCAGCATCGACGCAATAAAAATATTCCATTTCTCATCCGCGTCTTTGAGCTTCTCCGCCAAAGCGCAGACTTTGACCCTGCTACGCGCTTACTGATTGTCGGCATTCGAGGTCCAGAAACACAAACCATTTTGAAGTCGATCCAACGGGCGGGGCTGCAGAACTTTACCCTTCTTCATCACGGGCTCTCCGAGTCTGAGCTCCAGTGGTGTTATCGCAACTGCGATGCTGTCATTACGCCATCTATCGTCGAGGGCTTCGGACTTCCTGTCGTTGAGGCGACGATGGCCGGCTGTCGCGTTATTTGCTCTGACATACCTGCGTTCCGTGAACTCGGCGGCGGTAGTAGCTATGTTTCTCTCGGAGCCGATGCGGAAGCCGTGTTTGCGACAAAGATTCTCAGCATGCTTCGCAAATCGCGCCCAAAACCACTGTCCATGCCAGAACTAACTGGGCCTGTTATCGCAGACCAATACGTAAGGCTCTATCAGCGATTGCTTAATCCTGCCATTGCGGCCAACTGCGTCGCTTCGT
>Ga0302315_10005803_pt1 | contig 10449 bp, 5 predicted proteins | sample III_Palsa_N3_1_FD_200532 | JGI IMG/M metagenome (GOLD analysis project Ga0302315, IMG submission 200532) | Peat permafrost microbial communities from Stordalen Mire near Abisko, Sweden - III_Palsa_N3_1 | ecosystem: Environmental > Terrestrial > Soil > Palsa > Peat permafrost | place: Sweden... | reverse complement strand
CCGACTTTCGGCTCAAGCATTGCGCTATCTGACCTTGAAATCGGCCAACGTCTCCCGAAGCCGACTGAAGAGTATGCCTTTGTTCCGACTCTTGACGATGCAAAATCTGCAGGCTTCCAATAAGACGCGCGGCATCCGAGGACACATCTTCAATACCATCAAGCTGTGAGGAAAGGCTCTTTACTTCCAGATCCTTTTCCGCGGCTGCCCCAATAACCCGCAGTCTCAACTCCTCTTCGCGCTCGGCAGACTGCACCGCGACAGCCAGATCGGCAAGCTCTCGATCCAGCTTGTCGTAAGCGGTGAGTTCGCCTGTAATTTCAACTCTGCGCTTTTCCGCAGGTTCAATCTCTCTGATCCGTTCTAACAGCGCCTTCAGACGATCGCTCTCATCCCCTGCGAAACTTCCATCCTCTAAACTTAACTTATGCCGCAGTATCTCTTGAGCATGTTGAAGCTGACCGGTCTTTAGAGATTCCAGCACGCCGGTCTCACGCTCAATCTGCTCTAATCTCGATTGCGACGTCTCAAGAACAGCGCGTTCTTTAATCAACGCCTGCAAACGTTGTTCAATCGTCTTTATCTTTTCCCGAACGCTGCGTCCTTCTAAGGCAACAGCACGCTGTTCAACCCGAAGCACCTCAAGAGACCGCCCATACTCCGATTCAACCTGCTTAATTCGCTCAGGAGTGAGCGGCGCATTACACACACTGCAATTGGCCTCCTGCCGCCCAAGAGCGGAAATCCGGCTCTCCCAATCGGTTATGCCCGCCTTAATACGGCCTATTCCAGAGATCAGGTCTTTCTCCCGGTCTTTTAGAGAGGTAAGGTCCCGTTCAAGACGATCGTTCTCCGACTTCACAGCTAACAAACCGAGCAATCGTTCCTTGATCGAGACACTTTCTTCGACCAAAACACCCAATCGGGCAATTTCACGAACCCGTTGATCGGACGCAGAAACCAGGCGGTTCAGTTCCATTTCCACGTTCGTCTTTTTTGACTGCCACGTGCGTTCCAATCCCGCATGTTCCAGGCGCAGGCGCTGCAAATGGGCCACGGCCTCCTCAGACGCGGATAACTCATTGCGCAACTCTGACCGAACCTTGGCCCGTGCTTCCAAGTCCTCTCGATCCCGAAGCACCGCCGCGGATTTTTCTACATTTCTCTCGTGTTCGGCTGCTTCGGCGTTAAGCCGTTCAAGCTCTCTGGTTGTAGATTCAAACCTCTCAAGAACAGACTTACGCTGCCGAAGTTTTTCAGCAATCTCCGCTTGTTCCTTTAATATCTGGTCGGCCTGGCTACGCAAATCATTTAAAGATGCCTGTGCGGCTTCCAGCTTTCCCTCTGCTGTCAAAAGTGCAGCATGATACTCCGGCTCGCGCGCAAGCTCAGAATCGATAAGGCTAACTTCCTGCTGCAGATCCCGGCTGTCCATCTCCGCATCCCGGGCAATCGTTCGTGCGGACACCTCAAGCTCATCGTAGCGCGACAAATCCAGGATCTCAGCTAGGATCTCCTTGCGCTTGGTCGGTGTCTGCTGCACGAACAAGTCCGCCTGGCCCTGGCGGAGATACGCGGAATTCAAAAACGTATCGTAAGACATCCGAAGCAGCGCCAGGATTGCCCGCTCCGTTTCATAAGCGCCTGCTCCCGTTAGCGACTTCCAAACATCCTCTTCCACCTGATGCTGCAGTTCCCAATGACCGGAACCGGTGCGCTTCGAACGCTTCCGTAAAACGCGGTAAAGTGGGCCGTCCATCGCAAAAGTGAATTGGACACTCATCTCATCGGCGCCGATTCGGATTAAGTCGTCATGATTTTTCCTGCCGGCGCGCGAAACACCCCACAGCGACCAGGTGATCGCATCCAGAAGTGCACTTTTACCGTGGCCATTTTCACCGGAGAGACAGAGGAAAGGAGTCTGCGAGAAATCCACCACGGTAACTTCATCGCCATAAGACATGAAGTTCCGAAGTTCAAGATGTATGGGGACCATTTACCCTTAGTATACCTTACGACCGAAATGGGGCTGAATAGGAAAGTGTTCAGCCCTTATGAGAGTCAATCTTAGACGCACCAGATCTCCGGACTAAAGTCCTGCGCTGAGCGGGTATTGAACACGCTATCGCGTGATTCCAAATCTTGGATTCGACCGTACCGGCCGCAAGATTTTGGCCACAAAGTCCGCAAGCGGACTGCAAGCGTGCTAGTGCGTGGAGTCCGCCTTGTGCGGACTTTGTGGGCGTCTTCGCCCGTTCAGCGTAGGACTTCAGTCCGAAGTGTAGCGAGCGCGTCGTTAATAACATCAAGTGTGAAGAGTTACATCTATGGGCAGCCTGTCCAAAGAAAGCATGGAATGACAGGACAGATCTCTGACGCAGCGTTAGAATGAACTCGAAAGGCACGGAAGAATTGACTTGGCTCGACAGAATGATGAACGCTCTGGAATATCTGGAAAGCAGCCTGGACGGTGAGGTGGATATCAATGCCGCGTCACGCATCGCGTGCTCGTCGACATTCCATTTCCAGCGAATGTTTCATTTGCTGACCGGAGTAACGGTCTCGGAGTATGTCCGAAAACGCCGACTGTCTTTAGCGGCTCAGGAGCTGGCATCGTCATCGATAAAGGTCATCGACGTTGCTATGAAGTATGACTACGACACTCCAGAAGCCTTCTGCAAGGCATTTCGCAAAGCCCACGGCATAACGCCGTCCGCCGCGCGATTGCCAGGAACCAAACTCAAGCTCTTCCCCCGCCTTTCCTTTCACATTTCGCTTAAAGGAGACAAGGATATGGACTATCGAATTGTTGAGAAAGAGGCATTCTCCGTTGTCGGTAAGGCGCTTACCATGCCTTACACAAATGATGAGAACTTGATACTGATACCGGAGTTCTGGCAGAAATCCACCCGAAACGGCACTCTCAGCCAACTGGAATCCATGATGTCCGGCAAGGGAGAGCTAGGCAGCGCCATTCTTGGCGTGTGCACAGAGTTCAAGTCTGACCCACAGGAATTTACCTACGTCATCGGAGTGCAGGGAGGACCGGAGCAGGTTCCACAGGGTCTGGTTCGGAAAGAAATCCCTGCGGCTACCTGGGCCGCCTTCGAATGCGTTGGAGCCCTTCCCGATGCCATACAGGCTCTCTGGGCTCGGGTCTTCTCCGAATTCTTCCCTGCGACCGGGTTTAACCACGCAGAAGGCGGAGCCGACGTCGAGGTGTATCCATCGGGCAACGTTCAAGACGAAAACTATAAGTGTGAGGTCTGGATCCCGGTCGTCAAAAAGACTTAGCAAAGCCTCAATTTGGAACAGCTTCAAATATGGCTTGGAGCTGTTCCTTACTCCTAATCCCGACTCCTAATCCGGACTCCTGTTCGGTCAAAGAGAATTATAAAATAATTGTTAGAGGGGCCGCGCTAGCGGCTGGCTTGGAACTGATTTTTCTGCTGATATCTCCTCTCCAATCCTCTCCTCTTCTCTACTCTCCTCTTATATAATCTGTATTTTCTGAAAATTCTTTGTTAAGAATTGCGTGGATTCCCGGCAATCCATTGTATGGAATCCGTACAATAGGCCTGCTTACAGCAATCGTGCAGAACATGTTGGGGGCTATTTCGAAGGAGGTTTACCTTCCTGTTCAACATGCAGCAGTTCCATTTGGAACAAAGGTGTGTCGGGATGCTTTGCCAATAACTTCTTGAGGTCGCTTACAGCACCAGGAATGTCCCTGGGTCTGCAATTCGCAAGGGCATCTGTGTACGCCTTTTCGGCCAATGAGTTCTGGCCGAGCGCCGCATAAGTTAGAGCGAGATTAAACCTTATCCAACCAAGATTCGGGGCTTTACTGAGGGAGAGTGCATGATTATCTGCGACGATAGCCTGCGGCCATTGGCCCGTTTCGTACTGATCCCAACCCAGGCTGCCCCAGTACCAGATATCGTCAGGAAACCCGGACGCCGCTCGCTGGAACACAGTGACGGCAAGATCGTACTGCTTTCTCTTATCGATGGCATCTACAAAGCGGTAATAAGAAAAACGATGACTCGGAGGCGCCAAAGAAAATGCGTGGTTAATATCATCGGCGGCAGGGCGTGGCTCGTCTAACCAAAGCTCGGACTTGGCACGCTCAAAGTAGTCGTCGGGATTGTTGTGCCCGAAGGCAATCGCTGCTGTAAAGTCGCCCACGCACGCCGGATAATCTTTGTCTTCAAAATATACAAAGCCCCGGCGGCGGTAGAGATCTTCTATGCGTTTAGGGATGAACGAAGTGAGCTTAGGATTCGTTTCGTTCGAGAATTCCGGAAATGCAAGGCTATAGTCGGAAATAGCTTGCTTGTAGTTGTTCTGGTGAAACTGCGCTGCTCCGCGCCAGACAAGCATTTCGCCGTGCATAAACGACGTTTTAGTCAGCGGTATACCGGTTGTCTCATCGGCAATGGTGGCTGCAAAATCTTTTGTCATGAACTCGCTCCTCCCACGACCCCAATACCCAAGAGCCCCCTGCGGCCTCAGCGCGATCATCCTGCTATATTCGCGGTTGGCGGAAGCGTAGTCTCCCCGATTGTAGTCGGCATCGCCAAGGGCATTGTACTGACGGTAGGCCAGATCGCCTCCTGGGCCGGCCATCCACAACTTATAGCCGCCCCAGAAAACCAGACCGATCACGACTACCACGCACACTACGGCAGCAACCACGGAACCTGATAGCCATGAGGCAGGCTTTTGTCGAATCGGTTTGGCAGCTGCGTTCAGATGCGCGGGTGGAATCGGACTGCCGGTATATGTTGGAGGCGTCGGTGCGGCCCAGGCGTTGGCGGGACGCTGTAGTATATCTTCGGGACTGGAGACGAACTGCTTTCCGCAGGTCTGACATACCGCGGAATTAGCGGTCTTATCGGCTCCGCACTGGTCACATCGATCGTTCATTATTGCCTGCTTGCTCCAATAGGGATTATGGCTTCAGCGTCCCTGACGGAAGCTGGCCGAAATAGAAGGACACTGTTTTCTGATAGGCCCCGAGGGCAACTGGAGACTGCCCGTCCGGCCCGCACTGATTGGCCGACATAAACTTGTTGCCCATCGGTGGGATGCCGTCGAGGAAGGACAGTCCGGCGGTTGGGAACGGGGGAATCGTATTGCCCGCGAGCTGTGGTGACGGGAATTTGGGAACCAGAAGTTGAAGGTATGTGTTGTCGTCACCCACAGCGACGGTGATTGGGCCTTCGGTGGTCTGCAGTTGGGCCCAGCGCACCTGTGCGAAGTAGCCCTTGAATTCGGGGTAATCCCACAGGCTGTCTCCCGTGATTGTATCGTTATAGGTATTGGACCAGACTCCGAGCACACCGCCGTCGAGCCTGTTTTTGTAGGTGCGGTAGGGGCCCATTCCGAACCAGCGGGCGGATAGGACGTTTGTTTCCGGATAGTCGAAACTGGCTCCGAAATAGTTCATAGGACCCGTTTGATTGTAGTTGTAATCCAGTTGAAGCCATCCGTTGCCGTGCAGCCGCCAGACTACCGACTGCAGCGTGCCTGTATAGGTGCAGGCAACGACGTAGTCTGTACCGTCCGCGTGTTCCTGTATGCCGGTCAGGGTGCTGGAACCATAGGCCAGGCGAGGCCCATTCGCCAGGGAAAATGTCTGACTCCCTCGCTTAACGGACACAAGCATGCCTGTAGTTTTGCTGATCTGGACCGCGAGAGATCCGCAAGCCATCTCCACGGTTGAAGGGGATACAACTGCGGTTGTTTGCGTTAATCCGGACCTGGTTGGAATGGTTCTGAAATCATTGGAGTGGGGAAGGGGCCAGACCCAGTTGTTAATCTCAATCCCGCTTGGATCGTAGGCCGCGAGTGTGAACGCCTCAGAGAGAAGCCACTTTGCCGGCAAGGGGATGTGTACAAATCCAGACGTTCCCGGAGGAATCGATCCCTGCACCGTGGCGCTGCCCTTAGCAAGGATGGTGTAACCGGCATTCTTGGCGTTCACCGCGGCAAACTGCACCAGGGACCACTTAAATGTGCACTGCTTGGCATTGAGGAAATCATAACGGTTCTCAATAGGGACGTTCCCTGTGAAATTGGCCGGCAGTCCCTTTGGGCCGAGAACGATGGGAGCCCACACGGACCGAATCGTATCGTAACTGGCCTCTTTTTGACGGTAAGGCCCAACAATGCCATCCGGCGCTTCATTTCCCTTGGTGTCCAGAATGCCGCCTTCGTCCACGCGTTTGACGGCTTCGTCCAGAAAGGCCCAGATAAATCCTCCCGCGCAGATGGGGCTTTGCCGAATGACGTTCCAGTAGCTGGCCAGCCCTGCGCCCGCTCCGCCGTCGTAGAGCCCATGCTGGAACTCTGTTGGCAGGAATACCGTGCTGCCTGCTGCATAGGTCTGCACCTTGCTGTATGTGGGATAGTGCTGGTCGATCAACCCAGGGATGTTGCCGCCCGGATGCATAACCACGCGCTGCTGCGGGTCCCACTGCGGGAATATAGAGTCCAGGGCCGTGTTCCACCCGCCTTCGTTGCCATTGTCCCAGAAGAGGATGCTGGGATGATTGACATCGCGAACGACCATTTCCTTGACCATGCCAGTTCCCACGCTTGTGTCGTAGGCATGCTGCCATCCGGGCAGTTCATCCAGCACATACAGGCCCAGGGAATCGCAGTCGTCCAGGAAGTGCTGGTCTGGCGGGTAGTGCGACATCCGCACCGCATTCATGTTCATGCCCTTCATAAGAAGGATGTCCTGACGGCTAATCGCTTCGCTCGTGCAGCGCCCGGAATCCGGCCAGAAGGTATGACGGTTTGTGCCCTTAAGAAGGATCTTACGCCCGTTCACGTAAATGCCCTGGCCCGGACGCAGCTCAATCGTACGAAACCCGAATCGCGTTGTCGTCGTGTGAATTACGGTATTTCCGCCGAGCAGACTGACCTTGAGCTGGTAAAGATTGGGCGTCTCCGCGGTCCAGAGATTAGGAGCTTGTATGGTCGTGGTCAGCTGTCCTACCGGAGCGCCATTTGCATTGAGGGGAGCGGTGAACGGCGCGCCAACTGGAGTGCCGTTCAGATTTTCAACCTGACCTGAGATGGTATTGGCGACTGTTGCGCCGCCGGTAAAAACCTGGGCTGTAATCTTGCCATTGTCCTCGGCGTCGATTGCGACTCGGTCGATGTACTGCTGGGGAACTGCTTCCAGATAGACAGGCCTGTATATACCGCTGTAGTCCCAGTAGTCGCCGCGCCGCTCCGCGTTGTTGACGGTGGCTTCAGTCGACTCATTGTCTACTGCTACGTCCAGTTCGTTAGATTGGCCGAACTTCAGGAGTGACGATACCTCGTATTGAAACCGCGTATATCCGCCCTGATGCGTCGGCCCGGCGGAAGTTCCGTTAACCTGCACGGCAGTATCGGTCATCGATCCTTCGAAGACAAGAAATACACGCGAGCCCGACCATGCCGCTGGAACTGTGAATGTATCTTTATACTGTCCCTGAATGCTCGGAACGACCGAGGGCAGGTTGACTCCATATTCGTACTTTCCAAACCCCTGCAGCTCCCAGTTGGAAGGTACGTTTATTGTTGTCCACGCCTGAGAATTGGCGCCTGACGTGCAGAAAAACTGCCATGGAATGGCCGTGTCTTTGTCCTTGCCGGAGAGATATTGATATTGGGTAGTTTGTGCCTGAACGGTGGAATGGGCGGAACAGGAGGTCAGAGCGAGTGCTACGGCGCAGAGAAGGACAAGAGACTTTGGAGGCATGGACATGCAATGGGCCTTTCATAAGCGAGCATCATGTCATATCTTGGGTATCGGTTTGGAAGTATATTGTACCTAGTGTTGTGGGAAAGAGGGTGCGCGAAGGCTTTATATACAGTGGGGTGATGCCGGGAGCCTAAGGGGGTGGTTGTTGTTCGGAACGTTAGAAGGACCCCTCACCCAACCCTCTCCCACAGGATGGGGAGAGGAGTTAGAAGGACCCCTCACCCAACCCTCTCCCACAGGATGGGGAGAGGAGTTAGAAGGGCCCGGAGCTCAGTCCGATGTCTGGCCTCTTCTCCCCATCCTGTGGGAGAAGATTGAGATGAGGGGTCCTTCGGACGTCTAAATTATCTCCAGCGTCTCTATTCCCGAGTAATCGCCAATCCTAAAGGTCCGTCAATCTCTTCGGCATGCCCATAATCAATCGAGAGTCCATCTGCAGTCTGTTTGAATTCAACCATACCTGCACCAAGAAGCCTTACAGAACTCACACGCTTGCTTTGCTTTAACGCCAGCGCTTTGATCTTTGCCTTCCCCTCTGGGGACCGCTTCATTTGGTAAGCATACACCACCTCGCCTTTGCGGGTGAAGCGGTAGTCCGATTCTGTCCAGGCGACTGCGGATTCTTTGAATGCTCCGTCTTCTGCGGCGGATGTTCCTTCACCTGCGATCTCCCACGGGCGGCTGCCGAAGATTCCTTCCGCATTGGGCTTCATCCAGTGGGCCATGCGGCGAAGCAGGTAGTCACATTCGTCGTCGAGGGTGCCGTCAGGAAGCTGCGGGATGTTCAGGACGAGGTTGCCGTTCTTGCTTACTATGTCCACCAGTGTCCCAAGGACTTCGTTCGGGCTCTTATAAACATCCTTGACATTGTAGAACCAGTCTCCTACACTCGTGTCGCACTGCCATGGGTGCTCCTCGATTTTCTGGCTGCCTCCACGTTCGATGTCCAGGACGCCGATGGTGTAAACGTCCGGGTTTGTATCTTTCTGGTTGTATACGGCCCGGTTAACTCCGTGGCGTGCGGCGCTTGTGTTGTAGAGGTGGGCGACAATACTCAGGCCGATATCGCCAAAGGGGACGGCGCCGTCTGAGTAGAGCAGATCGGGTTGATATTTGTCGATAACATCCTTGATGCGGTTGAACCAGTGGGCTTGAAAGGCCGCGTTGGTTGTGTACCACTCGAAGTCATAGCTCTTGGACCCTCCAGGATTGTCGTTGCCCGCGTGGTAGAGGCTTGCGTGAGAAGGGTTGCCGCCATCATAGGGTATTCCGGCGTAGGGACCAGTCTCGTCGCTCAGTTTATTCACGGCCCACCAATTAAAGCTGGCTCCAAGGTGTTCGCTCAGGCCGAAAGGGAGGCCATGCGCACGCGCGGCCTTTTGCCACAATCCCACGATGTCTTTTTTCGGGCCAACCTGCAGCGCGTTCCAGGAATTGTGCGCTGAATCAAAAAGGTCGAAGTTATCGTGGTGCATGGCCTGGCCGAAGAAATATTTTGCGCCTGCATCTACAAAGAGGCTCATTAAGCCTTCTGGATCGAAGTGTTCGGCCTTCCAGAGGGGTGGGATGTCCTTGTATCCTACTTTGGACGGGTGACCGTATACGCGCCAGTGATGGCGGTATTGATCGTGTCCTTCCACATAGAGATGCCGGGCATACCAGTCGCCGAACATAGGGACACACTGCGGTCCCCAGTGCGACCAGAAGGCCAGTTTGGCATCTCTGAACCAATCCGGACACTCAAACCCTCGCAGCGATTCCAGGGTAGGTCGGAAAGGCCCCGGTGCGATTTCAAATTGCTCGTTCAAGACTACTGCAGCGCTCATGGCAGATCGATCTCCTCTGATTTGTCCTTCGGGACGATATTCCATTTTAGAGCCTTGTCCCGATGACGTCCATGGTGGAATCCGGGGGAAATATGGATTTTTCCGCGAAAAAAAGAGCGGTCCTTCTCAAAATAAATGAGAAGGACCGCTCTTCTAAGATACTAGTTATTCGGAAGCGGCGGCAGGTCCGCGCGCTTTAGAGCCCATTCGAAAACCCAGGGCCATTTCCCGTAGCCGTAATAGGGAGAGATATGGCCTGCTCCGGCTAGCTTCTCAATAGGGACTTCCAATTTCTCGGCGTAATCTAAGGCCTGGTCGTAGGTTGCGAAGTCGTCGTTGTCCGACGCCACAATCACCGTTTCGCCCGCGACTGTTTTGAGTCCCTCGGGGCTTAAAGGCGGCGGATAAAAGGTCGCCACTCCCGGAGGGGCTTCCTCTGGTGCAGATTTGCGATAGGGTGGGGCCACGAGCAGAACGCGGTCTGCACGCACGGGAGGTTCACTGTCGACAGCCGCTGCAGCGTAGTGCAGCCAGAGAATGCAACCCAGAGAATGCGCAAGAACGGTAATTGAGTCGTCCTCCGGAATATCGGCAACAACGCGTTCCAGTTCGTCAAGCCAGATCTCAAGATTGGGAGCGCCCGGATCGGTAAACTTTGGATAGTAGACGGTTTCGCCTTCTGCAAGCAGGTCCTTAACGATATGCTCCTGCCAGTGGTCGGGCTTATTTCCGCCCCATCCGTGCAAAACGAGAAATGCGTCGCTCATGGTTGGTTATCCTGTGTGCTTCTGCACCAAATCGATACTCTGAAAGAATCTTCTCCAAGAAGATATAAAAGCAAGTTTACCTAAATCAGGG
>Ga0302315_10005801_pt1 | contig 10452 bp, 5 predicted proteins | sample III_Palsa_N3_1_FD_200532 | JGI IMG/M metagenome (GOLD analysis project Ga0302315, IMG submission 200532) | Peat permafrost microbial communities from Stordalen Mire near Abisko, Sweden - III_Palsa_N3_1 | ecosystem: Environmental > Terrestrial > Soil > Palsa > Peat permafrost | place: Sweden... | reverse complement strand
TGGACTCAGGATCTATATTGGGCGTGTATTTGAGCAATGTAAAGAGGTTCCTGCCTACTACCGAAATGCTCACTTCCTTGATGAAGCCTTTTTTCAGGAACTTTTCGGGCAGGAGATAATCCAGGGCTAAGGACCTGAGTTTGATGAAGCTGGCGTTATACACAAATTCTTCTGCAATATGGTCCGAGCCTCCAGCAGATATGTCCTGGAAATATTGCTGGGCGGGAACAGGAACCGTATTGGGCTGATCCATATCATTCACCCCTTTTCCTATATACCCTTCACTCCTACCCTGCAGCGTGGTTTTCTGCAACCCGTAGAAGTAGAGCAGCAGGTTGGTCTGTGAATAGATCTTCGCCCCGAACTTGTAATCCAGGAGGAAGCTCAGGGTAAAGTCCTTATAATGGAACTCATTGGTGAATCCTCCTGTCACTTTATAGCTGCCCGAGCCCAGCGGCACCACCCCGGTTTGTTCTGGCTCCCCATTGGAGGCAAAAATAATATTCCCCTTTAGATCCCTTTTATAAGCAAATCCCATGATCTGTCCATAGGGCTGCCCCACCACATTACTGATATTCACTTCGTTCCCCCATCGGGCAAGCGCATTGCTGATGACAACGCTGTTGGCCCAAGGGCCTAAGTATAACACCTTGCTGATATTATTGGCGTAGTTCAGGGAAATGTTCCAGGAGAAGGTCTTACCCTTGATTACTTTTGCCGTCAGTAACCATTCCATTCCTTTATTGCGCACTTTTCCGATGTTCTCATTATTGCCCGCATAGCCTGAAGTAGGGCTGATCGTTACAGGGAGAATGTCATCCTGCGTATGCTTATCATAAAACGCCACATCCAGCCCTAACCGGTCGTGGAGGAACCGCAGGTTCATCCCTAGTTCCTCTTCCTGTATACTGACAGGCTTTAGGTTGCCATTCGGCACATTGCTTTGAGGAATATATCCGAGCAACTGGCCATTGATCGTATAGCCTTGCGTGCCGTATGTCAGTACGTTCTGGTATGGAGATGTTCCGTTGGAGGCTTGTGCAAAGGAGGCTCTCACCTTTCCATAGGAAATCCAGGAAGGCAAACGCCAGGCATCTGAAAACACAAAGCTGCCGCTCAGGGATGGGTAGAGATAACTGTCTGTATTAATATTGAGTGTAGAGTACCAATCATTCCTCGCCGTAAGGGTCAGGAAAATAAGGTTTTTAAACCCGGCGTCCACACTGGCATAGAGGGAGTTTACCTTGTATCGCGCATAGCCCTTCTGGTAGGGCTTGATGGCAATATTATTGGTGTTATACAAGTAGGGAATGACAAACGGGCCTACCGGTCTTTGTGCAGTAATGCCCTCCACCAGCGTTGGAACAGCCCCCACTCCATAATCCTGTGTTACATTATCCTGGGAATTCCCACCCACGTCAGCGGAAAAGCTGAATGCCGACCATTTCTTATTGATGCCTATCATGAAGTTGTCGTTCACTTCATGGTAGGTCAGTTCATACTGCGTAAAATCGCCCCCTGGCCGGTATCCGGTTCCGGTCGGCGTAATGACCGTCGCATCAAAAATGTATCCGTCCCTGGTAACCTGGCCCTGTAGGAACAGCCAGTCAAATAGATTATACTTCAGGGTGACGCCTCCGGTCAGCCGGTTGCGGTTCGTCTGGTTCTGGAACTTATAGGCGACAAAGTAAGGGTTGTCAAAATAGATATCATTCCCCGGCAATAATTCCGCCCCACTAGCATTGACTTGAGGCTTCAACCAGCGTATATCGAAGCTGTTGGCCAGGTATAATGTACTGGCGATGGCATTGCCCGGTGCATCTGAAAGGGAAGCCCTGTTCTTTACCTGCTCCGACACATAGTCCGCCGTAAGGTTCAATTGCAGTTTTTTAAAGACTGCATAGGAAGTATTCAGATTAATTCCCTGCTGGCTCATGTGGGAATTAGGAATGACAGGGGAAAGGGTCAAGTCTGAGACCCCCAATCGAAAATGCCCCTTGTCATTGGACCCTTCCATCGCAAGGGAGTTCTGGTTAGTCACTCCGGTCTGATAAAACGCCCCAAAATCATTCTTATAAGGCAGGTAGGCATAGGTCTTCCCCAGTAGGTTGACGGCAGGGGATCCATCCAGTTTGGCCCCCCAACTGAAGTAGGGCGCAGCAATGGCAGCGTCCTGGGTCATGGGCTTAATCCCATCCAGCCCCTGCCCGTAGGCGTATTGATAATTCCGGTCATCGATGACGGAATTGAACGTCAGGTTATTATTGAATTCAACGCCGATCCCTTTTGACTTAGCTCCGGATTTGGTGGTGATCAGGATGGCCCCGTTGCCTCCCCTGTACCCATATAAGGCTGCCGCCGCTACCCCTTTCAGGACTTGTACACTTTCAATATCATCCGGGCTGATATTGGACAGGCCGTCTCCGAAATCCTGTCCTCCATACTGACCGGCGTATCCCCCCTGATTGGTATTATCATAGGGTACCCCATCCACTACGTAGAGGGGTTGATTATTGGCCGTCAGTGAGGCATTCCCCCGGATGACTACCCGGCTGCTCCCGTAGGGGCCCGTAGCGTCCCCTGATACATTCACCCCTGCTATTTTTCCGCTTAATGCATTCCCAAAATTGATTTCCCTGGAATCAGTGAATTCAGAACCCGACACTTCCGTAGTGGCATATCCCAGGGCCTTTTCCTGCTTCCTTATACCCAGGGCGGTCATTACTACTTCATTTATTTCCTTCTCCGCCACCAGGAGGGTCACTTTGATGACATGGTCTTCTTCAGTTACGATGAATTCCTTGTCTCTGTAGCCTATGGACGAAAAGACAAGTATGTTGTCCCGGTTGGCGTCAATGGTAAAAGCTCCACTGGCATCGGTGGCGGTTCCTCTGCCACTGCCCTTCACCGTTACGCTGACGCCCGATAGTGGGCTGCCTGATAGATCGGAGACTATCCCTTTTTCCACATCAGACACGACCACATGATACAAGCTGCTGTCTGTAAAAAAATGGGTGGCGCTGTCTTCTGAAGCAGGGGAATTGGGATGCGTCCGTTCGTGTTTATTGGATATTTGAAGCAAGACAAACGTCTTCTCATTGAGTTTAGTGAACTCCAGTCCCGTGCCTGCCAGCAATTCTTCCAGGATCTTTTCCAGGTCAGCTTTAGGATGGGCTATTTCAGGGACTAATTTTTCACCAATGGACTTGTCGGTATAAAGGAAATAAACCCCCCTTTTTCGGTTGAGTTCTTTCAGCGCCCTTAATAACGGTATTAATTTCTTGTTCTTATTGTCGGAATTGATGGCCGGAGGAGGACGATCGTTCCCTGTGCTCATACCGATCTGCTGGCAGGGAGAAAACAATGCTTTGTAAGCATACGTCTCCTGTGTGCAGGATGCACAAACAATGGTAATAATAGCAGTACACCAACAAAGAACATAATTCTTTGACAGACCATTCATCATGCAGCAGTTAACCTACGGTATCGTACTGGCTCCCCGGATTAAAACGGCGACTGGATGACGACATTGTCTCCATCCCTCGATACTTTGAATTCCTTCGTTGCTTCCAGTGCTTTTAATAAAACGTTCAGATTATCATTGGGGAAAATCCCGATCAAGGTATGTGTCAACAAACTGGGGTCGGATACGGTCACCTTTACGCCATAGTGCTCCTGGATCATTTTTATCACTTCAGAAATGGGCGTATTGTCAAAATTCATTTTATTGTCAGTCCAGGCAATGATGTCTTCAGGGTTTACCGTTTGCTTCACCAATTCACCTCCTTTCAGATCAACCAGGTCGCCGGGCAGCATTTTCAAATCCTGTCCATTTGTGCCGTGTACGGTCACACTCCCTTCCTTTAAAACGACTCCGGCTTCATTGGCGTGGTTAACCACATTGAACTGAGTCCCTGTCACTATCACATCAAAATGGTCGGTATGGACGATAAAGCGGTCATGCTCCGGGGTCTTCTTCACGTGGAAGAAGGCTTCCCCTGTTAACCAAACTTCCCGGTCCTTTCCGGAAGACCATTGTTTTCCATATTCGATCCGGGAATGTGCATTCAGTGTTATTTCAGTTCCGTCCGGCAATACCGACCTGGAAATCTCTCCATATTGAGTAGCAATGGAAGGTCTCGTATACAATTTCCTCAGCCCCAGTCCGGCCAATACCAATAACACCACGCTGGCGGCGACTGCCATCCAACGCCTCATAGGGACTGCGGCTCCCTTCTTTCCAACCGGCGCTTCACCGATACGGCTCATCAGTCTGTTTTCAGCCTCGCTCACCTGCTGATCCGGTACGGATACTTCCTGAAAGGCAAGGTTATTCAGCAAAAACACTGCCTCTTCGACCATTACTCGATTCGAGGGATCTTGATCCATCCACTCTTGCCAACCTTTCACTGCATCCGCGTTCGTCTGACGATACCAGGCTAAAAATGACTCGTCAACCACCAAGTCTTCGGGCTGACGAATAAAATTAGTGTCCATAATAGGTAGATCCTTTGAAATCCAGTTCCAAAGATCAGGATTTTGTAATGATTATATATTAAATTCTGCTATTTTAAACCCCTAAATCTCGTTTAAATGCTTCAAATACCGATATTTAACCACAAAAAACAAATATCGGGGACTCTGAACGCAAATTACCCATATTTTAGCAAAGTTAAGACAAGAGACACATAGAAATTCAACGGAGACTTTTTGGAAAATCAGGCCTTAGATATACAGTTATGGGAATCCTTCAAAAATGGAGACAGGGATTCTTTCCGTGAACTCTTCCGGAAATATTACTCCCCGCTGTATTTGTATGGTCATAAAATTACTACGGACAAAGAACTCCTGGAAGACTGCATCCAGGATCTTTTTACCGAACTCTGGCTGAGCCCCAGCAAGACACCCATCCAATCCGTCAGGGCCTACCTGTTAAAGGCGCTGCAATATAAACTCATTAAAGGCCTGCAAAAGCGCTCCAAGCTGGAGTTGAGCGCCGATGACCTGGAAACCAGGGCCTTTCAGATCAGCCATGACAACCTTTTAATACTGAAAGAGGATCAAAAGGAGAATGGAGACAAGATCAAGGCGGCCCTCACACAATTGTCAAAGAGGCAGCAGGAGATCGTCTACCTGCGGTACTTTCAGAATCTCAGCTACGATGAGATTGGAGATCTGATGAACATTAATTACCAGGTGGCGCGTAACCTGCTCTATCAATCCCTCAAGGCGTTGAGAAAGACCCTGTCCATCGTCCTCATAATGCTTTCACTGCTTCACAGTTAAGAACACCCGTTCGTCTCCATCCCGCCTTTTTGCACAATCGATTTCGCATCATTTTTCACAATTATTGTTACAAATCAACCTGTTTTGTCACTATCTTGGGGCGCCAAACGGGTTGCTTGCCCAAACCTTTCCGTCAGAACTTACTATTATAAATTAATATGTCCATGAGCATGGTAGATTCATTTGAAAAGATTCCGGTAAAAATCTTTACGACCCCTAAAGACGGCTCTGAATTTGCAGCCAGGGAAATTGGAAAATTGATCCGTTCTAAGGAAAGCAAAGGAGAAAAATGTGTATTAGGCCTGGCTACCGGTTCCACGCCCATCTCCCTGTACGCTTCCCTGGTCCGCTTGCACCAGGAAGAAGGCCTGAGTTTCAAAAATGTAGTCACCTTCAACCTGGACGAGTACTACCCAATAGAACCGGAGGCCCTCCAGAGCTATCATAATTTCATGCAACGGAACCTTTTCAGTAAGGTGGATATCGATCCTGCCAACATCAATATTCCCGACGGCAGGGTTGCAAAGGATAAGATAAAAGAATATTGTCAGCAATACGAACAAAAAATTGAAGCCGCGGGAGGCATAGACCTCCAGGTGTTAGGCATCGGGAACAACGGTCATATCGGTTTCAACGAACCCGGATCCAGCCGCTATTCCAAGACCCGCCTGGTGACCCTTGACAATTCCACGCGGGTCGCCAACGCCAGGGAGTTCCAGAATATCTCCCATGTTCCCCGCATGGCCATTACCATGGGCATTTCCACCATCATGAACGCCAAGCGGATCATTCTTATGGCTTGGGGATTAAAGGCCAATATTGTCCAGAAGTCGGTAGAAGGCCATGTGACCGAGCATATTCCGGCCTCCATCCTGCAGCAACACAACGATTGCACCTTTATCATCGATGAACTGGCGGCTACTGAACTGACCCGTTTCAAATCCCCCTGGCTCACCGGTGAAATAACCTGGACGCCGCAGACGATCCGCAAGGCGGTCGTTCATATGGCCCTGAAACTAAAGAAACCGGTGCTCAGCCTGACCACCAACGACTATATCGACAGCGGTCTGGGCGATCTGCTCACGGAATTCGGGGATGGTTACGAAATCAACTTGCAGGTATATTACCAGCTTAGGGATTCCATTACCGGCTGGCCCGGGGGTAAGCCCAATGCCGTGATCCCCAATCACCCCGAGCGCTCGGAGCCCTATCCTAAACGGGTCCTGATCTTCTCTCCGCATCCCGATGACGATATCATCAGTATGGGGGGCACGTTCATGCGCCTGCACGACCAGGGGCACGAGGTGCATGTAGGCTACCAGACTTCCGGGAACATCGCCGTGACCGACGAATTCGTGACGCGCTTCCTGGATTTCGCCGTAGGCTTTGAAGAGCTTTTTGGCATTGACTCCAAGAAATCCAGGGAAATCCTGCATGAAGCCCGTGAGTTCCTGAACAATAAAAAAACCAGCCAGATGGACACGCCCGAGATCCGGGCTATCAAAGGGCTTATCCGTAGATGCGAGGCAAAGGCGACCTGTCGCTATGTGGGGCTGACCGAGGACAGGGCGCATTTCATGAACCTGCCTTTCTATGAAACCGGGACCATCGAAAAGAAACCCATGGGGGAAGAAGATATCGTAATCACCATGGCCCTGCTAAGGAAGCTGAAGCCCCAGCAGATCTTTGCCGCCGGGGACCTGGCAGATCCGCACGGCACCCATAAAGTTTGCCTGGACATTATATTCGAGTCCATGCGTCGCCTCAAGGCAGCTGGAGATGAGTGGGTGAAGGATTGCTGGGTTTGGTTGTACAAAGGAGCCTGGCAGGAATGGGATATCTCCGAGATCGAAATGGCTATTCCCATGAGCCCTGAACAGGTCATGAAAAAACGCTTCGGGATCTTTATCCACCAGTCGCAAAAAGACATGGTTCCCTTTCAAGGCTCTGACAGCCGGGAGTTCTGGCAAAGGGCTGAAGACAGGAATGCCAATACGGCAAACCTTTACGCAGAGTTAGGATTGACCAAGTACGCGGCTATGGAAGCGTTTGTAAGGTGGCATTATTAGACAGCTTATTTATATAGGCTCATATAGGCGCGCGGGGCAGAGGCTTCGCGCGCTTTTCATTTTTGCGTGCCGGTGGTCCCCGGTAGCGCCTCCAGAATCAGCTTTATTACTTTATCCATCCCTTTCGACCCGATCCATCGAACCACTACCACCAGGTCATGGTCCGGATCCACGTAGATCATATTTGTCCCATTTCCAATGTGCGCAAATGCGCTCTCAGGGGCGCTGGGAAATAATTCCTTGTCGGTATTCAGGAACCAGTTCATGTATCCGTAACCTGTATTCGCCGTTGTAGGCGTCAAGGCCTGGCGGACCCAGTTCTCCGAGATCAACTGCTGCCCGGCCCAATTCCCTTTGTGAAGGGTCAACAGGCCAAAACGCGCCATGTCATAGGCATTAATAAACATCCCCCCACCCCAGTGGCCTCCTCCGCTGACCGACTGCACAGGCTGACCATCCAATACAATCCATGAATTGCGATAGCCCATCCATCTCCACGTATCTGAAGCGCCTATCGGATCCATGATATAGGTTTTCAATACCTGCGGTAAAGGCTTCCTCCACACGTTGGTCGTCGCCAGGGCCAAGGCGTTCACGCGCACATCATTATATTTCCAAACGGCGCCCGGTTGATTCCGCGGCCGGTTTATAGCTGAATCCGGAGACCCTCCCGGCCTGTCCGCCCAATCCGGCTTACCCCATAACGTACCTTCCCAGTCGCTGGTCTGCCTTAGCATTACGTCCCATGTAAGTAGCCGGTTATGCGGGCTGGCAAAAGGGTAAATCAACCCGGGCTGCACCGGCTCATTTGTGATTTGCTCCGCGCTACCCGGGTGAAATATTTCTACGGGCGCCATATATTTTTCCACTGTGTCATTCACACTCCCGATCAGTCCATGATCGACCGCCAGTCCTACTACCGTGGACAGGAAGCTCTTCGTAACACTGTTGGTCATTTCCACCCTTGACGGATCTCCCCATTTGGCCACGATATATCCTTTATACACGATGATCCCCGTTGCATCTCCCCTGTCAGCAAAGGGGCCTACTCTTTCCAGGAAAGGCTCCCCCCAGAAACTTTCCAACTGGGCCACTTCCAGGTTCCTGGAGGCCTTGGATTCATTATCCCTGGCCATTTGAATAGCGGCACTGATCTTGGCAGTGTCAAGTCCCATGACTGTCTGAGAACGTTCATCCCATGTTCCTTTTGGGGGGAAATAGGTGTGGGAGTTGCTGGTTCCATACTGCGCCAGGGCCGGGCCGGACAGCATTCCCAATAAACAGCATAACAATAAGTTTCTCATGGAGTTAAAGTACAATTTAGGGGGCGATTTTTGTTTCATATTTCTTTTTGCAGATATCCCCGGCTACCCTATCTTTGCACTCCCAAATAAGACAAAGGGTATTTGTCAAGATGGCCCTGTAGCTCAACTGAATAGAGTAACTGACTACGGATCAGTAGGTTTCAGGTTTGAATCCTGACAGGGTCACTCATAAGGGCTTAACTACGGAATAAGAAAACCCGCTATAGCAGCGGGTTTTTCGTTTAAATCCTTTTCGCACAACAATCCTACATTTTCCACCATTCATGCAAGTTTGTGATGCTTTTTTGTTTTTTGCACATAAAAGCATGCAAATCCCCTCACCCGGCTTCAATAAATATCTTAAAATGGAGGATAGCCTCAATATATGCTTACCTGGTATATATTGTATTAACAAAAACCATGAAAGAATGGGATGAGGGAGACCGAATGGATCAAATCTTGACTTCGACTATGCTGACGTCGCTGTTACGGAGATATACAATTAATAAACTAATCCGGTAAATTAGAATGGACCCTCATCTTCCAATACGAGGCTAATCTAATTACCCTAGAATTACATAATTGTCAAAATTCTCTTTACCCTTTCCAGCGAATTCTGTTGCTCGACGTGTCCCAGCAATGCCTCTTCAAATAATGAATTTGATTTCAGTTTTTTGAAATGTTCAAGCAAATATTCCCTGACTGATTCGGGCGCTTCTATAATTTCTTTTTGAATTGTCGATCTATTATCCAAAATATAGATTATGTCCTCTAAATCATGACTAGCAAAAAAATCTCCCCTACCCCTACCAATAAACGCCTCCATTTTTGATGCAATGAAATAGGGAGCAGAAAAAATATATGCACTCATATGCTCGTCTAACTGGATTTTGATCTTTTGTTGAATACCCTCCTTGTACCAACGATTGGTAAATCCAAGAATTGCTGGATATGTAGGCATAAAGTCAACTTTCACACCTTGGTACAAAAACCTTGATATTATCGGTGCAGTCATATCATGTTTAAACCCAAGTGCTAAAAGTTTATCCTGCAAAAGATAAAACTCTCCGGTTGTTAAAAGCTCTATCACTATATCAACGTCATCCGTAGGACGTATTGTCGTCAATTCCGGTCGCGAAGCATACAAGATTACTGTAGCGCCGCCAACAAATACTATTTGCTCCCTAAAGTCAGACAAAATATTTGCTACTGCTCTGATGCGAACTATATTTATATGATAACTCATAGGAGAATTCTTTTTTTTAATCCTTCCTCCGCCAATTTCTTTTCCCGCACTTTACCTATCCGCATAGCGTCCGCGAGTGCAAGCAACTGGTAAAGCTCACTATCCTTTAAGGCTGCCTGGCTCTGTTTAGGATGAAATGGCTGTATCTCCTGGCCTCTAATTGTTCCCGTAAGATCAGCCCAAACAACCGGATCATCTGATCCAAAAGTATCAGACAATGGGGCAGCGCTATATGCTGTAGGAATTCCGACTACAAGCACGCCAGGTTGAGCAGGAAAAACATAGGGTAAACCATGTACCAGGAACTCATAGATTGCTTTGCGCATAGGAGTCTTCTTATCCGGCCCTATCAGCTTAGCAAAGACAGATCTGCTAATAGAATCACTGACCTCCGATAAGCTGATTCCTATGCTCTTGCAAAGATCGACCAGTCGGAAGCCAGGATCATTCATGCTTATTATCTTCAGGAGTACCACTATATCAAGCGGTCGCATTCCGTTATACTGCTTCATTTTATGTATTTCGCATTTCGCGAAACACGAAACTA
>Ga0302315_10005797_pt1 | contig 10461 bp, 15 predicted proteins | sample III_Palsa_N3_1_FD_200532 | JGI IMG/M metagenome (GOLD analysis project Ga0302315, IMG submission 200532) | Peat permafrost microbial communities from Stordalen Mire near Abisko, Sweden - III_Palsa_N3_1 | ecosystem: Environmental > Terrestrial > Soil > Palsa > Peat permafrost | place: Sweden... | reverse complement strand
CTCCAAGTCTGAGAAGCTGTTCTACGGTGATTTCCTGCGCCATCAAGGGATTGCAATCTCCAGCAGGGTTACTTCTCCGCTGGGTTGAAACGCACATTGTCCGGCCTCCGCCGGCAGGAGCCAAACATCTCCCTTGCCGACCGTGTAGGGAATGCCATCGTGCGTGATCTGGCCCGATCCTTCGATTCCAACCAACACGCGCGGCTCTGCAGTCGCCCCAACGGTGAATCGCTCTTGCCCGATAACCCGCCACAACAAAAAGGCATGACAATCGAACAGTCTCTCGCGCTTAACAGGTGTCGTAGTCACTACGAGGGGCGCAACCAAGCCAGTATTGCTCGCCCCGAACTCGATGGAGGCAAAAGCCAGATCAGTTTGCAGCGGCCGCGGCTCCTTGGTCACCGGGTCGATATGGCCCCAATCATAAAGCCGAAAAGTCGTATCGCTATTCTGCTGAACCTCGAAAACTACAACATCGTCGCCCAGAGTGTGAACCGTTCCCCCAGGGATGAATACCGCATCACCCGGCTTAGGGGTTATGCAGACGAGGTGGTCGGCAATGGTCCCGTCGTCGAGCGATCGCCGCAGATTGCTGGCAGTTGTGCCCGATTTGAGGCCGGCATAGATATGGCTTCCCGTTCTAGCTTCGATCACAACCCATGCTTCGGTCTTTGCCGTATCGCCCACAGGAATCAATTCTGGGTGTGCGTCACTGGGATGTACCTGAACTGAAAGCATCTCATGCGCATCAAGAAACTTGAGCAGAAGTGGAAAGCGGCTGAAGCGCGATGAGAGCTTGCCCATCAACTGTTCTCGGAACTCCTCCATCACCTGACCAAGAGTCTGGCCCTTGAGCGGTCCATTCGCAACCATGCTTTGGTGGTCGGTGCGGTCGCTCAGCACCCACGCTTCGCCGATCGGTCCTTCGCCCGGAAGCGGCGCGGAGAGCAGACTGGACAAGCGGCGGCCACCCCACAGCCGATACTGATAGATTGGGTCGAACTGGAGCGGATATAGCTGCGCGTTGCCAATTGATTTCTGCCCGTCACTTACCATCGGATCTCAATTCGCAGCACTCGCGGGCATCGCGGGTTGCCGATGACCGTTTGGAACCCACGCCAGATCGCCACTCAGAACATAGATGGCAAGCGCAGCAGCCATGCAAACTGCGCCAATCCAAAAGCGCCAATCGCGATGCATACGCCGCCAATACGGCCCTGGATCAGGTTCACCGTTGGAACTGCTGTTTCCTTCTGGGTTGTGCTTGCTTCCAGTCATTGTTTCTCCATATCCGATGAATAATTACCGTTGCGCGCCGCCTTGTTGCAGAGCGCTCGATGATACAAGGCTCGCTGCGCCGCCGCGACATTGGCCTGGCAGCCATTCCAAATTTCCAAGGCCGGCTGCTGGATGGCGCGGGCAAACGAAAATGCCAACTCCCAGGGCAACCGCGACTTGAATCTCGCGTTCATCGCATTCAAACGGGCCGAAGCCAACTCTGCCGGTTGGCCGCCTGACAGGAACGCTATCGCCGGCACCGCAGCAGGCACGGATTGCAGAAAGCAGTTCACGGTGGCGTCGGCTACCTCGTCCAATGTCGGATGGATGCTCGTGAACATTGCGGGAAGCACCATATTGGGCTTCAGGACCATGCCTTCCAGAACCACCCTTTGCGTGAACAACTCGCTGAACACCGCGCGCAGAACTCTTTCGGTGACTTCGCAACACGTTTCCAACGTATGGTCTCCATCCATGACAACCTCGGGTTCGACTACAGGGACGAGACCTTCCGCCTGGCACAGGGCCGCATAGCGAGCCAGAGCATGGGCATTGGCTTCTATGCAACCCCAACTGGGAATGCCAGGGCCGATGGTAATCACAGCGCGCCACTTCGCAAATCGCGCGCCCATTTGAAAATATTCTTGTAGGCGATCGCGCAATCCGTCCAGGCCTTCTGTGACCTTTTCACCGGGATGGCCTGCAAGCTCCTTGGCGCCTGTGTCCACCTTGATGCCTGGAGTGATACCCGCATCAAGCAGGACTTGGACAAAGGGTGTGCCGTCGTCCTTCTGCTGCCGGATCGTTTCGTCGTAGAGGATTGCGCCGCCGATCGACTCACCGAGCCTTGGAGTGGTCACAATCAACTCGCGATATGCTCTTCGAGCCTCGACGGTCTGCGGAATTCCCAACTGAGCGAAGCGCTTGTTACAGGTCCCGGTGCTCTCATCCATCGCCAGCAGGCCCTTATTATCTGTGAAAAGCGAGTTTACGGTTTCTCTCAGCGTTTGCAAATTCATTAGGACGTGCTCGCTTCCTGCTCCAGTTGCTCCGCGGACCCGGGCTTACTCATCAAGGACACTTCCGCTCGAAACCGCGCTTCCACTCATAGCTCAATGTTCAACGCACCAGGACTTGGCCAATCATCGCGAGTCGGCATGAGTACTATCTACTAGAAAGCTACCGGGAGTCCGGTCAATTCTGAGCAGAACGCAGGCTGCTCTCTGTTTAGAAAGGAGAAGCAGCTTGATTCTGCTCTCAAAAGAAGCTCGCACATGTTTGGGATGGCCTGGCTGCGATGTACACGATTGCTCAGCGTCTTCAAATGCAAACGTGGAAAACTGCAGATGCAACACGCAGAACGGTTCCTCGAAGGTGGTGGGCCCAATGCCCCAGAGCAAATATGACACCGCAGCGGACGTACCAATCCACGCAGCCACTGTTCACACTGCGGTCGCAGCTGTGCACCACCGTGGCGATCATGAAGCAGCGGAAGAGCTGAGCACAAGGGCTCAAGACTACTCAATGGCAGCTTCTGATAAGACACTTGAGATCGCGAAGCAAATCCACGCCCACCTGAGGGCTTAGATCGTTTTCAACGACAACCTGACGATTATGGGAGACATTTAGAATGGCCGCTCCAAGCGCCTCTTTGAATTCGAAATTAAGCCGTCTCATTTATCCCGAAGCGCGGAAGCCCATATTCGGAGTCGATTCAACTTCCTCTCTTCAGCTTGCGCCTCGCCCGCAGCGCCCGGTCAGGATCGCGGTGATTGGGAATCACCTTCCCAGGCAATGTGGAATTGCGACTTTTACGACAGATTTGTGTGACGCGATCACCGCCGAATACGGAGCTGCTCAATTATCGGTGGTAGCTGTCAACGACGGAAAGTCATCTTACTCCTACCCTGAACGGGTGCAATTCGAGATCAGCGAAGGCGATATCGCATCCTACAGAGCCGCCGCCGACTTCTTGAATGCGAGTAATGTCGATCTGGTGTGCTTGCAGCATGAATATGGAATTTTCGGGGGCAAATCCGGGAACTACATCATGGAGTTGCTGAATCACCTCAAGATGCCGGTAATCACAACTCTGCATACGGTTCTTCGTGATCCGAATCTGGATCAAGGGGTTGTGATGCACAAGATTGCCGCTCGCTCCGAGCGCCTTATCGTCATGAGCCAACACTCCTCGCGTATTCTGCAAGAGGTTTTCAGGGTCCCGGCCCAGAAGATCGCGCTGATTCCCCATGGCATTCCCGATCTGCCCTTTGAGCGGCCGGAGGCTTACAAGGAGGCTTTCTCCTGCCAAGGCAAGAGTGTTCTTCTTACGTTTGGTCTGCTGTCTCCAAACAAAGGGTTTGAAAGCGTGATCAAGGCCATGCCAAAAATCCTCGCCGCTCGCGGCAATGCGGTCTACATGATTGCAGGTGCCACTCACCCGCACATCCGTGCCCGAGAAGGGGATCGCTACCGGCTAGAGTTGCAGGCGCTGGCGAAGAAGATGGGAGTCGAACGGCAGGTCCTGTTCCTGAATCGGTTTGTCGCTCCCCAAGAGATGGCCGCGCTGGTCGGCTTGGCCGACATTTACATCACGCCTTACTGTCATGAAGCGCAAGCTGTTTCGGGAACTCTGGCATATGCCATGGGCGCTGGGAAGGCTATCATCTCCACTCCTTACTGGCACGCCGCGGAAGTGCTGGACGGTGAACGCGGGATGCTGGTGCCGTTTGAAAGCCCGGCGGCCATCGCAAAGGCGACGATCACGCTTTTGGACGATGACAGGGCACGCCAGGCGATGCGCGAACGCGCCTACCTCTATTCTCGGCCTATGATCTGGAAGCGGGTTGCACAGTCCTATATGGCCGCCATTCTGCGTGCTCGCGCCCAACCTACGGAGCTGGTTCACCTTGGGTTTGCCTTCCCGGCAAACACATGTGACACCGAACAGCGCGTTGTGAATGCCTGAACGATTCCAGCGCGCAGATTCCTTCGCAATTCTCAAATTGTGAGCAATTCGGAGCAGACACGCCCTCGCGTGTTTAGGAAACTGGTGCTGCAAGCGCGGCGGGATGCTCGGACAAGGAGCATTCTTCCACTTGCTGGGTCCATTCTTCGATTTGCAATGTGGCCTCGATTGCCGAGCCGGACGATGATTCACATCTTGGCGTCCACGCGATCGATCCACCTCATGCAGCAGCCGATTCCCTTGCGCTTCGCAGGGCCGAGGACAATCCAGAAAGAGGCGATCCTCATGGCTCACACCGGCGTTCACGTGCTCGACTTGGTGCCGACATTCGACCTTGCTCACTTTCTTGCATGCGCAGGGGTGGGCAGAAGAATTGTCCACTGCGATCCAAAGGGCGCCTTGTTCTCTCAGGGCGACTCAGCCGATTCCGTTTTCTATCTCCAGAGCGGCCGGTTAAAAGTCACTGTCGTTTCGGAGAATGGCAAGGAAGCCACGATTACTCTGCTTTCTGCCGGAGACTTTATCGGAGAGGATTCGCTTACCGGAACCGCCGAACGCCGATCGGCCACCGTGACTGCAATCACGTCGTCGTATGCGATGAAGATCACTCAAAGTGAGATGATCCGGGTCATGCACGACGAGCACGCATTTTCCGATCTGTTCTTGTCTCACCTCCTGGCTCGCAGCATGCGAACCCAGGCGGATCTGGTCGATCAGCTTTTCAACTCCAGCGAAAAGCGCCTTGCAAGGCTCCTCCTGCTGATGGCTGAATACGGCGAACCTGGAGCGCCGGCAAAGTTTATTCCTCCCATCACCCAGGAGACCCTTGCAGAAATGGTCGGCACTACCCGCTCCCGCATCAGCTTCTTCATGAACCGTTTTCGCAGACTCGGGTTCATTGACTACAACGGCCGCATCGAGGTCCATAAGTCACTTCTCAATGCAGTCCTGCGTGATCGCCTTCCTGAGCACAACTCTCAGTCGCCGCGCCTGTCACCCAAACAGGACGCCCCGCGGCACCCCTCACTTGCCAAGCTTTGTGCTTGAGTCCGTGACCTGACGCCTGCTTGGGCACCAGCCTCATCGAAATAACGGCTGGCCTATAGGTAATGAGCTATAGGTTCCAGATGGCCCCTGCGTCATTTCGGGAATGAGCTTCAGTGGTTGCAGGAACCCGTCCCGGCTGTTCGTTCGCAGCAATGGCCAGTAGAATGAGTGCCGCGCCCACATAGGCGAGTGGGTCGCGAGGCTGGCCAATAGAGAATTCGCTCGCCTTCGTCTCGGAGTTGTTTCCTCGCTCTGCAACCAATTGGAAGCAACGCCTCAATACGAAGCACCCAACAGCGGAGAGGAACAGATCCCACATGATTGCTCTGTATCTAAGAATGCGGCTAGCAATTGAAGTCTTCATCGCACGACCTTACTCCGAGCGGATTGGGAGGGATGTGCATTCTTGCTCGCTAAGCAGGTTCATGTCTGCCACGCTTCGGATGAAAGGAGCAACGGCAGTGTGGCGGGATAGCTGTAGCTAGAAGACAGAGGCGCTTGATCGGCGTCGCTCGCGCCGTGCGCGGTGTGGGCGGCTCAGAGGATCGCCATTTTGAGAGTAAGCAGACATTGATCGTCTGCGGAGAACTTCCGAATCAATCTTGGCAGGCTTTCGTCACGAATTCCGCCCGTGGGGTATCAAACCCGTTCCCTTGGATCCAGATAGGCTCCGGCGCTTCGAAAGATTGCCGACTCGTAAAGGGCAGACTCTCAATTACCTTCAAGAGTACAGCCACGCCGTTCCCCTTTTCGTAGAAAGCATCGGCCGCCACTCCGCAAGGGATTTGGTTCCCCGAGAACGCGCCACTCATCGCAATCACACTGATAACCGGGAATTGGCGACGAACTATCGAGAGCAATTCAAAGCCAGACATTCCCGGCATGTTGAGGTCGGAAAGTAGAATCTCCGGAATCTCCTGGCTGATCTCGGTTAGGGCAGCTAAGCCATCCGACGCGCACCGGACGCGATGTCCGAGCACCCTGAAAATCTCTGCAAGGGAGGTTCGAACGGATTCATCATCCTCAGCGATTAAGATGGAAGCCCTAACATCTCGCATTTCTAGCTCCGACAAACGCAATCGATGTTTTCCGCCTGTATGTCAGTACTTCATTTTCAATCCTGGTCATTCATGACCGCCATTTACGATCTTGACGAGGTTTGGCCTACGCCTCTGAGCATAATGAACGCGAGGCTTAGTGGCGTTATCGTCGGGCAGTCGATCATGGAGAACTACTTTCAACAACGACTTATGCACTTGAATGCGCCCGTTGTATTCGATCAAGCCCAACTTGCGAAATCGATTCATGAAGAAGCTAACGCGAGAACGCGTAGTCCCAATCATTTCCGCAAGCGTCTCTTGAGAGACAGGTGGAATCTGCGTTTCCGGCTCGCCAGGCTCACCGTACTCAGCCATCAAGAGGAGGAGCCTTGCCAAGCGCTTCTCACTTGAATTGAAGAGTTGGTCGACAAGATCGGCTTGACTCCGCATGCTGCGCGCCAATAGGAACTTCAAGAACAGGTCTGAAAACTGATGTTCTTGGTGCATCACACGGATCATCTCTTCCCGGCTGATTTTCAACGCCGAGCAGGCCGTAATGGCTGTGGCCGTGGAAAGACGCAACCCGGGGGCTCCCGATAGCGCTTCTTCCCCCACAAACTGGTGCGGTACAAGAAGTGTAACCGTGGCTTCCTTGCCGGCCGTCGAGACGACGGTGATCTTTGCGCGGCCCTTTTGAAGATAGTAGACCGAGTCGGCTTGATCTCCCTGTGAAAAGAACGCCTGCTTCGGTTTCAGTTCAACGATCCTTCGGCCGAGCCCGGCGCCAGCGAGGAATTCTGCGAGATCGAACGCGGGTGGAGCAGCGAGGTTCATCCTTAGGCCACCTTTCAGCACTACGACGTAGTAGGCAGACGTCGTATGCCTCGGACACGGGAATCGGCTACACTCCTGTCGGTTCTATTTTCATACGAACGGATTATGACGTCTGTATCGTTCTATACAAGATATGTTGCCTTTTGGACACACACCAGTCCCACTACCTGCAGCCATCCACCTGAGCCTTTCAACCCACGAAACGATCTCCACACGTCCAAGCGCTCGGACGTATATCTCAATGACGTATGCGCGCGAAGTAGTGCGAAAACTAATCTCAGAATTGAAAACGGATCATAAGTCGGGGTGCGCATCGCTGGAAGTTAACCAGGACTTGATTTGAACGGGGCCCGTGGAATGTCCACAATTGAGCAGATCGAAACGGACAAGCCGAGTCAACTTTATTTCAGATCGTGGATGAAAGCGATTAGGCGCGATAACCAGCGGAAAGGTCAGGGCAAAGAGTATGGAAGAGCATCGATGCAGAATGGTAGCAACGGCTGTGGAAGACTCTCGTTGCAAGAATCTTCTCGACAGCGCGTCGATTGTGACGCAGGACCCGAGGTATAGGTTCCTGCATCGCCGAGTCGATGTCGAGATAAGAGACAGCCGGTGCAGCTGCGTTGCGATCGAGATAGAAGACCCGCGCTGCAAGGGCCTCTCTTTGAAGTGGTGATTCGGCCAGCCCTATGCAGGGAATCGCATAGGGCCAGCTAATAACTTTGAGATTCCATCCTGTTGAGATTGCCTCGAAGTTACTCGAAGCATAAACACTCTCTCCATTTGCGACCGAGGGCGCTGGAAATTGAGTGCCCCGTAAGAGGCAGGGTGCTTGGACCGCTCCCGTTGTCGCCAGCCAATTGACCCGAATATCGCATTGAAACCCATAATAATCGCAGTTGGCGACAGAGCCTCCCTCAACTACTCGGTCACGGGTGCCGCAGCGATCTGACTTTTCGCCAAATTGACCTTAGTGCCTGCCCCCGCCCACATGGCCGCGCCCATCGCGAACTTCGTTTCCCTTGAAGTGTGCAACTTTATCGAGTCTGCGTGAAGGCTCTGCTTTCTCCCCACGCTGAGGCCTTGGTCCGCTATAACCATGTTCTGGATGAAAGCGATTGTTGACGTGTCCCCGGAAGTCGTCTCGGCCATGAAACCATGGGCCAGCGCCGAGGAAAATGCCGCCGGTGAACCATTCTGGCCCGTAGTAGCCGTAGGGGGCACAGTCATAAGGCGCAGCGTCATAGTAACCGTATGGACACTCGGGCGCGACCCCGATCTCGACTGCAATCTGGGCCGACGCCTTCGGAACGGTTGCAATCATGGCGCATCCAGCGAAAGCGGCTAGCGCAACAAACTTGAATACTGTCATATGAATCCCTCACAATAAGGGGCCATTGTCGAGCACCCCCAAGCTCCTTGGGGTAGGGCCTTCGATCACAACCGTCTGAGCAGAAACGACCAACTCATTGCCCGCATTGCCGAGCCGCCCCAGCCATCGGTGCCGGCATATAACTGGGCTCCTGTCGGCGCGCTCTTGTGAACCCGGCTCGCATCAACGCGCGCGAGCGTGGCCCTCACGAAACCAAATGTCGGGCGTTCTCCGAATTTGTCGAGCCCTCTGCTTGCACCCGAAGAATGGTGCCATGCCCCTCCCACGAGAGCCAGCCCACAGAGGCCGACAAACAGAGGGATGGGTTCGCCTTCCGGCGAACCCGCTCCAGAGGCATTAAGGGAGGGCAGGATTACGGGGGTGTGAGGATTTGTGCGGGGAGAGGAAGGGATGCGGAGAACTGGTTACTGCGCGGAATTGCTTGAGGATGCCTCTTTGGTTGAACACTACGAGAGTGCCCGCTCTCCACACTGTGCAATTTGGCTCGCAATCACCAGCTGAATTTGGACGTGAGGAAGAAGGCTCTCGATGCAACGGTCCATTGTGACCATACACACGCGTATCGCAATTCTAGGATGATGCGTGCGGAAGGCCCGCTAAGAATCTCATTTGCGAAACAACTCAGAAAGGCTTTCAAGTTGAAGAAGACTGGCCGGATACAACTTGCACGGGAGATCATCGCCCGGGTCAAGAAAGAAATGCAGGAAACCCGATTGACGGAGTCTGGCCACAACGGCATGCGCGGCAACTCCGCCTCTGAACCAGCCGAACCAGCTATCCATCTCGAAAATGCGTGATGCTTCCTTATACAAGCCCTGCTCAAAAGTGCCCCGCAGAGCACGGAAAGGAAACGGAAACAAAACAAATCAGCGCGATATTTTGCTAGAACCGCAATTTGGATATGGATCAAAGTTGCTCAACGGCGCAGGCGGCCTCAGATCACAATGGGTCATGAACAAGCTCCGGATCGGTTTGTTCCCCTTTCCTGTTTTGCATTGCCCTATGCGGCGCAGGTACAGGTTGTGGTGGTCGCACACCACCATCACCATCATCGGCACCATCACCACCACCACCCCAATCTCAACCAGTAATCCGTCCAGGCTGAGAAAAGGCGGTTATTCCTGGCGCTAGCAATCCGGGCAGACCGTCTGATTCGCTTAAGAAAGAAAAGGATTAATACGCAATGGAACAATCAGTATTCGAACACGTTGGCCAACAGATTGACGATACAACGCACAAGGCCACCAGGGCAGCATCTGCGATTGCGGATGCACTGGAAGACAGCGTCTCAGCAGCTCGGCGCGCGGCAAGAGATGGCGCCGATGCCGCTTCAGAATTTCTCTACAACACAAAGAGGCGCTTGGAGCGACACCCGTTTGAAACCGTCGCAATAACTCTTGCGGCTGGCATTGCGGCTGGAGCAACGATCGGCTGGTTAATAAGGCGAAAACGGATCCAGCCATAGAGGCAATGTACTGGGAGTGGGTCCATGACAGGGATCCCTCTTCCCAGTATTTCTTACTATCTACGACCGCCCCATCCTGCCTGCGTTCAATGCCAGCCGCCCCTTGTGTGCAAATGTGACCGTATCGAGGCCGGCCCGCTGTTTACAATCCAGCCGTGACAACTCCAGTTGTAGAAATCGAAAATCTCTCCCGCCGCTTCGGTACGTTCACGGCTGTCGACCGTTTGACGTTGGTGGCCAATGCCGGGGAGGTATTCGGATTGCTCGGTTCGAACGGGGCTGGAAAGACAACCACCATCAAGCTGTTCACCACTCTTTTGCCGCCATCTTCAGGTGAGGCGCGTGTAGGCGGCTTTTCAATTACCACCCAGCCTGTCGAGGTTCGCCGCGCCATCGGCTACGTGCCGCAGGCGGTGTCTGTGGACGGATCGCTTAC
>Ga0302315_10005796_pt1 | contig 10464 bp, 13 predicted proteins | sample III_Palsa_N3_1_FD_200532 | JGI IMG/M metagenome (GOLD analysis project Ga0302315, IMG submission 200532) | Peat permafrost microbial communities from Stordalen Mire near Abisko, Sweden - III_Palsa_N3_1 | ecosystem: Environmental > Terrestrial > Soil > Palsa > Peat permafrost | place: Sweden... | reverse complement strand
AATAAACAAATCATATATTTTCAGTTGTTTTTTAACGGGTGTTCGTCCTTGCTTTTCCTTGGCGCCGGCGTTTCATTCCGAGTACCTGCTGATCGTCGATATCATCCGCGATCAGTACCGGCCCTAAGTGAACTGATTCAGGCAAATTTTTTGTTTCCTTTTCCAGAGCGGTATTCACTTCGGCGGGGGCTCGTCCGGCAGGAATAAATGAATTACTTTCCGAATAATCATGTGCCAGGTATTTGAGGCTTAAAATTTCACTGCCTTTGAAAACCTGGCGCGAGGCATGATCGATGACTGAATAACCGTATACCTTTTTGCCTTCGGAGGAATGAAAGATAAGTTCCACCTTATTATCCTTCAGCACTTTTATAAAGTCCGGATTATCCTTTTCTGCGATAAACAGCGCTTTGAGTTCCGCTGCCCTCGCTTTATCCAGTGCATAGGTTTCGATCTTTTTTTGTAGTTTACTGCCTATATAATCACGGCCGGCAAATCCGCAGGCTTCAAGAATCATATAAAACTGTGCTTCAGTGGAGAAGCGATATCGCAGTGCGAAGTCATAACCCAATATTTTATTCAAAGCATTGACAGACCTTATCTTTTCAAAAGCGCTGTCTATTTTCTTACCATTTCGGTCAACCCTTGTCGTTACCATGTGCACATGAACATTATCGGTATCTTTATGACAGACGATCAGGTACGGTTGTTCCCCGTAACCCATCTCCTTCAAATAATCAACGGCTACATCCGTTAGGGTTTGATCATCATACATATTGCCTTTGCCGGATATAACAGCATGAAACTGCGGATTTGTTACCCGTTTGTTCTGTCTTGAAATCATTAAAAGATAATTGATATAGTCCTGTGGACGAAGATTAGAAAAGGCCTCAAGAGGCCCGAAATTGGCGGTTAACATCAGCTCTCCTTTGTGCTGGTCAATCTTATTTATATTATAGGTTACACCTGCAAATGTCCCGGACTTGCTTTTTAGTATTTTGGCGATCATTTGACCTTAGCAGCGATTTGAAATTTTATAGTGACGTTGCTAATAACAATAAACTAAGCAACAATTGAGCGGGGGACTTTTAGCGCATGATAACCTGATAGCCAGCTAGCCATTGATCGATCGCGCAACGTTCGAGCCTATCGCGATAACGGGAGATCTGAACAAAGATATAACGATGTATGAAAATTCGCTGCAGCCATCTATCCCGCGCTAAAGGTTCAGTATAACGCTGTAAAAAATAACCAGGTATCTATGTAGCTACAAGCCATCGCAACTTCATATCTTAAAAAAGAAGAATTGCCTATCGCCAGATTTATATAGTTCTGTATCGCTATAGCTGAAAACTTTACAACTACATATCATTATAGCAGCTTATCACCTGATGCAGACTATTTGGGCGCTATCAATAGATTTTATTTACCCATTGCCCTAATAATCTTTCTAAGCGCGCCCTCGAGTTCCTGCTGCACTTGAATATAATCTACGAAAAGCGAATTGAACTTTTCCGCCACAGTGTTATTTAAGCTACCCTGCAGCTTTAAAATGTTAGCGTGACGGGCCAATTGATTAATATTATTACCAACACGGCCGATGTCGGCACCGATATGATCGAGGTGGTGTAAAAGCTCTTTTGAATTAATAATTATCTTATCTGTATCAGATAAAGCCCTCATCCTGATAAATTCAGTTTTTGAAATACCCAGAGCCTTTTCTACTTCAAGTACCGACTTAAACTCTGTTTCAGTAAATCTCACATTGATAAATTTACTTTTCGTCTCTGCTGTCGATTTCGGCCGGCCATTTATTTTTTTAATGTTATCCACGAAAAAACGAGTTGCGAGTTTTTCAATTCCCCCGACCAGGGGCAAGTGACTTTTGTGTAACAAAAAGACATCTTGCTGTTGTAAAAACAAAGTTAAATTGGCTTATAGATTTGATTAGTTTACCTTTTGAAACGGATTTTCACGTTCTATCCTCTTTCAAATTTACCGGGTGTTTTCCGGAGCTGCTTTAGTGGCGACAGTAATTTTATCGTTATAATCATTGAACCCGTCATAAATTATTGACCTGTCGGTAGCGTAAGGCAGCTGTTTGATGAATTCTTTCACAGCCAGGAAACCTTGTTTGTCGCGATCGAAATAAACATCAATCGTGGAAAATGCCTTCGCTCTTTCAATTCCTCTTGTGAGCATGGTAATCGTGTTCAGGACAATAATACTATGATCTGCAAAGGGATTTTCATGGCGCCAGCTTAGGTAATCGAAAAAGCCCTCAAAAACGGCGACTTTCTTGGGATTATCCTTAATGAAAGTTATGTCTTTATGCCCGATACAGCCTTTAAATATTTTGTTACGCACTTCCCATCCAGATCGTTCATTCTGCCAGCCGGCAGCAAAGTAGTTACGCTTCCCATTCTTTTCATCTTCAACATAGTAATATATTTCACGCAGGTAACGCTTCGCTTCGTCAAATACGCAGCGGCTTTTTAGATAATTGGAAATTGCGACGTGTGTGCCAATCGGTTTTACTTCAGTGACGACATAGACCGAAATTTTTTTATGCTTTGTTGCGTTTAGACGTTTTGCCGGATTTACGTTCGGATGGGCTCCTTGCAGCTTCCTGATAACCTCGTTAAATTCTTCGCCTTTCCAATATGCAAGACCGAAATCAATGATATTGCCGCCTTTACCCGTCCCATGATCAAACCAAACACCAAGTTCCTCATTTACGGCAAATGAAGGATTGGTATCTCCATCGCACAGCATGCTGATATACATTTTTTCTCTGCCCCTTCTGGGAACCGGTTCATAGCCCAGGCGGCTCAAAAGTTCCACTATTGAACATTGCTCCTTCAGTTCCCTGGCATTCAGTAATTTTGTGTTCATAAGATTATATTTATTGTGTCATAGATTCTTCCAGAACCGGCAGCGGGCAGCGAGCCCGTGATTTCTTTTCTGCCGGTATATTTTCGGAACTACTCACGTCAGATTCTACAATCCGGGCGCCCGCCTGCCAATGCGTTTTCGGATAGATATGATCGCCCCTTCGCAAAATTCCCTGCTTACTAGGCAGGATAATGTTTCGTTCCCTGATGTCAAAGACCTCAATGACGGCTGTATCAGGAGCCGGACGGATGTACCGTGCTCAATTCCCTTTAGTTCCTTTCTCATTTTGTCGTTTTTTGAAAGACGATAAAACAAAATCAGGTCCTCTCCAGCATCATTGACATCAAAGGTCAGGGCTTACAAATCATATGCTTGACAAGCTTTCCGGCACTACCGAAAAATAAATTCCGGGCTTTTTTGAAAGGTGAAAGATAATTGATAGGCACGCGGATGCGACCTATGTGGGTCTTTAAACTAAAGCTGTATGATTTCGGTGTAAAAGCTGCATTTGACGATAAATAATAAAACACTCTTTCAATCATTGACAAGCTCTTCGGTACTGCCTAAAAATATATTTATTGAACCGCACCTGTAAATACATAAGCGGATCGCAAATACCAGCTTCAATCACTCTTATTTCCAAGATCATCGTCAATTTTTCTTCTTATCGAATCTCTCATTTGATCGATATATTTGGTTGGGCTAAGGCGCTTTCGCCGTTCTATTTCTGTGAATCTTCGCTGAACTATGCCGATAGAAACATTTAGATGGGATTCCATCCAGCGAACAATTTGGTTGAGACTGGCATTCCCATTATTCACCTGCCCGGTAAGCCAGATACCATAGGCAAGTTCGACGACATTAATCGTGTCGCCGGTCCATTTCATCTCTGATAATGGCTTAGGGCTGCCCTGCGTATGCTTTAATTCCGGATATTTCAAATCGCCGATCTGTTCCAGAATAAAATATTGTAGATGTTCGAAAGCAATAAATTTGGCGAATAGAAAACTAAGAGGTGTAGAATATACCTGGTGGTATTCGGCAATATCCGCGAGCGGGATAGTTAGACGCTTCGCGCTTCTTAAAAAATAAACCCGGTCAAGCTCATTCAGTCCATTCCGATAATACTGGTAGTGAAACGAGTTCATACGATAAAAACTTTGTAATGCTTTCAGTTCTTCTTCATAGTACCCTAATTGCAACTCAATCGTTCCAATCGGTTTATTGACCAATAAGTTAAAGCGCATCACTTCCTCGATACGAAGGGACATAAATTCCGGCTTTATAATTTTGAAGAATAATATCTCTTCTTCTTCATCAGTAAAGTCATAATGTTCAACAAATTGGTTGAGTTCTAAAACTGCCTGGTCTAAAATTTTCGAAGTCTCGCTGAGCCGGATCAAATCATTTTCCACCTCCCTTGCTTTTAAAAGATCAAGGTGCATTTTCGTTCGGAGTTCATTAATATTCTTTTGCATGACGATAAGGAAAAGTTTAGACATAATGAGCCCACTCTGGGCTTAGTCAAAGACCAGTTATGTCTGCTATATAAATTACTTAGTTAAATTATCCGGGTGCCTGCTGCGAAAAGGCGGGTGGCCTCTTTACCTTCGGCGATTATATTCCAGGCGCTACAAATCTTTAAGGTGAGCGAAGTGATGAAATAACTGGAAATGACCAAAAGAACCATTGTTGCATTGGACATCTCTAAAGATTGTATTTTTAAGAGGCAACGGCTGAAAACCAAAAGAGTGACCACTGTGCTGATACATTCATAAAGGAGTGTAACACGGCCTAGTCTTTGGCCAATTTTTTTTGCCTGAGCGAGATAACCCATGTAATTTCCCTGATGTTGTTTTATACGTAAGCCTGCATTTTCATCAAATTCAATGTTGCCGGATTCGTTCACCAGCGCATTTTCCGTATTCGAGGAAAGGTCATTTAAATAGGCAAGATTAGAGGAAAAAAAAGACGAATTCATTCCGGCTATACCTAATAGAATAAATATCCCTGCTACGTTAATTAAGCCACTGATTGGGTCGAGGTAAAACATAGCTGAAAGTAGAAGTATGATAAGTGCCCCTTCAGATAGCAGGACTGTTACCAGCATAGATAAACCGCTTTGAATTTTCTGAACATCTGCCATCCTGCTCCGCAAGACATATTCATTTTTCACAGCAAATATTTTGTTTGCCTGAAGTGTTGTTACCTGGATAAGAATATTTAAATATTTTTCACATATGGAGTTATTAAGTTTGATTAACACCAGTTGCCGAACGTAATGAACCAGGCTTCGGAAGAGCATGAGGATGAAAAGCAGCAGCGGGATCACTATGGTCAGATCTTTATGCCCGTCTGATAAAAAGTCATCTGTCGCTTTTTGTATGGCCCAGGAAAGTGTGATACCAAGTGTGGCCGCGAATACGTTCAATAGCGGTATTGCTATCCAAACGGCAAAAGGATAAGGTAGCCGGTAATTGGAAAAACTCCGTAAATCTTTTAAAGCCTGATTTGAGAAATCGAGCTTCTCGAAGAAAAGTGCTGACTTGGTCCTCCATATCGAATCTAGTTCTGATTTCGAGATTAACGACATTTGACGGGCGGGATCGCCTATCATAAAATAATTTCCATTTTCCTTCAGGAGACCATAGCATACAATAAAATGACTGTCTTCGTTACCATTGATGACGTGAAGAATCGCCGGGTGACTGACCGTGCTAAGATAATCCAGGTCCATCTTAACGCATCGGGATTTTATATCATATTTAGCGGCAAGTTTATGGAGGTCAAGCAAAGAGATCCCATCTTCATGTATGGTGCATCCGTCTGATAACTGATCTGCTTCGGCTATTTTGCCGACATAATTCAGAATCATGGAAAGGCAGGCAAGTCCGCAGTTATTGGGTTGCGTTTGTCTGACAAACGTTTTTCGCAGTGAATTAAAATTTTTCATTTGGTAGATAATTAAATAATGGAATTACGGTCAACTGAATGCGGGGAAAATCATTAGCATAAAAAAGGTAACAGTGGCCACCCAAATAAAGAGCGCCGGCAAATAAGAAATCAATACCAGCTGAAGTGAACGGTCAAAATCGAATCCGGTAATCTTTTGTATTCCAAATGCAAGGATAAACCAATACGCTACTTCAAAAAGATTAAGCGTCTGAAGCGCATAACTCCAGTCAGCAGCAGAATACTTAAACAGGGAGCCCGCAGATAAAATAAAGTATTGTTGCCAATCCGATAATGAACCACCGGGAAAAAGGATTGGGAAAGTAGCTACTTTAATCACCGCCGGAACAATAAAAATAAATTCCGCGAGCACAACAACTTTACAAATCGTCCTGAACGAAACCTCGGCGTCTTTCAGGTAAAGCGCAGTGAAGAGAATCAATGAGACGGCAAATATTTTAAGGAGTGTATAAAGAGCGGCTATGGGATATATCCACAGCTGCAAACTTTTGTAGACTTGCAATGCTTCCTCAGGCGTGCCGGCCAGGGGATTGGAATTCCGCTCAAAAAACTGTTCGGTTAAGATAAAATGACCTGTAATATAAATTAATACGAAATTTAGAAGGAGCAAAAATGCCAGGTTTAGTTTACTATATTTTAACATTAAATTCATGTTCGTAGATTTTTAAGTAAAATTCTGCCCGCATGATGCTATAAACAATAACTAAAAGTTGTAATTTACAGCCAACAGTTTTTGTATTTTATAAAACTTCAGCCTATGCCCTATTCTATTTTCGCTCGCCTCCCGGATCCAGCAACCTGTAGTTTGATCACAATCATATTAACTGTTAGTTTAATTGCGTTCCTTAGCAAAAAGGTTTTCGCTAAACTTATATTGCATCCTTATAGTGTTTTTCACAGCAAAGAATATTACCGGATATTGACGTCAGATCTGGTGCATAACGACTACCCACATTTGCTGCTCAATCTTGGAACCTTTTTTCTTTTCGGCTCAAATCTGGAAGATATATTATTAAAAAGGAGTTCTTACGGCAGCTGGCATTTGATAGAAATTTTTATAATCAGCCAACTTTTTGCAAATACCGCGTATACATTAACTAACCGGAATAAATTTGAAAATTCCAGCGCGGGCTGTTCCGCAAGTGTGATGGGGTGTTTGTTTGCTTTAATGATTTCCGACCCTTATGGTACGGCTTTAAGCTTATATTATTGGGGTGGTATTGCAAATATTTACACCGGGTTGGTGTATATTCTTTTGCTTGTTTATTATAGCTGGAGAAAGGGAAATGATATGGTTAACCATGAAATTCACTTTTATGGCGCTATTGGCGGGGTGCTCGCCCTTATGCTTGTACAACCTCCCTTGTTTTAATAATACCGGGGAGAAACTCCCCGGTATTATCGTCAAAGCCCAAGGCATGCCGGACCTGCGGCCGCCGCGACGAATCCGATCGCGGCCCCGATGCCGCCGAATAATCCGCCAATAGAAGTCGCCAGGACGATACTGGTCGCGCAGGCATATTTGCCACCTTTAATTTCCTCCGCTTCGAGGTTTGATAGATTTTGCATGGTATAAAATTTATGTCTCTTCCCATAATTGAGAATTGAAATAAAGTTCCCCTGTCTTTAACCCGGAAGCTATAACCGTTAGTTGTAATTTACTTTATTAACTTATAGAACAATCGGAATATATTTGTATCAAATGGAGTCTATCGGAGAAAAAATACGGTTGAAAAGGCTGGAGAAGCAGCTCAGTCAGGAAAATATGGCATTTGAGCTTGACATATCACAGGCAGCCTATTCCAAAATCGAATTAGGTCAAACCAAATTATCGATACCCAGGATATTTGAAATTGCAGAAATTCTGGAAGTTTCGCCGTACAGCTTTTTGCCTAAACCTAAATATGGAACTGCACTGGCACAGGCCTATCTTTACAGGATACTAAATCAGTTGAAAAAACTTTGGAATTCGAATCGAAAACGACTATGAGCTTAGGATATATCCAGACGTTATAGTGTCTCGGAATGACAAATAAAACGCTTCTACCATTTAAATTACAATTAAAAGTTGTAATTTAATTCACATATAAATCTGAATTTCAATTCTTTAAAAAGAACGAAAATCAGAATCCATGGATTACAGATCGTATGAAAAGCGGCTGGATTATATTGTGGAGTTACTAACCAAGAACCGCTTTCGCTCTATCGCAGACGTAGCTTCCCGTTTCAGCTGTAGTACCCGCACCATTAAAAGGATGCTCAATCATGTCCGTGAACGTGGTCACGACATCCAATATGATCGGCTGCAAAAAAAATATTTCATCAAAAAAGATGAGTGACATTTTCTGTCATTTCGGCCAATATAACTTTGAACTAATCATTCAACGTTATGAAAAACTATCAAAAATATACTTTACAATTCATTTGTTTTCTACTTATCGTTTTGTGGGTTTATGCAGCCGCCAGTAAGTTGATTGATTTCAACTTGTTCAAAGCGCAGATGAAAAGACAAATACTATTTCCTTTTATTAAAAGTTCAATTGTCTACTGGTTGCCTCCAGTCGAATTGTTAACCGCCGGACTTTTCGTGTTTCAACCTTCCCAACGGGCTGGGCTTTATCTTTCCGCAATTATGCTATGTGTTTTTACGGCCTATGTAGGTTTCGCTCTTTCGGGCATTTTAGGCAGGATTCCATGTTCGTGTGGCGGCATTATCAATAAGATGGGTTGGGGCACACATCTGTTTTTTAATATTTTCTTCTTACTGCTGACTGTTCTGGGAATATATATAGTTAACAGGGAAAGGAGGACGGCAAATCGATAAGAAGTTAAAATCGCCATGTTTCTGACTGACCAGGTCGTTAGACAAACACAGGAGTTGCCGAAAACCCGAAAAAAGAGTAGGCATTATTAACATATTGTTATTTCATCTTAAGTTTTTCTGAAGGTTTTTTGATCGATAAAAGCTTTCCAACACATGAAGTCAAAACTAATCGGATTAGCAGCGATCATCATCGCCGTGGGTGCCAGTATATTTAATGCTCCAAAAGCTGCTGCCAAAAACAATGCAAAGGGTAATATCATGTATTATTGGTTTAACATTACCGTTAATAACCTGGCTACAACCGATCCTGTTCCAAAAGCGGATGCCAGCTTTATCCAGGAAAGCAGCACACCTCCTTCTTCAGATTGTCCCGGGGGAGGACACCAATGTCTTTCCGGATTTACCTCCAGCCAGGTAAGCGGGGATCAATTAAAAGACGATCTTGAGGTTCCGCCACAAACCCCGGACTTACAAAATTAAGCCAACAAAAAAAGGATGCTGATATCAGCATCCTTTTTTTGTTATTAATAACCAAGGTTTTGCGTTAGATAAGGATCGGCGCTTATCTGTAAAACCGGTATCGGATATAATTCATCGGTGGCTTTCCAGCCGGACTTTAACGGACTTAAAACCGATGTTGCCAGATTTAGCCTTCGTAAATCAAACCAGCGGTTGCCCCACTCACAAAAAAGTTCGTGTCTTCTCTCATTGCAGATGGCTGTTAAGATGGATGCCTGACCGGTGGCCGTCGAATTTAGTAACCCTGCCCTATTCCTGATCATATTAAGATCGCTGGAGGCGTCCGCCAAATTACCCTGGTTCGCTTCCGCTTCCGCCCTGATGAGGTATTGGTCTGCTAATCTCAAAATAACGTAATTCTGCGTCGGATCAGTAGCGCTCGCGTTATTTTTGTATTTGTAAGGGAAAGGATAATTATTGCCATTTACCGTATTAACGCCAATCCAATCTGCCACTCGCTGATCCCCACTTTCGAACGAAGCGTACAAGCCCGGTGTAATAACATATTGCGGAAGTGCGCCGGATGACCCGGGAACGAAGCTCTGCCCCTCCCATGTGTAATTTACACCAGCCAGATCCAACTGCCAAATGATTTCGTTGCTTGCCGCGAGGAAAACGCTGTTCAGGTTTTGTTGAAGTGAGTAATTGCCGGAACTAATGACTTTCGTTGCTTCAACCGTCGCCTGCGCGTACTGCCCATTATACAGGTAAACCTTGGCCAGTAATGCAGCAGCAGTTAAAGCGCAAGGACGGTCATTTGTTCCCGTATTCGTGCCCAAGCCCGCTTCAGCCGCCTGCAAATCACTAATAATTTGTGTAAAAAGTTGGGTAACTGAGGCCCGTGGCGCCACACTGTTTACCTGATAGTCAGTAGTGGTTACCAGGGGAACACTACCAAAAAGGTTATACAGGTTAAAGTAAACGAATGCACGAACAAATTTTGCTTCCGCAGTAATCTGCCTCTTTGCCGCAACGGTGATTCCGCTGCTGGTATTGACACCTGCAATGCAGGCATTCATAGCATAAATATATTTATAACCGGCCCCCCAAAAACCGTTTATGGTGCCGTTATCTGTCTGGACATTGTCAGCGTAAAACTGGCTGTTAGTTGTATTATTCGAGGTTTGATACAATTCATCAGCCGAGAGCGCGGGATATAAAGTAGATGCGCCCGAACATAAACCCAGATAGGTACTTGACATCGTAATATAAGTACCCAGGATTGCGGCGCTGGCATCCGTGCTGTCCGCGAA
>Ga0302315_10005789_pt1 | contig 10470 bp, 7 predicted proteins | sample III_Palsa_N3_1_FD_200532 | JGI IMG/M metagenome (GOLD analysis project Ga0302315, IMG submission 200532) | Peat permafrost microbial communities from Stordalen Mire near Abisko, Sweden - III_Palsa_N3_1 | ecosystem: Environmental > Terrestrial > Soil > Palsa > Peat permafrost | place: Sweden... | reverse complement strand
TAAGTCGTTGTCGTTCCCGAAAATTGCGGCTGGTACCAAGTACTACCGCAGTGCTGGTAGGACAATCCGTTGACGATCACGGCTGAGCAGGATGGTGGAACGGAGTGAACAATGGAACCAACGACGGCAGCGGTTACAACTGCGGTCGCCGTAACGGCTGCAGCAACTGCAACGGGGTGATAGCAGCAGCCGCCACCGCCATAGTAGTAGCCACCACCGCCAGGAGGAGGAGGGGGAGGGCCACCGTGATAACCACCACCCCCGGGGTAACCACCACCACCGTGGTAGTTGTTATTAACGTTGACGTTGACATTCCGGTTGACGTTTGTGTTGCGATTGACGTTGGTGTTTGCGGTACTGCGAACGTTGCCACCACCGCGACCGCCGCCGCCACCGCGACGCTGCGCGGAGAGACTGGAGACGGGCAATAGGATGGCGATAACGAAGAGGATGAAAATTAGGCCAGAACGCTTCATGTGTCTCCTTTACTTATTCTTGTCGGTGGCGTCGGCTTTGACCTGTTCGATCGTAATCCGTTGAGCGCTGGGTGGCGGATCGAAGGTGAAGGCATCTTCGCTGTAGGAGGGCGCGAGATTCCAGGTGAGAAGCTCGCTATGCTGTGGCTTTGCATCATCCGTGAGAGTACGAATGACGAGCTTGCGCGGCAAGGCAAAATCGCCTAGCTGAATCCATATCTGCCAGTCGATATCTTTCTGATGAAACGCATACTGTTCGCAGGTAACGCCATCGACGTTGGATGGACCGACATCGATCGCGCCCTCAATCTTCTTGAGGTCTGAATCAGGAGTTCCCCATTTGAAGAGGTCGGCCAGAGGAAGTTCGATGCCGTACTTCTCGTCCAGATCGTCAGAGAGCTTGGCGATGGTGGAAGGGGCAGGAACGGTGGCGTAGTAGTTGACTACCTGACCGTACATGGTGAAGTTCTTTCCGTCGAAGAAGAAGAACCGATGCCCGTCGTCACCATCGACCTCAACTCTCATGCGATTGGGCCGCACGGCGACGAGATCAACCTTCTTACTCCATTGAATCGTTTGCCCGTCCTCCAGCACGTCATCGGACGAGATATCGGCCTTGACCTGAAAGGACTTGAGAGTGCGAAGATAAGCGCCCAATTTGTTAAGCGCGTCGATGGCAACAGGATCGATCTTGGGGACTGGCTTGGAATCATCCTGTGCTGCACTCTTCGCCAGAACGTGAGATCCGAATGGACCGCAAAGGACAGCCGCCGCAAGAGCGATGGGTAGCGCTAAACGTGCGATGTACCTGGGTGACCAGTTTTTTTGCGGAGAGTGCATCTGAGCATCGCGGTGTGTCGGAGGTTTCTGGAGTTCGTTCATCTATTTGTCCTCGCGGAGTATGTTTCTGCTATGGCCTTGGCAGTCATAGCACTGGTTGCCTGAATACTTTGGAAGGTCTGTCGGTCGATAGAAAACGTTGACGCTAGGAATGGCCTTAGCTACTGAAGCGACTGACTATCAAGCTAAGCACTGTAGTCCGACTCGGGTACTGTCAAAAGCTACAGAGGGTAGTAATACATGATGAATATCCTAGAATCAGCAATCATTTTCCAAAGTCTCATGATCTTGCTGCTGGATTGGGAGCTTGCTTGCCCTTCCCGGATTGCGGCAGTGGCACAATCGCCTTCCCTCCTGCAACGCTCTCCAGGTAGATTGTTTGCGAAGGAAATGCAAGTTGCGCTTCGAACTCTGCGAAGTTGGTCAAGATGCTCAACAGTAGATCCTGTTGGGCGACGAGAAACGCTTCGAAACTGGAAGCTGCTATATAGGCAAATGCCTCGATGGTTATAGAGGCGTCCGCAATACCAATGACGCTTATCCGGCACGAGTCTCTTTCAACGCCGGGCGTATGCGTCATCAGTGTCTGTATATTGGCGAGGCTGCTCTCGATTTGCTTCCGAGGTGTTTCGAAGCGAAGCGGAAACATGTGATGGAAGAGGAATTTATCGCGAAGGCCGAAATTTTCGGAGCTAAGCTGAGCAATCTTAGCATTGGGGATCGACACCACGGTTCGGTCTTGTGTCCGGAGACGTGTCGACGATAGTCCAATGTCTTCGATGGTTCCGGTTTGATCGGCGATACGGCAGGAGTCTCCAACCCGGATGGAGTCCCGCATGATGATGGAGATCCCGCCGAACAAGTCCTCTAGTGTCTTCTGTGCAGCCAAAGCTAGTGCAATGCCACCGATGCCAAGACCTGCCAGCATTGCGGAAACATTGATGCCTGCTCCTTTCAGCAAGAGAAGGAAAACTATAAGGAGAGCGAAGATTTTGAAGAGTCTGCGGGCTAGTACGATGACCGCGATTTTTTCTCGCGTACCGTTCTCGATAGAATGGCGGGTCGCGATAATCCCAACGGTGTCGAATAAACGAACGAAGAACCAGGCGAAGCCTATCAGACCCATCGTTCTGGAGATGATTGTCCAATAGTGCCGCGATAAAACGGAAAGGGTATATGGCTCGAAGCTTGAAATAGCAAGGGCCAGCAACAGTACGGTGACTGGCATCTTGAGTCGAACTAAGATGTCCTTCTTATCTTTGACATGCCTGTAATTCAGGAAAAACCCGAAAAGCAGAAACAAAATCCGAGTAACAAAAGAAGACAAGAAAATAGCACCAGTGACGACGATCAGGATAACAAGCCAACGCCACAATGGAAGACCAAGCAACTGCAAGCTAACAAAAAAGGCCGGGAGGAAACGCGAAACGTCATGCCTGCTTAGGTGGGCATAAGCATCGGGAATCTGGGCTAAGGTTTCTGCAGAAAATAACCAGATTGGCTCCGCATCCTGCCGGCTTATGCGGTCGAGAAATATATCGAGATTGCCGTCCTGGGTATCTGCAACACCCACTTTTTCGCGCGTGACGCGCAAGTCGTCGGTCAGTTTCCCAAGGGTCTCCCGCGATAGCCCATTGATGCTGGAAGAGAGTCCAGTATCGAGAACCACCTTCAATTGCTTCGCGAGTTCTTCTGCTTGATCTTCGGGAAGTTTTGTATCGAGGTATTGGGCGGCTTTGGGTAAATCATTGCCGTTGACAGCTTGTAGAAAACCGATCACACAACCGTATGGGGTCGAACGGCCCAGTGGATCGACAAGGATTACCTCATCCTTTGGTGTAGCTTTTGCCGGTTGATCTCCCTGTCCTTCTGCTGGTGATACTGCCTGCGGTACAGCCTGGGAAGAAGTCTTCGGCGCAAGCTTTGAGTTGAGATGACTGGCGAGAGACGGACTTTGGGAGAATGAACTTCGCGCAGTGAAGATGCAGATCAGAAGATAAACAAGCAGCCATCTCTTGTGTATTGGGTGTGCGGTTGCCATAGTCCTGACGGACTCTCCTGATAAGCGTATTTCGATAGCGTTGACGGAATGTCTTAACCCCAAGTGAATGCTCGGGGGCTAGCCTTCTTCGGATGCGCCGGCATCGCCCGGCTTTGTAACAGAGGCCAACCGGGCATGATCGATCTGATTTTGGTCTCCGTACTTCTCGGCCCATTCCGCAAACGCCTCACGCAATGGCTTTGAAGTACCGCAATAGCCTGCAATGATTGCCGCTTCACTGGTGCGTGCATGAGCTCGGGCAAGGAGTGCACCGCAAGCCCAGCCGTAGTAATTAAAGGCATCTCCGGTCATCCACTCGATGGGAACACCTGCCTTTAGATTTTTCATCTGTCTTACGTAGTAGGGGCGACCATCCATGTGTGTCCATCCCAACATCACGTCACTGGAAGCCTGAAGTGCTCTCTGTCCAATAACAACACGCTGACCTTCATGGTTGAAGATCGCTTGTCTATCGGGGAGATAGGGAGCGAGTGCCGGTGACGAGGCCTCTTTGATTTGGAGGAAGAGTGGATCGTCATCGTTCTTGCCCATCAGCAGTGCAAGATACGCTCTTGTGCCAACTGAACCCACGCCGACGACGCGATGAGCCACATCTGCCACGCGGTAGCGTGACAGCATGTATCGACGTTCGCTAGAGAGTGTGAGGGAGTACTCTTCCAGCGCAGCAATCAGTTTGTTTTTCAGCGCAGGACTGATACGAGTCAGAATCGGAGGGTCTTCTCGAAATTGCCAGTGACCATTCGCATCCTTGTCTGCGATTTTTCGCAGGAGAGAGTGGTTGTCGGAACGCAGCGCCTTCGCCATTACCTTTTGACTGACTGCCTGAGCTTTTGCAGGAGCTTTGCGGAGGATACTGGATTTTCCCGGATATGCGTGGAGATACCAGATGTCGAGCGTCCCCATGGATTGCAGACGGTCCATATTCTCTTGATAGCCTGCAACTGCTTGCATCACCGAGACTCGTCGTTCCCGCATCGTCAACCCATTGCCACGGCCTGCCACATTGACACTTGCCGTCAAACGTTTAAGATCCCATTCCCAGGGGCCGATCACTGTCTCATCGAAGTCATTGATGTCGAAGACAAGCTCTCTTTGAGCCGTACCATAGATACCAAAGTTATTGATATGAGCGTCACCTGCGAGAACTACCTTGCAACCCATGGTGGGTGTATTGGCAAGGTCGTATGCCATGACAGAAGCAGCCCCCCTGAGAAACGCAAAGGGAGAAGCTGCCATGCGCTGCATCCTGAGAGGAACCAGGTTCTGTTGACGACCGACGTTGCTCTTCTTGATGATTGAAAGAATGTCTTCGCGCTTCTCTGCTGGCGCCCATTGTCCGTGAGATTCTCTCGGAACATGAGCACGCATTGCGATTCCTTGCGCGTTCAACTCTTCAACGCTTGATAACCGCGTGTGAAGGTTGAGTCGCTCATTGACCGGTGTAACCTTCTTCTGAGCTTTTTTGACTGGCATTTTTATCTCCGTTCCACGCAAGTGCTTTTATAAGACGACCTTGAGTACCATCTTCAAAACCTCAGTGAGCGGCATCATTGTCAGGAGAAGAGGTGTCATCGGAATGAGACACGCTAGAACGAGATGGACTGGTGTACGAGGCCCCATAGGGACTCCATTCATTCTTTCGATGAAAGAATAGCTATTTCCTAAATCGGCCAGTGACTGAATATCTCCTGTCCCTAGTAGTGGCTCCTCCGTTTGACGGGTGCTGGTGATCCATTTTTTCTGGAAGGACGACGTGTACTCTGTGGCCAGAGCGCCATATTTGTAGAGGCCCAACCTTTTGGTTCGCAAAAGTGTCGCAGAAAAAACGAGCAGAGGCAACAAGACGATGGCTACAGCCATAAACACATAGGCAGCGATGACTGGCCAGAAATGCGGCAGCGGAATCTTGTCGTAAATGATTCCACTCGCGAGAACACCTGAGACAGTAACGGACCAACCAAAAAGGATAATTCCGAAAAACCGTTGCGATTCCCCGACAAAAGCCAGGCCCGCAGCCTGATCAGGGTGAGTCGGAATGAGTTGAAGATTGAGGCGATTCATGCGCCATAGGAACTGTGCCCACAGAAACAAACGCCAGAGCCAACGCAAGCTCAAGAACTGAAACAAAGGAACGCAGAACAGGACAAACCACAAGCCTGACCATGTGAGTGAGATTGTTGCCCCTGTTCTCAGGGCATACCAGGTCGATACGTGGACAGCAGTGGTTGCTAAGCTTAGAGCTGTTACGGCATAGGCTAGAAAGATCAGAATGACTTCGGCCACGACGGAATCGCGCCATCGTAGCCCGTGGTCGATGGCTGCATCGAACCTCTTAAAGTCTTGCTCGATAACCAGCCCTGACTCCACAAAATGGCTTGCTACGCCAGCTAAACGTGGACCCAGAACTGTTTCAGCCATCAACAAGATAGGCACAGCTAGAAGGAATCTCGCGTGTACTGCAAAGTCGCGTAGAAAGGGTACGGGTACGGCGTTTCCAATCGTTTTTTTTTGCAGTAAGCAAAGGATTAGAAGGGGAAGCCATGTGACCAGAATAGAAAGGAATGATCTGCGCAGAATGTGGGGAGAGTTCGCCCGGATCAATCCCATGCGAACCTCTAATCTGTGAGTTGGACCACCCTCGGTTAACAGGAATCTACGTCGATTGTCAGGCGCAAGATCGGGCCCTGATGCTTCCTCGGAAGTTCGCGCGGTCTCTGCCATAGTCGAAACCGTACGCCGTTCGTATCAGCTTCTGAACTGTGGGAATTGACAGGTGGGTAGACATCCTCGAAACGATGGAATGCTTGAGTAACTGGCATCAACCTCTGTGACTTTTACCAGTTCCTGTGCCAAGCATTGGTCGATAGCCTGCATTCAGTTCAAAGAACTAGAGCAACGTAGAAGCTGACCAATGATCGAAGTACTGTTGCCAGTTCACGTCCAGTCCTCTCATTCATTGCGTGATGTCTTTTCACGTCCAGAGGCATTCGAGGTAGGAGATGGGATACCTCGCCGCTTGTGCAGTACCAACGTTGAAAGGCAGATATGAAGATTTGTGTTGCTCTCCGCCTCTTTTTGCTCTGCGCTGTAGCGGTTAGCGCGTGCGGACAATCTCAGGAACTGCCAAAGTCTGCCGATGCAGAACGTCCAAAGATTGGCTTAGTGTTAGAAGGTGGTGGTGCCTTGGGATTAGCCCATATTGGCGTTATCACCTGGATGGAAGAGCATCGCATTCCGGTGAGTTATGTCGCGGGTACCAGCATGGGCGGTTTGGTGGGTGGGATCTATGCGACCGGTCGCTCGCCTGCTGAGGTTAGAGAGCTGATTAATGGGATTGACTGGGACCAGGTTCTGAGTGGGGCAACACCGTTTCAAGACCTTTCGTTCCGGCGCAAGCAAGACGCTCACGAAGTGCCCGGGTCGCTCGAATTCGGCTTGCGTGGTGGGCTACGTTTCCCCTCGGGGTTCAATACTGGGCAGGAAGTCGATTTGATCCTGGACCATGTGGCGCTTCCCTACTCGGAAATTTCAAACTTTAACGAGATGCCCATTCCGTTTGCGTGCGTGGCTACTGATCTAGTCTCAGGTGAGCCGCATGTCTTTCGCGATGGGCCGCTAACACTTGCGTTGCGATCGACGATGTCTCTGCCGGGCATCTTTACTCCTATGCGCTCGGGAGATCATCTCTACGCCGACGGAGGATTGCTCAACAATATTCCCATCAACGTCGCCAAGGAGATGGGGGCTGATGTCGTGATCGGGGTTGATCTTGAGACGGCGAAGTTAGACCCCAAGGCGTCGCTTCCCAGCTATGGTGTTTTAGGCCAATCGCTTTCTGTGATGATCGCTGCGAATGAAAACCGTTCTAAGGGACTGGCAGACATTCTTATCCAGGTTCCACTGCAGAAATACGGATCTCTGGATTACAACCAGGCTGATGCCATTATCAAAGCAGGGTACGATGCGGCGGAATCTAAGGCTGCTCAGCTATCTGCCTATTCGGTGAGCGAAGCTGAATGGGAGCAGTATCTAGCCACCCGGAGTGCGCGACGGAAGGTTGCCCCAACGCCGGCGTTTGTCGAGGTGACTGGGGCGTCTCCTGAGATGGCGAAGGCGATTGAGAAGCAGATATCAGGACTTGTCGGTCAGCCTGTAGATACTGACAAAATAGACCAGGACATGATGGCTATCGTTGGTTTGGGCCGGTTTTCAACGGCTACCTATTCGATGGTGAATAGAGATGGACAACAAGGGCTAGAGATATATGCTGAGCAGAAATCTTATGCGCCACCTATCCTCCGGCCGCTCATCCTGATTGACGGTTCTGACTATAACAATGTGCTCTTCAGCATTGGTGCCAGAGTTACATTCCTCGATCTTGGAAGCTATCGGTCGGAGGTACGGAGCGACATTATTGTGGGTTCGCAGTACCTTCTGGATGCCGAGTACTATCATCCATTCACGACGGCGAGTAATTGGTTTATTGCGCCCAGAGCAGGAGTGAATAGCTCTCAATACAACGTCTACTCGGGTAGCAATCTTTTGGCGAGCTACCGCATACGTGAGGCACTTGGCGGCCTTGATACTGGATATGCTTTCGGAAGGGTTGGCGAGTTTCGGATTGGTTACGAGGGTGGCTACGAGCGACTCTCTCCAGAGATCGGAGCTATACCGACTATCCCCACAACCTCGGGTACGACCGGTGACGTGAGGGTTCAATTTCAGTTCAACACTTTGGACAATGCCATCATTCCCCGCTCGGGCGCCAATATACAAATTTATACGAAGGGCTATACCGCGAATCCTGCGGCACCAGCGGCGTTTCCTCTCTCCGAAGTGCAAGCGCAAGATTTCTTTCGTTTTAGTGCCGCAAACTCGGTGTTTATTGGTGCGGATGGAGGTAGCAGCTACGGCTACAAAACGGGTATCCCGGCGTTTTCACTCGGAGGCTCACAGCGACTGGTCGCCTGGAGTACCAATGAACTACTGACCAATCAATACTTTTTGGGGCAGCTTGGTTATATCCGGGAGCTCGTGAGACTTCCGCCTCTCTTGGGAAGCTCTGTGAATCTTCTTGGAGTGTTAGAGCTTGGGAAAACGTACAAACTTCCAAATGGTCCAAGCCCTCCCAACCTTCCGATGGATGTTGCCTCGGGATTGCTTGTGAACACGATATTTGGTCCTGTCCTGGTTGCAGGTGCAGTGGGTGATTATGGCCATGCACGGTTCTATTTCCGAATCGGACGCACCTTCTGATACCTGGTCTCAAGCTTGAACAAGGATCGGCTTCTTTCCTCTACTGCAAACGAGAAGCACCGAATTCAGAGGAATTATGTTTCAACTTCCGATACATAAGACGTTTCCGTACCCGTGGCTCGGTATGCTGTTGCTGTTTTTCGCGTCATCTTGTTTCGCGCAGGCCAATGCGAATACTGATGCCACTGAATCAACAACTCAAGGCGAGCTCGCCGTTAGCTGGATCTACGGAGCTTACATCCCTAAAGGTCTTGCGATTAAGCCGCTAACGCCTGAGCAGCGTTACAAGCTCTTTGTCAGGCAGAGCTTCACCACGCCGGGGATCTATATAAAGACAGCTTTCTTCTCACTCCATGATCAGATTGAAAATACTCCTCCCGAATGGGGTAGTGGGTTCGAGGGTTTTTCCGAAAGAGTTGGGACTCGACACACTCAGTTCCTTCTACAGAATTCGTTTACCTCGTTGGGCGATGGATTGCTGGGGTGGGAACCAAGGTATGACCGCTGCAACTGTAGTGGCGTGTGGGAGCGATCTCGCCACGCCATCGTGCGAAATTTTGTGACCTACGATCGGACTGAAAAGCATTTGCGACCTCAGCTCATGCCCTATGTCGCATCGTGTGGGGCAGCCGCAATCACTGCCACATGGCAACCTGCAAATCAAGACCAAGGGCAGGAGTGCTACAAAAACGTCGTCACACAAGTCTGGATTGGAAGCTTGACGAACTTGCTGGGTGAATTTGCGCCGGATATCCTGCAAAAGCTGAAGAAACGAAAAGAGGATGCCCCGCCTCGCTAGATCTTGTTTCAGGCGTTTCCCAAGCATTTGAGCAGCAACAAGTTAACCGCATGTTGAGTGCTGTGGCACCCGGTGATACACTCACTATTGGATTATGGCGTTATTGCCGAAAGGCATAGAAGCAAATCGTCTTCTCGTCGATCCAACCAATTTTCGCCGCATTTGCGGCAACCGAAGGCGCAACCAGCTCAGATATGGTCATTCTTCTCGTAATCGTGCACGTTATCGTTTGCCTCTTCCTCGTCGGCGTCGTCCTGCTTCAGCAGGGTAAGTCTGCCGATCTCGCCGGTGCCTTCGGCGGCCAGGGTTCGCAGACCGCTTTTGGTCCCCGCGGTGCTGCAAACCTTCTCGGCAAGCTCACCACGTACTCCGCTATCATCTTTATGCTGACCTCTATCTCGCTCACGATCGTGATGTCGCGCGCCAGCCATAGTCGCTCGGTGCTCTCCAACACGCCATCCAGCCAGACGACGCCCGCAAAGTAGCGCTCGCGAAAACCCCAGAAAGCGCAGGCCTATGAGCCTGCGCTTTTGCTTTTCTGTCATTGCCACAGAGAATTTGCTTCACGCGCAGGAGCACCGGAGCCAATTACGATGATTCGCGAAACCTTCCCCGTCGGTCTCCTGCAATGCAACTGCACTATCCTCGGCGACGAGGTTTCTCACGAAGCCATCGTCATTGATCCCGGCTATGACATTCCGCGTATTTTGGCTGCACTCAACAAGCATGAGCTGGTTGTCCGCCAGATTATTGTCACTCACGCGCACATTGACCACATCGCCAGTGCTCTCAGTCTCAAACAGATCACTGGAGCTCCCATCCTCTACAACCAGGCTGATCTCCCTCTCGTGGCGATGATTGCGACGCAGGCTGGCTGGTTCGATCTCGAAGTGCCTGATGTTCAGCCTCCGGATCACTCCCCTGCCGATAACGAAAAAGTCGGCGTTGTTGGCATTGACGCCGAAGTGCTCTACACCCCCGGCCATACCGAAGGTAGTCTCTGCCTGCATGTCCCTGCTGCCAATCTTTTGATCGCC
>Ga0302315_10005785_pt1 | contig 10479 bp, 9 predicted proteins | sample III_Palsa_N3_1_FD_200532 | JGI IMG/M metagenome (GOLD analysis project Ga0302315, IMG submission 200532) | Peat permafrost microbial communities from Stordalen Mire near Abisko, Sweden - III_Palsa_N3_1 | ecosystem: Environmental > Terrestrial > Soil > Palsa > Peat permafrost | place: Sweden... | reverse complement strand
TCGAAGCGCTGGTAGCAGCGCGCGAAAACGATGGTCCCTTCGGTTCTGCTGAAGATCTGACTCGGCGCGTTCCGTCGCTATCTAGGCAGGAACTGGCTCGATTGGCGGGGGTGGGAGCTCTGAATACCCTCGACAGAGTCGAGCATCGTCGCGATGCAATCTGGCAGGTAGAGCGGGCTGGCAAACTAGAGGGCCCGTTGTTTCGACAGAATAGCGATGTGCTGCGCGATGATGACGCGAGCCTGCCCCTGCAAGAGATGAGCACGGAGGAGAGATTGGTCGCCGATTATGCCGGCACAAGCCTTACCGTCGGCAAACATCCGATGGCATATCGTCGGACAGCGCTCAGCAAGCAGAATGTACTTTCCTCCAACGATCTACAAAACCGACGCCATGGGGAATTTGTACTCATAGCTGGTTGCGTCGCAGCCCGGCAACGTCCAGGGACTGCCAATGGAATTACTTTCATGTCGCTTGAGGATGAAGCCGGACTCGCCAACCTCATCATCATGGTCGATGTCTACGAGAGGAATCAGTCAACGGTCATCCGCAGCAAGTTCATTCTCGCGGGAGGTGTTCTACAAGTTCAGGATGACGTCATCCACGTAAAGGTGGCATGGCTGAGACCACTTTCCGATCAGGCGCTGGAGGTGCAATCGCATGACTTCCACTAAGACTGAAGGACATGTCGGTGGATATCGGCGTGAGGTGGACTTTCAGAAGCTGGGCCCGGCTCTGATAATTGCTTCCAGTCTCGTGCTCGCCATCCGAACGGCTCGGTGGCCTCCGACGCACAGCGACGGACTCGCAAATATGGAATGGGAAAAGGAAATAGAGCACAGCGTCCGAATTGCGAAGATCGTTCTTTCGCATGTCACCGCACGTTGTCCGGAGATGTTTCAAATGAAGGATGTGCCTTGGTATGTCGCGACAGATGATGAAGTACCAAGGTGACTGGGACCGTCTAACGGTTGACTGCAAGTACCCGACGAAATTTCATTTGCACGCCAGCAATGATGCGCCCTTTCGGAATCAGGACTGAGGTGAGACAGGCCCGATATCTCACAGCATAATCAGCCCGCTTTCACCTGCCTGTCAAAGACGCTAGCTCCGGATGAATCATGCAGACTTCCTCCTTCTAGCGACTTTCCGTTGTTTACGGCAGCACATTCGTGATTGGACCAATTAAACGTGCGCATTAGTCATCTAAATGTCATTGGCACCTTCTAAAGAACTTTTTTGCACGATCATATTCAGCCAAGGCGCGGGCTTCGACTGAGTACCGCTATCAGTAGAGGTCCAGACTTCCACTTCCCTCACTCGCCCAACTTTGTAAAGGAGTGCCCGTAGAGAGTCAAAAGTATAAGAATTGTAACGTCGACCATCAGAAGAGACTCGCTCTCCTTCGCCCTCGATGAACGAAAAGTATGCAACACCATTAGGTTTGAGAGAATTGACCAATCGGTTCATCACGTCTTCCATCTCATGTTTCGGTACATGCAAAAGAGCAGCACATGACCAAATACCATCAAACTCATTCTGGAATTGCATATCCTGAAAGCGCAGTACTTCACAGATGCGTCCACTGTATGAACTGGCGTAGGCCGCCATTTGCGGAGACGAATCAAAGCCGGTGACTTGGAAACCACGCATAGTGAAAGCTAGCATGTCTCTTCCTGATCCACATCCAGCGTCCAGGATGTGAGCGTCGGGCTGCAGCTTGCTGAGGAAGCGCTCCCGCGCAACTCCCATGTCGACCTTTAGAGTGGCTTCGCAGTACGACGCCGCATTGTCGTCGTAAAAATTTCGTTCAGGAAGTTGCACTTGATCCACCGATGCTCCTCTCCCGAAGTCCTTCAGACAAAAGAGAAAGACTCCGACCCGATCCTCTGTCATAGTCATCTATGTCTTTGCTGAGTGCTTTCAACCTCTGTTCAATACGTGTATCAAGACCGAAAGGGAACGCCCCGAGCTTATTGGTCCCCGGCTCAAACGCTGTCGTCTCCGGACCGTTACGAATAGCGCTCAGAATGGCGTGATGCGCCATGTACTTGCCCAGATCTTCGATGAGATCTTCGGAAGCAAGTCCCGCGTGCGTTGTAATGATCGTACAGATCGACTTTCCCAAGTCCAGCATAAGGTCGATGAGTTGCATCGCCGAACCATACCCCTTAATAGCGGGTAGTTCATCGACTAAATAGAACCCCTGCACTTCACCTTTCTCATTGGTGATCCGAAATCTGAACTCTTTCCCGGTCGCGAGGGGATTCTCGGAATATCGCGATGGGACATCTCGCACCAGTTGCTGAAACATCTTGTCGTACAGCGTCTTGCTCTGTCGAAACGCCGCGAAGATTGGCGCGTAGAAGCATTCGATCTGCTTCAACCTGAACTCCGTCATCTGATCTGCTCGCTTGTGACGCGCGGAATCTCTTGCTAACTCAGCCGCGTCTTCAGCGGCCTTACGTGCAAGTTCCGACCTGACCAGCGCTTCATTAGCTGCAAGGGTTGCCGCAGACTTCAGAGACTCTGACGCGAGTTTTGCTGCATTCTTTGCATTGAGTACCTGTCCGACAATACCCATAAGTGCCGCGAACAATACCGCGGAGAAGCCGATGATAGCAGTCGCGATCGGGACCGTGACTTTAGCACTCCTTGTATCTCCGGGATCTGCTGCCTTGAGTTCCAACAGTTTGACCCGATGTGCAAGGTCGTCATTGTTGGCGTCGACGGGTGTTTGGCCAGCGGCAGGAGCGGCCTTGGGTGCCTGTGGATCAACTGTCAAGGCCAGTGCCGAAAACGACGAACCAAGCAATAAGATTACTGCCAACGTCAACGAGTGCCACCTGGATAATACTGCTAAGCAGCTTTTTCGAAATGACATAAGCGTTCTCCTCAAAGTACTCGCTTCACGAGGCTCTACTGTTAACGAGACCTGCCAAGTCAGCAACACTGCGAAGCCTAGCCCCCGGCACTTTCCTGCTTCGCAGATCCCACTAGCATTGCGAGGTCAGCTACCGTTCTAACGCGCTGCTGAAGCAAGACGACTCCACGATTCATATGTGCACGGAAATGTCCTGCTATATCCTTTGTATTCAGACCATCCTGATGAAGCCGCTGTCTCAGCAGAGCTACGAATAGCGCATCGTACTCACCAAGCAACGTATAACGGTTGAATTCCCGATCTTCTTCCGGAAAATCCCGTGGATTTGGTGGCTTAGGTTCGCTCAATGATACGCAGAATCCGATACGACATAAGAGGTTTGGACTAACCCCAGTCTTCCCAGCTAGAAATCGAAGACGATTTGACGCATCCTTGGTAAGACGAATTTTCGTGATTCTCATATCTCTTGCCCTCCAAAGTAGCCGGGCCGAATCTCGGTACGGTTATGTTCCGGTAGAAACGCCAGTTCATAAGAGCGGGCGATCGCGGGTCGAAGCATTGCGAAATGCTGCTCGTCAATTTCAGTATCGGTTGAGAGAATCAACACTTGGTGGCTGGCTTTTGGGAAGTAGTGTTGGCTCAGCAGTGTTCGGTGATCCCGATCCAATCGCGCAAGGGGTGTGTCGATAATCATCGGGAGAGGTCTGCCCGAGACCTTTGCAAGAGCCCACAACATGGACACGGCATAGATCTGCTTTTCGCCAGCAGATAGTTCCTGCTTGCGAATCATATGATCCTGACTGTCCAGAATGGTGACCTCGAACGTTATAGGGTGTATAGAGACACGTCTATAGAGCTTCCGTTTCCGGGAAAGAAGGTTGAAGTATTCGCTCGCGGCTTTCTGCAGGTCATCAATCTTCTTCCCGATCAGAACCTGCTTGTACTCATTGAGCGCATCTTGAATTCGCGCGGCGCGTTCCATGCTTTCGCGTTTCATGACTCCGCTCGAAAGCTTCTCTGTCAACTTTCGACTCGTGACCAAAAGCTCATCAAGCTGCTTCTGAACCCGTGCGACTTCTTCATGTTTGGCCGCACTGGCGGAGTTGGCATCCGCCAGATTTTTGTAACAGCTACTCACGTTTTCCAAAAGTGGCCGCACGAGCTCTTCTGAAGGAACCCGACTGAGATCTCTCTCGATTGACTGTTCACGACGATAGAGATCCTCTAACTCTGATGACAGCCTCTTTAGGGCACCGGGGACCTCATTCGTCGCCTGTTTTATCCAATTCTTGATTTGCGCGCCTTCATCCCTCGAAATTGAATGAATCTGCTCACAGGCAATCTCTTTTACACGAAGAGCTCTCTTCGCTACAGTTTCAATCCTTTTGTAAAGCGCCGTCTCACCTAAAGGAGTTTTCGTCCTCTCATTTGCGGGCAACAACCGAAGTTCTCGTAAGAACTGCCGTGAAGACTTATTGAGAACGTCCTGAGCCAGTTTATTGGCCTGGGCCGATTCTTCACTCACTATCTGCTTGACTAGATCATCCGCCAGATTCAGAGCAAGTGAGATGGGTAAGAGCCCCTGAGCATAGTCTCGAACCTGAGATTCTAGTAGCTCCTTACGGGTCCGAATACCGACACGCTCTTCCTGCAGTCGTTGCTTATCCTTACTAAGAGTCCCGCCCCAAGCTGCTAGTTCCGACTCGGTTTGTGTCACCCGCTCTTGCGTGCCAAGTACAACCTGATCGAGCCTAATGGCTTCTTGCTGAAGTGAGGACAATAGGAGCGTGACCTCGCTAATCCGCTCCTCCATTGTTCTAAGAGCGGAGCTGTCACTTGCGCTCGATTGAGCTCGAACTAAATTGGACCGGTAGATACCCAGATCGGCATGTAGCCGCTCGATTAGATCAGCACCGAGGAGGTTTTTGACTGCGTCTGATAGGGTTTCCTGATCTTGAGCACCATCGGCCAAATGCTGGATGCGTTCGCCATCAAAGAAGAAGAGGTCAGATACGCCAGTCGGAATCAGATCCCGCACGAAATCTTGCCAATGTTCAGTAGACACGTCGGTAACAGGATGCCCATCCTTGGTTAATTCGAAGGTCTCACTTATTTTGCTGCCATTTCGCCGTTCCCAGGAACGAGTCGCCTGGTAAACATGCATCGCATCTTGCTCTCCATATTCAAACTCAAGACCGACCGCAGCGAATCTCGGTTGAATGATATTGTGCGGATCACGGTGGATGCGTTGTTCAAGATATTGTTCGTACTTGTCACGCGAGAAAAGCGACCGATCAGATAAATGTCCGTAGAAGCAAAGACGGATGGCCTCAAGCAGAGTGCTCTTACCTGAGCCATTCTTGCCACCAAATAGGACAATGTTCTTCGTTCCCGACGTCTGGAGGTCGATCGACTGTTCTCCGCCGTAGGTTCCAAAGTTCGTCAATGTGAGTTTTCGTAGCTGCATCAGTAATCAGGCCTGGCGATCATTTGTTAGTTGTTCAAGTTCATCCATAGAGCGCCAATCTTCTTCCAAGATGGCAGAAAGCTTCTGTTGAATGGCGGCACGCCGACCCATGCCATGCATACTTCTTTCGAGCTCAAGTAGCTTTGCGACCATATCCGGTGCTACGCCAAATCGAGAGCAAGTCACGTCAAGCGCCATTTGTTCATCTCGGGAAAATGCGGGAATCTCATACCGCGTCCAGTCCAGATCTGCGCTCGTCACTTCCTTATAGATTTGCGGAACAGAATCAGCCCAGTCTTGTTCTTCTGCACGCCAAAGCGTTCGAATCGCTTCCAGTTCCGCTTTGTTAATGAGCTGGCCTCCCTCGTTTGTCCCAGCCGAACCCACAATTGTTTGTACAGTGAGAAGTCGTCGGAGCAAATCCTTTCGAGTGTCCAAAGTATATGGACCCCACGGCTGCGGAGTTCCATCCTTGAATTTCACATAGCCATTCCGCCGCTTATACTTACGAATGTCCGGCCACACGCTCGAGTCCTGGAGGGAAGCGAGATAATTCCGAAATTCGAGAAACGGTTCAAGCCACTCCTCGCCGTTTTCAATCATCGCCTCCATTGAAGAGTCCCGATTTACCACAGTGCACACCCAGCAACCGAATCTGCTATTTCCGCAGGATGGTGTGGTCTTATCCACAACGAGGGGGCATTCGCCCGCCTGGGCATTTCGATAAAGGGTCACCAGGGCACGATTGTCATTCCCCCATGGTGAAGGAACCTGCAACAAATATGTCCAAACATCATGGACCGAGAAGGTCTCGATCGGAGCATAGACAAAGGCCTTGGGGAGATTCGAATGCCGCGCCAAATGCGAGCCGGTAATGCGATGGAGGCTCATCACCTGATCCCGTGTAGAACTCTCTCCGCTTCGCACACCAAGGACAACGACGACTTCCCCGTACTCTGCAACCCGATCCAGGATAAAGCTATTGGCAGGATTGATCTTCAGTCGCTCTGTGCACCAGCGGAATTGATTGGAGGGTACTGGATAGCCACGTCCGATCACATTGACCCAGAATGTGCTATCCGTAGTCGGCGTCACCTTGTGCGCAGTAAATGGCAGCCCTTGTTCTTTTGCTGCTGCATTCATTCGATCGAGCGACGCGTCAATATACTCCACTATTTTAGGTGTCTCGACTAACGTGTCAGAAGAGATGATGTATACCGGCTTTGTGAGTGAAGAAGGCGGCATCTTGCGAAGCGCGCTCCACACCAGTTGCACAGCGGTAGTGGAGTCTTTGCCTCCGCTATAGCCGATGACCCAGGGGCGGTTGTCACCCATATATACATCCCGGATCTCGCCCTCAATGGTATCCAGCATCTTTTTATCCAATGAGGCCGGGCCAATATTGACCAGAGATTCTGTAGTATTCATCCGATCGTCTCCCCCTTCCTAGCTGCGCAAAGTCGGCGCTCTTCCCCTGTGAGTGGCAGATCCAGAACTTCCTTCAAATACACTGCCGTCAATGAAACATTTGTGCGCGCCTTGCTCACATGCCCACCGATCAGTGCTCTTCCTTCCCAGACCGCTGAATTACTTCGAGACCAGTCAATCGCTGCCAGTCGTTCGAGCTTCTCTTTCCACAGTTGCGGATGTGTTGCCAGCAGCGTGTTCCCGGCAATGCCCAGTGCGTGTAGAGCAAGGCCATGTGCGTGGATATAGTCCCGGCGCAAATCCGCCGGCGCGGCCTTTTTGGACATTGCCAGCCGCCACTCTGCTATATGTTTTGCAGTTTCGGTCCAGAATTCGATTGCGAGCTGTTCTTCCTCGGCCGAAACTTCTTCCCTGCGATGCTTGTTCAGCAGGGCTTGAGTCCCCTGAAAAATACTGCTAAGCGTAAATAGTTTGGTGGATCGGTTCGAGATCGTCGTCTTTTCTGTCTCGGTTAGCCCCTTGAACACGGGTACGGTCTCGATGAGCCTTCTCGAAAGCTGAGAAAAGGGGCTTCTCAAGTCATACAGAATGCCGATGGACTTGGTCGGACGCACTGCATGCTTGTTCAGATCAGCAAACATCTGCTGACTGCGCTTCAACCCACCATCCACAAAGAGAACCACCGGGATGGTTTCATCTCCCAATTCAGGTCTCTCTCGCAGAGCCTCTTCGATTCCGGCACGTCGGTGCTGACCATCGTTGATGATGAACCTGGCGGTCATTGGAATCTGGAGCCTTCCGATATGGCCGGAATCCTTTCCAAACGGCTCGAAGAGAACTTCTCCATCCACCGACGCGGTGATCGCCGAAAATACGTATTCGCTGGGATTATCGATGAGGTAACGGCCAATTTCAGGTACACGCGCGCGGTTTAAGGTTCGCTGGGCCCTCAGTTCCGGGGGAAGTTCGCCTTCGTCAAACAAGAAAATTTTGGGAATCAGCTTCAGTGGGCACATTGCCACATAGTAGGCGCGGCCAGCCTGTATCCCCATCAAAGCAGAGAAGATATACGCAGGTGAATCAGCAGCTTCTCTCGTGTTCGAACGCATGAGCCGGCACCATAAGATACAGCGACTGGGGTACCGTTTACCGCTTGTACCCTCGCTTGTATGTGTCTGATAATACTCATTTTGCCTTGTGGAATTCAACTTTATTCCGTTTGGAAGTCAAAAAAAATAGATTGGAAGTGAAAATTTCATGCGGAACCCCTTTAGGTTCAAGAGAGCAAGTGTTTACTATTTAGGCACTTGTGCGAAGCTGTGGCGTGTGCGTACACTCAAGAACGATTTGGTAGCAGCAGACGAACTCGCAGGGTTACACCTCGGGGCCGCTGCCAAACGCAGTTAAATCAAGAAGTCGAGGCGTCTGCTCGCGAGGAGCCGTAATGGCATCCATTAGTAATGTTGACAGCACCCCTGTGTCTGTTCCCACAGACATCGAAGAAACAACCACCCCTTTCAACAACTTTCCGCGCGAGTACCGTTTCAAGGTGCAGCAGGATAGCATCCGTTCGTTCAAAGACCCCCACAACTCAGAACTGCAAATTCATCACGTCTATTTGCCTGTCCGCGAATTTGCTCATGGGCTACTGCCGGACGATGTCAACCCACGCAGTCACGAGAAGGTCAGCGGTCGCGTTCCCGGTCTCATAGAGACCAGCCTGAAGGAACAGCCAACTTGGTTTCACCTGCTAAATCGCGGGGAACTGATCCTGGCGCAGCGTTGCTGGTACGACAACCAGACGAAACTACTGCATATAGTGATTGACTCTGCCGAGGAAGGCGGTCTTGCAGATGGGGCCACCACAGATCGTGTAATCGCCAAGGCGAAACGCGAGATCGCGGAGGATCTATCCAAGATCCCCGAACATGAGTTGCCCGATTATTTGAGAGATGCCCATATCCATCTCGAGATTATTTCCGGCAGCATCAATGAAATGCTCGTCCCGCTCACCGGTGCCCGTAACACCAGCAACCAGGTCAAAGAATTTGCACTGGAAAACCTTGGTGGCGGTTTCGATTGGCTGAAGGAACTTATCGAGGGATCGGAGTTCGCCGGCCGCGTCCGTTATCGAGAAAACGACCCACAACCGGTGGATATCCGGACGGTTCTTGGCCTCCTAACACTTTTCCACCCTAAGTGGAATCAGCTTGGGAGGGAGCCTCTTGTCGCATTTAGCTCGAAGGGACTCGTGTTGGACTATTTCCGTGATGCTGCGTGGAAACCGGGGTATGAAGCCCTGAAACCAGTGGTTCTCGATATCCTCCGTCTCCACGAGTCTATCCAGCTCGAATTTCAGGGGCAATACAACAAATACAAGGGTGACGGAGGCGGTTCCGGTAAGCTCGGGAAGAGGAAAGAAATACGGTACAACGAGGGCAAGCCCTTTACCCTCGCTCTCAGCCAGGCACAGACAAAATACGTGATCCCTGATGGCTGGCTTTACCCGATCCTGGCGTCCTTCCGGCAGTTGCTGGCGTTTCCGCAGACCGATACGGAAAGTGTCTCCTGGATTGCTGATCCGCAGGTGTTCTTCACCGAGCATGGGTATGAGCTGGTTGCTGACGTCGCCGAACAGTCCCAGAGTCTCGGCAGTAATCCAGCAGCTGTCGGAAAGAGCCGTCCGTTGTGGAACAACCTCCGAAAGTCGATGGAACTCCATCGCATGAAGATCGAGCATCCCGTTTAGTACAGTAGCTCTGGTAATCCATTTGGCGTGCGGGCAGTGATGCCCGCACCCCATTTCTTACGGGGTGATTCGTCTTGAATGCCTGCGAGTCTCAATTCTGAGACTTTCCAGCGTTCCTTGCGCCTTCACTGCGGGACCGGTTATCACTCGGAGGAACATTGAAATGGACGAACCCGCTGCCAGCTCTGCGCCTGCAAATCCCAAAGCCCGCTTCACAATCACCCAGGCCATTCAGAAGGTCATGCGGGACGCTGATCGTCCGATGACGATTCAAGAAGCGCATGACGCAATCGTGGCAGCGAACCTTTATCAGTTTAAGGCCGACGATCCCGTTCACATTGTGCGCAATGAAATAAGGAGACATTGCTACGGACTAGACTTCTCCTCCTCATCCCCGAAGAAGCTTTTCAAGATCACCGATGACGGGCATTACTTCTTGCTGGAGACTCCTGTGCAACAGCCTCGTCGAACTCGGCGCGTGCCGAAGCGCGCGGTTGTATCGAAGCCGACGGATGTTGAGGCGCTGAAGAAGCACTATGAAAAGTATCTCTTCCACTTCAGAGCCCGCGTTGTGGATCAGCTGAAGCGATTGCATCCTAAACAATTCGAGCTTTTCTGTCGGAATTTACTGACTGCTTATGGGTTTCGCGACGTGCATGTCACGCGCTATTCCAGGGATGGCGGAATAGACGGTCACGGAAAGCTCAAGGTCGGCTTCGACTATTTCAATGTGGCTTTCCAGTGTAAGCGAAGAGTGAAGGGTAATGTCGGACGACCAGAGATCAGCCAGTTTAGAGGAGACATCCAAGGGCAGTACGACATGGGCGTGTTTTTCACCACTGGCCATTTCACTCCAGAAGCCAAGAAATATTCTCTGAGGCAAGGAGCGGTTCCGGTAACGTGTATCGATGGTCCGACAACAGTGGATATCATGCTCGACAAGAACTTTGG
>Ga0302315_10005782_pt1 | contig 10480 bp, 7 predicted proteins | sample III_Palsa_N3_1_FD_200532 | JGI IMG/M metagenome (GOLD analysis project Ga0302315, IMG submission 200532) | Peat permafrost microbial communities from Stordalen Mire near Abisko, Sweden - III_Palsa_N3_1 | ecosystem: Environmental > Terrestrial > Soil > Palsa > Peat permafrost | place: Sweden... | reverse complement strand
TGCCAGTGTCGTTCTGGCGGACCAGATCAAGCAACGCGGGCCGCAAATCATTGACTATGTTGTCAAGCACGCGCCGGAAATTTTAGCGAAGCTGAAGAATAAATTCCACCACGCCGCGAAGCCTCAGCAACCGCAACCGCCGCAACAACCACCGCTGCAATTGCCGCCGCAGCAACTGCAACTGAAGCCGCAGCAGTAAGCTTTTTAAAAGAATATCGATGCCCTGATATCAGGCATCTGCATGGAGCGCTATCGCCTCGAGGAAGACTCGGCCGTAGCGCTCCATTTTTTTCTCGCCCATGCCGTGCAGGCGGGAGAGCTGTTCAAAGTTTTCCGGTTTGACGGCGGCCATCTCATAGAGCGTTTTATCATGGAAGATCACGTAAGGCGGCACGTTCTGCGCCTTGGCGAGAGTCATGCGCGTTTCTTTAAGTGCCTTGAGCAATGACGGATTCCCGCCGCTGACTTCCATCACCAGAGCTTCGCGGCGTTTTCTCTCTGTGCCGCGTCCGGTGTATTTGCGCAGCGAGATGGTTTTCTTTTCCTTGAGGAAGGCTTGCCCCGGCGGCGTGAGGCGCAACCCGCCGTGGCCTTCCCCGTCAACCGCGAGCAGGTTTTGCGCGACAAGCTGGCGGAAGATGCTTTGCCATTCCTGTTTGGTAATATCCTTGCCAATACCAAACGTGCTGACTTTATCGTGGCCAAATTGTTTAATGCGGTCATCGTCTTTGCCGAGCAATACATCAATCAGATAGCTTACGCCGAAGCGCTGGTCAGTACGGTAAACGCAGGAAAGCGCTTTTTGCGCGGCGACGGTGCCATCAAATGTTTCGGGCGGGCTCTGGCAGGTGTCGCAGTTGCCGCAGGCTTTATGGCGTGATGCCGTATCATCGCCGAAATATTCGAGGATGACTTGCCGGCGGCAACTGGCGGCTTCGCACAGGCCGAGCAGGGCGTTGAGTTTCTGGTGCTCGATACGCTTTTGCATGTCGGGTGCATTCGAAGCTTCGATAAAGTTACGCTGCAACGCGGCATCCTGCATGCCGTAGACCATGAGGGCGTTAGCAGGCAGTCCATCACGGCCCGCACGGCCGGTTTCCTGATAGTACGCCTCGATGTTTTTGGGGATGGTCATATGCGCCACGAACCGCACATCAGGCTTGTCGATGCCCATGCCGAAAGCGATGGTCGCGACCATGATGATTTTATCTTCACGCAGGAAGCGTTGCTGATTTTTCGCGCGCACTTCGGCGCTGAGGCCCGCGTGATAGGGCAACGCTTTAAAGCCCTGCTCGCACAGCCACTCCGCGATTTCTTCCGTCGCAGCACGCGAGAGGCAATAAACGATGCCGCTGTCGCCGGAGTGATTATCCTGGATAAAGCGCAAGATCTGCTGCTTGCCGTTATCTTTCACGACGATACTGTAGTGGATATTGGGACGGTTGAAGCCCGCGATAAAAGTACGGCCCTCAGATAACGCAAGGCCGTTAATAATATCCCGGCGTGTCGGCGCGTCGGCGGTCGCCGTGAGCGCAATGCGCGGAATTTTCGGGAAGCGCGTGGCGAGCAGTGACAGCTGCGCATAGTGCGGACGGAAATCGTGCCCCCATTGTGACATACAGTGCGCTTCATCAATCGCGAACAGGGCGATAGGCGACTCATCGAGCAGATCGAGGAAGTCATCCATCAATAATCGTTCAGGTGCGACATAGACCATATCAATATCGCCACGGCGGATTTTATCGCACGTCTCGCGGATGTGACCCGGCGTCATGCTCGAGTTGATCGCGGCGGCGCGAATGCCGAGCTGGCGCAGGGCATCGACCTGGTCCTGCATTAGCGCGATGAGCGGCGAAACAATAATCCCGACGCCATCGCGGCACAGGGAGGGGATCTGGTAGCACAGCGACTTGCCCGCCGAGGTCGGCATGAGCACGAAAGCATTGCCGCCGCCGATGACATGATTGATGACTTCCGCCTGCTCCCCGCGAAAGCTGGTGTAGCCGTAGATTCTGTGAAGAATTTCCAGTGGTGTGTCGTGTGTTGAGGCCATGGCCGACACTATACAATAAAAATCCCCTCTCTACCAAATTATTGGCGGAGAGGGGATTTTAGCAAGCCTTATAAAAGATTAGCGGGCGCGCTTTTTCTTTTTGGAAGCTTTGCCGGCAGAATTCGCCGCGACCTTCTTTTTTGGTGCGGCTTTGGCAGGCTTCTTTTTGGCGATCGGAGTCGGCGCTTTTCTCGCGGCTGCTTTCTCGATAATTGCCGGGTCGATCCAGCCGATGTTGCCATCCTTGCGGCGGTAGACCATGTTGAGGCCGCCGTGCTTCGGGTTGTGGAACAACAACGCGGGCATGCTGCCGAGTTCAAGCCTCATCACCGCATCAGCGACAGCGAGAGTGAGGATCTGCGTTTCCATTTCAGCGATAATCGCGCCGCCAGTGCCGCCTTCGGCTTCCTCGACGTCGTCAGAGGAAAACGTGGTGTAAGCGGCAGCCAGAGTGTCGGGTTCACTCTTGCGGTGGTCGCGCAGCTTGTCTTTGTACTTGCTCAGGCGCGTGCCTGCCGCCTTGGCGGCCGCATCGAAGGCCGGATAGGGGTCGGAGTCTTCATGATGCGTTTGCACCACGATACCGCCGCCGACGTGAATGGAAATGTCGGCCTTGAACAGGTGGTTTTTCTCCTTGGAGAAAATCACGGTCGCTTCGAGCGGGTCACGGAAATATTTCGTGGTGATGTGCTTGAGGTGTTCTTCAACGTGACCGCGCAGTGAATCGCCGACGTCAAGTTGCTTGCCTTTTACTGTCAATTGCATGGTGGTACCTCTTTTGTTGGAAGAATGATCTATCCTTAATTATATACCCTTTGGCCCCTTAAGATCAAGTTAACGAAGGGTAATACCTATTCCGATAACTATGATTTGTCCTGGTTTTTCAAGCGTCTGCGCTGCACGGACGAGGGTATTTTCATAGCTTCACGGTATTTGGCAACCGTGCGGCGCGCGATGTCGATGCCCTCTTTTTTGAGCAGTGTGACAAGGTCGTCATCGGAGAGGATCGCGGAGGGCTCTTCACTATCAAAAAGATTTTTCAATTTGGCTTTGATCGCCTCGGACGAGAAGTCCGCGCCGCCGTCGGAGCTGCCGACGCCGCTGGTAAAGAAATATTTCAGTTCAAAGACGCCGCGCGGCGTGCCGATGTATTTGTTGGTAGTGACGCGGGAGACGGTGCTCTCATGCATGCCGATGACAGCCGCGATATCGCGCAGGACGAGTGGTTTTAAAAACTCCACGCCATAGTTGAAGAAAGCTTCCTGCTGCAGAATAATTTCGCTGGAGACCTTCATGATGGTCTGCGCGCGCTGATCCATGGCGCGCACGAGCCAGTTGGCGGTGTTAAGTTGTTCGGCGAGGTATTCTTTATCTTTCTTCTGCTTCGCGTTCTTGCTGATCTCGGTGTAGTAGGTCTGGTTGACCAGCACGCGCGGCAGGGTTTCGCTATTCAGTTCCACGGCCCAGCCGCCGCCTTTGCTTTTGGGCAGGGGCTTCATGAACACATCGGGAATAACTGTCTGCGAGACGAAGTGGTCGAAGTTGAGCGCGGGTTTCGGGTTGAGCGACTTGATTTCAGTAATCATGTCTTTCAGGTCCTGCTCATCGACAGCGCACAGAGCCCTGAGCTTTTTCATGTCATGCGTGGCGAGCACATCAAGGTTATTCACCAGCTTTTCCATGGCAGGATCAAGGCGGTTCAGCTCACGCAGCTGGATGGCCAGGCATTCCTTGAGGGTGCGGGCAAAGATGCCCGCCGGATCCATCTGCTGCAGCCGTTGCAGGATTTCTTCGACGCGCGCGACGCTGCAGCCGAGGCGGTTCGCAAGATCCAGCAAATTGGTGCGGAAGTAGCCGGCCTCGTCGAGATAGTCGAGCATCAGCGTGGCGATGGCGCGGTCTTTGTTATCGGTGAAATCGACCTTGATCTGATCCATCAAATGGTCGCGCAGCGTGGTTGAGGCAGCCATGGTGTTTTCGAGGCTGTAGTCGCTATCCTCGAATTTTAAATTTCCACCCGCGCCGACGCCGGCGAGCGTTGATTGTGAATAGTCGTAGTCTTCGCGCGCGCCGCCCTCAGGTTTTTCGCTGAAGCCCTCCAGCTCCGCTTCGCGGTTTCTTTCATGCGGCTCGCTTAAAGTCTCGCTGGCGGTGCTGCCGGAATCCATGACCGGCGCATCCTCACCGCTGTCGGCGGTTTTCTCGGCGGCGGGTGCGCCTTCTTCGCGCTCCAATAATGGATTCTTTTCTAATTCCGCTTCGATATATTCGGAGAGTTCCAGGTTGGAGAGCTGCAACAGCTTGATCGCCTGCTGCAGTTGCGGCGTCATGGTCAGGTTCTGACCCTGCTTTAAATCCAGGCGCTGATTGATAGCCATACTAAACTTTCCTACCGGCCTTCGCCGGGGCCTCCCCTCCTTTAATTATAGCATTTTGGAGAGGAAAATGTCGAGTTTCTGGCGTTATACAGAAGTAACCGTTATTACAGGTTTTTTTCAACCAGATCGGCCAATTTCTTAACGGCATCCGGTTGCCCGCAGGCTTTGGCGGCGGCAGCCGCGATTTCGAGCAGCCCGGGTGTTTCCATGAGGGCTTTCAATTGACTGGCAAGTTCCTGCGGCGTGAAGTCTTCCTGCTGGATAATCCAGCAACCGCCTTTTAGCGCCATCGGCATCGCGTTATATGTTTGTTGGCGGTCGGCGTGAAGGTTAAGCGGCACGAAGATCGCCGGACGGCCGACGATGCCGATTTCGGCAACGGTGGATGCGCCCGAGCGGCCAATGAATAAGTGACAAGCTGAAAGCCGCTCCGGCATATCGCTGAAGAAGCTTTTGATTTCGGCGGTCACGCCTGCCGTGCGATAACGTTCGGTGGTCGCGGCATTTTCTGTGTCGCGGCATTGGTGGACGATTTGCAGGCGCTGGCGCAAGCTGTCCGGCAATAACGCAGCGGCGGCGGGAACGGTTTCGTTGAACAGCCGGGTGAGTGCGGTACTGCCGCCGGTGATGAGAATGTTAAAGGTTCCGCTCGTGTAAGGATAAACGACATCACGCACCGCAGACACGGCGGCACGCACGGGATTGCCCGTGACGGTGATTTTACTGCGGTCGGCATCTTTAACACCTTTTGTTTCGGGCAGTGACGCTGCGATGGCGATGGCTTTATCGGCGAGGTGAATATTGGCTTTGCCGAGCACGGCGTTTTGTTCATGCAGGATAGTTTTGAAGCCCATGCGCTGTGCAGCGAACATGGTGGGATAAGACGGATAGCCGCCGAAGCCGATCACAACGGCAGGCTTTTGTTTGCGCAGAATAACGGCGGCCTGCACGATGCCGACGATGATATCACGCAGGGCTTTAAGCTTGCTGGCGATACCCGCCTTGAATGTCGCAGCACGGATGGAAAGAATGGTGGCTTTGTCGCCGAGCGATTTAAAGGCATCGCCACGCTTGTCAGTCACGATGACGATAGTGTGCCCGCGATTAATCAGCTCCTGCGCAAGCGCTTCTGCCGGGAAAAGATGTCCGCCCGTGCCGCCGGCCGCAAGGATGATGGTTTGTGTCATGATGTTTCGTTTCTTTTGCGGGTGAGGGCGAGGAGCGCGCCAATGGCGAGCCCGAAGGAGAGCAATGATGAACCGCCATAGCTGATGAGCGGCAGCGTCATGCCTTTGGCGGGCAGCAGTTGCAGCGATGAGCCCATATGGATGAGGCTTTGCAGACCGAATTGCATCATGAGACCTGCAACGGCAAGCAGGATGAACATATCGTCGCTGCGGTAAACGCGGCTGATGCTGCGAATGATAATGAAGCAGTAGAGAAGGATGAGGCACACGGCGAAGATAAGGCCGAATTCTTCACCGCCAACGGCGAAAATAAAGTCTTCATGCGCATCGGGCAGCGTGAGTTTGACGAGGCCATGGCCGGGGCCGGTGCCGAACAGGCCGCCGTGACTGAAAGCATCGAGCGATTTTTGTACCTGATAGTTATCGCCTGCCGCAGGATCGAGGAAGCGATCGATACGGCTTGTCACGTGCGGGAAGAAAAGATAAGCGCCGAACAATCCAAGCGCGGCAAGGCCTAATAATACGGCGATGAAAAATAAGGGCACGCCAGAGAGAAAGACCTGCACGCCCCAGATGGCGGAGAGTACGACCGACATGCCGAGGTCAGGCTCCATGAGCAGGAGGCAAAGCACGGTTGCGAAAACGCCGAAGGCCAGTTGATGGCCTGGGAAGCCCGGTGTCTGGCGTTGTTTGGCCATGAGCCAGGCGCTGACAATGGCAAAACACGGCTTGGCAAATTCAGACGGCTGCACCTTGTCGCCCATCACGGTGATCCAGCGCGTGGCGCCTTTGATTTGTGTGCCGAACATGATGGCGTAGACGATACCGAGCAGGGCGAGGGCCAGCGTGACTGAAGCCACGCGCCACAACGTTTTCTGATCGAGGAAGGAGATGCCGAACATCATCGCCAGCGTCGGAATCAGAAATATGATTTGCTTGTGGACGAAATAGAACGGCGGATAATGATAGTGCTCGGCCGCGCCGCCGGAAGCGGTGGTGACAAGCATAAGGCCGATGACGATCAGCACCATCAGCGCTGCGATCGTGACGCGGTCAACCGACCACCACCAGTTGCTGAGGACGGATTTGTCGGTACGTTGTGCGGTTCTCATCATGATTTGAGCCTTTTCACAAGGGCGACGAAAGCATCGCCGCGTTGTTCGAAGTTTTTAAACTGGTCGAAGCTGGCGCAGGCGGGCGAGAGCAGCACGACGGCATTCTCGCGTTTTTCGGCCATCGCCATATCGTGTGCGGCGGCGACGGCGGTATCGAGCGAGCTTGCGCGCGTGAAGGGTGTTTTTTTGTCTCTCAGCCACGCGGCCATTTTCGTCTCGCCTTCGCCGATGAGGAAAGCGTGGCGCACGTGGCTTAAATATTCTTCGCACAGCGGCCAGCCGCCCTCTTTCACCTTGCCGCCCGCGATCCAGTAAATGGGATCATAGGTGCGCAGCGCAATTGACGCCGCGTGGTCGTTAGTGGCTTTGCTGTCGTTGACGTATCTGATGCCGTCATAGACCGCGACGATATTCTGGCGGTGCGCGAGGCCCGGAAAGCTATTAAGGCCGGTAATGATATCGGTAACAGCCACGCCCTGCGCGGTGCAGGCGGCATAGGCCATGGCGGCGTTCTGCCAGTTATGTTGCCCTTGCAAAGCTTTGCAGGTTTTGAGATCGGTGATTTCTTTTTCGTGATCTTTGAGGATGCCGTCTGGCGTAACGGTGATATCGGCCGCGCCTGTGCAGCTGATGGAAATCGTTTTGCGTTCGCTCTTTTTCACTTCGGCGTACACTTCTTTCGACCATTGATCATCGATGCCGATAATGGCCGTGCCGGGGCCGCGGAAAATATTTTTCTTCGCGGCGATATAGCCCGCCATATTGCCATGCTGGTCGAAATGATCAGGGCTGAAGTTGAGGAGCAGCGAAATTTCCGGCGCAAAAGTCGGACAACGGTCAAGCTGGTATGATGAGAGTTCAAGCACGTAGACGCCCTTGTCCGATAATTGCGGCAGCGAGAGCGAGGCCACGCCGATATTGCCGCCCACGGTTGATTCAATATTCGCGGTTTTAAGGATATGCCCGATCAGCGATGTGGTGGTTGATTTGCCATCGGTGCCGGTGATGCCGATACTTTTCATTTTTGGCAGCGCGAGGTGCAGCAGTTCGATATCGCAGGCAATCGGGCAGTTGGCTTTGCGGGCTTGTGCCACGACCGGATTTGTCAACGGTACGCCGGGCGCAAGGCATAGCATCGCGAAGCGGCTGAAATCGGCTTGCGTAAGGTCTTCAGTCGGCAAGCCCTGCCGCGCGGCGGCGTTATCATCCCACAATACGGTTTCAATGCCCGCGGCCTGGCAGGCTTCATAGGCTGCGGTGTTGGTGCGCGCGAGGCCGACGATGGCGATCGGTTTGCCTTTAAGGAGTGGCTTTACGAGTTTTAAATCGATCATATTACCGGAGCTTCAATGAGGAAAGGCCGACGAGCGCGAGGACGATGGCGATGATCCAGAAGCGGACGACGACTTTTGTTTCAGGCCAGCCGAGTTTTTCGAAGTGGTGGTGGATCGGCGCCATTTTAAAGACACGCTTGCCGCGTGTTTTAAACGAGACGACCTGGATGATCACCGAGAGCGTTTCCATGACGAACAGACCGCCGATGATGGAGAGAACGATTTCATGTTTGGTGATAACGCTGATGGCACCGAGCGCGCCACCCATCGAGAGTGAGCCCGTGTCGCCCATGAAGACTTGTGCGGGGGGCGCGTTGTACCACAGGAAGCCGAGTCCGGCGCCGATGAGTGCACCGCAGAACACGGCAAGCTCGCCCACTTCGGGGACATTGGGGATTTCGAGGTATTTGGCGAAGGCAAGATTACCAACGAGGTAGGCGATGAGGCCAAAGCAAGCGGCGGCAATCATGATCGCGCCGATCGCGAGGCCATCAAGGCCGTCAGTGAAGTTCACCGCATTGGCCGCGCCGACAATGACCAGCACGCCGAACACGGGGAAGAACCAGCCGAGGTTGATCAGCACGCTTTTAAAGAACGGCACGGCGAGGCCGGTGCCCATCGGGCCTTGTGTGTAATGCGTGAAAGCGACAGCGGCGGCCAAGGCGATAGCGCCTTCGAGGAGCAACCGCAACTTTCCCGATAAACCCTTGTGCCCGCTCTTGGTCAGCTTGGCGTAGTCGTCAGCAAAACCAATTGCGCCATAGCCAAGGAAAACACCCAGCACGATCCACATATAGGCGTTGGCGATATCGACCCACAAGAGCGTGGAGACCGTAACGGATAACATGATCATGAGGCCGCCCATGGTCGGCGTGCCCTTTTTGCTGAAGTGGGTTTCGGGGCCGTCGTTGCGGATCGGCTGTCCGCCGGGCTGTTTGCAGCGCAGCCAGTCGATGAACGCGGGCCCGATGAGGAAGCTAATCACCAAAGCTGTGAGAATTGCGCCGCCCGTGCGGAAGGTGAGGTATTTGAACAAGTTGAACAGTTCAAAATGCTTCGCCAGCGGGAAGAGCAGGTTATACAGCATGCTTGTTTTCCTTTGATTTGTTTTGCGGCGCGGTCATTAATTGCAATGCCTGAACGACGTAAGACATTTTGCTACCCGCTGAGCCTTTGATGAGGAACACATCGCCAGGTTTCGCGGCGGCGGTGACAAGGGCGGCGAGTTGCTGGCTGTCCTTGGTGTGGCCGCCATGCCAGTCGGGCGGCAGTTGCTGGTAAAGCGCATCCATCAGGGGTCCGCAGCAGAATAATAAATCGGCTTTTGCTTTGAGAAGCGGGTTGGCGAGGCCGGCATGCATGCGCGGGCCTTCTTTGCCAAGTTCGAGCATATCGCCGAGCACGGCAATGCGCCTTCCGTCGGCGGCTGGCTCGACCATCGCGAAGACTTCAAATGCGGCCAGCATCGAAGCGGGGTTGGCGTTGTAGCTTTCGTTGATAATAGTAATCGGCGGCTGGCCTTCGGCAATGGTGACGCTGATGCGGTTGCCGCGGCCTTCGACGGGTTCTGAATTTTTGAGCGCTTCAACGGCAATCGGCAAATTGCCGCCAGCGGCTTTGACAGCCGTCAGTGCGCTGAGGGAGTTGAGCGCGATATGCTTACCCGGGATGTTGAGTTTGTATTTCACGCGCTCGCCGAGAATGTCGGCAGTGACTTTGGTGCTGTCGGCGTGCAGCGAACAATCGACAAGCAACGATTGAGCTTCCTCGTCTTCACCGAACGAATAGATTTTACCGAGACCGGCTTTTTCGGCATGCGCCTTGAGGCGTGCGAAATGGTCATTGTCGAGGTTGAGGATGGCGATACCCTGCTTGCCCATGCCGTCGAATATTTCGGCCTTGGCATCGGCGATGGCTTCGGCGTTCTTGAAGAATTCGATATGCACGGGCTCGATGGTGGTGATGATGGCGATGTGCGGTTTGACCTGCGCGGTGAGTTTGAGCAATTCGCCCGCGTGGTTCATGCCGAGCTCGAAAATGCCGTATTGCGTATCTTTCGGCATATTGGCGAGCGAGAGCGGCACGCCCCAGTGATTGTTGAAGCTCTTCTTGCTGGCGTGGGTTTTGCCGAGCGCGCCGAAAACGATGGAAAGCATTTCCTTGGTGCCGGTTTTGCCAGCCGAGCCGGTGACGGCGATGATTTTGGCCGTGCTGCGCGCGCGTGCTGCGATGCCCAAATCTTCGAGGGCTTTCATGGTGTCATCGACATGCACTAATGCCCTCGCCCGCTCTGCGGGAGAGGGAGGGGACCCGCGTAGCGGGGAGGGAGAGGGTGAGTCATTTAAAGGTGATTCTTTCGGTGACTCACCCTCTCCCCGACCCTCTCCCGCAGAGCGGGAGAGGGGGATTTCGT
>Ga0302315_10005780_pt1 | contig 10481 bp, 9 predicted proteins | sample III_Palsa_N3_1_FD_200532 | JGI IMG/M metagenome (GOLD analysis project Ga0302315, IMG submission 200532) | Peat permafrost microbial communities from Stordalen Mire near Abisko, Sweden - III_Palsa_N3_1 | ecosystem: Environmental > Terrestrial > Soil > Palsa > Peat permafrost | place: Sweden... | reverse complement strand
CGGGCGAAGCTACCAGACGACACCAACTAGGATGGACGCCCCATTTTTGGATGTTCTCATGAACATCGGCTTCCATTTCATTATCAAGGTCAAGCCCGAGATAGTTACAAGAAGCAAAATCAACAACCCAATGGTCATCGCTGACACGTATTTTCCGGCCTTTTATCTCAAGTGCCGTCACATTGTACTGTGACGTTTTCTCAAACAGTTCACGTATCTCCGCTCTACGGTTTTCTTTAAGATTAGCCTGTATCATCTGATCTTCTGTTGTCACTATTCCTTGCTCCTTGTCACTATTACTGTAATTTACTTGTCACATGCCCATACATGGCGACTGAGTTATCCATAAGGCCAAAGGACCCTGATGAAAACTTCTGGCGTATGTCAGCATGACATGCGCGCAGGTCACCGATAACAATGAGGCCTACCGCTCGTTTTCCTTGCACCACGTAGCCCGAGAACCCTAGCGGCAACAGTGCAAATGGGCGTTCTAACTCACTGCCGGGCTCGAACAGATTAGCTTCAACCCAACTCATGTACGCTGCAAGTTCGTCTTCTGCCACCTCGTCAATTGTGGACGTGGCGGTGACCGAATCATATATACCAAGCCGCCGAAGCGCATACTCCGAGGGAGTACTACCCAGCCACCGAGCATTGCATTCAGTTATGAGTATGGTCGTATCGTCCATGAAGGCGTCAAAACCAACAAGGAGCGGTTCTTCGGCTGCATAGCCTTCTTGCTGGACAGCATACGCCGCCGCATCCAGCATAGCGCGCTGATGCTCAGTTAATACGATCTTAGGGTCGAATATGTTGCCATACCATTGTTTGTCTTTTGTCATTTTGGCACGCGAGCTATCGTATTGGATTGAGTCGTTAGCGATGCTATAGACATGTATCGTTTCAAAATACGTGTCGCCAATTGCCTCCTGGAGAATGCAGGCCTGATCTGGCGCATAGTTTTGGAGCGCCCCTGCCATAATGTCAGCGCTAGCTACAAACGAGACGTTTGAGCCACCACCAAGACCATCCACTTTCGCATACACTGACTGGCCCTGGTTACTAAATTCTTGCTTGAACCGCGCGGGAGCCTCGGCTACGCTAGTGAGTACTGTTTTGGGGATGCTGAAGTGATATTTCTCCGACAACTCACCTAGCGCCGTTTTAGCATTTACGTGCCGGCTAGCTAGTAAGTGTGTATTGTCAGGGAACAGATCCTGGGAATTGTACGAATAACATACAGTTGATACGACATCTAGTTCGGAGTGGTCAGCAAGTATGCGCACCACCTTGCGCTTAAAGTGTTTCGGCGTAGCGTACTGCACTTGGTCAGTCATATGGACATTAAGTTTGTCGTACACTGACCGAAACCAGGCTAGCAGCTCCGGCTGGTGCTCATAAACTTCGTCGAGTATCAAAAAATCTTCAGGCTTCGTGGAAGGCAACATCGAAAAGGCGAATATGCTATTCTCGCGTATATACGCCTCGTCGATCGCTTGCCCTTCCTTAGACAGCTCCTCCTCAGGTTCCTGCATTGACGACTCTTCAGCATCTAACGCGTACAACATAGGCTTACTCGGTAATGGTCGTATGGGGCCAATAATCACAGACATCTTATACCTCGCTCGCGGCTTCCTGCGCTAGCTGTACACGGTCTACTTTCCCTGAAGAGGTCTTAGGTAATGTCTGACGACGTATAAAACGATACGGTACCATATAGGTCGGTATCTTAACGAGCAGCGCCTCCTTGATAGCGTCTTCGTCCATGCTGGCGTCGCTAAGAACAGAGAAATAGCAGTATAGCCGGTTACCGTACTTGTCGTCCGGAACAGCTACTACCACGAATTCGTCCAACTCAGGAATACGAGCCAGGGCCGACTCAATCTCTCCGAGCTCAATACGGAAGCCTTTGACTTTGACCATATGGTCCTTGCGACCGCGGTAGTACAAAACACCATTCTCATCACGAAACCCGTAGTCACCGGTACGCCAGAACATCGCAGGATAGCTATGAAATGGACTACGTAGCAGGCATTCGTTGGTTTTTTCTTCCATGCCCAGGTAACCGATCGTCACTGTACCACCACGGCACCAGAGTTCACCGATTTCATTCGGATCACAGATCTTATCTCCCTCGTCATTGACGACCATAATCTCGGTGTCGTCCACTTCTTGGCCCAGAGGCACCGGCGAATCGTCTTCAGGCAGCTCATCTATCCAATAATATGTGATGATATTCGTCTCAGTCGGGCCATAGATGTTCGCAATACGTGTTTTCGGCAGTGTCTGCTGCAATTTGCGAAGCAAGGGCGTAGGGAACGGCTCGCCGGCATACATGACTTCACGCAGTTGCGACTTTGATCCGCTCAGACCGCCCCGGTTCATGAAAGCTATAAACGTGGAGGGCGTCGTATACAGCACGGTCGCCTGCTGCTCCTCCATTAAACGGACGTAGTCACTATGCTTGGCATCTCCTCCACGGTGACAGCTCCAGTCATAGCAGACGAGCTTTGCGCCGGCGTTAAGCGTATTGAATATGTCAAATACAGATAGGTCGAATTTAAAGGGAGCCCGGGACATAACCACGTCCTTATCCGTCAGCTTAAATTCTTTTTGCATCCAATCTACAAATGTCCGGGCGTTACGGTGCGTCAACATGATGCCTTTCGGAACACCCGTCGAACCCGAACTATGCAGGATATACGCCAGATCATCAGAAACCTGGTTAAGTTCAGCTGGCTCCTGGTCAGATGCAGCCTCTACTGCATTGAAATCAAGAAGGGACAAATGGCCTTCTGTTTGCACATCACCGAGCACGATAACATGCTTCACGAGAGGATGATCGAATAACGCCTGGTGCGCCTCATAGAGATGCTGGTCTACGACAATGATCTCTGCCTTCGTATTTTCAATGATTTTTATCAGGCGCTCATCAGGAGAATATTCATCGAGTGGTATGTAGGTACCCCCGATTTTGAGGATGCCAAGACAGGCAGCGATGCTTCTAATATGAACCGGGGACAGGACACCGACGTATGGCGCACGACGCATATCCTTTTTGTAACTACTAAAGAGACTAGCAAACTTATTGGAAAGTCCATTCAGTTCCTGGTAGGTCATCTCGACACCACCCTCTTCGTATATAGCAACGTTGTCAGGGTAATTCTGAACGCTCTTTAAGAAGACATCGTGTAGCAAGTATCGCATGACATTCCTTTACGTATAGATGGTTAATATATCGGTAATATCGCCTTGGAATCGTTCGTGGCGTTTATATTCTTTCAGCTCGTGAAACGGAAAAGCGTCAAATTTACTTAAGCCCGCCGGATCCTCCGGGACAATAACAACACGCCGCTCTGCTTCGTTTAGGTAATCGAAGTAAGATTTTCGGACAGCTTTCGCTGCCTCAGTCTGCATCCACGTCGATATGAAAAGTATATCTCCCGGCTTCATTAGCTTGTTGATGTCCGCAATGGGATTCTCAATGTACGCAAAGATGTTAAACAAGAACATAAAAAAAGAGTTACCATCATGCAGGTCAGACGGGGTCGTCTCCCCAAAGCGCTTAGGCACGACTGAGATATTATCATGCATGCCTACAAGCTCTTTGATCGAGTCGCCGAGATATAAATCCGCCAGAGGCTCAATGGCCGTATATCGCTCCGTGTACGCCAGGGCTTGCCGAAGCGCCCATAGTTCTCCAGCTCCAACTGCCACAAAGTTCATTGCAGCCACTCGTGGCTCACGGCTTAGACAGTCCTCCAGTACTGCGTTTTCCTCTTTGTGATACGGCGCTGAAAGCTTCAGTGCCTGTGGGGACATCATTCTAAAAAAATAGTCTTCACTTAATCCGTCTTTTTCAAACGATTCAGTCAAGACTACATTATCCGTCGGTGTATGGCTCATAGGAATTAGGGTACCAGATATCCGGAAATCGACAAGTTGTACGTTACAGGCTTTCACATCTAGTAATAGTCCGTAGCGCTATAAAAAATAGCCCATTTTGCAGAAGTTATAATAGCCCCTCACAAAACAGCCAATGAATTGGTGGGCGAGGTGGGACTTGAACCCACAAGACTTTTGGTCACAGCATTTTAAGTGCTGCGCGTATACCAATTCCGCCACTCGCCCGGAAATTTAAATAATTGGAGGCACCTACCGGATTTGAACCGGTGTACGAGCTTTTGCAGAGCCCTGCGTAACCACTCCGCCAAGGCGCCTCAACTGTCAAACGACCATCATAGTATACAGATAAACCACAATTTCAGACAACCTGGGTAGCGGAGCGGCTATAATAGTCCTCGTATGAATGGCACGACGACCAAAGCACTCCGCAAAGTCCCCGAAGTTACGGCTGTATTTTGGGTTGCTAAATTGCTCACTACTGCCATGGGCGAAGCCACGTCCGACTGGCTGGTGGCCAAGATTAACCCCTATATAGCCGTAGGCCTCGGTGCAATCGCCCTGGTAATCGCACTAGCTATACAATTCAGAGCCCCTAAATACGCCCCGTGGAGCTACTGGTTAGCAGCGTCTGGTGTTGCGGTATTCGGCACCATGGCCGCCGACGGCGCGCACGTACAGCTAGGTATACCGTACATAGTCTCCGCATCGGTGTTCGCCATAGCCCTAGCCGTAATCTTCACAGCCTGGTACAAAAGCGAGCATAACCTCTCTATACATACCATTACCACACGGCGGCGTGAAGTATTCTACTGGCTGACCGTACTAGCAACATTTGCACTTGGTACCGCTACTGGTGACCTTACGGCAACCACATTTGGCCTCGGCTACTTCCCTTCCGCCCTATTATTTATCGGCCTCATCCTCATTCCAGCATTAGGCTACTGGCTTTTTGGACTGGGTGAAGTGGCAGCTTTCTGGGCAGCGTACATCATTACCCGCCCAATTGGCGCGTCGTTTGCAGACTGGATGAGTAAGTCGCCAAGTGTCGGTGGCCTTGGCTGGGGTGATGGCGTTGTCGCCCTTATACTGTTTGCACTACTGGTTTGTGTCGTAGTCTATATGACTGTCGACCGGAGCGAGGCTCGGCACGAGCGATAAGTAGTACATAATTGTATCTAAAAGAGTGAGTATATAGCAGCAACACCGGAGAACGTCATAAGAGCTACAGTAATCCAGCCTATGCCGGTTGCTAGTCTCCCATTCTTCCATACGCCCATAATGCGCTTATTACGAGCAATGAGGACTATCTGCACAATAATGATCGGCGCTACAACACCATTCAAGACTGCAGAGTAAATTAGAGCCTTGATTGGGTTAAGTCCGATAAAGTTAAGACCGAGTCCAACAAACATTGAGATGATAATCGAGCCATAAAAGGCATAGCCTTCCTTTAGCTTACTATTCAGACCTTGGTGCTTCCCCATACTCTCACTAATAGCATAGGCGCTCGATCCGGCCATGACTGGTATCGCAAGAAGTGCCATGCCCATAATGCCAATCGCGAACAACCAGTACGCGGCACTTCCAGCAAATGGCTTGAGCGCCTCGGCAGCTTGAGCCGCCGTATTGATATTAGTAATCCCGTGCGTAAACAGCACACTGGCACAGGCGGCAATAATGAAGAACATCACAACATTACTTAGGAACATACCTGACCAAACATCTACGCGCATTTTCTTAATCTCATCCGGTGAAGAACCGGTACGTGACTTTATGGTCGTCTTACCGACAGCAATCTCTTCCTCGATCTCCTGAGAGGTCTGCCAGAAAAAGAGGTACGGCGTAATCGTCGTGCCTAAGATGGCGCAGATAAGAAGCAACTGCGTTTTCCCCCAGTGGATATGCGGCACTAGTGCATAGCTGCCTACCGTATGCCAGTTAGGGTGCGCCAGAATTGCCGAAAGTATATAAGCGAAGAGCACGAAAGCCAGCCACTTTAGATAGCGTGCATAACTCACATACGGTGTGAATATCTGGAGGAGCAAAATAAATACCGTAAAGCCTACGACCAATAGGGAGAAGTCCGCACCACGCCACAGAAGTTGTACGGCGCTGGCCATCGCCCCAATGTCAGCCCCGATATTGAATGTGTTGGCCGCAAACAGAAATACCGTACTGACGTATAGAACCTTTTTACCAAAGTGCGTACGGATATTACCCGCCAGGCCCCGCCCGGTAACCAGGCCAATACGGGCACACATCTCCTGGACCACTGCCATGAGTGGAAACGTGAAGGCAGAGAGCCATAGCAGACCGAAGCCGTACTGTGCGCCTGTCTGAGAATAGGTAGCAATACCGGAAGGGTCGTCGTCGGAGGCGCCGGTCGTCAGCCCCGGTCCAAGCATATACCAATAGTTCTTTGCCTTTCGGAGCGGCTCCTTACCGGTAAAGGGTACTTTTGCAGCAACCCTCTGACCACCCTCAATACTCATCTGCAAGGCTTCCGCAGGAGCCTCAATAGTTCTTTCGATGATGTTTCTTGTCATAGGGTAGGATACTTGTAACTAAATAGTATCAGAGCACAGCGGAAAACATAAGCAAAAAGCATCACCACCCCATAGAAGTGCAGTATCCGTACAGCATAGCAACCGTAGCCATGATAGGCACGACTACACTGACCGTACAGGCTTTATTGTCACGTTACTCAGGCTGCGACGTTCGTGGTCGTCTTTCGCCGTCTAAGAGCAGGTGCGAGTAATCGCGTTTCAACCCTGCAAGTATAGTGCCGATGCCCAGCCAGTATGCGACCAAGGCGATAATCCAACCCAATATCGGGATCAGCTCCAAAATAGCCAAGATGACACCGCCAATTAAGACGATGAGGACCGGGTTCATTCTCGGCACAATCAGACTGCCAGTGAAGTATGCCGCAAAGGGTACGCTAAGTATGGCGATCGCTAACCAGAGTAATAGCACTAGAATAGCCAGCGGCACCCCAATTATGCTAAACAGGAGTAGTAAGATGATCGCTGGCGCCGCAAACATAGCCACGAAGCCAGTCAGTAGCAGCCACCAGAACTGGCTACCCCATATCGCATTCCAGCCACGAAATACGCGCGGCGTAAGCGCCACCAAGATCACACTTAGTATTATCAACGCCACCAGCCAGTAGATCTCAGCAAAGATAAAGCCAGCGGTAGAAAAGCTGATAGGAGTATGATGTACTGCCGCACGATAGTGGTATGTTACCGTTCCAACGACTCTCGACCCGCTATTCTTCTGCAGCGTATGCGGGCTATAGTATGTCACATTACCTGCCACAGTCGCTCCACCACCAAGCGTCAGGTTGTTGACTGTTGCCGATACGTTACGGCCAACTGGACTATTTATAGTCAATACGTCACTCGTGCTAGTTACGTCTCTACCGACTCTTCCATTAATGGTTGCGGTTTGGCCAAGTAGACCCGCATCCTGGCCAACGCGGCCGCTACTCGTTATGACAACATCCTGTCCGACCAGCGAGGCGCTACGGGTTACTAAGGCCCCCAAATTGACCGTTTGGCCTACTAAGCGCACGTTACCATTAACGACGCCGCTCACATCAATAACCTGTCCGGCGCAAATCACGTCACCATTAACCGTCGCGTTAATTGTCACGGTTTGGCCAGCACAAAATATATCACCGTTGACTGTGCCGTTAATCGTGATAGTGTCACCTGACGTATATATCGTGTGGTTGGTCGTACCGGCCACCGTCTGGTTGAGTCCAGCAGCATGTGCCACTCCCGCAAACAGGCCAGCGGCAGCTATGCCAATTCCTAAGCTTAGCAGTAATTTCTTGAATCTTAATACTCTAGCCCTCATGTATGTAGCGTCTCACGCTACAATCACTGGTGCTATGATTTTCCTTACAAACTAGCTCGCTACGTACCGAACTACGCAGGCTACGACGTAGCCCCAAAGCGCTCGGCCTTGATCTTCGACGGGTTAACGCCCGCCTCCACAAACTGCCGTGTAACCACCTCTACCAACGGCGTCGAACCACACACATATACTTGAGGGGTCGTCTTGTAGGCCTGTAGCACACTCTGAATCATAGCGTTATCGATGCGACCCTCGTGGCCCAGCCAGCCCTGAGGAGCCTGTTCAGTAAACGTGACGATAACATCACTAGCAGGCTGGCCAATGCGAGGGAACAGCTCATATTTATATGGCATATACGGATATGTTTTGACACTATAGAGCAACGTAAGCTTCGTACTGGCATTGGCTTGCTGGTGCTGCAGTCGAATAGCTCGGAGTGGCACTATGCCGGTACCGCCGCCCACGAGCAGTATCGGGCTCTTACCTTCAGGCTTCCAAACGAAATAGCCACCGAGCGGGCCCCTGATTTCAAGTTGACTGCCTATCGTCACATTGCTGAATATATACGACGACACTTCGCCGTCCGCCATCAGCGCTATAGTTAGCTGCAACATATTTGACGTCCCATTAGCCGGCATTGCAGCCGAATATAGCCGAGCAGCCTGATACCCATCCTCGGCCGTTAAGCGGATTTCGTAGTGCTGGCCGGCATAATGCGCAATCTGTGAATCGAAGCTAAAGCAGTAGGATCGTATACCCGGAGCCTCGGGAACAATTTGCGTGACAGTTCCTACTCGCCAATCGGTTGGTTTAAACGTCTGTTTCATAACGCTCTTCACGCCACGGATCCCCGTAATTATGGTAGCCGTTCACTTCCCAAAACCCTGGATGATCACGTTCGGTAAACGTCAGCCTATTAATGTACTTTGCACTCTTCCAGAAATACAAATGCGGCACGAACAATCGGGCCGGTGCGCCGTGCTCCGGTGTCAGCAATTCCCCGTCAGCCCGAGTTGTGATCATAGCCTTGCCGCCAATCACATCCTCTGTAGGTAGGTTCGTTGTATAGCCCCCATAGCAATGCGCGATCAGGTGGTTTGCTGAACTAGTCAAGCCATCCGCCCGTTCAATCAGCTCGTCGATAGAAACGCCTTCCCATTCCATCCCCAGCTTGCTCCAACGCGTAACGCAGTGGATGTCAGTAAGCATTGTATGTTTCGGTAGTCTATTGAACTCTGCCCAGTCGATCGTAAACGGTTTGTTTACTTCACCGTCTACTGCAAGCATCCACTCGCCAGTGTCAATTCGAGGCGTAGGGCCATACGTAAGCACCGGCCATGTCTTCACCACGGACTGCCCAGGTGGCACTCGCTCGTCACGGCGTCCCGGAGATTTGAAACCTGGATTAATGATTGCCATATGTAATGATGTCCCTGCCTTTTAGTATGCACCTCCCACCGAAAAAATAAGTAAAAACGGCCTCATTTTTGAATACGCCGTTTTAGTCACCTTAATGACACGTGCAGCCCGCCTATCGGTGCTACGATGAGTGTGTAAATTGCGGAGGACAGAAAATGGCAAAGTTTCTAATTCTATTTATTGGTGGAAGCGTCTCAGAGGATAAAAAACAACAGAGCATAATCGACCGTCTTGCTTGGATGAATAGCTTAGGAGCCGAAGGCACGTTTATCGATGGCTCACCGCTCAAGCCGGAAGGTATCATGATCCACACAAACACAGAAGCTCGGTACGCTCACGATGACGAGAGCGTCAACGGGTACGCAATTATCGATGTCGATGATATTGATACCGCAATAGATGTCGCTCAGTCGGCGCCACAGGTCAAATCCGAGTACGGAAGTGCGACAGCGGAGATACGACCTTTACTGTCACTGATATAGCAAAGTTAAGCAAGTCGTCCTAGAGCGTTGTGGTATCCGCGCTACACACATTGCTGGGTTGACCATTAGTCATGCTACAGATTGCGGCGATCAAACCGTTGGCCGCACCGTCAACACCCTTGGCGATAGTACTGTTTGAGTCAGACAGCGAGCTAGCAATTTGGTTCCACGATTTGCCTTGTAGTAAGGCCGGATTATAAGTAGCGCCTGAAACAATATACTTACCACCAAAATCAATAAAGGGTATCGCTTGGCTTGTGTCGTATGTACTAGCGAGCTTCTGTTCTGCCGCAGTTGGCGTTTGGAGTGTGGTATAAAAACCGTCATCAGGCACGTTACTGTATAGCTCAACAGAAGAAAAGTTTATGTACTGACTAGAGTACGTGGATCCATAAAAGGATAGGGTGTGCGTGTCAGGATACACATCCGTTAGTGAAGAGTGGCTCAGCTTCAAGTTCGTAAATGTACCGAACTTCGAGAGAGCAACCGCCATAGGCCACCTTTCGGTAGCACAATAAGGACAGTACTCTGCCCCTTCAAAGAAAACTTCCGGCTTTTGTCCGTTTGTTAGCGCGGGGGCAGATATGGCCTGGGGTTCTGTAGTTACACTGCCTTTGCCGATCGTTTGCAGTGTCGTTTCCGGTACGGATGAAATGTCTGAAACTATAGAACTAGAGGCTAGTATAGCGCCAGATTCAGACGCAGAGCTGGCCTGGCTATTAGCTGTCGAAGAGCTACCCGTAGGCTGATTAACGATTTTAACAATTCCCACCACGACTATTACTATACCTACCAACAACCAAAGTCTTT
>Ga0302315_10005778_pt1 | contig 10485 bp, 9 predicted proteins | sample III_Palsa_N3_1_FD_200532 | JGI IMG/M metagenome (GOLD analysis project Ga0302315, IMG submission 200532) | Peat permafrost microbial communities from Stordalen Mire near Abisko, Sweden - III_Palsa_N3_1 | ecosystem: Environmental > Terrestrial > Soil > Palsa > Peat permafrost | place: Sweden... | reverse complement strand
GAATAATTTTCATTTCCTCTTTCAAAAAAAGTCTGTTTCTGCTTAAGTCACAATTAATTTCTGTGTCGCCATACACTTTACGTGGTTTCCAAGGAGCGTCGTAAGAAAATGATGAATTGGCAGTAAATTGGGTCCAAATGGTAAAAAAGTGTTGGTAACCGAGATATGCCCACAAGTCATCAAAATTAAGCTGGGAATTAAGCATCGCTTTAAGCTGATGTTCGCTTAGCATACCGGGATCCTGGGCGTACGATACCTTCGTCACATAGTCGATCCGTTCTGGAAATGGTTTGATGTATCCTCTCTCCAATGCATCAAAAAACAGTCCGCTATAAATTTTGACGTTATTGGGCAATAGTCCAAAGGTAAATGGCTCCGCGTCTGAAATGAAAATCACTTTGTATTCTTCTGCGGCCAACGCCTCGGTCATATATAATGCTTGACCGCCCGCATTTCCACCATTGAGTGCCAAATTCAAAACTTGATACTTATCGCCCAATTCTTTTTGGAGCACTGTCGACCATAAATCGTCAGGGCCTTGACCTGTACCTCGCATAACAGAAGAACCGCCTATTAAAACGATAATCTTATTTTTTGATACCGTTCCACGAGTAAGCGCCATCAACTGCCGAGATGTTGGGAAGTACTGTGCTTCTGGGCTAATAAATAAATGAAATCTAGAAAAATTGGCAAATATGTTTTCTGTAGTCATACGCCAACCTGCCATAGATAAGCTCAATATTGCGATGATTAGCCCGAAGAAAAAATATTTTGGATTTAATTTATTCATTTCAAACCAACCATCAGAGCAAGCATGTCAACGGCTTTAGGTATGGGATAAAAGAAAAAAAGCCATCCAACCAAAACAAATATCAAAGTGCAAAACCAGGACATGATCTTGACGGGTATGATTAGCGGCTGGTAAAGAACATATTGGGCGGTTTTATTTTTCCATACATTATTAATGGCGATCCCGACGCCATGATATCCGCCCCAAACCACGAAATTCCATCCCGCTCCATGCCATAAACCACAGATAGCAAACGCAAGCATTCCATTGACAATTTTTCGTGACAGACCCGCGTGTCCGCCTCCCAAGGGAATATAGATGTAATCGCGGATCCAAGTACTTAATGAGATATGCCAACGGTGCCAGAAATCGATGGGGCCTGATGCGAGATAAGGCCAATTGAAATTTTCTGGCACTTTAACGCCCATCATGCGACCAAAACCAATGGCCATATCGCTATATCCACTGAAGTCGAGCAATATCCGCAGTCCTATGCAAAGAAAAACCAACCAGCGGATCTCAACTGGCGCGGAGTCAAATTGATTAACCCAGAAAGCGATCCCTACAGTCAAGTTGTCTGAAATTAGTTTTTTAATAATTCCAAGGGCAATTCTAGTCATTCCTACCATAATGTCATTGACTGAAACCTTGGAGCAACCCTCCTTCATCGAAGGAATAAATTGCTCATATCGCTTGATCGGTCCAGCGATTAAAGTGGGCCAGAAAAGTGAAAAAAGCATGAAGTCGGATCCAGACCGGATCGGCTTTTCACCTTTGAGGACATCCATGAGGTAATGGACAAATTCAAATACAAAAAAACTGATGGCAAGCGGAGCAACGTCAGGAATAATACTATTTTTTAATGCCTCAACAGATTGCTTAGCCAATTCAGGATCAAAAATAGAAATCAATTCTGAGGCAAAGAAAAGGGTATATTTATAAAATAGAAGAGCAGCAACGCAGAAAAATATAGCGATCATCTGCACACGGCGGTCTTTGATTAATCCCGCTATATATGTTAACAAACCAAGAAAAATTATCGGTATAAACCCTACAGCACCTGCAAAGTGAATATAAAATAGAGCTCCTGAAGCAATCACGAGTGTTTTACGTATGGTGAATATAGGAACAAACCAATACAACATAAAAAAACATGCAGTAAATATAACAAACCAATAAGACATGAAGATCAAAATATAATCCTTACCGCCTTTTTAAAGAGTGAGTTAGATCCCGGATGGACGCTGCGCAAGTTCTTTATAGAAATCAACCGCTTGTGCTGGATCACCATCAAAAAGGATCTCACCTTGTTTCAACACTAACGCTCGGTTACATAATTGACCGACGGTGTTCAAATCATGCGTGGCCAACACCATGATTTTGGCATGCGTAATTAAGCTTTCAATGCGTTTTTTTGCCTTTTCCATAAAATAGGTATCGCCCGCACCGATCACTTCATCTAATAATAAAATATCCCCTTTCACTGCCGTAGAAATCGCAAAGGCCAAACGTACCAGCATTCCGGCGGAATAGGTTTTAATCGGATAATCAATAAACTCTCCCAAACCAGCAAAATCAATAATGGGCGGTTCCAGATCTTTGGATTGCGTCGGTGTAAGGCCCAATAATAAACTGCGATATAAAATATTTTCTCGTCCTGTGGCTTCCATTTCAAAGCCCAAGGTTAATTCAAACAAAGATCGAATATCCCCATGCACGATCCGTTCACCCTGCGCCACGGGATATAATCCCGCAATGGTTTTTAATAAGGTACTTTTGCCGGCACCATTGTGTCCTAGCAGCGCAACACGTTGTCCAGACGTAATGTCTAAATTAATGTCTTTTAACGCATGCACATCGTGCACCATATGCGGTTGTTTCAGGTGTAATCGTTTCAATACATAAGATTTCACCGATACTTCACGGTAACCATATTGTTTGTATTTTAGATCGACATTTTTTAAATGTATGCGTGCGTTTGTCATATTGTTTTTTTAATGTTGGCCCTAAAAATAAAAAATTAATTCACGTTCGCCTTTAATCGTCATCCATATCGCAAAAATCCACAAGAAAACAAAGGATCCCACAACATAGGCATAGTTTTCAATACTCGCCATTTCTCCATGCAAAATCGGCGCACGGAACAATTCAAGCAAATGGTAAATGGGATTGTATTCCACCAAAAATGCGATATTGGCGCGATGAAAAAGGGAGGGTTCTAAAAAAATCGGCGAAATATACCATATCGCTTGCATGCCCAATGCAATCAAATAAGAAAAGTCTCGAAATTTAGTTCCCGTAAAGGCCGTAATGGTTGCCAATGGCCAAGCGATAAATAATAGCAAAAAAAATCCAATCAACATCGATAGCCATGACCAGCCAAAGTTTTCCGGTTTAACGATCAGCGCCATCAACACCAAACCACAAAATCCTATCAATAAATGTATCATGCCCGACAAACTATGCCGCAAAGTATAAATCAATAGTGGCTGCGTCATTTGCTTAATATATCCTTCCGCCTGGATAAACGCATTGCATCCTGCCACGCTGGAAGACACCATATAATCCCAAAAAATAATCCCGGAAAAAATAAATAAACTATATTCGAGCATATTGGCGCCGAACAAGCTACTCATCACAAAGGCTAGCAATAAGGTCATGGTTAATGGTTGTAACATAGACCAAAGTGGGCCCAAAAAAGAACGGCGATATTTGGCACGTATGTCCGCCCAAGCCAAGTGCATCCAGAAATATCTTGCTTGTATAATTTTTTTACAATACGCTTGAACGCAAAGCAGTGATTTAAACATAACGCTCGCTGTGATTAATATATAATGGGACGCCTAACTTTACAGGGTTCATGCATTTATTGTCAACTTAAAGCCCGCGGCCACAGCATTTTCACCACCAAACCACGTCCTTTTTCAAGCGAAAAACTCAAATTGCCTCCATGATCTTTCACAATGGCATCGACAATGCTCAGCCCCAAACCCATGCCGCCCAAACGCGGATTGCGTGAAGGATCCGCGCGAAAAAATGGCTCGGTTAATTTCCCCAGGACTTGCACCGCAACCCCTTCACCTTCGTCATACACCGTCAACACCAATCCTTCTGAGGTTTCCTCGATCAACAAAAAAGCACGTTTTCCGTAACGGATCGCATTATCAAACACATTCATCAAAGCGCGTTTAAATGCCACCGGTTTTACCCATAAAGGATGCAGAGGTATCGATGACCACATGACTATTTTTTGTTGTTCTGCCAAATCGGCTTGCAATGCATCCAACAATGCTGTCACGTCTACCCATTGAGGAGCTTCATCTTGAAAAACACCGCGCATATAATCCAATGCGCGTTGCAACAGCCACTCCATTTCCGCCAAATCTTGTTTGATTTTATCGCATAATACCTGATCTTGATCTTCTAATAATTCCGCTCGTAAGCGCAAACGTGTCAATGGTGTTTTTAAATCATGTGAAATGGCGGCTAAAAAATGTGTTTTATCTTGTAGATAATCTTGTAATTTTTTTTGCATACTATTAAAAGCATGCGCGGCTGCACGCACCTCGCGAGGTCCTGTTTCCTTCAGCGGTGATGCATTGATGTTTTGCCCCAATTCATCGGCTGCGCGTGCCAATGTCTTTAATGGTTGTACCACCCAACGCACTGCTATCATGACCAATATCAACACGCCCAACAAAACCATGGCCAATAAAATCAACAATTCATTAGAACCATAACGAAACCCACGCTCAACCACTTTCCATTTAAAATGCACCCAACTACCATCCAACAAATGTACTTGTACATACATCACATAGCCATTTAAGGGGATCGGTGGTTTAAAAGTATCTGTCAATGTATTAATTTGCGTTGTATTTAAAATATGCATTTTTTGCAATTGTTTCCAGGCTTGTTGATTATTAATGGCTTCTGAAAAATCAAGCGGCGATACCGTTAAAATCCAAGCGCGATCACCTGCAAAATTTTGCTTGAATAACTGATCAAAAGTGGCTTGTGCTTGTGGATTGGGTTGCGCCAAACCACGATGCAACATCACCGGTTGTTTGGTTAAATAAATTCTCAAACCTGGAGATTGAAATGATTGGATCACTTGTGCACGTTGAGTGGGCGGCACGTCATCTAAAACAGTCACCAAATTGATCACGCGATCCACCATTTGGATTTGCGATAATTTTAATAGTGCTTTATCGCTATCACGCAAGGTCAACCACGTCGCCACCAGACTGATACTAATAATACCCAGAATAAAAATCAGCATCATACGTGCACTTAACGATTGCATCCATTTCATCGCAGCACCTTTTTTACTGTACTCATTAACATATAGCCTTCACCACGTATGGTTTTTATTAATGGATTGGCAGGATCAGTGTCATCTAATCGTTGTCGCAAACGACTCACTTGTACATCCATGCTGCGATCAAACGGATGTGCATCACGGCCTTTTAAATGATTTAATAAAAAATCACGACTCAACACACTGTGTGCATGTTTTAACAACACGCTTAACAAGCGATATTCTGCACCACTTAAGGGGATCACCAAACCATCGTTTGCAACCAAATGCATCGCAGCTGTATTAAGACGCCATTGTCCAAACTCAAACCATTTGACGACTGCATCAACAGACGCTGATATCTCAGCTTGAACCGTCATGGATCTTGAGGGCGCGCGTCGTAATACCACTTTAATCCGTGCCAATAATTCACGGGGATTAAATGGTTTGGCCAAATAATCATCGGCGCCCAATTCCAGCCCCACAATTTTGTCGGTTTCATCCCCTTTGGCAGTCAGCATGATCACGGGAACATTGGAGTACGTACGCAATTCACGACATACCTCCAAGCCATCTTGAAACGGTAGCATGAGATCTAAAATCACTAAATCCACTGTTTCTTCTTTTAATAGCACGGATAACTGACTTGCGTCGGTTTGCGTTAATATGCAAAATCCTTGTTTTTCAAGATATGTCGACAACAAGTTCAGAATTTCCTGATCATCATCAATGATCAGTAACGTGGTCGGTTTTGACATGCTTTATCCGCTATCTAAAATGGGTTACACTTTGTTTGTCGTTTTATTATAGAGAATTTAAACACAACATGACAGATCTCTCTTTGTCCGAACAATTTTCTCAAGCAACACTGGCATACCAATCCGGTGATTTATTGCACGCGCAACAATTGTACCAAACATTATTAAGCAAAGCGCCTGATCATGCAGAAAGTCATTATAACTTGGCCGCGATTTATGCTCGGCAGGATGTTTGGCTCGCCGCGATTGAACATTATAAACAAGCATTAAAACAGTATCCCACCGCCGGTCCCATTTTATATAACTTAAGTGCTGCTTTGGTGCGTGAACAACAATTTGGTGCTGCCATAACCTATTTGCAAACCTTGTTACAACAAGATCCTGAACATGCGGCTGGACATTATTTATTAGCCGTTATCTTTATGGGCAGTCATGAATTGGAGAAAGCAGAAGAACATTTTTTAAAAGCCAAAAAAGAGTTGTCAATGGATCCGGACTTGCATTATAACTTGGGCGTGGTTTCTTTACACCGGCAAGATTGGGCACAAGCAAAAGCGTATTTTTTACACGCCGTTACACTCAACCCCACTTATCTAGATGCACTCTTTAATTTAGCCAAAATCGCTGAGCATGAACACGAGACTGAACAGATTCGCGATTATCTGGAAAAATGCATACAAATTTCAGCTGATTATTTTGATGCGTATTATGAATTGGTACAATGGCATAAAGCGAAAAAAGACTATGCCCAAGCATTGCATTATATAAACATTGCATTAAAGCTACGTCCGCATCATCCGACTTTAGCATTTACACATGATGTGTTAAGTCACAAAACAGGCCTAAATAAAGCGCCGATTGATTATGTCAAAGCCTTGTTTGATGGTTATGCAGCTTCTTATGAAGAACATTTGACGAAAAAATTACAGTACCATTTACCTCAATGGATATATGAAAAAACACAGTCTTATTTAAAGCCTGTGGATTATCGTTTATTGGATTTGGGATGTGGCACGGGTTTAAATGGCGTTTATTGGCGTCGTCGTGTGAATCATTTGGTTGGTGTGGATATCTCTGCTGAAATGTTAGCGCAAGCTCGGCAAAAAAAAATATACGATGCGATATATGAAAATGACATTGTGGATTTTTTGCAAAAACCAGGCTCCTATGATCTAATCATTGCAGCAGATGTATGGGAGTATTTTGGCGAATTATCTGATGTATTTGCGCATATTCATGCACGTTTAACGGTGGAGGGGTTGTTTGTGTTTAGCACAGAAATGGGTTTGCACTTTCCTTTTTTATTAAACATGAATGGTCGATTTACACATCATCATGATTATATAAAAGACCTGTTACAACAGCAATATTTCACGCTATTGGAATGTGATGTCATCACGTTACGTCAACAAGAAGGTGAAGAGGTGCAAGGTGAATTATGGATTGCACAAAAAGAATTGCATTAAATATTATTTATGATAAAATTGCCAAATCTTAAATTAGTTTGGAGTTCTTTCATATGCCAAAGGCAAACGTAAAGTCGAATGTTGTTGAAAAAGATCTTGCAAAGATCATGTCATTATTAGAAGGTGTGATGAAAAAATTGCATCACGCTAACCAATCCGCTGCACCAGAACATAAAGCAAAAGCGAAAGTTGTTCATGCAAAAATCACCAAAGTGAAAAAAACAGCACCCGTAAAAACAGGTCGCGGCCGTCCCGCTGCTAAGAAAAGCAGCACCGCTCACGCACCTGCTTCCAGCAGTGCAACACGTGGTCGCGGTCGTCCACGCAAAGCAGCGTAAAAAATATTCTTCCTACCTTTGAAAAAAAGCGTTGTTGCATAAATGTAAGAACGGCTGTCATACCGCGGCTTGACCGCGGTATCCACTTTGCAGTGAACATGAACGTCTAAAGTCCCTGCAAAGTGGACCCCGCGATCAAGTCGCGGGGTGACAGCATCTTATGTCTATATTATACAACAACATATTGAAAAAAATTAATCTATCTTCTATGTGCATTCGCTACAAAACTTAAGTATACTCATACTCATGTAGCTCTTTCCCCTCTATTTCAAAGGAGTGATCCATGTCCGCCGAAAGCATATTAAATCTTATTAAAGAATCCAATATAAAGTTTGTCGATCTGCGTTTTGCAGACACAAAGGGAAAAGAGCAACACGTTTCTGTACCTGTTTCTATGGTGGATGAGGCATTTTTAAGTAAAGAAGGCAAATGTTTTGACGGTTCTTCCATCGCCGGTTGGAAAGGCATTGCTGAATCCGATATGGTGCTCCTTCCTGATTTATCGTCCTATTATATCGATCCTTTTTGTGAAGAAAGCACCTTAAATTTACGTTGTGATATCTTTGAACCTGACATGACACCTTATTCACGTGATCCCAGACACATTGCCAAAAAAGCAGAAAAATATTTAAAGTCAACTGGCATCGCTGATACGGCTTACTTTGGTCCTGAACCTGAGTTTTTTATTTTTGATGATGTGCGCTGGCAAATTGATATGCATGCAGTGAGCTTTCATATCGATTCCGAAGAAGCCTCGTGGAACTCTAATAAACAATATGAACAAGGCAATCGCGGACATCGTCCTGTCACCAAAGGCGGTTATTTCCCTGTGCCTCCCGTGGATTCTGCACAAGATATTCGCTCCGCCATGTCACAAATGTTAGAATCGGTGGGTATTGTTGTTGAAGCACATCACCATGAAGTGGCAACCGCTAATCAAAATGAAATTGCCACTCGATTTAATTCACTGGTGAAAAAAGCCGACGAATTGTTAACTTTAAAATACATTGTCCACAACGTTGCACATGCCTACGGTAAAACCGCCACCTTTATGGCAAAACCATTGGTCGGTGATAATGGTAGTGGTATGCATTGCCATCAATCTTTATTTAAAAATGGGCACAATTTATTTTGTGGTGAAGAGTATGCAAATTTATCGCCATTGGCATTGCATTATATTGGCGGAATTATTCGACATGCACGCGCATTAAATGCATTTACCAATCCGGGGACCAACAGTTATCGACGTTTAGTCCCTGGTTTTGAAGCACCGGTGATGTTGGCTTATTCTTCACGCAATCGTTCAGCGGCTATCCGTATTCCACACGTGCCATCGCCCAAAGCCAAACGGATTGAAGTGCGCTTTCCTGATCCAACAGCAAATCCTTATTTGGCCTTTGCAGCGATGTTAATGGCTGGCTTGGATGGCATTAAAAATAAAATTGATCCAGGTCCAGCGTTGGATCACAATTTGTATGAACTGTCCGCCAAAGAGGCCAAAGAAATCCCAACCGTTTGTCATTCTTTGGATACTGCATTGGATGCGCTCAATGCCGACAGAGGATTTTTACTTGAAGGCGGCGTGTTTAATCATGACTTTATTGACAGCTTTATTGAATTAAAACAAGAAGAAGTTGATCGTTTACGCATGGCGACGCATCCCATGGAATTTGAGTTATATTATAGTTTGTAATAATTAACATAGGGAATATTCATGAATTTTCGAACATTGGGACCCATTTTATTACTCGGTGCCATGTGGGGAACCTCTTTTTTATTGATTAAAATTGCAGTGATGGATATTCCGCCTTTATCATTGGCTGCCTTGCGTTTGGGGATAGGTGGTTTAATTCTTTGGTTGGTTGTGTTGGTACAACGCTCCCCATTTGTGATCACCGGCAAAGGATGGTTACATATGCTGGTGATGAGTATCACGGCCTGTGCTTTTCCTTTTGCTTTAATTAGTATGGCTGAACAATATATCGACAGTGCCGTTGCAGGTATTTTAAATGGATTAACGCCGCTTTTTACCATTTTGCTCGCGCATTTTTTTATCTCTTGTGAAAAAATGTCTTTGCGCCGCATCGTCGGTGTCCTGAGTGGTTTTATTGGAACATTGATCTTATTATCGCCCGCCTTAATGGGCGAAGAAATCATGACCGATCTCTGGAGTATGTTGGGTGTTGCGTTGGCTGCACTTTCTTATGCGGTAGGCATGGTGTATGGCCGTTATTTTTTAAAAGGTCAATATAGTTTGTCATTCACTGCCATGCAGTTGAGTACTGGACCCGTGGTGTTATTTCCTTTTATCTGGTTGTTTGAATTACCTTGGCCGATTTCTGATGTCAGCTGGCAAAGCTGGGGCGCTATCTTTACCTTGGCATTATGGGGAACCTCGTTTGCCTATGTTTTATATTACAAAATATTGCATGACAATGGTGCATTGGCATTGTCGATGGTGACTTATTTATTGCCTTTATTTAGTGTTATCTTAGGTTTATTTATTCTTGATGAACAGCTCAGCCTGTATGCATATGCGGCAGGTATTCTCATACTCTTAGGGATGTTATTGGTGAATCAAGATGTCCATCTTCATCGTTCAAGGAAGAATTCGCATGTGGCTAAAACTCGTATTTCTGTTTGATCATATTCGCGCGCGGTTAACGACATATATATTACCGTTAATATTATTAATCATGCGGTTGTGGATGGCGAAAATTTTTTGGTTGGCAGGTTTGATTAAACTATCTAATTGGCAAACCACCTTATCTTTATTTGAATATGAATACAAAATACCGATTATTTCACCCACGTTGGCTGCTTATATGGCTGC
>Ga0302315_10005775_pt1 | contig 10490 bp, 10 predicted proteins | sample III_Palsa_N3_1_FD_200532 | JGI IMG/M metagenome (GOLD analysis project Ga0302315, IMG submission 200532) | Peat permafrost microbial communities from Stordalen Mire near Abisko, Sweden - III_Palsa_N3_1 | ecosystem: Environmental > Terrestrial > Soil > Palsa > Peat permafrost | place: Sweden... | reverse complement strand
ACCCTACACCACGTTCCAAGCGGGTTTTTCCTGCTATTGGACCTTTGCAGGACCTTTGGAAACATCTCGACAAACCAAATTCTGGGGAGAGGATACAACAATGTGCGAGGAAAAGAACAGCCGCAAGTGCGGATTTGAGCCTTTGCTTGATAGCCATGAAGTGGCAAAGTTGATGGGGGTACATCCGGAGACGGTAAAGCGGAGAGCGCGGGCTGGCGAAATCCCTGGTATTAAATTGGGTAAACTTTGGCGATTCCGCGCTTCTGCACTGGATTCTCACGTCCAAGAGATAATGTCGAGACAGGGTTGCTGTGAGCTGCTCAATGAGTGACTTGGCCAGTTATCGCCAGTTGAGATTCTGATCCAACGCTAATCTCTAAGGGCGTCACAGCGACCTCTGTAGGGGTTCGGCAGAGGTCGGCAGCCTTCAAAAGTGCAAGTGTCAGAAACGGCGGCGGATGCCGAGATTCTTTGGAAACCGCGAAGGTGCCGACGGGTGCTGAAGAACGGGGTGATTGGCGGCATGCGCGTTTATCCGTAGTGATCGCTTGTCGCTTCGCCGGATACTTCATGCCCTCGTTACGGGCTGGAGGAAAAGACGTTCGTAGCGTGTGAAGCAGCCAGACTCTCGCACAAGAGCGGCGGCGGTTATGCACTCCGAGTCGGTTGCAACCTCTTTGCGATAGAGCCGGTAACTCTCTTCGTCAGGAAACGTGAACATCGCGATGGCGACGTCGGTTGGACCATCGTAGCCGAGGCCCGGGAAGCTCGGCCCCACTTCGTCTGGATTAGTCCTCGGTATGAAATATCCATGATGAATGCCACCGTATCGTTCGATGAGCGGCATCCAGGTGCGTGAGTAGGTTTCAAACGCGCCAAGTTGGGTAAGATCGAGCGTGTACCGAATCTGACACACCACTGGCTGACTGTTGGCCATTGCTTTCCTCCGTATGCCTTCAAGTTTGGCATAGGTGCCTTATACGGTACCCGATGCAGGCACTGTCCATCGCTCAATGCACGCTAGCTCGGAAAAGAATGTTTCCGGTCTGGCCTTTGGGGCTGAACCAATTCCCCTCCGCGCCGAAGGCGAAGACTTGTCCGGCGCTGAAACGATAATTCAAGTGAACGACTGCACCCGGCCTCACGTCGTACTTTCCAACCAGGGATGGTGATGATGCTCCCGCCTGGCTAAACCGCGTGTCCCCTCGAAAAAGATCGAAAGATCCGCTCGTACGGCTGCTTGTATCCAACTGAATCATCACATCCAGCTCGCCGCCCTGCGTAAAGTCGCGCGTGTCCACGTAGAAGACGTTGTAAGCGTGCGCCCCTCGTCCGGGGGCCGTGATCTGAGCGTGGCCGTCGATGGAGGGTGCCGTTCGTGTCAGCTTCGCAGTGTGCGCGTCCGGCGTTGCATTACCGCCCGCCGGAGCTGGCATGGCAGTCGTGTGACCGGAAACCTCCCCGCTCCCCGCCGCAGGTGACGCGGCAGGCGCAGAGGATGCCGGAGCACTAACGGCGGGTCGACTCGACGCACTCACAGGGGTACTCGCTGGCGTCACTGCCGACGAACCACCCTGCAGCGGGGCTACGCGGATCTTCGCATCGACGATGCCGTAGTAACTGAAGAGATGACCCTCCACTCCATCGTTCGGCAGACCCGACATCATCACGTGCATCTCCACAAATTGTGCATGTTCCCAGCCGCCTACGGGCGTTATCTGGTAGAGCACGCCTCGCTCCGCATTCGGGTCATACTGTCGAACCAGCTTTGTTACAGGCACATATCCGCCTTCGCATGCCTGCCATTTCGGGAAGTTATGACCGCGTTCCAGCTGCGAGCGGTCCATTGGCGACAACGCATCCACCGCATCCGGCGTAAGGCTCGAACACTGGGCCGCGTCCTTTGAAATCAAGGCAGTTTCTGCATCGAGACTATGTACCGGCATCTTCCAGTGCAGCGCGGCTCGTTCCATCAATGTGGGAAGCATCGCATTGAATTCCGCTAAGTCGCCTTGGAATTCCTCCGGATGAAGCAGAGGGAGATTCGGGTCTTTGAAACGAGAATCATGTATGCCGCCTCCGCCACCCGCGGGCAGATAATGCTCCCGCACCATCGGATTCATCTGCCCCGCTAGCGCGACAAGACAGGCATCGGTGAATTTCTGAAAGTTTGCGTCCTGCGGATGTACTTCCAGGTACATCACCGAACCATCCTCACGTGGCAGGGAAACCAGCACAGTATGCGCTTGCTGAACGTCAACAATCGTTGCCGGTGCGCGGTTTTGTCCCGGCGTCAGGTAACTCATCGCGTGTGCCATATTGACGTCGTCCTGCGACCTCGCAGTAGCGCTCACCGGTAAATCAAACCGTATCCCGGCAACATTTGAATAGCCATTCACCGACATCACCTCGACGGGTGCCTTGTCGTCGACCTTCAGTTGAAGATGGACCCAGGGTCCAGTCGGTCGCATCGCGTTGGCGACGCCCGCCATCAACCCTCCCACAGCCTGCCCCGCTATCAGGGAGGTGGCCATCCCCATTCCCGCGCCTTCGGGAACCCATAAACGCGGTGAACTGACCGTGCCTGGAGGAATATTTTGCTGAAGGCCGACTGCCGGTCTCGTTCCCGAGAGATATGCGATCAGCCAGTGCATGCCGCTGTTATCGCAGCTCGCTCGAACCTGAAGTTGCTCAGGAGATCCCGGCGTGGGGTGTTGGACAAGATAGCCCTCGACCTCTTGCTGGTTCTTCATCCGGTTGTCGATATTCTTCAGGTTCCAGGTGTTCGGACCTGAGGCTGGGGAGTTTTCCCGCTGCTGCTGGGCTGTCAGTGCGTCCACGCTGCCCAACAGCAGAAAATGAAGACAGAAGATCCTGCAGACCGCAGGAAGCAAGATCCCGTGCGAAGCTTTCATGTCGTCTCCCCCGAAGAATTGGTGCGCGGTTTGTCTATGCTTTGCAGACTTCTTACTGCTTTCAGAACAACGACGGTCCGGCAGCCTTCTGGATCGTCGTGATCCACACTCGGAAATCTCCGTCGGAGCTCAGCGTCTCACCCAGGTCCTTCCGCACATTCGCGAACATGATGGCAAACAGGCTGGTCGAGTCCATATTCAGGTCTTTGCTCGCACCCTGCGGATTGGTCTTCGCCTCCATGTCCTGAGTAGCGCGATCGTATGGGAGCAGCTTGTCCGGAGGTTCAGGCCCATCCGTACGGTTGATGCCCGTCGTTTGTTTGTACTCGGACTTTGTCTCGTTCAGGCTGAAGCCATAAGTCGGCTGAAGCTGGTTCAGGAACAAGTCGCTGTTGACGCACCACGGAAACTCGTCTGTCGTTTTCGAGCGAGTGGGATCGATCCACACCGTCGCCTTCAACTGAAAGCAGGGCTGGTACATCTTGCTGCTATTGGCCTTTCGGATCACTGCACGGTAGTCATCCATCCATCCTGACGGAGCGGAAATCACGGTGATGGCTATGTGCGGATACTGCTGGCTGATCTTTCCATTCGGGTCCCATTGCGGCAAAATGTTGCGCATGCTTAGCCGGTCAATCACAGACTTTCCTTGCGCCGCGTTGGTCACACCGTGCTTGATGGTATCTAAGAAACTTTCCTTCTTGAGTTTGCCCATATCCGGGCTGTCAGCTACCGCATTCGGTGCAACCGTTACCGGTCCTGCATCCGCAAGAGTCTCGCGACGGCCTGACAGCGGAGCAGGCATGGAAGGCGCAGAACTCATCATCGCCTTGATTACCGCGTCGCTTGCGCCAGCTTTCTTCAGGCGAACCATGTCGTCGGTGCTCAGGTCGAAGGTCTTCCCATTCTGCTGGATCTTGGCTACGACCAGGTCCGAGGAGAGCCCGGCGCTGAGCATCGAAACCACTCCATCGACCGTCAGTCCCGACGCCGAGGACGTTTCGGCATCGGCACCCGCCACATTCTTGCCCTTACCGCCCAGGTAGGCAGCCCATATTTGGTCGATCTGGGTCTTATAAGGGCCTCCGCCCGGAGGGTTCACATAAACCTGGATCTTTCCGTTCAAAACGTAAAGCATCGCATTCCCTGCGGAGCCGCTTATCATCACCATCTGCTGGTGGCCAGGTATCGGTGGGGGATATTCGGTGACCACATAACTTTTACCTTCCCAGGTAAGTGTGCTCTGTTTCTGGGCCGACGCAATGGCAGCGACCGATAGGAAGACGACTAGCAGAAATAACTTCTTCATACATCACACTCCTAAGAATCGGGCAGCAGCTGAATAGAAGGCGGCCTTCATCACCGCAGATGGCGCAAGTCTTCTCTGCGCATCCGGTGAGGCTGTGCTCTAATTGCTACAACTTCGAAATCCATCAGACTTGGGCTAGCACTAACTAATGCGCGAACCGGGAAAAAAAGCCGTCATCCTTTCGGAGAATGAAGTGCAAGAAACAAGTTCCCCTCATCAGGCCACCTCTCCGGTCACCGACCGAGATGCCCTGAACGAACTCTTTGAAGTCGTCTATGAGGAGCTTTGGCGACTTGCTTCTTCAATCCGGAGGCGTGATCCGGGCGCGACTCAGCACACAGGAACCTTGGTCCATGAGGCGTGGATCCGATTGAAGGACTCACCGCAGCTAGCTGGCCTTCCGCCATCGGAATTCATTGCGATCGCAGCACGCGTTATGCGGCAAATCCTTGTGGACGCGGCACGAAAACGTCACGCGCTCAAACGAGGCGGCGCTGGCGAAATTATCTCCATGGATCTGAGTAATTTCCCGGCACCTGCCTTTCCGCGCAGCGCCGAACTGATGACTCTTGATCGAGCTCTGACTCAGCTCGAGCAATGGAGTCCCAGACAAGCCACCATTGTCGACTGTCGCTTTTTTCTCGGGATGAGCGTATCTGAAGCTGCTACAAGCCTTAGGCTCTCAGAATCTTCCGTGGAGCGTGACTGGCGAGCGGCGAAAGCCTGGTTGAATGCGGCTATTGAGACAGACTTAAAGGATTGAATGCTGATGGATCGAGCTGATTGGGATCGCCTCCAGGCCGCTTTTTTGACTGCTCTTGAACTACCCTCGCCAGAGCGTGATCAATTCCTGCTAAACACATTCGGCAAGGAATCCCAGTTGCTTCAGCATGCGCTGGAAATGCTCGCCTCCGACAGGCGGAACGCCTCTTTTCTGGACACGGATGTTCGAGAGCTCGTCGCCGAGGTCTTTAACAACTCGTCTGACATTGACGCATCTCTGGTAGTTGGGCCGTACAAACTAAAAGAGTTCCTCGGCGAAGGGGGGATGGGGGTCGTATGGCTTGCGCAACGAACCGACGCAGGCAACGAGATCGCCATGAAGTTTCTTTTGCACGCCACTCTCTCTCCCCTGAGGCGCGAACGATTTTCCCGAGAGATTCGTCACCTCGCAAAACTAAATCACCCATACATCGCGCGGATGTACGACGCAGGTTCGTTGCTGAATGGAATCCCCTGGCTCGCTATGGAGTATGTCAACGGGAGTTCCCTTACTTTGTACTGTCGTCAACCGGGCCGTAAACCGGCCGAAATCCTAGAACTGTTCCGCCGCGTCTGTGAAGCGGTTCAGCATGCGCATCGACAGCTCGTCGTCCATCGGGATCTCAAGCCGTCGAACATTCTTGTTCAAAGCGACGGCACGCCAAAACTTCTCGACTTCGGGATATCACGTGAACTGCAACAGGCAAACGAGATCGAAGACGTTGAAAATACTGCACCGCATATGCGGTTTATGTCGCGCGCCTACGCCGCTCCCGAGTGGAAAGAAAGCGGGATCGTTGCTGCATCGAACGATGTTTACTCCCTTGGTGTTCTCTTCTACGAGATGCTAACAAGTGATTCTTTTCCACGGTTGGCTGAAGAACACACAGAGGAATCGCTTCCATGCCCTTCTGCGATCGTCGCAAATCGGAAGAAAACTTTCCTCTCTAAGCCAGATCCGATGTCCAGCCTTTCTAGAGGCTCATGGGACGACCTCGATCTTCTCTGCCGCACGGCTATTCGCCGGGATCCTGTCCAACGCTATCCGTCAGTTGAAGCAATCATCCGTGATATTGACCACTTCACTCATGCCGAGCCACTGGATGCTCGTCGAGACAATCTGCTCTATAAGGTAAAGAAGTTTCTTCGCCGGAATCGTACTTCTGTTCTCGCTACAGGTGTAACCATGGCCCTGATCGTCAGCACGATAGCCTTTTTTACATGGAGGCTCGCCCGCGAACGCACGAATGCGTTGATTCAGGCTGAACGGGCCGAACAGATTCAACGATTTATCCTTGGCCTCTTCGAAGGAGACGACAAGGAGGCGGGTCCAGGGCAAGATCTTCGGGTTGTTACGCTTCTCGACCGGGGCGCACCAGCTGCCCATGCCTTGATCACAGAACCTGCGGTCCAGGCCCAACTTTATTACACGCTCGGAACCATGTATACGAAATTAGGAAAGCTGGACCGTGCGGACGCCATGCTGGAATCGGCACTACATCTTCAGCAATCGGATCGTGTTGCGGACAAGTCCGCGCTTGCCGATACTCTCACGGCTCAGGGACTTCTACGCTCCGAGCAAGGCAAACCCGATCAGGCGGAACAACTCGTTCGTCAAGCGATCGCCTTGACCGACACCCGAAGCGCACACCAGCGGCCTTCAATGGGAAGGCAACTCACTGCGCTTGGCGAGGTGCAGATTAACCATGGCCAATATGCTCCAGCGGTCGCCGTTCTTAAACAAGCAGCAGCTCTGGAGTCTTCTGCAGACTCAGCTGCCGACTTGTCCGATACGCTCTCCGACCTAGCAGCCGCGGAGTTATATCTGGGGGATTATTCTAAAGCGTCAGAAATCGATCATCAGGTTCTCCAACTCGATCAGACAATCTATGCAAGCGATCATCCTCGACTAGCAGAAGATTTGCAAAACATAAGTCAAGTCGAAGATATGTGGGGAAGGTATAACGAATCTTTAGAGGATGAGCGCAAAGCCCTCCGTATTGATCAAGCCTGGTATGGCGAGGAAAATCCTAAGACCGCAATTGTCGAGACATCTTTGGCCAGCACACTGATTTATAACAACGACTACATCGAAGCAGAAAGTCTGCTTCAAAAAGCTCTCCACACTCAGAAGGCAACATACGGCGATGGTAGTCCGCATGTTGCCTATGTGTTGAACTCCATCGCAGGCGTTGAAAACCATAAAAAACATTTTCAGGCAGCCGAAATGGACTATAAGAGAATGGCTGCAATTTATCGTACTGCATATGGCGCAGACGATTATCGTGTCTCGATAGCTCTCTCAAACATGGCAGGTGTACTTTTCAACGAAAAACGCTACGCGGAGTCCCAAGCCCTCTTTGAAGAGGCGATTCTGAAATACCAAAAGACGCTTCCGCCTGACAATCTCAATATTGCTATCGCTCAGATCAAGCTGGGCCGCGTCTTCATGGCTCAACATCGCTACCAGGATGCTGAACCGCATACTCTTGCTGGATACGATATCGTTCGCAAACAACAGTCTCCTTCTTCCAATTTCGTCCAGGGAGCGCGTCACGATCTATCTGTCATCTATCAGGGGACGGGTCAGCTTGAGAAGGCAAAACTCTTTCAGGCCAAGTAAAGCATGGGAAGCTGGTTGGCCACATCTTCAAGTTGGTCCTGTGAAACGCTTTTATCGTCATCAGCTTGGTTGGTGTCTGGGAAACAATCAATTCCATAAGTGCTCTGAGTGGTTTCAGTTGAAGCTAAGGGAGGGTGCTTGAGCACCCTTCCGCACCCTCGAAATTCGATTACCCCGCATATGCGACAGACCTCTGCCCAGGTCGACCTCTCTGCCTATGCACGGCAGAGGTCAGGCTCTGGCCACATTGGTTTCTGCGAGGGTGCTGAAATTCTGAAACTGCATTTTTCCCAGTGTTTTTGAGTGCTTAAGGGTGCTGTCGTTAGCCGTCAACGCCCATGAAATCATTTAGATACAACCAGTTAGCGTAACTGTCACGGCAGAGGTCGAGTGTGATCTGATTTTGTCCCGTATACCTCTACCGGCTAGACAAGTGGGGAAGGAATCAGTGGGCTTTCGATGAGTGATAAATCGCCAAAGCGCTCATCTAAAAATGCGAGAACCACGATAGAGCAGATCCGCATTTATGGCGTTCCTGGTGCCAATACGTGACGTGGTAATCGAATTCCTTAAACGGCTCTTTGCTGGGGTGGGGCTTCATTCTTAGTCGCCCTCAAGGAATGACCTCGGGAAGCATGCTCTCGAAGTCCGACAATTTCTTATTGGACCTTTAGAGGACTCCTGCAGAAAGGAGGGATTGTCTCAACCTATAGAATCGAAATAAGTAATGCATGCCCGTCGGCAATTGGCCACTTCCTGCTCATTACGGCAACATCACGTAACTGATTGAAACGGCATGGTACGGACCGCACCCTACACCACGCATTACACGGGATTTTCCCCTTATTGGACCTTTGCGGGACCTCTGGCTCCGGCCGAAGAAACTTTAGGAAGCAGCCAAAACGCAGGCTGGGTCGGAGGCGATGAGTGCCTTGGCGATTCTGCATAAATCGAGGGCCATTGCTTACGACACTGGTCGCCACATCCCATCGTGATGAGAAGCTGCGCGTCTTTCGCTAACTCTTCGGTGAGCTTCTGGGGCTTTGCGTAACGGAGGTCGATGCCTATTTCATGCATGACGACCAGGACCTCGGGATGCACGCGTTCTCCTGGCTCCGTGCCTGCTGACATGGCCTGCGCCTTCAACGGGTCAACGAGTTGATTGAAGATCGCTGCGGCCATCTGTGAGCGCCCAGCATTATGAACGCAAGCGAAGATTATGTTGACCATTTCGCCTCCTATGAACAGCAGCCCGGTTCGCAACAACGTGTTGGGTCGTTGGCAGCTTTGGGCTTGATGGCATAAACCTTGACTCTGGCAGCGGCTGCGTTCACGTCGTACTTGCTCAAGAGGTCAGAAAGTTCCGCGTGCACGAACCTTGTCGATCTAATGAAATACCAGGTGGAGCAGCCTTCTTCGCTGGTCGATATCAATCACCTCGCCCTCGCAGAAGTTAGACAGACAGAAGGTGGCGGAATTTCCATTGGAGCGATGGCGCGCAACAGTGATGTCGCCAACCATCCACTGGTGCGAACGAACTATCCCTTGCTTTCGCAGGCTCTGCTCAGTGGGGCATCGCCGCAATTGCGGAACATGGCAAGCACAGGCGGGAACCTCATGCAGCGCACCCGCTGCTACTACTTCAACGATGTTTCCTTCGCCGCTTGTAATAAGCGCAATCCTGGTTCCGGGTGCGCAGCGCTCGAAGGCTACAACCGCATTCACGCAATCCTGGGGCAGACCGATAAGGGGTCGAACAGCGGTGAGACCTGCATCGCGACGCATCCTTCTGATATGTGTGTCGCCATGGCTGCGTTGCAGGCCAAAGTTGAGGTCGAAGGTCGAGGCGGAAAGCGCATCATCCCATTTGCGGAGTTCCATCGCCTTCCTGGCAGCGATCCCAGCCGCGATACGACCCTTCGGGAAGGTGAGTTGATTACGGCTGTCACGCTGCCGTCCGATGGGCGGGATGACCTGGGGCATTAGCTTCGCCACCCATGAGGACGGTATCGTCGATGCCTCGAATGGCCGGATCGTCAATGCGAGCCTTGCTGAGTACCATGTGCCAGTGAACGCCGACGTAGGAGTGCTGGATGTCAGTGTCATCGGCATTCCCGATCTTAAGTTCAATCCAGTCGGATCGCGCGGCATCGGCGAGATCGGGATTACTGGGACTGCGGCTGCTATCGCGAATGCAATCTATAACGCAACGGGTAAGCGGATCCGGCAATACCCGATCACTCCGGACAAACTCCTCGCAAGCTGAGGTCCTACTTCAAGAGTTACGACTACATGAGAGAACAGCGCCAAATCATCGAACGGTGGCACCAAGGATCTGCATTGATCCTTGTGACGTTGGTTCGTGTTCAAGGGTCAAGCTATCGGCAGGCCGGCGCGCGGTTGGTTGTCTGCAAAGACGGCACCTATGAAGGCAGCATTAGTGGTGGATGCTTGGAAGCTGACTTGCTTCGTAAAGCGGCTTGGTTGACCCGCGATGGCGCTGCTGTAGAACGGTACTCCACACTGTTCGATGAAACAGCGGATATCCCCTTTGGGCTTGGCTGTGGGGGAGTGCTGGATGTTCTGTTGGAATCTGTAGACACCCCTGAATGCCAAGCACTCCTGCTGGCCGTCGAGTCGACCCTCTCTGGGCAGGAGCATCTGGTTGCCACATGGCTTCCAAAAGATGAGCAAGGCATCATGCGGGCAGTCTTCCTCGCTGACGGTGAACTCATCTTCGCCAGCAAAGGACTGGCGAGCGAACGTCTGTCTGAGGCACGAATAAAGTGCCTCCATGGTGCAGAGACAGCGTTAATTGGAATGGCTATCGAACGCCTTGTGCCGCCGCAGCGCTTGTTTGTTTTTGGTGCTGGAGACGATG
>Ga0302315_10005774_pt1 | contig 10490 bp, 10 predicted proteins | sample III_Palsa_N3_1_FD_200532 | JGI IMG/M metagenome (GOLD analysis project Ga0302315, IMG submission 200532) | Peat permafrost microbial communities from Stordalen Mire near Abisko, Sweden - III_Palsa_N3_1 | ecosystem: Environmental > Terrestrial > Soil > Palsa > Peat permafrost | place: Sweden... | reverse complement strand
TAAGGCTGCCCGGCACGCTGCAGCAGCGGAAGATGACGATCACGGACTTGTTGGAGGAAAAGGGGTTTCCCGAGTCGGCGGATGGTGAACGGCTCAAAGGGGAGATACTGGCGTATTTGAAGTCGGTAGGGAAGAGGTAACTGGCGGCCGCCCACACAGACTGAAAGGTTACATCGGTTAAGACGTATACATTTTCGTGGCATAATTATATGAAAAAGTACGTTTTAGCTGCTTATGTCCTGGTGATCTCCAGGTCGCCGCTTCTAGCGCAGCCCTACACCAATACCGCCCTCCCGATTGCGCTCGTGGCTACCGGCAAGCCGGTGATCGTCTGTCTTTCTATGGCCTGGACTATCCAAAAGATCAAGATAGGTACAAAAAAATCGTAACTTTATACAGTTAAAAAAAGAATATGTCCAGTCGGGTAAATAAAGAAAAATCGAATAAGCCAAGTACGGTTACTACGACCACTACCAACCTCCCCGGTTTGCGTGACGTAAAAGTAATTGTGTCACAGCCTTCGCTTATTAAAGAGAACTCAAGTAAGATCAATAAGAAATAATATGTCACATAAATTTAAATATTTGTGACAAATGTCTAAGAAAATGTCACATAAATTCGTAAATTTGTGACAATGGAAAAGGTAAATACCTACATAGAGCACTCATTATCAACAGAAAAACCTGGTAACCTGCTTTTCATATCCGATTTCAGCGGAATCGGTACCGAAGCCGCCATCCGCAAGAGCCTATCGCGGCTGGTTCAAAAAGGCAAGTTACGGCGTGTGGCACATGGTATATACTATATCCCCAAGGTAGACCCCCTTCTAGGAGAACTTTATCCTTCCGCGGAAGATGTCGCACAAAAAATGGCTGACAAGGAAAAAGTGCATATTCACCCGACTGGAGTATATGCACTTAATAGGCTGGGGCTGAGCACCCAGGTACCAATGAAACTCGTCTACCTGACAGATGGTGTATCCCGGCTATTGACAATTGGCAAAGTAAAGGTGAAATTTAAAGCCACCACCCCCAAAAAGCTATCGCTGAAAGGACCTATCAGCCGGCTAGTGATTCTGGCCCTGGAAGAACTCAACATAGCTCAAATGGAGCCGGAGGAGGAATCGAAAATCCGCCGGCTACTACTTCAGGAAGATTCACAAAACCTAAAGCACGATCTGGCGCTTGCAACGGGGAAGATCCACGATTATATTGTCAAACTTCTAAAAACCACTACCGATGACCGGATGGTTAAAACTAACCAATGAGCAAAGAAGAGAAACACTCTCGCAAGCACAGGCACGTTCAGGTATCATCGTTAAATCGTTGGAAAAAGACTGGTGGGTAACCTTAACCCTGAAAGCATTGTTTCAGTCAGCATATGGCCAACATATGGTTTTCAAAGGCGGTACGTCCTTAAGCAAAGGCTGGAAGCTCATCGCCCGGTTTTCCGAAGATATCGATATTGCCCTCGACCCGCAAGCATTCGGCATGGCATACGAAGAAAACCCCAAGAATAAATACGTCAATGAATTAAAACGTCAAGGATGCGCCTTCACCAGCAACCTGTTGCGGGGAGAATTGAATGCACAATTTGCTGCACTGGGCGTACCCGACGGAATGATCCTGATTGAAGCAGAGCCCGTCCCCCCAACGCGCCCCGATACCGACCCTCAAACCCTGCATATCAAATATCCTTCATTGTATGAGCCTAACCCCTATATCGCAGACGAAGTGAAGATCGAAGTCAGCGTACGATCCCTTCAGGTGCCTTTCACCGGCAGGCCTATCCTTTCTATTCTGTCGGAAGTGTTTCCCAATCCTTCCTATCAGGAAGCCCCTTTCAACGTGAATATTGTAGAACCCCGAAAAACATTCCTGGAAAAAACATTTCTGTTACATGAAGAATTCGGCAAGCCGGACAAAGCTCGTATCCGGTATGAACGGATGTCCAGGCATTTTTATGACTTGGTGATGAATATGGATAATGGTGTCGGCGAAGCAGCTTTAGCGGATCATGACTTGTACGAACGGTTGATCCGTCACCGACAAGTATATAGCCGGATATCTTGGGTAGATTACGCATCGCTCGGGCATGCTACCTTGTCTTTTCTTCCACCTGCAGAAATGCTGGAACTATACCGTAATGATTACGCTACCATGCAGGAACACATGATCTATGAAAAGGCTCCGCCGTTTGACGATATCATCGTAAAGCTAAAATTGCTGCAGGGCCGATTCCGGCTAAAGAAAGATAGCCGCTCGCTGGGAGAAATCCTGGACAGGGCACGGACACAGGCAACCAGTTTGGAAGGTGAGGCCGTCAGTGTTATCGTTGACAATATCACCGCACGGTACCGCGTAGATTTTATCCGTAAAAATCAAAATCTGCTGTTTGAAAACATCACCTCACTTCCTGGATGAGTTCAAGGCGTAGATTTTTTATTCTTTTTCACCACATTATCCAACAGTTCCTGTCTTCGTTCATTCATATATTCTCGCCTATTTTCACGCTTGGCTTTCGTCACGCGATTATATTCTCTAAATATATACAAGCTTATAAAAATGGCGATCAGCCCCCAAGGGACAACAATGTTCACCCGATACGGGTGCGATCCAAAATTGTTGGCTAACCTTGAATAGACAGCTATAAATATAAGAAGTGGTATTAGAAGGACCCCCAGGATTATCCTTTCCGGGAGATTAGATTTTGCCATGACTTAAAGATAAAAAATTATTGGGGTAATCACCAATAGGCCGAAGATGACCTGCAAAGATCACCGGAAATAACTTATTTTAGCTTAAAGATGAGACTAATGCCAATCAAAAACTTTCTGCTGCTGTTATTGCCAGTTCTGTTGCTGGCCTCCTGCGTGGCAGTCCCGGGGACGCCCGTTTATTATCAGCCGGTTTATTATGGGCCTGGCATCGGTCTGGGCACCATTATCGCGGTGGTCGTTTCCTGGAGCAGGAACAAGTCGATCCTGCTAGCGATTGTCTGTGGGATATTGGGCTGGATCTATGTTATTTATGCGATCATCGTTCCGAAAAGATAAGTGAAATCCCAGTATGAACCTAACTTTGTCGACATTTGCCAAGACGTTTTTCCTGATTTGTTGCACTTCTGCTTTTGTCTCTTGTAAAGAAAAGGACCATGGGGCTCAAATAATTAATACTGGATTAAGAGACGTTACTCTTCCCAACAAAGAAGCAGAGAACGACTTTAACAAGGGCCTTTCCTATGTCCGGCAGGAAAATTATACTGCTGCTAAAGATTTCTTCATGCGTGCTGATGAAGAAAGCCCCAATACCCCTGTCATCTTAAACGCTGTTGGAAATTGTCTGGATAGATGCGGACAGGCGCTGGAAGGGTTCAAATATTATAAAAAAGCTTTACGCATCGACAGCAATTATATAGAGACCTACGCCAACTTTGGAGCCAGTTTAAACAACATCGACAGTTTCGACGAAGCTGAAGCAATTTTTCGGATAGGGCTAATAAAAAAGCCGTCCCCTTCCTTTCAGAGAAGCCGCCTGTATTTCAACCTTGCTTACTCTTATAATGCGCTCGGGCAATGGGATTCCGCTTTATCAGTGTTGGACAGTGCTAAAATAGGGCTCAAAGATCAAAAGACCCTCGACGGCATTAAGAAAATGGAAAATCATGTAAAAATGAGTGCACTGACGGGCAAATTGGGCAAGTGAGGCCTCATTTTTTTACCATGGCCAGGTACTTTGCCCGGTTGTCGATGATCACCCAAGCCAGGATAGCGATCAGGGCGAAGACTATGGGCAGACCTGATGGCGTCAAATTGATATTGGAGAGGAGGATACCTGTCAAAATGGGCACGAGGACAACCGCCCCAAGCGCTCTGGTCCTCGGAATGATCAACAGCAGGCCGCCAATCACCTCGAAGGTTCCCACCAACGGCATCAGCCAGCCAATCTGCCCAAACGCCATCATTGCCTTGACCATTTTATCGGGCATGTCCTTTGGGGTCGGCATGTATTGAAAGAATTTGTTCAATCCGGCATTGATGAACATGAGGCCGGCCAACACGCAAAGCACAAACAGGATCTTGTTTTTCATGATTAGTTAGTTTCAAGGAATTTACATCTAATTTTCGGTACATGTACGTTAAAGGGATATAAAAATCAAACAATATTTTTATGTCAATGATTCCACAATACTAGTATTAAGGTCATTTTGACAGATAAAATTTTTTTTACTTTTTTCTAGGTATTTCCAAATACATTTATTTATTTCGAGCAACGATCCCACTCTTCGATTACTCGTCCTACCCTCTCTGTTAGCCCTAATCATTATACCTTTAACCCATCAACCGCTACGCACCATGAGAAAGCATCTTACTTAATTCCCCAACGATTTATTGCGCCTCGACTTTCCTGACAGTACTCACATTACTGAAACTATAACTTATGTCATTTTTACGGGGTTTATACCTGACGACCGGCGTATGCCTTGCCGTGACGGTCTCCTATGCTCAATCGACGGACACGCTGACCGGCAAACTCGCGAACTTTCCTTCACGTGTATTCGGGAAGATACAATCGCAGTCGGCCAGCCTCAACCAGCAACTGACCAGCCAAACGCAGCGATACCTGTCGCGGATGGCGCGGCGCGAACAACGCATGCAGCAAAAATTGTCTGCTGTCGACTCTAACGCAGCAAAGTCGCTCTTCGCCAATTCCCAACAACAGTATGCGGCCCTGAGCGCTCAGATCAAGACCGACACCGGCAACCGACAAACGACGTTCAGCGGGCAATACCACCCCTATGCGGATACCCTCCAGGGCGCGATGGCTTTTTTAAATCAAAATCCGCAGGTGCTGGCGAGCGGGACTGCCACGAAACTACAAGCAGCCTCTACCCAATTCCAGGCGCTGCAAGCTAAAATGCAGGACGCCGATATCGCCAAGGCCTATGTGCAGTCCAGGCAGCAGCAGATCAGCGAATACATTGCCGAGCATGCGAACATGATAGGAGTACTCGGCAAACCCCTGGCCGGCATGCAGCAGGAGCAGGTATATTACGCCCAACGCGTCCAGCAATACAAGGCGATGCTCTCCGACCCCAGCGCCCTGGCCCAGCAGGCCCTGTCGATGCTCGGACGCCTGCCAGCGTTCCAGAGCTATATGACTACCCATTCGCAGTTAGGCAGCCTCTTTCATTTGCCCGGCAACTATGGGACAGCCCAGGCGCTCAATGGGCTGCAATCGAAAGAGCAGGTAGCTGGCCTTGTGAAAAGCCAGGTCTCCGCAGGCGGTTCTGCCGGCGCCTCAGCTATGCAAGCCAACCTGCAATCGGCAGAGTCGTCCCTGGACGGTTACAAGGACAAACTCAGCAAATTGGGCCTGGGCAATGGCGACGCCCAGCTGCCTGTAGACCCAAAAACCAATGACCAGCACACCAAAAGCTTTCTCGGCCGGTTACAATACAGCTTCAATTTCCAAACGACACACAACAGCATTTACTATCCATCACTGCTGACCTTAGGACTCGGTCTGGGCTATAAATTGGGCCACTCCAATGTCATCGGTGTCGGCGCCTCCTATGAGATAGGTACCGGCAACGGCATTAACCATATCGCCATCACCGGAAATGGCCTCGGGCTGCGATCGTTCGCGACGATTAAGCTAAAAACCAGCTTCAGTTTATATGCCGGGCTGGAATACAACTATACTAGGCCGTTTACCAATTACCAGCAATTGAAACAGTTGCAATACTGGACGAGATCGGGACTGATCGGCGTGCAGAAAACGGTCTCGATGAAGAGTAAGGTATTCAAACAGACGACATTGGCGCTTTTATGGGACTTTTTGAGTTACCAACAGGTGCCGCAGACCCAGCCGCTGATATTCCGGATAGGGTACAGCCTATAACATCACTTTTCGAGTAAAGCATAAAGAATGAAGAAGATCCTCAGCACATTCATGATCCTGTCTATTAGTTTTTCCTGCACCCGGCTATGTGCCCAGTCGCCCGCCGACCCGATCAACTTTCCGACGGTCGTCCCTCCATCGCCCGATGCCCAGGGTTTCATGCAATACGGCGCATATCCCGTGGATTATTGCACAGGCATTCCCAAAATAGATATTCCCTTGTATGAGATCAAAAGCGGTCAGCTGGACCTGCCGATCTCGCTGTCTTATCATGGCGGAGGCATCAGGGTGAATGACATTGCCAGCGTACCGGGGCTCGGCTGGTCGCTGAATGCCGGGGGAATGGTCAGCCGTACCGTTATGGGTCTTCCGGATGAAAACATCCAAGGGATCTTCTTCCTGAAGTATTTGACGTCCACGGATATCGATTACGCAGCCCAGAGCGCCACGGTGTATAACCAACTGAACTATGTCGCCGCCGGGGACCAGGATGCGCAATCCGATAATTATTTTTATTCGACCGGTACCGGGCTGTCGGGGCAATTCGTCTATGACAGCTCGTTGCATCTTACGCCGCTGACCTATACCACCGACAAGATCACAAGCTATCCCGGAAATAATCCATACAATAGCAATTCCCTCAACTATAAGATCACGGCCGATGACGGCACGCAATATACGTTCGGCAACGAGGAACTGATGCTGTTCCAGAGCGCCAACTGGTATCCCACTACCTGGTGGCTCTCCTCCATCGTCTCTGCCGATAAGACCGATACCATCAGCTTCCAATACGAACAATCCAGCGGGGCATATAACACTACTACCCAGGTTCAATCCTCGGTCTACGGCCTTAATTCGGCCGGTACCGGATCGACGGGACTGCTGTCCAATATCACCTCCACGCGTACCTATCAGCTGTTGCTCAAACAGATCAATTTCAGGAACGGCTACGTTCAATTTGCCTATGATAGCGATAGGATCGATATGCGGCCTTACCGGCTGATCTCAGTGAGTATTTATAATTCGGCCAATACCTTGCTGAAACAATATCGGCTCGCCCAGCACTATATGAATTCGGGAGATGGCAGCGATCAATATAACTATCGCCTCATGCTGGACTCGCTAAGTATGTACGATGGCGCGGGTAATTATACCAATAAGTATTCTTTTGTATATAATAAGAATGATGTCCTTCCACCCTACTTCACAGCCCAGAGTACCTATACAGAAAACTATGCCCAGGATTACTGGGGGTTTTACAATGGCAACACGTCCAATCCCACCCTGATCCCATACCTTCCTTCCCCCGCCGTCGCAGGTAACCGTCAACCGAATGCCTTTTATGCCCAGGTGGGTACGCTGACCTCGATCTACTTTCCTACCGGCGGTTTCTCTACTTACAATTACGAGTCCAATATTGATTATGAGGGGAACGTGACAGGAGGATTGAGGGTCCACAGCATTGTAACACAGGCCGACAGCAACTCCGCCCCGCTGACCAAACAATATGTGTATACCAATAATATTCTCAACTATACCCAGGCGGACCCCGATAATTACAATTACCAGCAGCAGATGTTCAATTACAACAGCGGTACATGTGCTAACTGGGTCGACGCTTCCACCATCTATCTTGCTACCCCGCTCATCCCGCTGTTCACCCATAACGGCGCTCCGGCACTTTACCAGATCGTGGACGAGTATACCGACGGCGGCAGCGGAGGGAACCTCAAGACCGAATATACCTATCTGCAGGTTTCTGATGTGCTCCTTCCCGTAAACGCGCCGCGATATCCCGACGGATATCCCATGGATATGTCCTGGCAGCGGGGGCAACTGGCAGGAGTGGCCTATTATAAGCTGCTCAACGACGGCAATTACAAGCTGGTAAAGCAGGTCAGCAACGTATACAGCCCATTCTATTCCAAGAGTATCGTCTCAGGTACAACCGTTCAGGTACAGACCACTTATCCGGGAACCTCTAGTTGTTTTCTCAGCAGCTACCCCGGAGGATCCATGAGTCAATACTTCTATTATTTCGATGTGATAGCCAGCACGGGAACGATGAAGATGACGGCCCAGTATATCAATGAATACGACGATAACAACGACACGCTTACCGACACGAAGACCTATACCTACGGGTCATCCTATCACCTGTTCCCCACCCTGATCACCCATCTGGACAGCAAGGGAGATACGCTCAAGACCCAGCTGCTGTACCCCACGGATTTTCTTTCCACGCCGGTATATGATTCGCTGTATACCCGAAACAGCCTGTCGCCGGTCGTCGAGCAACTCGACTACAAAGACAGCGGCTTCCTCTCGTCCGCCACGACCAATTACAACTACTGGGGCAATGGAGTGATCCTCCCACAAACAGTCACGACCCAGCTGCTGACCAACCCGGTGGACACCCGGCTGCATTTTCACGGTTATGATCCCAGGGGAAACCTTCTGTGGGTTTCCAAAGACAGCGGCGCGAGTAGTTCCTTTATCTGGGATTACAAGTCAACCTACCCGATTGCCAAATGTACCAATGCCGATACGACATCCATCGCCTATACCTCGTTCGAGGCCGACGGCACCGGCAGATGGACCTTCAGCGGCAGCGCGACGGCCGGGAGTAATTGCCCGACCGGGAATTACTATTATTACCTGGGCCAGGGCAGCATCTCGAAGACCGGTCTATTATCCGGCAACAGCTATGTCGTCTCCTACTGGAGCTCGACAGGCAGCAGCTACACCGTCACTGGCAGCACATCGGTGGTGCAGGGCAAGACGATCAATGGCTGGACGTATTTCGAGCATACGGTGACCGGCACTTCCACGGTAACGGTGTCGGGCAGCGGCAATATCGATGAATTGCGGCTGTATCCGTCAGGTGCGCAGATGACGACCTATACCTATACGCCGCTGGTGGGCATGACCAGCCAGTGCGATGTGGACAACCGGGTCACCTATTATTTCTATGACCCACTGGCCAGACTGAAGTACGTCAAGGACCAGGATGGCAATATTATTAAAACATATCAATATCATTATCAGGGGGGCCAATAATCATGATCAGTAAAATCAGCACGAACAGGGGCCCATTGACGGCCAAGGTATTGTATGTAGTCCTGGCCCTGATGGCCTTGTTCCCCATGACATTGCAGGCGAACGGGAAACCGAAACCGAAAGAGAAACGTGCTTGTCTCGGGTGTACGATCACCGGCGCCAACCCGGCGTACGTGGGCGAGACCACTACGTATACGCTGAGTGGCAGCTGTAGCCCGGGCGCGTCCAGCTGGACTTGTACCAATTGCATAGTGAACAGCTATACCTCCGGCAATGCCTCCATCTCATTTGGCGCGACGGGGACTGCAACGATCAAAGCCATTAACCCAAATGGTACGCTGGCTACGCTGAGCGTCCCCGTAGATAACCCTCCGGCCCTCATAGGTGGAACGATCAGCACCGGTACACAGACGATCAATTACGACGCGACACCGGGACAGATCTCGGCATCGGTGGCGTCAGGGGGCGGGTGTCAGGGGGCATATAATTATCAGTGGTTAATATCTACGAACGGAACAAGCTTCACGGCAATCTCGGGCGCTACCACTCAAAACTATCAGCCTGGCACGCTGACTGCAACCACCTGGTTCGAGCGGGAGACTATATGCGGCGAGCAAACACAAAATACGAGCAATAACGCGAAGGTGATTGTATATCCACAGCTGCAGGCTGGAAATATCAGCCCTGCGTTCGATTTTGTCAACTACAATGAGGTAGGGGGGCCACTTTCTGCCAACCCATCCGGAGGATCGGGTACATATACCTATCAATGGTACAGTTCGCCGGGAACCAATTTCATCCCCGTCAGCGGGGCAACAGGAGCGACGTACACGCCGCCCGCCCTGACGTCTGCGATGTTTTATCTGGTGGAGGTATATAGCAACGGGGATTCGGCGCGCAGCAACTCTACAGAGGTATCCCCGTATCAGCAGGTAGGCGCCAGCATTTCTCCGGGAAGTGAAAATGGGAATTACAATACTGCTCCGGGTTTATTGACAGCTAACGGTTCGGGGGGCAACAGTACCTATAGCTACCAATGGTATACGAATGCCAGTGGAAGTTTTCAGCAGATCAGCACAGCTACAGGGCGCACCTATCAGCCGCCCGTGCTGACCAGTACGACCAGTTACGAAGTACTAGTGAACAGCAATGGGGAACCCGCCACGTCATCCCCTGTAACGGTGACTGTATACCCGCAGTTGGTGACCGGGGCCATCAGTCCCGCGACTCAGACGGTTAATTACGGCAAAACACCGGCCACCCTGGTGGTATCGGGGACTACAGGTGGCAGCGGAACCTATACTTATCAATGGGATTCCGCGACTTCCCTCACCGGACCTTTCGTGCCCATCAGTCTGGCCGTCGGCCCCAGCCTGATCCCTCCGACACTGGCAGACACAACCTACTTCGAGGTCGTCACGACCAGCAATGGCGTCAGCGTCACCTCCGCGCCCGCGACGGTCAATGTCCGTCCGGAGGTCTTCCCGAGCGTCCTGACGCCGGCCTACGTCTCCATCGTATCAGGCG
>Ga0302315_10005771_pt1 | contig 10493 bp, 11 predicted proteins | sample III_Palsa_N3_1_FD_200532 | JGI IMG/M metagenome (GOLD analysis project Ga0302315, IMG submission 200532) | Peat permafrost microbial communities from Stordalen Mire near Abisko, Sweden - III_Palsa_N3_1 | ecosystem: Environmental > Terrestrial > Soil > Palsa > Peat permafrost | place: Sweden... | reverse complement strand
GTCGTGTAGAACACGCCGCCTGCCGAGATCACCTCAGGCATGTTGCCGGGAAATGCGTACTGACCATTGCCGGCCGCTGCGATCACACAGATCCCTCGCTCGTGCGCATTGAGAAGAAGTCGGTGCATGGGATGATATTCGAGCGGGAGTTTTTTGGTTCCGGGGCGATCGATATTAAATCCCCACGCGCAGACTAAGATATCCGGGCGAAGAGCGATGGCTTTGCGAAGCGAGTAGCAAGGATCTTTGTCTAAGCATTTTATGGCGAGAACTTCAGAGTCGGGCGCGATGGAGAAGAGACTTGCGAGTTGAGCAGTGCCATGCCCGTACTCATCGATATGGGGTTCGGGCTCCTTTCGCGTGGGGACTCTTGTGATCTTATAGCCGTGCGTTTCGTAAAAAGGATGCGGATAGAAACCCGAATCAATGACGGCAATTCGAATGCCTTTGCCAGTGAGACCTCGGTGGTGAGCGACATCAGCACGGAGAATCTCGGAAAGCTGCACAGGCAGTCTCACGTGATGTTCTGTGATCTGAGGCGGTTCTGAAGGTGGTACTACTACTGATTTAGGAGCAGGTTTGGACATCTCAGTGTAATAAATCGGTCCGGATCCGAAAGAAAATGAGGTTCTTCTTTAGATTAACTGAGGATCTCGCAGGTTCAAGATGATTCCAAAGTCGCTTGCTTCCATTTTGGAGCTGACCTTTGAAGGGCTGCGCAGAGAGCAGCTCCCAGTAAAATAATGAGCCAGACAATATAAACCCAAAGAAGCAAAATCGGAACGGCACTTAAGCTTCCGTAGATGTGATTGTAGGAAAGTATTCGAGTCGTATAAAGATGGTAGACGATGCGTGCGATACTAAAGCAACTTGCCGTCAGCAAGCCTGAGAGCGTGGAATACAGAACAGAAACTTTAACGTCGGGGATGAATTTATAAGCCCAAGTGAGAATTGCAGCGGTGATGAAAAAAGTTCCAAGTCCGTTGGGAAGAAATTTGGACATGGGAAGGCTGTGCGAACCGGCGATTCCGAGCGAGATTGCTAGAGCAAGCGGCGCAAGTGTCAAAAAAATCCAATAGCCTGTGATCCGCTGGATCAAGCTGCGCCGGATAGGAACATTCCAAATTCGATTGATCACTCGCTCGACGCTGGAGAGCAAAGTCATATTGGTGAAGATCAGAGCGATTAATCCACCCACACCAACTGTCGTCGAGTGAACGCTGTTGATGAACTTTTCAATATTGCTCGTCACTTGAGCGCTGACGCCTGTGGCGAGATTAGAAACGATGAACGGTTCAAGAAGATCAAAAGCTTTATGAAGTCCGCCGAACATTTGAAAAATCGCAAAACTGACGGCGAGCAGTGGAATGAACGAAAGAATAGTGGTGTAGGCGAGACTCGATGCCGCCATAAAAACTTGTGCGCGTTGGATCTCGGCCCAGACTGTTTTACATACGCCTGCGATTCTTACGCGTCGGGATTGCGGAAGAAGGGGGCCTCTCACCTAGGTTTTCGCCCCTGGCTTCGGGAACTTCATTCCGGCCTTCAGAAGAGGTTGATACTTCTTGAGCTGAGTCTTAAAATCTTTCCTTCGAGCTGCCCAAGGTTGATTCCAGGAAAGCTTCGGGCGAAGGAGAACTTTGCAAAGCTCTTGAAGCCCGGCGATATCACCGACGTGCACGAACTCGGGCGCAGGTCCAAGTGAACCACGCGAGTCAGGACCACCTTCAAAACTCTGATTGTGATAGTTTCCGAGTGGGACTGAAATCGCGACGCAAGGAATTCCGTAAACCGTTGCAGCCGTTCCTTCGCAAGTCCCACCATCCATCACTCGGCGTTGATGTCGACCGGGAAGAATCTCTTGCGCAAGTTCGGTGAAAATCCGCAATGAGCCCGAATCGAAGACCGTGTACTTGTCTCCCAGGCGAACGACAGGTCCCTTGCCGATCTCGGCACCGGGAAGCGCTCTCGAGGTTTCAAGACTGACTCCGAGGATCGGGCGTTTAGCGGGCTTCAACCATCCGAGTTCAAAGTGTCCAATTGCTCCAATGAAGCCCACTTCTTCTGCGCGAGTGAGAAGGCCAATGAATGGAACAGGTTTCTTACGATTTTTTTTATCCGCAAAGTAATCAATCGCCATCGCAGTGATTGCAAAACATCCTACGAGATCATCAGCCGCCTTGGAATAAACCAGTTCGCCTTCTTGCCAGATAAACTCACGAAAATGGAACCCACCGTAGATTTGGTCGGCCTTCGGATACTTCTTCGAAACGTCAGGCGAATCAAAAGTGACGACACCGGCTTGAATGGCATGTCCTGAAGGGAGGAGTTCCGCCGACTGAACAGTGGCACTCTCTAAGACTTCTTGAGCGCTTGCGATCCAAACTTTTGCACCGACAAGGTGTTGTGTCGGAGATCCGCCATGCCATTTGAACTCGAGTTCCGTCTCCGAGCGCCAGTTTGAACCATGAAATCCGGGATGGTCCATGTGGGCGATAAAAATGCGCAGAGGCTCTGTGGTCTTGAGCTTCACAAGCTTGGAGTACTCTTTTTTGGAGCTCGCTCCGACAACAATATTTCCCACAGGATCGGTGAAGTGGGGGACTTTGTTTCGGGTGAGTATTTCCGTGAGATGATGAAAGACATGCGTTTCACGAAATGGTGCCGCAGGCTTTGATAGGATCGACGTCAGAAGTTCAGGATGCTGAAGGTTGCTCATGGGTAACTCTCAAGGCGATGGGGTGGCTGATTTTTCAGGATGAAGTTGGAACTTCAGTGGTGTGATTCCCTGTTTGGCTTTTCCAAATTGTTCATGGATAAAAGCGACTGCTTCTTTTGCGCGAGAGCCCTGAACGACTAAGCAAGGGCAATGGGATTTTGGAAGTACAGTCAACTCGGTAGTCTTGCTGCCTTTGAACTTTTCGGTGAGCGCGGCTTTCATCTTCTTGCGATCGCGCCGAATTGTATTCACTGACGCCATCTGCACGTTGGGATCTTTATCCCAAGTCTGCGAGAGTGTTTGAATGTCATCGCCACAAGCTTTGTCATCTTGAAGAGTAATTTCGGTTCCATTGGTGGAAATGTTCGAGCTCTTTGTCGTCAAACAGGCCATCGCGACGTCATGCGCGAACGCATCCGGATTATGCTCAAGCTTCCAAGTGCGTTTGGACCAGATGATCGCCTCTGCGCTGAGCGCGAATAACGAAAGCAGTAGGGAGAGGGACAGCAAAAGTGAAATCGACTTTTTGGACATGCGACGAGAATACCACGCTTTTCGCCGACTGCTAGATCTTCAACGGTTTTGACGCAACGGGAGGAGCGCTTTAAGCGCTCCTCCTCTTGGATCGTCTGGTAGAAACTCTGACTCTGCCGTAAGGAAGTGCAAAACTCGCGCGGGACGGTTGCATCCGCGGCATATTTTTTCCAGCAACGAAGTGCATGAAACATCAAAAATATTCCCATCTCAGCGCTGCTGGTCTCTCGATTCTCTCGTCGGTTGCCTTAATTTCTGTCTTTTCTAGCTGCTCTACTTCGGGCGGCAAGCAGGAGCCATTGATTGAGCATCATGCGACGGACGAAACCGTCCAGGGTTCGGTCACCCAAGTAAACGATCGGGCGAAGTCTGCTTTTAAAGACATGGGCATTGAAACCATTGGTACTAAAACGTCAGATTCGGGCCAACAACAGGAACTTACCGGTAAGACGGGTGATAAGACCGTGACTGTCGATATGAGTTCGGTCGGTAATGATGTAACCCAAATTCACGTCGTCGCACGAGAAGGTGGTTTTCAATGGAACGAAGACTACGCCAGTAAGGTTCTTGCGAAGATCACAGAAAAAAGCTGAGAAGAGCTGATTCGCTTTTACTGCTCGGCTTTATTGCTCGAAGGTGCAGGTCAGCAGGATCGTTGGACCTTGATTCACGACATCTAAGTTGATGCCTGAGGTCTTTCCGTTGAAGTCGAGACGAAACTCCATGAAGGGGAATTGTTGAGAGGCTCCGGTGAAACTCGCGCTTCTCGCACTTCCACTATAGGAAAAATAGCCGTCTTGAATGTGAGTCGTGATTGGAGTGGTAGTGCCCGACAATGTTGTTGAAATGAAAGCGTCTCCACCGTTAATCGTGGCGTTCGACATTTGAAGATATTCGCCGATTTGGAGACTTCCGAGCACTTGGGTACTGGGTTGTCCATCAGCCTGTACGCAGGAGAATTTAATGAGTGAACCTAGGGCAGGCTCGTAAAAGCATTGATGGCCTCTTTCATTTCCTGAAGGTCCACACACGATGTCCGCGTAAGCTATTGAATTACCGATCAAACCCATGAATAAAGCACCGACAAAACTTAGTTTTTTCATGGGGGCAGAACTAACCGTTCGCGGGTTTATTGAACAATTCATTATAAAAGTGTATTGATGAATTATAATGAGTTTACTTAGCCCACCTTTAGAAGCCTTTGTTGCGATCGCCGAGACCAAGACTGTTCATGGCGCCGCTCTTGCGATTGGACTCACGCAGACAGGCGTGACCCAAAGGATCCGCGCTTTGGAGTCGCAGCTTTCGGCAACGCTATTCATCCGATCTAGACGAGGAATGATGCTCACTCCCGAGGGAGAGGCGCTTTATCGCTATTGTCAGGCTGCTACTGATCTGGAAGGGCTGGCGCTTTCTCAAATCACAGGCGCTGCAAAGAAAACTTCCGTGCGAGTTCAAATCATCGGGCCGACTAGTGTAATGACCTCTCGAGTAGTTCCGCGTTGCGCGTCGGTCATGCAGAAGTTCGGAAACCTCTTCATGGGTTTTGAGGTCATGGATGAAGAAAGTCGCGTCGATAAGCTTCGAAGCGGAGAGGCGCAACTCGCACTGATCTCCCATAAGTCGGTCGCAAAAGAGATGGAAAGTAAACGCCTCAAGCCTGAGCACTATGTCTTGGTGGGCTCAAACAAGTGGCGTACCCGAAAATTAAATGAAATTTTAGAAACCGAAAAAATTATCGATTTTAATTCTTCCGACGATATGAGTTTTTCTTATTTAAAGTCGTTTGGATTACTCGCTCGCGCAAAAACAGAGCGACACTACGTTAATAATAACGATGCTCTCATTCATCTCTTAAAATTAGGAATAGGCTATGGCGTGTTGACTCGCGAAGTTGCCGAGCCTTACTTGAAAAGAGGGGACATTGTTCTACTGAACGGTGGGAAAGTTTTTGAAAGCCCAATCGCCCTGGCTTGGTATCCGCGCCCGCAAATGCCAGCTTACTTTCAGGCTTTGGTTGACGCGATCGTTTAAGCCTTCCAACCGCCGGTGTTTTTGAGATCTGTAAAAACTTCATTCATGATGTCGATCGACTCGTCGATCGTCTTCTCTTGAATCGTCATCGCGGGCTGAATGCGGAACTTTGCATCGTAGGACATCGTGAGAAGTCCGCGCTTCACAAACTCCATGAAGATTTTCTGAGTAACAGATTTTGACAAAGGCTCACGAGTTTCTTTGTTCGTCACAAGCTCGATCGCCAAGAAGAGGCCTTCGCCGCGAACTTCGCCGACGAACGGATATTGGTCGACCATCGGTTGAAGCTTGCGCAAGAAGTACTGACCCATCGTGCGGGAGCGTTCAACCAAGTTTTCTTCGTCGATGATTTTGAGAGCTTGAGCTGCTGCAGCGGAAACCAACGGATTTCCGCCGTAACTCGAAGAAGAACCCGACGGGTTCGCCCATGGTTTTGCATCACAAATGCCGTCTTTTGCGATGAGTCCGCTGATGGGAACTCCGCCGCCAAATTGTTTTCCGATGGTCACGATGTCGGGTTGAACGCCCGAGTGGTCGATACCCCAGTACTTGCCAGTACGGCCGAAGCCCGTGATCATTTCATCGGCGATGAAGAGCGCGCCGATTTCGTCTGCGATGGATTTGATCGCCGGTAAAAATTCTTTCGGAGGGATGATGTTTCCGGCCGAACCTTGCATTGGCTCAACGATCATGGCGGCGACTTCACCAGCAGCACCCATCTTGAGTTGTTTGCGAGCAATTTCTGCGCAGGCGATTCCACACGATGGATATTTCAGTCCAACAGGGCAGCGATAGCAGTAAGCGTAAGGTACGATGTGAGAACCTGGAACCATTGGTCCCATCTTGTCTTTGAAATCAGAACCCATGAGAGAGAGTACGCCCATGGTCTTGCCATGGAAGCCGCCCCAAAAACTGACGAACTCATACTTACCGGTGAAGGCCTTCGCTAAGCGAAGAGCGGACTCCACGGCTTCAGAGCCACCGGAGTAAAGTTGCGTGCGATGAACGTCTGGAGCTGGACGGTGCTCCGCGATTTTTTCGAGAAGCTCGACGCGAGCTTCAGACGTGAAGCTTCCGACAGAAATTTTTTCAACTTGGGATTTGAGAGCTTCGACCATCTTCGGATGGCTGTGGCCAAGTCCGTTCACGCCGATGCCGCCGATGATATCGATGAAGGTGTTGCCATCAACGTCGGTGACGTTACTGCCACGACCTTCGCTCACGACGATGCCGGCCATCATGGCAAAACGTTGGAGTCCTGGGGTCATGTGTTTTTCTTCGCGGGCGCGAAGAGCGCGACTTTTTGGACCAGGGATCTCGGTGCTTAGCTTCACTTGTTTTTCGGTAGACATAACAGCTTATTAGCTCAAAACAGCTTTTTGGTGAAGGGGCTTATTGAGGCCGGGATGCATCCTCCCTCCACGTGGATTTGGCGAAAAACCGCTGATCTCGCATATAGACGGGGTAGGGGCTGCGTCGGGGGTTTCTTATGAGTAACGGTAAGTACTGGGCTTGGATCGCTTCTTGGTAAAGCCTCAAAAGGTGTCTTGAAAAGTAATTTCAAAAAGTAGCGTCGAAAGCATTCCCAGATCTTTCAAATATATGCCGTTGCAGTTGACTTGGGAATCTACCAATCTGAAAAAATTGACTTCGCTGAAATTTAGAATAAAAAGTCTCCATGCGCGGTAAACGACAGCCCCGACTTCCCGGATTCGGTAAACTTGACATCAAAGAGTTTGGAGGGTCACTGACTAAAGGAAACCCTAGGGAAGCCCGCCCAGTATCGACGAAACAGCCCATGCATCTGGTGATGCGTTCGGAGCTTGCAACTGGGGAGAGATCATTCCTGAGAAAATCGAACGCCAAACGGATTGAAGCTTTGGTGCGAAAGCTTGCTCAAGAAAAAGGAGTGAAACTTTATCGCTTCGCTAACAGCGGTAATCATCTGCACTTTCTTGTGCTTCCTCCTTCGAGAAAAGCTTTTCGAGGCTATATTCGCGCGATATCTGGCTTGATCGCCAGAATCAGTCTTGGAGTGGAGCGAGGAAAAGCTAAGGGCTTGAAGTTTTGGGACGCAAGACCTTACACTAAGATCGTCGAGTGGGGACGCGAGTTCGGATCCGTTTGTAATTACATCCTCAGGAATACTTTAGAGGCGATTGGATTTATTCCCTATCAGCCGAGGCGCGGTCGTGGAACTCGCAATGTCTCGAAGAAGCGCGGACCGCCAGTTAAATTGGAGATCAGTAGGATAAAGGTACCTTGAACAGGTAATAGTTGATCATGAAACAACTCCTCAATCTTGTCGCGTTTGCTATTTTATTGTCGGGGTGCTCCCATGGTTCTCCCGATTTACGGAAAAAGGTCTCAGAGAACGACAAAAAGATCGTTCTCCAATCCGATTTCAGTGATGAAAAAAATTGGCTCAAAACATTTGAGCCCGATCACCCAGCACCCTGGACCAGCGGAATGGATCGAGCACACGTCATTTTTGATCCTGACAAAAATCACAAAGTCTTAGAAATAAAATATCCAAAAGGGAGCCTTGGTCCGGAGCAAGGTGGCTCTCAATGGATTAGTTATCTTCCTCTGGCGCAAGAGAAAGTGACAGCATCTTACTGGGTCAGGTTTCCAGAAGACTTCGACTTTGTACGGGGAGGAAAGTTACCGGGGCTTGTCGGAGGACATCAGGACGGCCATCCTGACTCGACCGTGACCGGTGGAGTGCACCCAACGGGTAAAAATGGTTGGAGTGCCCGGATCATGTGGAGGAAAGACGGTCGGATTGTTCAATACGTCTACCACATGAATCAGCCGGGAAAGTGGGGCGAAGATTTCAAATGGGAAGTCAGCGGAGCGCCTGCTTTGTTTAAGCCCGGTGTTTGGCAAAAACTCACGACGGAAGTGACGATGAACGTCCCAGGTAAGAAAAACGGACGCATTCGTTCTTGGCTCGATGACGTACAGGCGCTTGATATTCAAAGTCTTGAATTTCGATCAACTAAGGATTTAAGAATTGATGCGTTTTACTTTTCTACATTTTTTGGCGGCGACGAGCCAGATTGGGCTGCCACAAAAGATGAAACCATCCGGTTCGATGATTTTCAGGTATTTGAATAGGCAGCGTCTCGCCTTCGCCTAGAGTCGAGACCCAAGTCTCAGCGCGCCGCCAACCCAACTTCGTGTGCAATCTTCCGATCCGGTAATCGATGCCGGTCCCTCAGTGGCTGTAAAAGGTACTGAAAAAGTTGTACGTGTATAAGAGACTTGCACTCCCAAAAAAATCTTTTGAGTGAGGTCGACATCGATCCCGACTCGCGGTGTCCATGCAAACGAGTTGGCACGGGTACTGTTCATAGTGATTGTTATGCCATCTACCGTTCCGGAATTGGAGCCGCCGAGGGATGTGGACATGAGACCGAGTCCCACGCCGGCCCAAAATTCGACGATGCCGACTGACTGAGCCAGTCTAGGCATAAAGTAGATTCCTAATTCTCCGTCGGAAGCTCCGCCTGTAGTGTAGGGGTAGCGAGTGCCTTCGAACAGAACGCCTGCTCCCAGAAGGAATTTAGACTGATAGGTCAACTCGCCCGCGAAAGACGCATACGGGTTTCCCGTATCACTCGACGTGCCGAGCTCGGTTCCGTTCGACTCCACTGTTTTATAGCTTGATCTCTCTGAGGCCGACGCACCCCCGACGAAGACGCTCTTTGTGTTGTGAGACTCTCCGTCGGCGTAGGAAATTGTCGACAGAGCACAAAAGAAAAAAGCAGAAACGAGTAAGATGAACCGATGCTTGGGTGTTTTCATGTATTACGTTTAGAATACATTGAAGTCGCAGGAGTGAAAATAATATTTCAATCGCGTGAAATATTATTTGATGAACTCATCACACAATTTCTTAAAAGATTATTTAAAAACGTAGCCCCTTTGGAGAGGAAAATTGAAGGCGAATCCAACCACGAGGGAGACGATAACTACCGAAATTGCATAGTGAATATGCATGTATTCGGTAACCAGGTATACGCCACCAGTATTGAGAATCAGGCTTCCGGCGGAGACCTGAGTATATTTCCAGGCTTGCTTGTGAACTTTGGCGTGGGTGGCTTGGAAGGCCCAGTGTCGATTGAGGATGAAATTGGATCCTGCACCGGCGAGCGCCCCGCAGGCAACCGCGATCACATACCAAACGTGAGCAAGCTCAGAGAGACTGAAGAGTACTCCATAGTCAAAACAGGTCGCGACGAATGAAGCCACTTGGGAGCGGCTGAACTGTCCCATTAAGGAGCGACCCTGTTGAGGTTCTTTAAGCCCGTTGGGTTGCAAGGGTTGGCCTTCGCGTGAAGTATCGGTCAACGACGAAGGAGACAATGAGAGCATAGGAAGAACCCCAGAGAATATCCAAAATATAGTGATGGTTTAAATAAACCGCCGAAAAGCACATGAGCAAGTAAAAACAAATTGCGAACGTGCGTCCAGCTCCAAATTTAAAGGCGAAGATCGCCGCCATAAACGGGTAGGCGACGTGTAAGGACGGGATCGCGCCGAAAACGTCTGCAGAGCGTCCATACATTTCGGAAAAGAAATGGGTTCCCAAAACATGGTCAAAGCGCACGCATCCGGCTTGGCTGGGACGAACACTCATGTTCGCGGGACCAAGGCCGTACTCAGCAACATACCAAGGCGGAGCGGCGGCGTACCAGTAGTAGGTGGTGTATCCAACGACGTTCAGCCAGAAGAATCCCCACATCAAAGAGGGCGCGCGTTTGGCAATCTGAGCAGCCGAGGTTTTTGAGGTGCCTTTACGACTGAGATAAAAAGAGAAGTAAGCGGAGTACAAAGTGTAGATGCCGATGAAGGCGAGATACATGAAACCACAAATCACGTCCAGAGCGGGATAGGTGTGAATCTGCCACCATTCGTTGGGAGTGAGAATGCCTTGAGCGGTGTGAATTCCAAAAAAAGTTTTATCAAACCAGTACGGCTCGGTGACGTGAACGGGGCCGCGAATATAATCGGAGTAGAAACGCTGACTGTCGTAGACGATCGCGGTCGCAAGAAGTGGCAGAATAAATTTGCGAAGCGGTTCAACAACGCGTCCGCCATAATAGAGAGCTAAGATGATGACGCAAGTGCTGACGTGATCCGAGCGGAGGCCGTGAAGAAGTGAAAGTGATGCGAGATAGAGTACAACAAAAAGAGCGGG
>Ga0302315_10005769_pt1 | contig 10494 bp, 7 predicted proteins | sample III_Palsa_N3_1_FD_200532 | JGI IMG/M metagenome (GOLD analysis project Ga0302315, IMG submission 200532) | Peat permafrost microbial communities from Stordalen Mire near Abisko, Sweden - III_Palsa_N3_1 | ecosystem: Environmental > Terrestrial > Soil > Palsa > Peat permafrost | place: Sweden... | reverse complement strand
GTTTCCGGTCAATAGCACCCGGGGCCAAGGGAGTCGCATCCCCTTGGCAGCGCAACCAGATCGGCTTGCAAATCCATGCCAACAATGAATTGCAAGCAAGTAACACGGCAGCTATACTTTCAGCGATAAGAACGCAAGATGATGAGGACGGAGATGCGGAATTTTCTGCTTGGTCTTCGAATTTACTGTGCACGCCTGTCGCTGGTCGCAGGCATTCTTGTGTTGGCTGGTTGTGCCAGCCTGCCAAGCAATAATAGCAAGACAGCCTCACTGGCCTTCAATGCGCCATACGATACAGCGCTAGGAAAAATCGCGCTGGCATCCACCCCGGAAGGCAATACCAACCAATCCGGCTTTCGCCTGATTCCACTCGGTTCATTCGCATTCAATACCCGTATAGAACTGATACGGCGCGCGCAGCATACGCTGGATTTGCAATACTACGTGATGGAAAACGACGAGTCGGGCCGCATGCTGTTCAAGGAACTGACTGCCGCCGCCGCGCGCGGTGTGCGTGTGCGCATTTTGGTCGACGATCTGTATACCGTCGGGCAGGATCAGACCTTGCTTAACCTCTCGCAACAGCCGAACATCGAAGTGCGCCTGTTCAATCCCTTCACAATTGGGCGCGGCGCATTGTGGAGCAAATTCCTGTTCTCGGCAGCCGATTTCAGCCGCGTCAACCATCGCATGCACAACAAACAATTCATAGCGGACAATGTCATGGCTGTGACTGGAGGGCGCAACGTCGGCGACGAATATTTCATGTACGCGACCGCCGCCAACTTCATCGATATGGACGTCTTTGTGGTCGGTGATGTTGTGCGTGATTTATCGGAAGTCTTCGACCGCTATTGGAACAGCATGTATGTCTATCCAATCAGCGCCATTGTCGATACCGATACGCGCGCGGATGCGAATTTCCCGCGCGCGCCAGACTTCGGCATTGAAAGAACGCGCGGCCCATTGCCTCCCGATTTGGCTGATACGCTCGGCTATAAGCCACTGGCTTATGAGCTTGAGCGCGGCAAGCTGGACTTGATCTGGGCGCCAGCCACCGTTTTTGCCGACTCGCCGCTCAAGGTGATGGGATTGACCGAAGGCGGCATGCATGTCACGGTAAGCAGCAACCTGATGCATGTAATGGGAGAAGCCCAAGAAGAAGTGATTGTCATTTCGCCGTATTTCATCCCCGGAAAAATCGGCATGGAAGGCATACGGCGTTTGAGCGAACGCCATGTGCGGATGATCCTGGTGACCAATTCGCTGGCCGCCACCGATGCACCGCTGGTGCACATCGGCTACTCGCACTACCGGGCGGAAATGGTCAAACTGGGCGTCGAAATCTACGAGATCAATCCGATACGCATGAAGCAGCATAACAAGATTTTCGAATTCGGCTCCTCCCGCGCAATGCTACATGCAAAAATCGCGGTCATCGACCACAAGCAAGTCTTTGTCGGCTCCATGAACAGCGACCCGCGCTCCAGCCGCGAAAATACCGAAATGGGCGTGATCATACAAAGCCCGGCAATGGCGATGCAAATCATCACACTGATGAAAAACGACGGGCCGGCCGGAAGTTTCACGCTGAGAAAAGCGGATAAACCCAGGGGCTTCGAATGGGTCGCGCACGATAGCGACGACCCGGATGCAAAAAACGAAGAAGTCCTGGACGACGAACCCGGCGCCGGATTCTTCCTGAAGCTGCGGCTGCAATTGCTCTCACCGTTTGCGCCGGAAGAATTGTTTTAGTAACGGCCGCAAATTAACATATCAACGACCGCCCTGCCTTCGGCAATTTCGCCATCGCCTTTTCGATGCATAAGTTGTGACTTGACCGAACATGGCGTGGCGGAATAAGAGCATTAATTTGCCAATATGCCCGCATTACGGCGGTTATACTGACGGCTCTGTGACGGCCACAAGCCAACCTCGGCAAGCGACGCGCAATTTTTCCGTTGCGGACTCTCCGCAAGGGCCCTTGGATCAAGACGCAATGCGCCAGCCATGTACAAGTCAATTCGAATTCTCATCCTGTTATTAATTCTCCTTGGCGTCGCGCTTGGTGCGTGGCGCGAGAAGACGCGTTCGGTGGCGTGGAAGTACACGCTGCCGGTAAATATTTACCTCATCAATGGCGACAATAGCCCGGTTGTGGCTGAATATTTGCGCAACCTTACGTTGGAGGATTTTCAGCCAATTGAAGCATTTATGCGCAATGAAGCAGCTCGTTATGGCCGCGTAGACAACGCTTCGATAGAAATCAAGTTGGGTGGAATCATTGCAACCTCGCCTCCCGAGCCTCCGCGCGATGACAGCACCTTGGACGCCATCGGTTGGAGTTTGAGAATGCGATGGTGGGCCTACCGTAATGCCAAGCCGGCCGGTTCGAACTCGAACCCGCAGGTGAAAATGTTCCTGCTATATTTTGATCCCGCTCGAACAAAGCAGCTAGGTCATTCCACCGGACTGCGGAAAGGACTGATAGGCCGCGTCAATGTGTTTGCTTCACGCGACATGGCTCCGCAAAATAACGTTGTGATTGCCCATGAATTCCTGCACACGCTGGGAGCGACCGACCATTACGATCTGGCGACCAACCAACCTCTTTACCCGGATGGTTACGCCGTTCCCGATCTCACGCCGCTTTTGCCGCAACGCTACGCCGAAATCATGGCGGTGCGCATCCCTGTTTCACATGCCGAAGCCGTCGCTCCGGCGAACCTGGATGAAGTCCTGATTGGAAGCAAGACCGCCAAAGAGATCAACTGGCGTTAATCATCAGGACCGTAGATCCTATTATTAGCCCTGCCACGGCCTCCTCTCACCCTGTAGGCGTTCGCAGATGATTACGATAAGGATCCGGGTTGGTCATTCATCTACCAGCTTGAGTCAGGCAATACACGCACTCTACACTTCGCGATTCGTCTCAACCGCACGCGCGCCGATCAGCAAGGTCTCCACCGCGCGCTCGAAAACCGGCGCGTGTTCCACCAGGCGAATCGAACCTTCGCGCAGGGATTTGATCAGCGAAATCGCCGAGTACACAACGGGTGCGGTCTTTTTTTCCAGCTGGAACATGAACAGCGTTTGCCGTTTGCTGACCCAGGTCAGACGTGCCATTTGATAGCCGGTATCGGACCAGCGTTCGACGCAAGTGCCGATCTGCATGTGCGTCAGCCAGTCTGCATCGGACTCGAACGATGGCGTCTCCTCGCGTTCCAGGTCGAGGTCGATTGCCACGCCGCGCTTGGCCAGTTCTGTTTCGATCTCTTCGGATTCGACCGGCGGTGGCAATGCCTGTTCCGGCCCGATCGACAGGCGCGAAAAATGCGCCCGCATTTCTTCCAGATTAAACAGCGACTGGTCGCCGCCATCAGAGCTGGAGCGCAATACCTGGGTATGCACCCTGACCAATTGATCCAATGCCTCGCGGGATTCCTTTTCCGTCAGGTTCAGCAGCGACATGCCTTCTTTCAGGCGATTGGCCAGCGCCGGCAACAGATTGACCAGCGCAACGCGTTCTGCTGCCGACTGCTTGTCCTGCACGCTCCATACCAGATCAGGCAATAGCTTGCGGTACACGCGCGAACCCGGATTGCCGTCTGACTCGAGGACTTCCTGCTCGATCACACGCATCCAGATATTGACGATAAATTCAACAACCCGGGGATCGGTGGTGAAGTCCGCCAACCAGTCGGGAGGAATTACCTTGGTTTTCTTGAGCTTTTTCTTCTTTGTTTCCTGGACTGCTTTATGCTCGACATCTTCCAGCGCTTCAACGCCAAGCTCGGTTTCGGTATTGGTGTGCCGCAGATTGTCGGTCAGGAAGCGTTCAAGCTCAAACAGCGAATCGGTAAAAATCGAAATGTCGTCATCGAATTCTTCCAGTATCCTGGTCACGATGCGGGTGATTTCCTTTTCCACGCTTTGGCCGACCGGCGAGGACAGGTCCAATGCAACTGCAGCCGATCCAAGGCGATTGACAAGTTGCCGCGCCGGATGCCGGGTCTGTTGCAACATGTCCGGCGTCAGCATCGCGGCTTTCAGGAAGGGAATTTGCAACCTGCCGATTTGCCCACGCAGTGCTTCCGGTATTTGTTCGTCATTCAGGATCAATTCGAACAGCATCGCCACCACGTCGATGGCAACGCGTTCCAACTTGGTAACCTGATCGGGGCCGAGTTGTTCGCCTAACGCGAATAATTGATTTTGTTCGGGCGCAATTTGATCATCGACAGAATGCCCGAGCGCCGCCTGTTGCTGATATTGATTCAGGCGCGCGACCAGGGCCTCGGAACCGGCTTGCAAGGTGCTTTCCACTGGCGCTGCAACCGACTGCCCTGATTGTCCTGCTTGTCCTGATTGCCCCAGTTCTCCAGATATAGGCTGCGAGCCGGGTGCCGACAATACCGGTAATGCTTCGGCCAGCTTGAAAATCCCCTGGACGAAGTTCTGGAATTCCTGTGAGGTCGCCTGGTTACCTGGGACGGCGGAGCCATAGGCAATGGCACCGGAAGCGACCGAGCCAGCGGAACCAACCGGGCCGGCAGAAATTGCATGAATTGAAGGAAATGCCGGATTCTGGGGAATTTGGGGAATCAGAGGCATTGCAGACGCAGGGGCGGCAGAATTTCCGGGCGAAGCGGGCGCCCCCGGCAATTGCATCTGGCTCATCATATCGAGCATGCGCTGCAAGCCCGGCAAGACTCGCGCATCGAAGTCAACGCCGCCTGGCAAAACGGTATTGCCGTCGAGATCGCGTTGCTTGCGCGCCTGCCTGGGCTTTTGCGCCATTAATTCCGCATGCAGGCCGTTCTTTTCGAACACTTCGCGGATCGATGCGTAGAAGTCCGCCAGGCGCTTGGCGAGCGACTCCGACAACAAGGAAAACAACCGTTTTTTGGTATCCTCATCGGCCACCAGTTCGTGCAAAGTCTGGTGCAAAGTATGCGCCATCAAATACGGACGGAACGGATTTTCACGTTCCTTCGCATCATGGTCGTTATGCAATTGCCCGATGAGGATGTTCAATCGGCGCAGGTTCTCGTCGTCAGCATCGCGCAAGCGTAAAACCAGGCGGTCAATCTCGATTTGATGATTAACCGTTTCATCGTCGATCAAGGTCAGATTGGCGGCCGATATTTGCTGTATCGAGACGCGCAAGTCGGTGTACATGGTGCGCATTGCGCGATCGAGCATTTCGCGATACAGGGCGTCAACGCGCTTGACGAAGATTTTTCCGCTGCTTTGGATGAATTGGCGGCCGGCCATCAGCGCATATTGCTCACTGCCGGAACGCACTTCGACCTGCAATTGCACAATGCGTTCTTCGGCATCCTGCAACATTTGCTGTGCCAATGCAGCGAACCCGAACTGGGCTCGCTCTTTTGCTAATTGGATAACGCTATTGGTAATCTGCATTCGTTGAAATATCAGCCTGGTCTCTCGCCATCAAACCAAAGAAAAAAATGTGAATTTACAATTGAACCCCTATTAGATACCGCAACCCCGTAATTTATCCGAGTTCACATAGGGGGAGCAAATCGCTCCCAAGCAACACTATACCGTGCCTCGCGATCTCAAGTGCGCGGAGTTCGATCTTCGTCTTCAGTCTATTGGAGTTTGGACCGCAAATACAGCGTGCAATTAACAAAAATTACACAATTTTACATTTTAGAGTCTCATTTCACTATCAGGTCTGCACTTGCCTGCATGGCAAGCAGGGCTTTCGCCTGACGATGCCTGGCGCGCAGGCGTGGGTCGGTGATCACGTGGCCCAGGGTTTCACCGATCGCCATCGCAATGCCAAGCAGGGGCAAGACCAGCATCAAACCGGCGACACCCGCTATGGCGCCACCTATGAAGATCATCAATACGGTAATCAAGGGGTGCATATGCAAGCTGCGCCCCAGCGTCAACGGCATGAAGATGAAATCATCGAGCAGGCGCGCCAAAACGAAAACACCGATTGCGCTATAAGCAACCAAGGGGTCATTCGGCGCATCGGTCGATGCCACCAACACCACTACGACGCAGCCAAGCACCGAACCGATGAAAGGGACCCAGGCCAGGACTGCGGCAATCAATCCCAATACCAGCGGTGACGACAAACCGATTATCCACAATCCGCCACCGAGCAACAAGGTATCGATCACCGTCAGCTTCAGCAACCCTTGAAAATAACGGCGCGCGGTTTGGTCGACTTCATGCAGCAGATACAAAGTACGTTCGAAAAAAGCGTTCGGCACCGCATGGCTAAGGAATTTCTTGAAGCGGCGACCGTCACGCAGGAAGAAAAAAGCCAGGAATGGCGCCAAGGCCAGTGACGGCAGCCAGGAAGCGATCGACACCAGCACTTCGGCAATATGTTGCTGTGCGAAATTTTCGGTATACCCCGCCATCCGCATGTTGACGACCTCGCTCAAGTGCGCCTTGTGCAATACCGAAAATTTTTGCTCCAGCATCAGCGCCGTATTCAATACAAACGAGGTGCCGCCATCCAGGTAATGTCCGATCAAATCTTGCCATGAACCAACATGCGACAAAATCCAGGGAGCAGAAAACAAGCCGGCGAGTCCAAGAACCAGGAGGAAGCCCCCTGCAACAATCATCGCCGCCAGGTTACGGCTGATCCCGGCCAACAGCAGGCGCACCATGATCGGCATCAACAGGTAGTACAAAATCACACCCAGCAGGAAGGGAATCACCAGCCATAGCACTTGCCGCAGCAAAAACAAGAGGAGGCAAGTACCGCCGATAATGCAGATCCAGACTATCGGCCCTGAATGACGGTCGTTCACAGTGGCTCGATTCGTGGCCGGCCGAGCGCCAGGGCACGAAACCGCTGGGCCAGGTTACGCGCCAGTTGCAGCGATATCTTGTAGCCGATGGTGGCGTCGGTTTCCATCAGCGCGATGAAATCCGCACGAAAGAATACCGCCATTTCACAAGCCTCTTTGGCGCGCACCTGAGCGCTACGCGGGGTATTGTCGAGCAACGCCAGGTCACCGAAAAAGCTCCCTGATGTCAATTCTGCGACGACTTCCACGACCGAATCGCGTGTGCGCCCGATGGACACCGTGCCGGATAGCAGGATATACAGGGCCTGGCCTTCCTCGCCTTCATCGAAAACAATTTCGCCGGCAAGAAATTGCCGCGTATGCAGCAAGCCGTCCACGATCGTCAATTCACGCGGGGTCAAGGTGGAAAACAACTGCTGAGTCTTCAGCCGTTGCAGGCGTGCCGACAGATAATTAGGTTTCAGAAAGCCAAACACCAAACACTCCCCCCGGAGACGGCTGAACTAGTTCTTCACCCAGTATGATTTTTATAGGCTGTCGCGATCAAATCGAGCAGCCGTCGGCAGAATTATGCGCTATCACGGAGAAAAAATGCACAAAATAATCCTCCGTGATCCTTTCACAACAGGGCTTATTCGCGGAAATCCTTGACCAGCTCGAACAGCGGATCGAGGTGCCCGCCAAAGCGCTTCCAGCGCGCCAGGGAAGTCTTGTATATCGGCTTGCGAACCTGGGCGGCGCTGGCGGTTTTGACTTGCCGTTTATTTTGATGGAAGTCGAGGCATTTTTCATCCCACGGAAGATCGAGGTAATCCAGCAGGCGCCGCGCCTGCCCTTCGGTGTCGGCCACCATGTCCTCATAGCGCAGATCGAGAATCGTGCCGGGCGGAAGCACGGCATGCCAATGCCGCATCAACTTGCTGTAACGCACATAATAGCGGCCCAGGGTTTCCAGGTCGTAAGTAAAACCGAGATTGTTTTCGTTGAACAAGCGCGAAAAACAGGAGAAACAAGAGTCCATCGGGTCGCGCATTGCGTGGATGATTTTGGCGTGCGGCAGCATCAGGTGAATCATGCCCAAGTAAAAGAAATTGGACGGCATCTTGTCGGTGATCCGCACCGCGTCTGGCGCCAGCTGCCAGATGCGATCGGTGTACTGCTCACCCATGCGTAACAAGTCTTGTAGCGACAGTCCCGGCACAGCATTCGGGAATTGCGCCGGATCGGCATTCGGCATGGCAGCCATGATGACTTCGCTCATATCCGGCAATTCGCCGGCGCCGTGGACACCGGGGTGCGTCGCCAGGATCTGCTCCAGCAGCGTAGTGCCGGAACGCGGCATGCCGACGATGAAGATCGGCGCCCTGCCCACAGCCTGTGGCTTGGGACATGCTGCAAAGAATTCCCTGGAAAAAACCGTCAGCATCCGCTCCAGTGCGGCATCTTCGAAGGCGTCATCCCATGTCACGGACGCGCGCTTGAGCCGATTTCCCTCCTGATAGGCGGCAAACGATTCATCGAACCGCCCTGTGTCATCTTTGGCCTTGCCCACGGCAAACCAGAAGCGAATGCGCGCCTCGTCCGACATTTCGTCAACCTGCGCTATCTGCTGATCCAGCATGGCGAGATGCGGGTCGCCTTCGCGATAAGTCTTGATCGCGGAAAGGCTGTAATGCGCCTTGACGAAATCCGGCTTGATCGCGATGGCCGCCTCGAACGCAATCGCGGCTTCCTCCATGCGCCCTTGTTCCTTCAGGGAGTTACCCAACTTATTATGCGCTTCGGCATAGTCGGGGCGGATTTCCAAGGCGCGCCGATAATCGGCTTCAGCATCGCCGTAGCGGCTTTGCTCTTTATGGACATTACCAAGATTATAGTAAGCCTCTGCGAAATTGGGCCTCAGTTCCAGGGCCCGCAGATAGCTTGCTTCCGCTTCGTCGTAGCGCTCTTGCTCACGCAGCACGTTGCCGAGATTATTGTGTGCATCGGCATAGTCGGGTATCAATTCCAGCGCTCGCCGACAGTGATTCTCGGCTTCTGCGATCCGCCCCTGCCCTCGCAGAAGCACACCCAGATGGCTATAGGCGTCGGCTAAATTCGGATCGCACCGCAAAGCCTGCTGGTAAGCGGTTTCCGCTTCCGCCATTTTCCCTAGCTGTTGCAGCACGGAGCCAAGGTAAAAATAGGTGATGGCCAACTTCGGATTGTGTTGTAATGCCTGCGGATCTTGCGGTGTGATTTCCAGCAGACGACGAAAGCTTGTCTCAGCCTCTTCAAGCCGTCCTTGCTCCCTTTGCACAATGCCCAGGTTACCGCAGGCCTCGGCAAAATCCGGTTTGAGCTTCAACGCCAAACGATAACTGGCTTCTGCCTCGGCAAATCTGGCTTGTCGTTGCAGCACATTCCCGAGGTTGTAATGCGCTCCCAGGTAGTCGCAATTGAACGCCAGTGCGCGGCGGTAGCATGCCTCGGCTTCCTGCAGCCCATCCTGTTCCAACAGACAATTGCCGAGGTTGTAGTGCGCCTCCGCGTTTTCCGGCATCAAGTCGACTGCACGGGCAAGCGGCGCCAACGATTCAGAACCTCGTCCCTGTTGTTTGAGCACCGCACCAAGAGCCTTCCAGCCGAAACCGTGAAACGGGAAACGCACGGTAAGTTCCTGCGCAAGAATTTCTGCTTCTGGGTAGCGGCGTTGCCGGAACAGCGCGAGGACCGCTTCGACTTCTTGCGGCGTTGGCTCGGCCGTAGAATTCTTCGCTCCGCTGGGCACATCAGGCGTGTGACCATAGCTGGACTGGGTCGGCTTGAGCGACTTCTGTGCGGCAGCCGGATGGGAGGCAGAATTGCTCATGATCTGGTGGTATCCCTAGGAGTAGTGATAATACATCCAATAATTGTCGTTATCTTACCGGCAATTATTAATTTTGGGATAGCTGCTATATCTACCAGCGAACATCAGTCGAGCTGGCTGGCAACAAAAGCGAGAATTTATTGCCCCCGCGTTTTGGCTTTGCTCATATTCTAGGCCGACTGTTTTGTATGTTGTTCTCGCTGCGTTTCTGACAGGGGCCAAATCAAGGCGGTTGCCTGTCGCAGCCACCCTAATTTCAAATAAAACGCCTCTTTGCCAGGCGCTGCAGTCAAGGTGATGAATTTGTACGACCCCATCTGATCCTTCAAATAGCTCACAACCTCACGCCCCAGTCCCGATTTTTGACGGTCGGGCTTCACGACCACATCCACCAGCATGGCATAGTAGCGGCCATCATCCATGGTCCGCCCGAAGGCGATCAATTCATTTTCTTCATAGATAAAAATGACATGGCTGCTCTTTTGAAATGCGGCGTGGATTTCCATTGGATCACGCTGCCCCCAGCCGACTTCGATAAATAGTGCCGCAACGGATTTCCAATCGACATTTTCAATGGAATACACTTTTTTCATGGATGTCCTATTCGATATAAATGGGAATTCACGCGAGCCGAAGCGTCAGTGCGTCGTAAGCTGAAACTAGTGGCACAAGCACTGAAGTATAAAACCGTGCGCGCAAAGCAAAAACCCCCGCCAGCTTGCGCTGGAGGGGGTATGCATGTAACAAGCCTGACAATAACCTACTTTCACACTGGTTGCAGCACTATCATCGGCGCGAAATCGTTTCACGGTCCTGTTCGGGATGGGAAGGGGTGGT
>Ga0302315_10005762_pt1 | contig 10500 bp, 10 predicted proteins | sample III_Palsa_N3_1_FD_200532 | JGI IMG/M metagenome (GOLD analysis project Ga0302315, IMG submission 200532) | Peat permafrost microbial communities from Stordalen Mire near Abisko, Sweden - III_Palsa_N3_1 | ecosystem: Environmental > Terrestrial > Soil > Palsa > Peat permafrost | place: Sweden... | reverse complement strand
ACAGGATGACCCCACTAAAAACTAAAGACTAAGCGATATGTTGATTGACATCCCGATCATTAGCAATGGATTGGGCAGTAAAATCGCTTGCAGCTATTCCTTTTTTTTCGAGTTCGCCAATAAACAAGGTAAATTCGTTTACAAACATATCCAACGACGTTGCAGAAAGCTTAATATAATTTATTAACCTTTTTAACTGGGTTGGCGAATTCATAAAATCGCCGATAATGCCGGTTAAGCCAAGAATATTGGCTACAGGTCTTCTTACCCTATGAGATGTCATAAACATCATTTGTTCAAGGCTTTTGGTATGTTCTTTTAAATACTCATCAGCTTTTCTTATTTTCTTGTAAGCTTGCTTTAATTCAAGGGCAAATTTATCTTTCACCTCATTTTGGTAAGTAAGTTCCTGGTTAAGTATTATTAATTCCGCTGCGCGTTTTTCCTTTTCTTCATTCTGAAATGCAAGTTCAATATTAGCTACGACTAACTCCGCGGCACGTTTTTCTTTTTCGCTATTCTGAAAGGCGAGTTCAATAACTCTATTTTCCTTTTCCTTGTTTTGAAATAAAAGTTCATTATTAGCAATCACCAATTCAGCTGCACGCGCCTCTTTCTCCTGGTTTTGGAATAGTAATTCTTTATTAGCAATGATCAATTCAGCGGCACTACTGGCTTCTTGCTGGTGCAGGGTGCTTTTAAATTCTTTTGTTTTATGGGAATATGACATATAAAAGGTTGGGCTAAAATGCGATGGCAAAGCTGTTGTAATAATAAGTTTAAGTTTAGGGGCTAATGCGAGAAAGGGCTGAATCTATCACGTTAAGGAGTTACAGTTATATAACAGTAAAACCATATAATGTTTTGAAATACTGATAATTAATTATCGAAAAGCGGGCTAATTCACGTTATAAATGAGCGCAAGTAAGTATTAAATAACCCCGTTAAAATACCTATATTTGAGTTAGTTGTAAGCCCTAGTAACCATCATATTACCACCATGAAAGTTTACCATTTTTTTTTATTAGCAGCCTTTGGGTTCTCCAACATTACAAACAGTTTCGCTCAAACAACTTATAAGGTTTCCTACGATGAGCTTAAAACCTACCAGGGCATATATCAATACGAAAACCATAAAACTTTGCAAATAGCGGCATCGCCTATTGATACTATGCTTTATGCGATGATTGGCAGTTCGATGTATAAACTAAGGCCTTACAGTAAGGATGTTTTTTTAAATGGAGGAAATAGCCAAGTTCAGTTTATTCGGGATGGCGGCAATATAATTGGGTATAAACAACAAAATGATAAACCGGATACCGTATATAAACTGATCACTCCAAAAGTGAACTTCTCTGATAAAATGTGGTATGCAAGGCAGCTTAACGGGGAGAAATTTGTTTACCAATATAAGGTACCAAAACAAAAAAACGACGGGTTAAAAACAGGTTCTTTAGTTAATTCGGGCTTAGATACCGCTATTATACGAACATTGATGAACCGTATTGTTGACCATACCTATCCGGGAATCCATAGCGTATTGATTATTAAGGATGGTAAACTGGTGTTAGAAGAATATTTTTATGAATATGATGCTGAAACGCTACAGGAACTCAGATCGGCTACAAAAAGCTTTTCGTCGGCATTGGTAGGGATCGCCATAAATAAAGGGCTTATTAAAAGCCTGAATACACCAATGCTTACTTATCTGCCTAAATATACTCCGGAAAACCCTGACCCAAGAAAAAATCAGATCACCATAAAAAATTTACTTACCCAGCAGTCGGGTTTTGCTTGTTATGATTATGACCCAAAGTCGCCGGGGAACGAGGTTAAGATGTACCCTACTGATGACTGGATTAAGTTTATGCTCGACTTGCCAATGGCTGGTAACCCCGGCGAGGCAGCTTCGTACTGCTCGGGCAATATACAATTGCTGGATAAGATCGTTGAAAATGTATCGCACCAAACCTTACATGATTTTGCCCAACAGAACTTATTTAATGAGTTAGGTATTACTGATTTTATATGGAACTATGCGCCCAACAAAAGCCACGAAGATGACTATGGGCAGGTATGCCTTACCCCGCGCGATATGGCTAAATTTGGCCTATTGTACTTGAATGGCGGGGTATGGAACGGCAAACAAGTAGTACCAAAGGATTATGTAGCACAATCATTAAGTAAACAAAGTGTGGTTGATGGGATAAATTATGGTTACTTATGGTGGTGCGAGGATTTAACCGCCCCTAATGGCGTAAAATACAGAGGTATCGCGGCCAAAGGTAATGGCGGTCAGCGTATTTTTATTTGGCCCGACCTAAATATGGTAGCTGTTGTAACCGCAGGCAATTACAATACGCAATCACCTGCTAATAAATTGCTGATAGAATGTGTATTGGGTGGATTGAAGAAATAATTCTAAAAAAAACCTTGTCATTCTAGCATAGCTAAGAATCTGTAGATTGGTTTACGCTGTACAGATTCTTCGCCATGCAGAATGACAAGGGGTATTTATAGGAATATCATCGCATTTCAGTTTCCAGTAGGCCCTCTTGAAGAGGGCTCTGCGGAAACTGAAAATGAAAAACCGGATTAAAGTTCTGAAACCAATTCGGCGATCCTATTGGAAATGCCTACTTCGTTATCATACCAGGCAACTACCTTAACCAGTTTTCCGATTGACTTTGTAAGATTGCCATCTACTATAGAACTATGGGTGTTGCCAAGTATATCCGCCGATACGAACTGTTCTTCGGTATATTCTAAGATTCCTTTTAAGGAGTTATCTGCGTAGTGCTTTAATATGGTATTCAGATCTTTAGCCGAAACCTCTTTTTTAAGGTTGATTGACAGATCAACAATTGATCCGTCAATTACCGGAACACGGTATGAAAAACCGTCGAGCTTGCCTTTCAATTCGGGTAGCACATCCCCTATCGCTTTAGCTGCGCCAGTGGTGGTTGGAATGATGGAATGAGGTGCAGAGCGTGCCCTCCGGAGGTCTTTATGTGGCGCATCCTGTAAATGCTGATCGGCTGTAAAAGCGTGTACCGTTGCCATAAAACCTGATTCAATTCCAAACTCTTTCTCTAATATATACAAAACCGGGGCTATGCTTCCGGTGGTGCAAGAAGCGGTTGAATAAATTTGGTCACCGCCGACTAAATGGTTGTTTACACCATGTACAATTGTTTTTATCCCACCGGTTGCGGGAGCTGTGATCAATACCTTTTTAGCGCCAGCATCAATATGCGCCTGCGCGGCGGACTTATCTGTAAAACGACCGGTTGATTCGATTACTACATCAATGCCTAAATCTCCCCAGGGTAGGTTTTTAGGATCTTTCTCGCTTAATAAAAGAATTTTCTTTCCGTTAACCAGCATCGAACCACCCTCCTCCTCAACTGTACCCGGAAAACGCCCATGCGCGCTATCATATTTCAACAGGTGGATCAGCGTTTGTAAATCTGTAAGATCATTGATCGCAACAACCTCTATATCCGGTTTGTTTTGTAAAGCCCTCAGCGTCATGCGTCCGATTCGGCCAAAGCCATTAATAGCTATTTTCATGTTTATGTAGTTTTAAAAGTCTTCTGTATTCCGATGGTGTAACCATCAGGTGCCTTAAAAATAGCCGCCTCATAGATACTAGTCCACCCATCCCGCAACGTAACGCAATTTCTTCAAGCGTGTTATCAGTTTTTACCAGCAAACTGCAAGCTTCATCAACACGGAGTTTTTCAATAAACTTTGCAGGTGATAACCCAGTTTGCCTGGTAAATACGCGTGTGAAATTTCGAGGGCTCATATTCATTTTTTCCGCTAACAGGTTAACAGATAAGGATTCTTGCAAGCGCCCTGCTAACCATTCCTTTAATTGCGCAGCCAAAGGTGAGCTATCAACCAAGTTGCCGAACTGGATCTGGTAAACCTGCCTGCTCAAATAAAAAAATATGAGTTTACTGGCTATGTGTGACGCAACACTTTTGCCGCAGTCTTCCTCCACCATAGCTAAAGCGAGGTCAATCCCGGAAGATACCCCGCCGGATGTATAAACCTGTCCGTCCCTGGAATGAAAGTAGTTTCGGTCCAGGAGCAATCCTGTCTTTTCTAAAATAGCAGAACCAACGCCTACGAAACCTATCCTGCGGATATTATCGTTTTCTCCTCTCAGCCATGAAAAAAAAAGTTCACTGCCCGGTTCGTCACCATTTCCGGTTAGTAGCAAGGTATCAATGCCTCCGTAAAACTCAGTCAGATTATCAGTAGGCGAAACAAGTTTTATGTCATAACAATCCCGCAGGTTATTGGCATGCGTGAAAACATCTGCCGGCCCGGCAAAATCCATCAAGTGATTGCGGGATAATATTACAATTACGATCTTCTTCCTGGGCATATTCAAAATTACTGATTATGACAGCTGTCTCAAAGGACTTAAATTATACAGTTTAGGCCATAGTTAATCCATGAATAATCCTATTACTGCCACGAATGGTGCATTGTGACCTATAAGTGGAGTGTGTTACTTTGTTGTAAATATTCAACCTTGTTACAGTTGGTTATTTAGCTTTAATCGAAAGAAACATCAATTAAGAATCATCATTATGAAAACAGTATTAATAACCGGGGCAAACAAGGGAATCGGTTTTGAAACTGCCAGGCAACTGGCACAACTTAACTATTTTGTTTATTTAGGTAGTAGAGACAAAAAGCATGGAATTGAGGCCATTAAGAAACTAAATGACTTGGGTATAACTAACGTGGAAACTATAGTAATTGATGTGGCCGATATTAACTCTGTATGCCAGGCAAGGCAGGAACTGGAGACTAAAATTAGTTCGTTAGATATTTTGATAAATAATGCAGGTATCGCCGGCGATCAACCTCAAGATTTTTTAACAGGTGATTTGGAAAACCTGCGCAGGATATTCGATTCCAATTTCTTTGGTACGGTACAAACTACACAGGAATTTCTGCCGCTGCTGAGAAAATCGGGACAAGCATCAATTATTAATGTTTCAAGCGAAGTTGGTTCTATCGCCCTACGTACTGAACATGGAAGAAATACAAACCGGGATAAATACAATGCTTACGGGTCTTCTAAAACAGCGTTAAACGCTTTTACGGTGATGCTGGCCAATGAACTGCGTGATACCGGCATTAGCGTTAACAGTGTTACACCGGGATATACTGCTACCGACCTAAACCAATTTCAGGGAGCGAAAACCGCAGAGCAAGGTGCAATTCCTATTGTAAAACTGGCAACACAATCTGACCCCAGCATCACCGCTAAGTTTTTTAATGATGGTGGTGAAGTTGCCTGGTAATTGAAGTAATAAAACGATAACAGCCGCCTCATTACTTGTGAGGCAGCTGTTTATATTAACTAAATTTACTTATGGCTTCGGGAGTAACCGGGGCAAAGAAGTTTATTAAGTTGCCATCCGGGTCGCGAAATAGTAACGAGCGGTTTCCCCATGGCATTGTTGTTGGTTTCTGAACAACGTCGCTGATAGAATCTTTAACCCTTTCATATTCAGCATCCACATCTTCAACCCGAAATTCTATAATTACACTTTTGTTACTGGCAGGCTGTGCAATTTCTCCGCCAAACAGGGCCATTGTTTTCGTGCTTCCTATGGCTAAGGTTGATGTGGCTGTAACTATCTCTGCAAAATCCTCAGTATACCAATTGGCAGCTAAACCGGTGATCTTTTCAAAAAATTGAACTAAGCGTTTGATGTCGGCGGTTATAATTCTTAATGATGTTAAATTCATGATGTTATCGTTTAATATTACGACCAAAGGTAAAATGGTGTAATGACAACAGTATGTCAGGAGGGTTGGACATATTTTTCTTGTCTTTATTATTGGGGTATTCGCGTGTCATTGTTGCGAGGAGCGAAACAAATTTTTGTTGTACATACATGATGAATATATTTCTCTGGTATCGCTGCGCTAAGCGTCACTTTTCTTTGGCCGTCAAAGAAAAGTAACCAAAAGAAACTCCCGGCTGCGCCTGCCTCTGTTATTGCCAGTGCTTTTAGGTGGGTCTGTGCTAGCCGAGCCAGACGATGCCGGTTTTGGGTGGTTAACGGTGGGGTTGTGCTTTTTTATTGGGGTTTCTCTTTTATTGCCATTGCGAGGGACGAAATCTCTTTGCTATACAGAGTAGCGGCACTGGAACGCAGGGGCATTTTCAAGATACCTTACGGAAACTAAAGATATATCATTCAGCCTTTTTACTTTCAATACGCTTCCTGATCCGACTCAATGAAGGGTTTGTGATACCAAGGTAAGACGAGATATGATAAGCCGGGATACGGTCAACAATATCCGGATGCTGTTTCAGCAACCTGTTATAGCGTTGTTCATGTGAGAAAAAAATGAATTCTTCTGTGCGGGTTTGCGCAAGATTAAAGAATGACTCAGCCAGCAGTCTCCCAAATTTCCCCCAGTTTGGATGGGTTTCATAAAGACTGTTAAGATCCTTGTAGGAAATGAAGAAAATTTCTGAATCCTCCATCGCTTCGATAAAATACCAGCAGGGGTTGCGTGATACAAAGCTCCTGAAAGAAACTACAAACTGATTTTCTGAAAAAAAGTAGATGTTCTTATCTTCTTTTGTGTTTGGGTCGTGATAATAGATACGGAATATACCTTTTACGATCAACCCGAGGTCATTACATACCATTTGCTGCATGTTGAAGAAATCGCCTTTATTCATTTTACGGGATTTCCAAAATGGTTGGCTGTCGTTTATATCGTTGTCGTTCAATGAGGCAAAATCCCTCAGATATTGAAAAATAATATCATTTCTATCGGTCATGTGATCATGGTATAAATTGCCTATAAATTATGTATAGGCTGGCCATCTATAAACCAGCATTTAAACTTAGCAAAACCCGGCATTGCTCAAATATAGCCTGAATATAACGCAATCAATTTCACTTAAGTGAAATTTACCGCCGGCAACGGTATGTAATTTTAGCGTAATGTTATAATCCTATTTTAACTTAAGTGAAAAACGTGCCGTGCGATACTGCAGAACTTTGGGATAACAAAAAACTTAAAATAAAAATCATGACAACCACTTCTCCATCTACTACAGTAATAGACGCACAGGCCGTTGAAACCGCCAGATCATTACGCAAACTTTATTTTACCCGTGCCACCTTTTCGGTAGTTTGGGTGATCGTTATCTCCCTGTTTGCAAAAAATTTTGAACTTGCCAGCGTTTTGCTGATCATTTATCCGACATGGGATGTAGTAGGCACCTTCCTGGATATTCGTGCCAATCACAACAACCATTCTAAAACACCACAATATGTAAATGCTGTAATTAGTGGCATCACTGCAGTAGCTATAGGAATCGCTTTACAGAAAGGCGTTCCTGAAGCACTAATAGTTTTTGGTGCCTGGGCAATCGGAACAGGATTGATTCAGCTGATATTGGGATTACGCCGCAAGAAATTTTTAGGGGGACAATGGCCCATGATCATCAGTGGTGGCCAGTCTGTAATTGGCGGTACTGCTACTATTATCTTGGCGCATGATCATACAAGGGGTATCCCGAGTTTGGCCACCTACGTTGCTTTTGGTGCCTTTTATTATCTACTTGCTGCATTTCGTCTGTCCAAGACAATTAACTGGGTTACTGTAGCATAAGTAAGCTTTATGACTATACCCAATTCTGGCGCGAGTATGCAGCACGGGCCTGCGGACTCGCGCCAGAGTGGGTTCTGTATAGTATAGAGATTGCTTCGTTCCTCGCAATGAAGGGGGGCCTGCGCTTATGCTTCGAGTGCCTACCCATGACAAGTTTGTTTCACAACTGTCTTAGGGTGTCAGCCTGAGGCACTCGAAGGGTGAGCGCAGAGGCCTTTCGCTTGCTTAACATCGTGCAGAGGCCTTTACCCACTATGCTTCGAGTGCCTCAGCATGACACCCTCTTTTTGTCATTTTACCTTCAGAGGCCGCGGATTTTATAACTCAGGATGACAACGCTCTCTGTCAGTCCGCTATTGGGTATAAACATTTGTGGACAGGGGGGCGAAGCAATCACCACCATGCTCCATCACTGCTATAAGGAACGAAGCAATCTCCTACATAAGCAAATTAATCTAATATATACAAACGAACCGTTTGTGGTAGGATTGGGGAATAATAACAATAAAATGCAAAAGGATTATTTTTTTGTATGTTTACCTTTATAAACCTATTACAATGGCAAAAGAACAACCAAGGCCGATACCAACAAGGCCACAACAGCAACCACCACAAAGACGAGAACAACCAACACCACTACGTTCTCCGCAACCTCAACAAAATCCACCGACGAGAAAAGACAGTCCAATGCCAGGTCAAGGAAGGCCGCCAGCTAAAACATAAATATGAAATAGCCAACGATGGATGTTAGTCCCATAAACATTAAAATCATACTACCAATATTGAAGCCACTTGTAAAATGGTGCCAAAAATTAGCATCACAATTATATGCTGCAATATTATTTATTTGGTTTTGTGTAGGATTGTCTCTGGCCGCTAATTGTTCATCTATGTAATGAATGTGATGCATGTTAGCTTTTTGGCCAGTTGATTGACTTATAAAATTCGCTATTATAGAAATTACGAAGCATAAACCAGCTGTTTTGAGTAACCATATTTGCCCTATGTTTTTTTCATGAGCATATTTTAAAGTTTCCAATGCAACATATATGCCCGCACTGCTGATTGTAATAATTAACAAATCCATCCTTTGAGTGGAATAAACCCATCCATCACAGGCCATTTGTTTGCTATTCTTTAGTTTATCTAATTGATGTTCATTCATAATCAAATATATTTATTTTCTAGATATTACTTCGCTGTCCGAAGTCTCTGACTTCGACAATGCTTGTAATTATGCAACTACATAAACAAACAAACCTCTCTGCTTACGCACGCTGTGTTACAAAAGCAAGCACTCCGCCTGTAACTTCGCCCTGTATAGCAAAGAGATTATTTCGTTCCAATGACAATTTGAAAAGATGCCAGCTATCCAAGCGCGCAAACGCCCGACGGAAAATCGGGCCTGTCACACTGAGGTACTCGAAGTGTGGCCTTGTGGGCAGAAGGTTTTTTCCGTCTTGAATTTTTGGTCCTTTTGTTTCAAGACAAAAGGACTAGCCCCCGCGGCAATGAGCGGGCGAGAATACTTCATTTAACGATAAATATCTCTAAGACTTTTAACCCCAATATAGAGGGTTGCTATAACACGTTTTGTCATTCTGAGGGACGAAGAATCTGTACAGCATAAACTACTTTACAGATTCTTCGCTATGTTCATAATGACAATATTAATGGTGGATAGCCCTCGGTGTTTTTGTAAATAGGGGATTGCCACACTTCGTTCAATGACGTAAGAGGTGGGTTACCTTACTTCATCTCCGCTTCAAACCCTGTTTCAATAATATTGATCTTCTGACTATCCTCTACAAACAAAACTGAGAACGCTGCCAAAAACATAAACACACCAGCCATCACCAAACCATAAATAGCCTGACTGTTAAATACATACTTTACAATTAAGCTGCCTGTTAAGCTGTTTACAATCTGCGGAAAGGTGATGAAAAAATTGAACAGCCCCATGTATATCCCGATTTTTTTGGCGGGGATGGAGCTGGACAGGATGGCGTAAGGCATGGCCAAAATACTACCCCAGGCTAAGCCTACGCCTACCATCGGCAACAACAATAAATAGTGGTTATGGATGAAGAATATAGAGATCAACCCGATGCCGCCCATGGCTAAAGAGAAAGCATGGGTACGTTTACGGTTAATGCGTTTTACTATCCACGGTAATGATAAAGCATATATGGCTGATACCGCGTTATAAACGCCAAACATGGTGCCTACCCAGTTACCGGCCTCGTTAAAGCCTTTTGATGAGGTATCGCCGACGGAAATGTTATAAACATGGTCGGCAATGGCGGGGGTGGTAAATACCCACATAGAAAACAAAGCGAACCACGAGAAAAACTGCACCACGCCCAACTGTTTCATGGTTTTAGGCATGTGCTTCAGGTCGTATATAAACTCGGAGATACCGCTTTTTTTAGTGGTTTCTTCGGGCTCATCTTCGTGGAAGGTGGCGTATACTTCGGGTGGATATTCCTTGGTTTTAACTACGGTCCACACAATACAAGCTATGAGAACGATCCCGCCAACGTAGAAAGAGTACAATAAATTATCCGGTACGATACCTTTAGCAGCTACCGAAGGCACATGGAACCACTCCACCAAAACAGATGGCAATGCCGAACCTATGATAGCGCCCACACCAATTAAACAGGTTTGTAATGAGAACCCAATATTGTGCTGACTATCCGGCAAATTATCGGCAACCAGAGCCCTGAACGGCTCCATAGCCACGTTAAACGAGGCATCCATCAGCATCAACATACCCGCGCCAACAATAATAGGAGGGATTAAAAACGCCAATCCTGATGAGTTCGG
>Ga0302315_10005761_pt1 | contig 10502 bp, 8 predicted proteins | sample III_Palsa_N3_1_FD_200532 | JGI IMG/M metagenome (GOLD analysis project Ga0302315, IMG submission 200532) | Peat permafrost microbial communities from Stordalen Mire near Abisko, Sweden - III_Palsa_N3_1 | ecosystem: Environmental > Terrestrial > Soil > Palsa > Peat permafrost | place: Sweden... | reverse complement strand
TAGCCTAACCGTGCCTTGATTACGCCCATTGCCAGCGATCTAAAACCGTGTCCTGTCATCTTGCCACTGTAACCCATTCGCTTGAGCGCCGCGAGAATAGCGCCGTTACTGGCAGGTCTTTCGTGGTCTACCCTGTTTGGAAAAAGGAATTTTCCACCACCGTTCACTTTATGCAGGTCACGCAATAACGCCCAACCTTGGCGCGGCAAATTGACGTGATGGTCTACTTTGCGTGGATTGATTTTCTTCTTTCCCATTTTCATGCGCTGCCAAGGTATTACCCATGATTCATTTTCCAAATCAATTTCTGACCACGGCGTTTCAGTCAATTCGCTGGTACGAACAAATACCAGCATCATCAAACGCATAAGAATGCGAGTAGGAAAATACATTTCCGCCTCGTTCTTTTCCAACGCCTGTAGGAAGGCCGGCAGATCGTCGGTGCCTATCGCCGCATGATGTCCCTTCGCCCGTGGTCGGAGCGCACCGCGCAGGTCTGGAACCGGATTGTATTTAATTAAACCCTTGGCTATGGCAAAGCGAAAAATCTGGCTGCACAATTGCCCCAAGCGAGCGGCCATATCGACAGCACCGCGTTTTTCCACTTGCCGCAATACATCCAACAAGAGCGGCGCGTCGACTTCCGAGATCGGACGATTGCCAATTTGCGGGAAAACATCGTTCTGAAGCCGGTTAATCGCTTCCTTGGCGGTGTTTTCCTTCCACGTATCGGCTTTGTTGCTATGCCATTCGCGCGCCACGGCTTCAAATGTGTTGGCATTGGCAATCGCCTTATTGCGCTTTTCAATTCTGCGGACCTGCGCCGGGTCAATTTCTGCGGCGGTCAACTTGCGCGCTACTTCTCGCTTTTCCCGCGCCTGCAAAATACTTACTTCCGGGTAACTACCAAACGCTAAGCGGCTTTCCTTGCCGGTGGCCTGCTTGAACTTCATACGCCAGAGCTTAGAGCCGACCGGCATAATTTCGATATAGAGACCACCGCCGTCTGCCAGCTTGTAGGGCTTGTCTTTGGGTTTGGCGTTTCTGACTTGAATATCAGTTAATGGGGCAACGATTTTTGGCATTTTGGGGGCATTCATGCCCCCAACGTGGGAGCTTGCCCCGAAATATGCCCCGATAAAATGCGGGTGTCAATGGGCAAACTTTGGGGCATTGGGCGTAAAAAAACCCCTAAGTCATTGATTCCTTAGAGGTTTATTGGCAAACTTTATCGTACTTTGTGGTGTCTTTGGCGGAAGCGGTGAGATTCGAACTCACGGAGGGTATAACCCCTCGCTGGTTTTCAAGACCAGTGCCTTAAACCGCTCGGCCACACTTCCTGATGGAAGGCAGCATTATACCTGCCTTGAGGCAATTTGGCACTAGCCTGGCCTTAATCGGTCAAAAACAATTGTTGCAAGTCATTCAAGAAGCGTAGCCCGAGTGCGGTGGGTTTGATGATTTGATGGTCGCGGTACAACAATCCCTTGCTTTCTGCGACGTTGAGCTGCTTTTCGATGGCGTTCAGGGTTAGTCCGGTGCGTTCGGCGAACAGGTTGGGTTCGAAGCCGTTTTGCAGGCGTAGCGTGTTGAGCATGAATTCGAAGCCCAGTTCGGCGCGGCCGATTTCGACTTCTTCCTGGATGGCATTGCCGGCTTGCATGTGCTCCAGATAAGCCTTCGGCTGCTTGTAGCGGGCCTGACGGACTATGCGATGCGGAAAGGATAACTTCGAATGGGCACCGGCGCCGATGCCGAGGTAATCGCCGAATTGCCAATAGTTGACGTTGTGGCGAGCCTGACGCGTCGGTTGGGCATACGCCGAGACTTCGTAGTGCTGGTAACCGGCCGCTGCAGTGGCAGCATCGATCATGTCTTGCATTTCGGCGCTGGCGTCGTCGTCGGGGACGGCCGGCGGGTATTTGGCGAAATACGTGTTGGGTTCCAGTGTCAGATGGTACAGCGACAAATGCGGCGGAGCCATGCCGATAGCGGTTTGCAAATCCCGGCTGGCTTCTGCCAGTGTTTGCGACGGTAGCGCGTACATCAGGTCGAGATTGAAATTGTCGAAATTGGCGTGGGCGATTTCGACCGCACGGTGCGCCTCGTTATCGTCATGAATGCGCCCTAGCGCCTTCAGGTGGCGCGCGTTGAAGCTTTGAATGCCGATCGACAGCCGATTGATGCCGCTGGCGCGGTAAGACTTGAATTTTTCCGCTTCGAAGGTGCCGGGGTTCGCTTCCATCGTGATTTCAGCGCGCCCGTCCAGCGGTAGCAACGTGCGGATGTCGGATAGCAGGCGATCTATCCCTGCTGCGGAGAACAAGCTGGGCGTGCCGCCGCCGATAAACACGGTATATATCTTGCGGCCCCAGATTAGCGGCAAGGCGTTTTCCAAATCGGCGCGCAATGCGTTTAAATATTCTTCTTCGGGGAAGCCGTCTTTGGCTTCATGCGAATTGAAGTCGCAGTAAGGGCATTTCTTCACGCACCAGGGGATATGCACGTAGAGCGACAACGGCGGCAGCGCGGCCAGCGTGATGACGCCAGGTTTCAAGAAAGCAGTGGCGGCTTCGGCGGGCGTGACGGCACGCGGCGCATTACCCGTATTGTTTGCTACCGGTTTGATCGGGATCATTTGTACTCATCTATTTCCACTAATTTATTCAGCTTGTCTATCAACACGCGCAAGGCCTGGCCGCGATGCGACAGGCGGTTTTTTTCGTCTGCCGGCAATTCGGCTGCAGTTTTTCCCAGCGTGGGCAACCAAAAATGCGGATCATAACCGAAGCCGCCCTGCCCGCTTGGCTCGGCGCGGACTTCGCCATTCCAGCGGCCTTCGGCGATGATCGGTTGCGGGTCGTTGGCATGGCGCACGAATACCAGCACGCAGTAATAATAGGCCGATTTGTCGGTGAGCGCAGCCAAGTCTGCCACTAGCTTCAGGTTGTTGCGTCGGTCCGACTTAGGCTCGCCGGCATAACGGGCGGACCACACGCCGGGCGCGCCGCCCAATGCATTAGCGCAGATACCGGAATCATCGGCCAGCGCCGGCCAGCCGGTCAGTTGTGCAGCATGACGCGCCTTGGCGAGCGCGTTTTCGACGAACGTGACATGCGGTTCTTCGGCTTCGGGGATGTTGAATTCCGCTTGCGGACGGACGTCGAAACCGAGCGGGGCCAGCAGTTGGCTGAATTCTTTCAGCTTGCCGGGGTTGTTGGATGCGAGGACTAGGGTACGGGACATGGGATTCTTGACGCTTACTTGGAAATCTCTCCACCCGTCATTCCCGCGTAGGCGGGAATCCATAGTGAGGTGGCTCGAGCGAGCTCCCCATGGGTTCCCGCCTACGCGGGAACGACCGAGGGTTCGACAGTGTTTATTTAGTTTGTTTTACGATTACTATTTGCAACCGCTCCTTATACCGCCAGCCCCAGCGTTTTCTTTTGCAACGCAATCAAATCGCCAATCCCCGTTTGCGCCAGGTCGAGCAAGCGATTCATCGTGGCACGGTCGAAGGCGTTGCCTTCTGCCGTCCCTTGCACTTCGACGAAATGGCCGGCGTCGGTCATGACGACGTTCATGTCGGTGTCGCAGTCGGAATCTTCCGGGTAGTCGAGATCGAGCACCGGCGTGCCTTGATACACGCCGACCGAGATGGCGGCGACAAAATGCTTGACCGGAATGACGGGAATCGCGCCATCGGCATGCAGCTTGGCGAATGCATCGTAAGCGGCAACCATCGCGCCGGTGATCGATGCGGTGCGCGTGCCGCCGTCGGCCTGGATGACGTCGCAATCCAGATGCAGGGTGCGTTCGCCGAAGGCCGCGAGGTCGAACGCGGCACGTAGCGAGCGGCCGATCAGGCGCTGAATTTCCTGGGTGCGGCCGGATTGTTTGCCTTTGGCAGCTTCGCGATCCATGCGGCTGTGAGTGGAGCGCGGCAGCATGCCGTATTCGGCAGTCATCCAGCCCTGCCCTTTGCCTTTCAGGAAGCCGGGCACTTTATCTTCGATGCTGGCGGTGCAGATCACGCGGGTGTCGCCGCATTCGATCAATACCGATCCTTCGGCATGACGGGTGTAACCGCGTGTGATACGAATGGCGCGCAGCGCGTCAACGGCGCGGCCGCTGGGGCGAAAATCAGACGACATGGGGAATAACCTTACTTGACTTAATGTTTGGAGGTGACACGTGACGATTTTTCTATCGCCCCGCGAATTTCGTCGATTGCTCTTTCGATTTCATTTTCATTGAACGCGTCGGCATTTTCCAGATCGGCGCGCGGCGCCTGGATGGTGGTGGTGACGCTGCCGATCGGCAAGGTGTGGGTGGTGATGGTGCTGTTGGAATTGCGTGAATCGTCGCCGCTTTCCCACATCATCGCCAACGCGGTGACGTTGTCGCTGGTCTTGCCGGCAATGCCGGTGGCGGTGCTGATCAATTCCGGCACGGCGCGCACGATGGTGCTGCTGTGCAGGCGCTGCGCCAGCACATGATCGGGCAGGACCGACCACAAGCCGTCGGAGCAGAGCAGCATCACGTCGCCGGCTTGCAGGCTGGCACGCCGCGAAATTTCAACGATCGGCATATTTGGCGCGCCGAGGCAATTGAACAGCTTGTTGCGGTCGGGATGGGTGTCGCGCTCGGAGGGATCGACCTTGCCCTGTGCAATCAGCGTTTCGATGCGCGAATGGTCGCGCGTGCGCGACAATATCTGCCCCTGACGCATCCAGTACAGACGCGAGTCGCCGCAATGCGCCCACAGCGCGGTGTTGTGCTGAATCAGGCAGGCGACGACAGTGGTGCGCGGCGTTTCCGGTAAATTATTGATGGCGCGATAGCGGTGAATTTCGCGATGCGCGGCAAAGAAACTGTCTTCCAGGAAGCGTTCCGGCTTCTTGACGTAGGGATTGGCGCTTTGCTGGAATAGCGAACCGATCGTTTGCATCGCAATCGTGGCCGCCATTTCACCCTGGATATGCCCACCCATGCCATCCGCCAGCAGCAACAGCAGTGCATCGCGGGTAAAGCTGTATCCCATGCGATCCTGGTTGGTCTTGCGACCGCCAATTTGGCTTTCTTGATAAACTGAGAATCGCATGAGTGAGTTTAGTGAGTAAACAACAAACGGCAACAAACAACTACTATCTTGGGCAATCGCAGTCGAATTTAAATTCGACCAAGATCAACGTAAGGTTTTGGCCAAAGCAGCAACGATAACAAAATCCAATAAAATTAGTGACGGGAAATAACCTATATCGCCAACGAAAATGCACGCACGATTCAGTGTGAATTTTCTTGTATGGTCGTATTGGCGTGATGCATTCTGCGACTGATCCCGCTAAAAAATCCGCGTACTTTGCGCGACATGTTTTCCATCAGATCGCCTGATTCTTCGGTCGGCGCCACTGGTTCGCGCAGGGCTTTTTGCAATGCAAACACGCTTTGCGGCCGTTCCAGCGGATCGGTCATCAAACTCCAGCGAATCACCTGGATCAATTCACTAGAATAGATGCCTTCCAGTTTGCGGAAGTGGCCATCCATTTTATCGTTCATCTTGCGCTGGTCGGCAGCTTGCGGCGGTGCGCCGACCATGCAGGCAAACATCGAGGCGCCGATACTGTAAATATCGGTCCAGGGGCCGAGATTGCCGTTTTTGACGTATAACTCGGGCGGTGCGAAGCCGGGAGTGTACATCGGATACAGCTTGGGCATGTCAGTCTTCAGGGTTTGCCGGGCAGCGCCGAAGTCGAGCAGAATCGGCGTGCCGTCCACCCGCAGGTAGATATTCGCCGGCTTCAAATCCAGATGCAGCAATTTGTTGGTATGCACTTCGCGCAAACCATTCATCACGTGCGCAAACATCTTGCGAATGAAGCGCTCGGACACCAGCGGCCGCTCGCCTTTGTCGCGACGGCGCAGGATATGATCCTGCAGCGAACGACCGGACTCATACGCCATCACCATGTAGACGGTTTCGTTTGCGCGAAAGAAATTGACCACGCTGACCACGTTGGGATGCGCGATGCGCGCCAAGGCGCGGCCTTCCTCAAAGAAACATTTGAGCCCGATGCGAAAAGTCGGCAGGTTTTCCGGTGAAATAGTCGGCACCAACTCCCCTGGTTGGCGCAAAGCCAACGAACTGGGCAGGTACTCCTTGATGGCGACCGCGTTGCCATCTTCATCATAGGCCAGATAAACGATACTGAACCCGCCGGACGCAATCTTCTTTACAATGCGGTATCCAGCAATTTCGAGTCCATCTGGCAACGGGGCATTGTTTTGGGCAGCCATAATTCCTTGTCCTTGTGTAAGTCAGACGTACTCTTAGGATTGTGTTGATTATTCACCGAATTGTAAAGAAAAACCGAGGACGCAATTGACTATCAGCAGCATGACCGGATACGCGGTAATCACCCGTGAAACCAGCGGCGGAACGCTCACTATCGAGATGAAGAGCGTGAATTCGCGCTTTTTAGACCTGCAATTCCGCATTAACGACGATTTGCGCGCTTTGGAGCCCGCCTTGCGTGAAGCCATCATGGCTCGCGTCACGCGGGGTAAAGTGGAATGCCGCCTCAGTTTTGGCCGCAAAGCCGGCGCTGCATCGTCGGCCGCGCTGAATTCCGCATTGTTAAGTACCTTGGCTGCCTTGCAAGCTGACGTGCGCAAGCAATTCCCCGAAGCGCCGGCGCTGACCGTCAACGAATTGCTGCGCTGGCCCGGCGTGGTGGAAGAAGCAGAAATCGGCCAGGATACCTTGCAGGCCGCCGTTTCTGCGGCGGTGGCCGATACTGTGGCTGCCTTTACCGATAGTCGCAACCGTGAGGGTGCCGCCTTGCAGACGATGCTGGAGTCGCGCATCACGGATCTGGAGGCGATCGTTACCCGCATCGCCCCCCTGATTCCGCAACTGGTGGCGCAATTCCAGCAAAAAGCCACCGACCGCATGCAAGAGGCGCTGGGTTTGGCGATGCAACAAGGCGCGACCACAGCGCCGGTGGTGTCGCGCGATGAAGCACTGGAACGTATCCGCCAGGAAGTGACGCTTTATGGCATCCGCATCGACGTTGCCGAGGAATTAACCCGTCTGGGCGCGCATTTGACCGAAACTCGGCATATCCTGAAAAAAGGTGGCCAGGTTGGCAAGCGCCTGGATTTCATGATGCAGGAACTCAATCGCGAAGCCAATACAGTGGGATCGAAAGCAGCGGTCAAGGAATTGGCCGACGCTTCGATGGCGATGAAGTTACTGATTGAACAAATGCGCGAGCAAGTGCAAAACCTGGAGTAAGCGACCGCATTTTGCTGGCATTTTGTTGACTGTACGCAACAAAATACATCTTTCAACTTAAACTTTCGGTAGCGGAATACACGCTTGTGTACCAAACGCTTGCATTTCGCCTCGTTTTGACCGAATACTGCTTTTAACCATACAATTTTCACAATCAGCATTGAATCGAGAATGTCCATGCCTGACACCCACAATTCCTCCGGCAGCTTGTTTATGGTGGTTGCCCCTTCGGGCGCCGGTAAATCCACGCTGGTCAATGCGCTGCTGGCACAAGAACCGAGCATCAAACTCTCCATTTCCTACACGACACGCTCGCCGCGACCAGGTGAACAGCATGGCCGCGAGTACTATTTCACCACGCCAGCCGACTTCCTGGAACGCCGCGCAGCCGGGGAATTCCTCGAATCGGCGGAAGTGCATGGCAATTATTATGGTACTTCGCGCATTTTGATCAGCGACCAGATGAAGATCGATACCGATGTGTTGCTGGAAATAGACTGGCAAGGCGCACAACAGGTGAAAAAGCAGTTCCCGCACGCTGTTGGCATTTTCATATTACCTCCCTCGATTCCAGCCCTGGAAGAGCGCCTGAAAAAGCGCGGCCAGGACGAACCACATGTCATTACCGCACGTACTTTGGCTGCCGGCGGTGAAATCGCGCACGCGCCCGAGTTCGAATATGTTATTATTAATCAAGAGTTTGCAACTGCATTAGCCGAGTTGACTTCGATCGTCAGGGCGGCCCGTTGCCGGTTTGCGCAACAGGCAGCACGTAACGCATCCCTTTTTGCCCAATTGGGCATACACGCCAATTTCAGCTAGACCCGTAATTTTAGGAGCACGTATGGCCCGCATTACCATTGAAGATTGTCTTAAGCAAATCCCTAACCGCTTTCAGTTGACGCTGTGCGCAACCTATCGCGCGCGCCAACTACTGCAAGGCCACACCCCGAAGGTTGAGGCCAAGGATAAACCGACTGTTGTAGCGCTGCGCGAAATCGCCGCATCCAAGGTCGGGATTGAAATGCTGAAAAAAGTACCAAGCTAATAGCTTTATACCGTGATGCGGCTGATACCAATTCAGAATGAACCTGACGCCAGCAGAGTCCACGCTATCAGTTGCTCCCCCCAAGCGAGCGACACCCCGTCGCTCAGCCTCAAAAGTCGCACAATCCCTGGCTGAACCCGAAACGACACCGACTGCCGGCGTTGCCTCGGTGTCGCAACTGAATGCGACGCTGGCTGAATACCTGACCCCCGCTGAACTGAAGAAGGTCAAGGAAGCGTATCGCTTCTCGGATGAAATGCACCTGGGGCAGATGCGCAAATCCGGCGAACCCTATATTTCACATCCGATTGCAGTCGCGGAAATTTGCGCCGAGTGGAAGCTGGACGCCCAGGCCATCATGGCGGCCCTGCTGCACGATGTGATGGAAGACCAGGACGTCAAAAAAGATGAGTTGATCGAGCGCTTCGGCGCTCCGGTCGCGACCCTGGTTGACGGCTTGTCCAAGCTGGAAAAAATCGAATTCCAGAGCCAGATCGAAATGCAGGCGGAAAACTTCCGCAAGATGCTGCTGGCGATGGCGCGCGATGTGCGCGTAATCTTGATCAAGCTGGCCGACCGCTTGCACAATATGCGTACGCTGGGCGTAATGTCGCCGGACAAGAAACGCCGCATCGCTCGCGAAACGATGGAAGTGTATGTGCCGATCGCCCATCGACTCGGCCTCAACAACATCTACCGCGAATTGCAAGACTTGTCCTTTTCGCATCTGTATCCGGTGCGCTACAAGACCCTGCTAAAGGCAGTCAAGTCGGCACGTGGCAATCGACGCGACATGGTTAGCAAGATTCTCGAATCGGTGAATACGACCCTGGCCGGCGCCGGCATTCAAGCACAGGTCTTCGGACGTGAAAAAACCCTGTACGGGATTTACCGCAAGATGCGCAGCAAGCACTTGTCGTTCTCGCAGGTGCTGGACGTCTACGGCTTTCGGATCGTGGTCGACAGCTTTGCCAATTGCTATGTCGCGCTGGGCACGCTGCATGCGCTGTACAAGCCGATGCCGGGCAAGTTCAAGGACTACATCGCCATCCCCAAGTTAAATGGCTACCAGTCGCTGCATACCACTTTGGTTGGGCCGTACGGCACGCCGGTGGAGTTCCAGGTGCGCACGCAAGATATGCATCGGGTTGCCGAATCCGGCGTGGCAGCACATTGGCTGTACAAGAGCGAGGAAGGCGGCATCACCGATTTACAACAGCGCACCCACGCGTGGTTGCAATCGCTGCTCGACATCCAGAAGCAAACCGGGGACTCGGCCGAGTTCCTCGAACATGTGAAGGTCGACCTGTTTCCCGATTCGGTCTACGTGTTCACGCCGAAATCGAAGATCATCGCCCTGCCGCGCGGCGCGACTGCGCTCGACTTCGCCTACACCATCCATACCGATATCGGCGACCAAACCATCGCCGCCAAAATCAACCATGAGCAGGCTGCGCTACGCACCGAATTGCGCAATGGCGACATCATTGAAATCATCACCTCGCCAACTTCGCGCCCCAGCCCCAACTGGCTGACGTTCGTGCGCACCGGCAAGGCCCGCTCCGCAATCCGTCACCATTTGCGTACCATCAACCTGGTGGAATCGACCGACCTCGGCAAACGCCTGCTGGCACAAGCGATGGTGGCGTTGCAGCTCGACCCGGTCATGTCCAACGAGGTAGCCGAGCGCCTGATGAATGAATCGAGCGCCAAATCGCTGGAAGAATTGTATGCTGACATCGGCGTCGGCAAGCGCATGGCCGCACTGGTTGCGCGCCACGTACTAGGACTGATGGAAGGCGACGTGCCGCGCCAGGAAGCATTGCTGGAACTCACCGGCGAATCCAAACTCAACAAGCTCGATCCGGTGATCATCTACGGCAGCGAAGGCGTCGCAGTTCAGCTCGCACAGTGCTGCCTGCCGATACCTGGCGACGACATCGTCGGCCAACTCAAGCGCGACCAGGGCATCACGGTGCACGTGGTCGATTGCGAAGTTGCGCGCCGCCAGCGCAACAAGGAACCGGATCGCTGGATCGATGTGGTCTGGGGCAACGACCTGAATCGCCGTTTCGATTGCCGCATCATGCTATTGCTGAAGAATGAGCGTGGCGTATTGGCACGCGTTGCTGCAGAGATTGGTGAGTCTGATGCCAA
>Ga0302315_10005759_pt1 | contig 10503 bp, 5 predicted proteins | sample III_Palsa_N3_1_FD_200532 | JGI IMG/M metagenome (GOLD analysis project Ga0302315, IMG submission 200532) | Peat permafrost microbial communities from Stordalen Mire near Abisko, Sweden - III_Palsa_N3_1 | ecosystem: Environmental > Terrestrial > Soil > Palsa > Peat permafrost | place: Sweden... | reverse complement strand
GGTTGCGGCCCGGATTGAGCTGGGTCTGCGTGCGTTTCTGGTGGAGGGCGGCTTCGGCGCATTTACGGATACCTTCGAAGACCTGCACGGCCTCGGACAACTGCCGGGTATTGCTGCCCAGCGGCTGATGGCCTCCGGTTTTGGATTTGCCGGCGAAGGCGACTGGAAGACCGCCGCACTGGTCCGCATGATGAAGGTCATGGCCGAGGGTCTCGACGGCGGGACCTCTTTCATGGAGGACTACACCTACGACTTCGCAGGCGTTCCCAAAGTTCTCGGTTCGCACATGCTCGAAATCTGTCCCTCGATCGCTGCGGAGAAACCCTCGTTGCAAGTTCATCCTTTGGGGATTGGTGGCAAAGCCGATCCTGCACGTCTCGTCTTTACCGCACCGCCGGGCCCGGCTATCGTTGCCACTATTATCGATATGGGGAATAGGTTCCGAATGATTACGAACGACGTAGAGGTCATCTCACCGGAGCGGGACCTGCCGAAACTTCCCGTTGCGCGTGTACTCTGGGAACCCAAACCTAGCCTGCGAGTGGCCGCAGCAGCCTGGATCTACGCCGGTGGAGCGCACCACACTTGTTTATCCCAGGCTCTGACCTCGGAACACTTGAGTGATTTCGCAGAGATCGCTGGACTTGAACTGATTCACATCGACTCAGAAACGCGCATTCGTCAACTTCGCCAAGAGCTAATGTGGAATGAAGCTGCGTGGCGCTAACGGAATGGGCACCTTGACCCCTGAAAGGAAGGACAATGCTACTCAAACATTTGCGCGAAGAGGTCCTTGAGGCAAACCTGGAACTTGTTCGACGCGGATTGGTCCTCTATACCTTCGGAAACGCTTCGGGAGTCGACCGGGAGCAGGGACTCGTCGTCATTAAGCCTTCGGGCGTCGACTACGACGATCTGCGTCCCGAACACATGGTGATTACCGACCTGAATGGCGCGATCATCGAAGGCACGCTGTCTCCATCCTCGGATCTCGATACCCACACGCTGCTGTATCGTGAGTTTCCTTCGATAGGCGCGGTCGTTCACACGCACTCAGAGTTCGCTACCAGTTTTGCCCAGGCGGGCATTCCCATCCCTGCGTTCGGAACCACCCATGCGGATTATTTTTACGGGCCAGTGCCGGTGACGGCGCCGCTCACCGACGACGCCATCGCGGGGCGTTATGTTCACGAGACGGGCGTGGCTATCGTCGCGCAGTTCCACGGAGACGACGACCATCCAGCGATCGATCCTCTCGCCGTCCCAGCGTGTCTGGTCAGTGGCCATGCGCCGTTTGTGTGGGGGAGGACACCCCACGAAGCCGCCCATAATGCGGTCGTGCTGGAGGCCATCGCACGCATGGCCTATCGCACGCTCGCGCTTGAGGCCAATGTAACGGAGGTTTCGCAAGCACTCCTCGACCGCCACTATTTTCGGAAACACGGAACTTCGGCCACCTATGGGCAGAAGCAACCTGCAACCCGCCCCTAGAACTTTTTGCGGAGACCGATGATGAGCAAGAACACGCGCACTATCATCTTCAAGCTCCGTCGCGCTTTCGCTGCCATCTTGCTTTTGGCAGCCGTCTCACTGCCTGCTCTGGCTTCCGACGCTCCCTTCATCCATCCCGGGCTCCTGAATACCCAGCAGGACTACGACCGGATGCGGCTGATGGTGTCCCGCAAGACCCATCCCTGGATCGACGGCTGGAAGATGGTGGATAGCAACCGGCATTCCTCACCGGCCTGGGTGCCCCACCCCACAAGTGTTGTTGTTCGCGGTGCCGGCCATCGCGACGAACCGCAGAACTACAACACTCTCTTCAACGACATCGCCGCAGCCTACGCCGCCGGTCTCCAGTGGCAGATAACCGGGAAAAAGTCCGATGCCGATCGAGCGGTCGAGATCCTGAACGCATGGGCCTATACGCTCACCGCCATCCACGGCACAAATGACAAGTATCTCGCCTCCGGTATCTATGGATACGAGTTCGCTTGCGCCGCGGAAGTCATCCGCAAATACCCCGGCTGGAAACCCCAGGACTTCAAGCGCTTTCAGCAGATGATGCTGCAAATCTTTCTTCCGATGAATGTGGAATTTCTCCGCCATGAAGGTGGGCATGCCGACCACTCTTGGGCGAACTGGGATCTCGCTAACATCGCCTCGGAGATGGCGATCGGAGTCCTCGTCGACCGGCGTGACATCTACGAGGCTGGGATTGACTATTACCTCCACGGGGTTGGCAACGGGGCCTTGCAGCACATGGTTTGGAAGCTCTACGACGGCGGCCTGGGCCAGTGGCAGGAAGCCGGCCGCGACCAGGCCCACTCCACGCTCGGGGTCGGAGAGGCTGGAGCGATCTGTCAGATTGCCTGGAACCAGGGCGACGACCTCTTTGGCGCCGACGACAACCGCTTTCTCAAGGGCGCCGAATACGTAGCCAAATACAACCTCGGCAACGAAGTGCCCTATACCGTCTACACGAATAGCGATGTGACTCAGGAGAAGATTTCGTCCATCGGACTCGGCACGGGGCGTCCCATATGGGAGCTTCTCTATAACCATTACGTCGTCCTGAAAGGCCTTTCAGCGCCATACATCGCTGAAGCCGCAAAGAAGGGACGTCCTGAGGATGGAGGCGAGGGCCCGAACAGCGGCGGATACGACCAACTCGGGTATGGAACGCTCACCTTCACTTTGGAACCCACGTCGAAGAAGTAGAATTTCACCTCGTAAAAAGATGCCAAGATCGCCATGCGTGTAGTAGAGTGTTTCCGGTAAACGTTTTCTATATACGTTGGCGCTCCACCGAACACAGGATGACACCCACCCCATGCCGAAGCAAATCGTCCGCTCCTTTACCGCCGCACTTATCACCATGAAAATGAGAATCAATCTTGCGCTAACGCTCGCGCTGCTCGGTTACACGTTCACCATGTCGGCGCAGGCCAAGGCCGGACGCAACGCTCCTCCGGCCAGGCCGCAAGGCCCATGCGACATCTACGCCGCCGCCCACGCTCCCTGCGTGGCCGCCCACAGCACCACGCGCGCGCTCTACGCCTCTTATAACGGCCCGCTCTACCAGGTACTACGCCAGTCGGACGGTAAGACGCTGGACATCGGCGTCGTCCAGCCCGTTGCTTCTGACCCGGGCGGATACGCCGATGCGACCGCGCAAGACGCGTTCTGCGCCAATACCTACTGCTGGATCTCCATCCTCTACGACCAGTCCCCCAAGCACAACGACCTAACCCAGGCGCCGCACGGCAACTTCAACGGGCCGGCCATGGGTGGATACAACAATCTTCCCATCGCCGACATGGCGCCGATAACGATCATGGGCCACAAGGCTTACGGCATCTTCATTGTGCCGGGCATGGGCCTTCGCTGGAACGACGCCAGGGGCACGGCGGTCGACGATCAGGCGGAGGGGCAGTACTGGGTCATCAACGGCCGTCACTTCAACTCCGGCTGCTGCTTCGACTACGGCAATGCCGAGACCGACGGCCACGACGATGGCAACGGCACCATGGAAGCCACCTACTTCGGCGACAACACGGGCTGGATTCATGGCCCGGGCGATGGCCCCTGGATCATGACGGACCAGGAAAACAACCTGGTCGGTTGTACCGGTGGGGGCAGACTCTGCCCAGACCTGCCGACCGTCACCTGGCGCTTCGTCACCGCGATGGCTAAGGGCGAGCCGCACCATTGGACCAGCATGGGCGGCGATGCGCAGAAGGGCAAGCTGTCCGTCATGTTCGACGGGGCGCGCGTCAACGCCACCTACGACCCCATGCGCAAGCAGGGCGCCATCCTGCTCGGCAACGGCGGCGACAACAGCAATAGCTCCCAGGGCACCTTTTACGAGGGCGCAATGACGGCTGCAGGCACCTTCCCGGCCGACGCCACCGACCAGCTCGTGCAGGCCAACGTCGTGGCTACCGGGTACGGTGTGGAGCAGCTGAGCCTCGTGCCTGCGTCGCAAGCCGCCACGCCACCGGGACTCCAGACGTTTGCACCGGGCTCCTCGCAGGACACCACGGTAACGTTCACGAATACAACTTCGGTGCCCGCGACGAATGTCAAGCTGAGTATCTCCTTGCCCAACAATCAGTGGACGTCCGTCGTCTCGGGTACCACCGCCGCATCGGCGACGTTTTCGCACCCGGTGCCACCGGGTGAGAGCAACAGCGCGACCTTCAAGATCACTTCGGGGCCGAAGCCCTTCAACGGCGACCTGGTGGCCCACGCCTCATGGACCAACGAGACCGGTGCCAAGCACGAGACCACAGCGGTCGAGAAGGTGCGCAACGTCAGCCCGATCAAGATCAATGAGTTCCGCGTTGGCACCGGCTCTCCTACCAACCCAACGAACTCATTCATCGAGCTCTACAACGCCGGTGCCAGTGAGGTTGATCTTTCCAACTGGACACTGACCGAGCACGCGGCCCAGCAGGCCATCTTCTCGACGGTGAGTATCCCGGCCGGAAGCAAGCTCGCGGCTGGTGGCTTCTACCTGCTCGGCCTCGCCAACTCTGGGCTGGCGGTTCCTGCACGCGCGGGCGATACCACCCTCCACATCAGGAACACGACCGGCATCTCGGCTGGCGACACCGTCACTATCGATACCGGCTCCAACGTGGAGACGCGCAAGATCGCAAAGATCGGCACGGCGGCCAGGGGCAACACCACGCTATTTCAACCCCTCCCCGACGGTCCGGTTATCACAGTCCCCGCGGGCTCGACCAATGTGCCTGTCACGAGCGCGGCCGGCTTCGTCGTCGGCGAGAAGATCGCTCTCGGCTACGGTGCTACCTACCCCGTCGTCGCAAAATCTCAGGAGCGGTATGAGATGGCCACAGTCACCGCGGTCGGCAAGCCAGGTACGCAAGGCTACCTGGGGGTGGATGCACCGGCAGGCGCAACCAACATCAAGGTGTGGCCCATCAATAACATCTCGCCCGGTGACAAGATCAGGCTGGATATCGACAGCGTTGGACATGGGATCGAGTGGGTCACGGTGACCCACGTTGGCACATCAGCGGTCCGCGCGACGCTGTGGGCAAATGTGAAGGCCGGTGATACCAATATCAAGCTTCGCAGCATGAACGGCTTCGCCGTGGGCGACAAGATAGTCATTGGAAATATTGCGAATCAGAAGACGTATACCGTGACAGCCATCGGCACCGAGGGGCCGACCGGGACAGGTCTGGAGTTTACGCCTGCTATTACCGATTCGCATGTTCACGGCGAGGACGTGGTAAATCCGGGCACCGGTCTCGACTTGTCCGCTCCGCTGCGGTTCAACCATGCAGCTAACCTGCCCTTCAGCGACCGCGGAACGGGGATCAGCTTTGAGCCGGCAACGGCCTTTGCCCACTCCAGCGACGAGCCTGTCCAGACGCTCGGCACCGGCATCACGCTCGATAGCCCTCTCGCCAAAGACCACCCCATCGACGCAGTGGTGCAGGACGCCGCGGTCACCACCGCCGGCTACCAGGGGACGCCGCAACCCAACCAGTGGTTCGGAGGGCCGGCTCTCTCTCCCAGCGCCGGCAATATGGTGCTGCGTGACGCCGCCGGCCTGGTGGTCGATAGTCTCAACTACGGCTTCATCGTCGACCCTTGGGCGGCGGAGGGTTTCCAGGGCATCTCCGGACCAAGGGCAGGTGGCTGCCGCGTCATTCCCTCCCCCGCAAACGCTGGCGCCGGGACCAGCGCGGGCCGATTCCCCGACGGCCTCGACACCGCCAGCAACTGCAACGATTTCCTCACGGAGCCTGCTACTTTCCTGGCGGCCAATGCATCTGCGGGAGACACCAATATCAAGGTGGCCGATGCAGCAGGCATTGAAGTCGGCGAGTCTATAACGATCGATGCGAATGCGAACGTCGAAACCGCTGTCGTTGCGAAGGTTGGATCAGCAGGCGTCGCCGGCAGCGGTATCACCCTTACGGCAGCCTTGAAACAAGCGCATACCAACGCTCCGCGTGCTCCCGTGCAGGTCTCCAGCAGCGTTGCCACGCCGGGCGCACCCAACCAGTATGACCGAAAGCGTCCGTGAGGGTCTTGCGCCAGCCACACCGGTCGTTCAGAGTGTCGCCTTCGCCATAGCCGATACGGAGTGAGCCGGTCTATTCCGGCCCACGTTTTGAACCTAAACTGGAAGTGTTGAAAAGATTTGGCGTCCCCGACGGGATTCGAACCCGTGTTACCGCCGTGAAAGGGCGGTGTCCTAACCGCTGGACGACGGGGACGCACGCATCGCAAGAACTGCAATGCTCACTTCTTAAGGCTAACAACACGCAGAGGCAAAGGCAAGTGATGCGTGCGATTCTCGCCGTTGCGGTTAGCGGCTCGACCGTAGCGGAGCAAGCCCGGAGCGCACCTTGCGGCGCACGTCTGCGTATTGCAGCAGAATAAAGTTGTCGGTCATCCCGGCGATATAGTCTGCCACAACCCTGGCCAGCCCCTCGCTCTCGATCTCGGCAAAGTACGCTTCCGGCAGCTCTTCAGGCTCGTTCACCCAGTACTCGAAGAGTTCGGTCACAACTTCGCCTGCCTTGGAGTGCTCCAGATCGAGAGCGGGACAGGTGTATAGCGTGTCGTAGAGGTAACGCTTCTCCTCCAGCCGCTCGGCCTCGGCCTGTGGAGAAAAGACCGCCAGCCGCCGGCCACAGTCGCGTATATCCGCCAGCGACGCCGCTCCCACCGCCGCCACGTTTTCGCGCGTGGTGCGGATCAGGTCCAGGACAAGCGTCTTCTGCATGGCCTGTAGCGCGTCGTGGAAGACATACTTCTCATGGGCGTCAGGGTGGGCCTGCTGGACCGCGGCAAAGCTGCGCCGCAGGATGCCGACGTGATCGCGGATGTGGCGCACATCGAGCAAGCCGGATTCGACGCCGTCATCGAGATCGGCGGTGAGGTAGGCAATCTCGTCGGCGAGGTCGATGATCTGCGCCTCCAGCGGTGGCTGGCGGTTGAGGAAGTACTCGGCCAGTTCGGGATACTGCGCTGGGTTGTAGTCGCGCGAGTGCTTGATGATGCCCTCGCGAGCGCCCAGCGTAAGGTTGAGGCCGCGATGGCCGGCGTAACGCTGCTCGAAGCGCTCGACGATACGCAGGGCGTGAAGGTTGTGGTCGAAGCGCAGGCCGTGGGCCTTGAGACAATCGTCCAGCGCGCGTTCCCCGGCGTGGCCAAAGGGAGGATGGCCGATGTCGTGAACCAGGGCCAGCGTTTCGGCCAGGTCGGCGTTCAGCCCCAACGTCGCGGCGACCTGGCGGGCCACCTGCGCGACCTCGATGGTGTGGGTAAGGCGGCTGCGAAAGTGGTCGGAGGCGCGACTGGTGAAGACCTGCGTCTTCCCTGCCAGGCGGCGAAACGCACGCGCCTGGACCACGCGATCGCGGTCGCGCTCGAAGGGCTTGCGGTCGTCGCTGGAGGGAGCCGGAAAGGCGCGCTGCGATAACAGCGATTCGTCCTCACCGAAGACTCCACAGGCATGCAGGTTATGCATCATTGCCTATGAGTTTAGCCGTTTGCGGCCCGGTCGCAGCCACAAACGTCGCAGGGTTACTTGCCGGGGGCCGCATTCAGGTGGGCGAGCTTCACGCGCGCGCCTTCCAGCTTGTGCTGGACCTTGGCCACGTCGGCGGGATCGGCCTCGGGAGGCAGCGAGGTAGCATACTGCGCCAGCGACTTCTGCCACTCGCTTACGGCCTGCTGCAGTTTGCCGGTCTTGGCGTAGATCTCGCCGAGGTGGTCGAGCACCGTGGGATCGGTGCCCATGCGGGCAACGGCCTTGCGGGCAAAGTCCTCCGCCAGTTCATACTGCCCCTGCTTGTAGTATGCCCAGGCGAGCGAGTCAAGATAGGCGCCGTTCTGCGGATCGAAGGTGACCGCCTGCTTGATCATGGTGATGGCCTCATCCAGCCGTACGCCACGGTCTGCGAGCATGTACCCAAAGTCGTTATCGATGGCCGCGCTCTGCGGTTCGATGGCCAGGCCCTTGCGGAACTCGACCTCGGCCTGGTCGTATAACTTCTGCCGCTCGGCGACACTGCCGCGATAGTAGAACAGAAAGACCTTCTCATCCGGTTTCGTGGAGAGCGACTCTACCTTGTCGAGGGCGACCGAAGCATCCTTCCAACGCTTGTCGCGCACATCCATGTCGGCGATGGTGAAGTAGACCTCGCGGTCGCCGGCCTTTCCATCCAACTGCGCCATGGCGAGCTTGATGGCCTCGTCCACCTTGCCGGAATCGGCAAGCTGGCGGGCATAGGCCAGTTGTACATCGTGATTCTCGGGCAATGCCTTGGCGGCTTCTTCAGCGGTCTTGGTTGCCGCGGTCCAATTGTGCGCATCGCGGTAGGTATCGATGAGACCGTCGTAGCCCTCGGCCTGCAAGTCGCCGCCCAGCGCCATCATCTGCGTATAGGCATCCACCGCGCCGGCGGTATCGCCCGCTTCGCGCTCGACGATGCCCAGCCGCTCCAGGAACAGCTTGCGGTTGCCGCGGTCCTGATCGGTGTACTTGCCGTCCGGCACGGACGTGGAAGCAAGCATATCTTTCAGCGTCTTGATGGACTCATCGTAGCGTCCGAGAGCGTCGTAGACCAGCGCCAGGTTGTAGTCGAGTTCGAGATTGTCGGAGACCAGAGCGCTGGCCTTCTTTAGCGTCGCCAGGGCCTGCTCATAGTGTCCCTGCTGGCGCTGGATGTCGGCCTCGCGGATCAGCGACTGCGCATCCTGCGGGTCGGCACCGAGAATCTCGGCAAAGACCTGCGCCGCGGCATCGGTCTGGCCGTCGAGAATCAGCGCATTGGCCAGGCCGCGCTTAGCGTCCGTATTGTCGGGGTCCTGGTCAAGCGCCGCGCGATAGGCCTCAGCCGCCTGTTTGGGCTTCTTCAACTGGTCATAGATGCCGGCCAGCGCGAAGTCCATGCGGCCGCTGCGGTCGTCTACCGGGACATCGGCGATGACCTTCGCCGCGTGGTCCAGGTCGCCCTGCTCGGTGTAGAGCCGCGCCATGCTCAGGACGACTTCCTCGGAGCCGGAGTCGATGCGCTGGGCGTCTTTGAACTGCTGCTCTGCCTTGGCTGAATCATGATCCAGGCCGTAAAGCTGTCCGAGCAGAAGATGGGTCTCAAGATCGTCGGGCTTGAGTTGCGCGATCTTCTCGTACTCCTTGATCGCGGCCTGCAGCATGTCAGTAGACTGCGGCCCCTGGCCGTCGCCGAGCGAGCGCAGATACACGCGCCCCAGCAAGATGTGCGCTTCGGCATCGTCAGGATGCTTGTTGACCTGGTCCTGGGCCGCGGCCACCGCTTCGCGAATGCGGCCCAGCTTGAAGTAGAGGTTGGAGAGTCCGTCCTGCAACGTGCGGGAACTGGGGTCGGCGTCAAGTGCGAGCTTGTACTGCTCAATGGCCTGGGTGGCGAGGTCCTGGCGGCCGTTGGAGGACGCTTCATCCTCGTAGATCCTGGCGAGGCCGTAGTGGTAGTAGGCCGCGGAGCGGTCCACATCAGCAGCGGGAACGGTGGCCGCAGCCGGCGCAGGAACAGTCGCAGCAGGCTTCTGTTGTGCGTGCAACCTATTGGTTCCACAGAGCAAGGCAAGTGCTACGGCGCAGCTGAACTTGAGGAGGGCGCGGAACAGGCTGGACACTCGGATCACTCGGGACACTGGGGGCATAGTTGGAATCCTGAACACAATCATTCTAGTGCGTTAGACGGGACTTTATCGCGTTTGGATGCTGTTTACCAGCCTACTAAAGGATTACGAGTACCGTTCAGAAAAGATTATGAGTGCCGTTCCAGTACCCTGGAACCCTTATCCGTGCCGGAAGTGGCGTATGCCGGTAAAGACCATGGCCACGCCCAGACGGTCGGCGGCGGCGATAACCTCGGCGTCGCGCACCGAACCGCCGGGCTGGATGATGGCGGTCGCGCCGGCCTGCGCGATCGCTTCGAGGCCGTCCGGAAATGGGAAAAAGGCGTCGGAGGCAGCAACAGTTCCGGCGAGCGGAAGGGCTGCCTTCATCGCGCCGAAGCGGGCGGCGTCCACCCGGCTCATCTGCCCGGCGCCGATGCCGACGGTCTGGCCGAACCCGTCGTCAAGGCGCGCATAGACGATGGCGTTCGACTTGACATGCTTGCAGACGCGCCAGGCGAAGAGCAGCGCTTCGAGCTCCTCCGGCGTAGGCTTGCGCACGGTCGCGACGGTGATGCTTGCGGCGTCCACGGTTGCATGGTCTTCATCCTGAACCAGATAGCCGCCAGAGATCTGCTTCAACACGCGGGAGGTCTTGGCCGGATGAAGCCGCAGCACGCGGAGGTTCTTCTTGGCGCTGAGCGCAGCGAGGGCTTCGGGCGTGAACTCCGGCGCGACGACGGCTTCGACGAAGAGCTTGGCTATCTCTGCCGCGGCCTCGCCGTCTACCGTGCGGTTGACGCCGATGACGCCGCCGAACGCCGAAACGGGATCGGCCGCGAGGGCGCG
>Ga0302315_10005756_pt1 | contig 10508 bp, 10 predicted proteins | sample III_Palsa_N3_1_FD_200532 | JGI IMG/M metagenome (GOLD analysis project Ga0302315, IMG submission 200532) | Peat permafrost microbial communities from Stordalen Mire near Abisko, Sweden - III_Palsa_N3_1 | ecosystem: Environmental > Terrestrial > Soil > Palsa > Peat permafrost | place: Sweden... | reverse complement strand
CTGGATGCAGCAGGGCGCCGGCCGCGCGATCGTCACGGCGCCGATCCACAAGGAGGCGCTGTCGGCCGCGGGCGTCGCGTTCCCTGGCCACACCGAGATGCTGCAGGCGTTGGCCGCCGCGCCCGGCGAGCCGGCGCCGCCGGTGCGCATGATGCTGGCCAACGACGAATTGCGCGTGGTGCTGGTGACGATCCACCTGTCGCTGCGGCGGGCGATCGCTGCGTTGTCCATCGAGGGCATCGTCGACACGCTGGCCATCACCCACGCCGCGGGCCTGCGCTTCGGCCTGGCCGCGCCGCGCATCGCAGTGGCCGGCCTGAACCCGCACGCGGGCGAGGGCGGGCTGTTCGGCGACGAGGAGATCCACCTGATCGCGCCGGCCATCGCGCAGGCGCGCGCGGCGGGCATCGCGGCCAGCGGGCCGTACGCGCCCGACACCGTGTTCATGCGCGCGCGCGACACCGCGGCGAAGCCGGGCGAGTTCGACTTCGTCGTCGCGATGACGCACGACCACGGGCTGATCCCCGTGAAGTACCTGGGTGTGGAGCAGGGCGTCAATGTGACGCTGGGCCTGCCATTCGTGCGCACCAGCCCCGACCACGGGACGGCGTTCGACATCGCCGGGCGTGGCAGCGCCGATCCGGCCAGCCTGCTGGCCGCGCTGCGGATGGCGCGTCGGCTGGCGCCATGAAAAAGGCGCCGGGCCCTTGAGGGACGGCGCCTGTCCGCTGAAGTCTCGCCGTTACCGGCGCAACTTCCGAGATGTCACTTTTTCAGCGAGTCACGGATTTCACGCAGCAGCATGACGTCTTCCGGCGTGGCGGGAGCGGCCTTCGGCGCTTCGTGCTTCAGTCGATTGATCTGCTTGACCATGATGAAGATGATGAGCGCCAGGATGATGAAGTTGAAGCCGACGGTGATGAAGTTGCCGTACGCGAACACGGCACCGGCCTTCTTCGCATCGACCAGCGTGGTGGCCGTCTGGCCGGACAGCGGAATGAAGTAGTTCGAGAAGTCGAGGCCGCCGAGTACCTTGCTGACCAGCGGCATGATCAGGTCGCCCACGATGGAGTCGACGATCTTGCCGAATGCAGCGCCGATGATCACGCCGACGGCGAGATCCATGACGTTGCCCTTGACGGCGAATTCCTTGAACTCAGTTGCGAAACTCATTTTTCCTGCTCCTGCCGGTGTTGGTTTGACTGATCGAATACCTTGAGCGTGGCTGCGAGAGTGCCCTCGCATGCGATGCCTGGGCCGCAGTATTGCGCGTTGAAAAATCCAGTCAATGATGCCTTGATGCGCCCGTGCACCAATTCGCGTACCAAGGGTTTGCCTGTGGTGCACAGGTCACTCGAACGCGTGGTTGTGCACGCTAAACTCGATGGCGTTGCCCAGATCAGAACTTCGGCTCGAGGATGCTCATGAGTGAAAGCGTTGTAGTGCACGACGGTGTCGACGAAAGCAAGAGGACTTGGCTCGGATGGACTTGCGGCGCGGGTGCCGTTGCCGGCGTCGCCACCGCGATCCCCTTCGTCAGCACCTTCGCTCCGTCCGAGCGTGCCAAGGCGGCCGGTGCCGCGGTGGAAGTGGACATCTCCGACCTGCAGATGGGCGAGAAGAAGACAGTCGAATGGCGCGGCCAGCCGGTCTGGATCGTGCGCCGCACGCCGGAGATGGTCGCATCGCTGTCCAAGGACGAGAGCGAGCTCGCCGACCCCGACTCCAAGCGCAACCCGGGCGAACAGACACCCGACTACGCCACGAATCGAAACCGCTCGATCAAGCCCGAAGTGCTGGTCGTCGTCGGCATCTGCACCCACCTCGGCTGCTCGCCGGGCGACAAGTTCACCCCCGGCGCGCAGCCGTCGCTGCCCGCCGACTGGCCGGGTGGGTGGCTGTGCCCTTGCCACGGCTCCACGTTCGACCTTGCCGGCCGGGTGTTCAAGAACAAGCCGGCGCCGGACAACCTGCGCGTCCCCCCGCACATGTACGTGTCCGACACCAAGCTGATGATCGGCGAAGACAAGAACAACAAGGGCTGACCTGTTGTCGCACTTGTCTTTGCGCTGAATCGAAAAATACGAGGACCACATGGCTGAAATGAAGGTAGCTCCCGCGAATGCCTCTGCCGGCGTCAAGCTGCTGACCTGGGTCGATAACCGCTTCCCCGCGTCCAAGCTCTGGAAGGAACACCTTTCCGAGTACTACGCGCCGAAGAACTTCAATTTCTGGTATTTCTTCGGCTCGCTCGCGCTGCTGGTGCTGGTGATCCAGATCGTCACCGGCATCTTCCTGGTGATGCACTACAAGCCCGATGCGACGCTCGCGTTCGCCTCGGTCGAGTACATCATGCGCGACGTGCCCTGGGGCTGGCTGGTGCGCTACATGCACTCCACCGGGGCCTCGGCGTTCTTCATCGTCGTGTACATGCATATGTTCCGCGGCTTCCTGTACGGGTCGTACCGCAAGCCGCGCGAGCTGGTCTGGATCTTCGGCTGCGCCATCTTCCTGTGCCTGATGGGCGAGGCCTTCATGGGCTACCTGCTGCCCTGGGGCCAGATGTCGTACTGGGGCGCGCAGGTGATCGTCAACCTGTTCTCCGCGATCCCGTTCGTCGGCCCCGATCTCTCGCTGATGATCCGCGGCGACTACGTGGTGTCGGATGCCACGCTCAACCGCTTCTTCAGCTTCCACGTGATCGCGATCCCGCTGATCCTGCTGGGCCTGGTCGTGGCGCACATCATCGCGCTGCATGAAGTGGGCTCCAACAACCCGGACGGCGTCGAGATCAAGAAGGACAAGGACGCCAACGGCATTCCGCTGGACGGCATCCCGTTCCACCCGTACTACTCCGTGCACGACCTGGTGGGCGTGGCCGGCTTCCTCATCATCTTCAGCGCGGTGATCTTCTTCGCGCCGGAGATGGGCGGCTACTTCCTCGAGTACAACAACTTCATCCCGGCCGACTCGCTGAAGACGCCGCCGCACATCGCGCCGGTGTGGTACTTCACGCCGTTCTACTCGATGCTGCGCGCCACCACCGACGACATGCTCAAGGTGTTCGACGTGCTGGTGATCGTGGCCGCGGTGATGGCGCTGTGGAAGGGCAGGTTCGGCAGCGTGGGCAAGACGGTGATCGTCGTCGCCACGCTGATCGTGCTCACCGGCTTCGGCCTGTTCAAGTTCACCGGCGTCCCGGCCCTGGCCGGCTGCGACGCCAAGTTCTGGGGCGTGCTGGTGATGGGCGGCTCGGTCATGATCCTGTTCTTCATGCCCTGGCTGGACCAGAGCCCGGTCAAGTCGATCCGCTATCGTCCCGGCTGGCACAAGGCCGTCTACGGCGTGTTCGTGGTCGTGTTCATGATCCTGGGCTACCTGGGCATCGAGCCGCCGGATCCGCTGAAGAACCTGATGTCCCAGGTCGGCACGGTGATCTATTTCGGCTTCTTCCTGCTGATGCCGTGGTGGAGCCAGATGGGCACGTTCAAGCCCGTGCCTGATCGCGTCGTTTTCCACGCGCATTGATCGCCATGAAGAAAGACACCCTCATGAAGCGTTTCATCGCCAGCCTCGTCGTGGCGCTCTCGTTCTGCGGCGCGGCTTTCGCCCAGGAAGGTGGCCCGGCCTGGGACAAGTTCCCCACCGAGCGGCTCACCGATCAGGCCGCCCTGCAGCATGGCGCCAAGCTGTTCGTGAACTACTGCCTCAACTGCCATCAGGCCTCGTACATGCGCTACAACCGCCTGCACGACATCGGCCTGACCGACGATCAGATAAAATCCAATTTGCTGTTCGCCGGTGACAAGGTGGGCGACCTGATGAAGACCTCCCTGGATCCGAAGGATGCCAAGGCCTTTTTCGGTCTCGTTCCGCCCGACCTGTCGGTGATCACCCGCTCTCGCTCCGGCGCCAACGGATCCGGGGCGGATTACGTCTATACGTACCTCAGATCGTTCTATCGGGACGAAACGAGGCCCACGGGATGGAATAATCGCGTTTTCCCGAACGTCGGCATGCCGCACGTGCTGTGGGAGCTCCAGGGCACTCAGCGCGCGGTCTTTGAGGACGAAAAGGGAGAGGACGGGCAGGTCGAGCACGTGTTCAAGGGTTTCCAGATGGAAACTCCGGGCACGCGAAATGCAGCCGATTACAACGCCGACGTCGCGGATCTCGTTGCCTACATGCAATGGATGAGCGAACCGGCGCAGAATTTCCGTGTGAAGCTGGGTGTCTGGGTGCTCATCTTCCTGTCGGTGTTCTGGGTTTTCTGCTGGCGGCTGAATGCGTCGTACTGGAAAGACGTGAAATAGCGTCTTTTGCGACTGCCCTTGAGGTTCTTCCGACCGGCTTGCCGGTCGACTGTTTTTTGACGACTTGATTTTTCGAGGGAGCCCCCCGCCATGATGGTGCTGTATTCAGGAACCACCGACCCGTACTCGCACCGCTGCCGCTTCGTGCTGTTCGAAAAAGGAATGGACTTCGAGATTCGCGACGTCGATCTCTTCGCCAAGCCCGAAGACATCGCGCTGATGAATCCGTACAACGAGGTGCCTATCCTCGTCGAACGCGACCTGATCCTGTACGAATCGCACATCATCAACGAGTACATCGATGAGCGCTTCCCGCACCCGCAGCTGATGCCGGGCGACCCGGTCGCGCGTGCCCGCGTGCGCCTGTTCCTGTTCAACTTCGAGAAGGAACTGTTCTCGAACGTCAACATCCTCGAAGGTCGCGGTGGCGTCAAGGCCAACGACAAGCAGCTCGAGAAGGCCCGCGCACAGATCCGCGATCGCCTCACGCAGCTCGCACCGATCTTCCTGAAGAACAAGTACATGCTCGGCGACGACTTCTCCATGCTGGACGTGGCCATCGCCCCGCTGCTGTGGCGCATCGACTACTACGGCATCGAGCTGTCGAAGAACGCCGCGCCGCTGCTGAAGTACGCGGAACGCATCTTCTCGCGTCCGGCCTACATCGAGGCGCTCACGCCCTCGGAAAAGGTCATGCGCAAGTGATCTGCCATGGCCGGCGCCTGGCCTCGTGCCAGGGCCGGCCTTTTCGTTGCCTGTTTCCCCGCCCGTTCAGCATTCGTCGTTCATGACCCAGGTCAGCACCACCGAGATTCCCGGCAGCTCCACGCGGCCTTACCTGATCCGTGCACTGCACGACTGGTGTACCGACAACGGCTTCACGCCCTACCTGGCCGTCCACGTCGACCGCGCGGTGCAGGTGCCGATGGAGTACGTCAAGAACAACGAGATCGTGCTCAACGTCGGCTTCGAGGCCACCAGCGGCCTGAAGCTCGGCAACGACTTCATCGAATTCCGCGCCCGCTTCGGCGGCATGGCCCGTGACATCCTGGTGCCTGTCGACCACGTCGTGGCCATCTACGCCCGCGAGAACGGCCAGGGCATGGCCTTCCCGATGCCTGCTGGCGACGGCGCGACCACCGTCATCGGCGACAACACCGGCCCGGTGACGCATTCCACCGCCCCGGCCAGCGACGGCCCCCCGCGCGGCCTGCGCCTGGCCCCGGCCAGCACCGCCCAGTCCGACGAAGGCACGCCGGAGGCGCCCGCCGACGACGACACCGATCCGCCGGAAGCCCCCACGCCCGCGCCGAGCACGCCACGCCCGGCGTTGAAGCGCATCAAGTAAAGTTCTACCGGGGCGCGCCACGCGCTCCGCACGCCGACTTAGCTCAGTTGGTAGAGCATCCGCCTTGTAAGCGGGAGGTCATCCGTTCGATTCGGATAGTCGGCACCAAATGACAGTCCCATGGGGGCTCGAGTCATCCGACGTCTGCCACTTGCTGAGTAATGCGCACGGCACCGCAACGGCCGGCGTGGCAGTGACGCGGCTCGCTGTTGTAGCTCACGTGTTCGTCAAAGTGACGCTTGCAGATCATGAGCGCCGTATTGCGCGCCGCAAAACCGCGTCATTGATGTTGCGGTTTCTGATGAGCTGAGCGAGAAGCACCGCATCGCGGCTTGCAGACCACCCGTTGACGATTCCGTTAATTGTGGATCATGGGATGAGGTAATCGAGCTACAACGATCGAAAACTTGTGGATCACGTGATATCGACAAGTCCACTTGTGGATCACAATATCGAAAAAATGATCCAAAAACCATGACCGTCATCTACCACACCGGCAAGTTTCCGCCTCAGAACATCGATTGGGAGAGGCTCGCTCCGATCATTGGATCCGCAAATGCTGCCGTCGCGAGATATGACGGGCTGCTGCAGGGCATTCTGAATCCCCGCGTCCTTCTATCGCCGCTCACGACGCAGGAAGCCGTGCTCTCGAGCAAGATCGAAGGCACGCAGGCAACCATGGGCGAAGTCTTGGAGTTCGAGGCGGGTGCCGATGGATCCTCGCCCGCCAAGACCAACGACATCCACGAGGTACTGAACTATCGCAAAGCCATGCGTGAAGCGGAGAGGTTGATGAAGGATCTCCCGCTCTCACAGCGGGTTTTGCAGGCGGCCCATGCCGTCCTGTTGGAAGGAGTTCGCGGTCAGAACAAGGCGCCTGGCGAATACCGGCGCGTCCCAAATTGGATTGGTTCCCCGAACTGCACCGAGCAGCAGGCGCGATTCGTCCCCATTGGCGCAGGCGCTCTCCCGGATGCCATGGGTCGCTGGGAAAAGTACATCCACGAAGAGACGACCGACAAGCTCATCCAGCTTGCGATCGCGCATGCAGAGTTCGAGTCGCTGCATCCGTTCCTTGACGGCAACGGACGTCTAGGGCGCATGCTCGTCCCCCTGTTCCTGTGGGAGCACAAGCTCACCCACACACCGATGTTCTACATCAGCTCTTACCTCGAGCAGCGCAGAGACGAGTACTACGACCGCCTGCTTGCTGTATCGAGAGACGATGACTGGACAGGGTGGTGCATGTTCTTTCTCGAGGCGCTCCAAACCCAAGCGCAGGAAAATATGATCCGCGCTCGTGCGATCTTGGACCTGTACAACGAACTGAAGGTTCAAGTCGTGCAGTGGACCCATTCGCAGTACGCGATCATGGCGCTCGACTGGATCTTCAGTCGCCCAGTCTTCGCGGGGCCAGACTTCGTGAACTCGGTTGAGATACCGGCTCCCACGGCAAAGCGAATCTTGAGCGTCTTCCGCGATCAGGCCCTCCTCGAAGTGATGCGCGAAGGCAAGGGCAGACGCAGCGCGATCTATTCATTCAATCGCCTACTGAACATCGCGGAGGGCTATGACGCCTTCTCGGACAAGCGAGTGTTGGCGTAGCGATTACCGAGTCGGGGCGCTGCCTGCGTCCCGCTGCGTCCCGCCCTTAATGAAATTAATTTCAAATGGGTGCCTGACGCTGCGCCGGTACTCCGCTGGTCAGACCGACGCCCCCCGCTGGCGAGCGCCCGTGCCATCGAAGCACGAAGCCGGCGCTCATGCCCGTGATATGCGGTCATCAGCCCACCAGGCACTTCGGCCGCGCTTCCCATAATCGTGTCCCGCTCAATCCATCTGAGTCACGAACTTGGTGACAAGGTAGCCGTCGAACGTCTCGGAGCCGCCTTCGCTGCCGATTCCGCTGTCCTTGACGCCTCCGAACGGCGTCTCGGGAAGCGACTGGCCGAAGTGATTGATGTTCACCATGCCGGCCTCGATTCCATTCTGGATGCGCAGGGCATTCCTGCTGGAGCCCGTGAACGCATACGAAGACAGTCCGAAGGGCAGGCTGTTGGCGCGTCCGATGGCATCGTCGAGATCGTCGAAGCGGACACACGCGGCAATGGGGCCGAAGGGCTCGGCTTGCATGATCTTCGAATCTTCGGGCGGGGCGGCGAGGATGGTCGGTGCAAAGAAATTGCCGATCTGGCCGATGCGCTCGCCGCCGATTTCGATGCGTGCGCCTCGTTGCGCAGCGTCCTGGACGAACTCCGTCATGGCCGTGACGCTTCTTGCGTGAGCCAACGGCCCCATCGTCGTACCAGGCTCGATACCCGCTCCAACCTTGATGCCGCGCGTGGTCGCTATGAATCGCTCCATGAAGCGATCCCAGGCCTCGGCCTGCACATAGAACCGTGTCGGTGTGTCTCGTGCAGTACCTGCTTGCCAACGAAGCCTTGCCGCGGTCGCTGATGGTGACTGGCAGCCACCCGTTCTGGGTTCAGGACGAAGGATGGCTCCCGGCCAGGGACTTGAGTGTGGGCAGTGGATTGCAGTTGCTCGATGATGTCGAGGCTTGTGTTGGCGGCATCTCGCCGGCCTCCGGGGACGAACGTCCGCTGCGAACCCGCGTCTTCAACCTCGAGATCGAGGACTGCCACACCTATTTTGTCGGTGAAGCGGGGGTATGGGTACACAGCGAAAAGTTCGAGACGAGCCGCCTTCAGGCGGCGCGTGGCGCGATGGTGGGCCTGGGACTCTGCGCGGCAGAAGGTTCTGGATGACGTGCTTGTTGTCCAGCGAGTCGGCAGATCTGGCATCGAAGCGAGATCGAGCTGGACTGGCGCGCTGACGAGCGTCTGGAGTGTTGCGGTGGGAGTCGTTTGAGCCCTTGTGCAGTTCGCAGCGTGCTCATCCTGCGCAAGTTCAGCGCCAGGCACACGGCGCCGCTTTTCAACGCTCGCGCGACGCCTGCAATTCGCTGCGCGTCGCCACGAACAGGTTGGCCAGCACGCTGCGCTGGCGCTCGTCGATCTGCGCATCGAGCTTGTCGTAGACCCCCTTCAGCTCGGCCAGCGCCTCCTGCCGGCCTTCGCCTTCGTCGACCTCGGCGGCGATGTAGGTCTTCAACGGTGCGACGGCGCTGACGGTGCTGGCGCTGCGCCACAGGATGCGCTGCAGCCGGCGTTCGTTGTGTTCGCCGACTTCGGTGAGGCTGTCGACGAAATCATGGAAGGCGGGCTGTTGTGACGCCGTGAGCGCCAGTTCGGGCACGCCTTCGTGCAGGCGCCTGGCGAACGCGGAGACGAGGTCGCGTGGCGGCTGTGCGTCGGGCGGGTCCTTCGCGTCCTTGTCGGGCCGTGGGTTCTCCTGCTGCTGGCGCATGCCGTGGCCGCCACCGCCGCCGCCCCCCATCTGCGCCATCGCCGGGCCACCGACCGCGGCGAGTCCGAACAGGGCGGCGAGGGTCGCGCGGCGGCGGGTGGCGGCGGCTGGCGCGGGTCCGGGCATCGAAAGTTCGGGCAGGTCGGCAGGGTTCACGGCTTGGCGCGCGGGAGCGCATGACGGCACAAGCGCGGCATCTTCCCGTGCGACCGTTGCCGGCTTGTGTGGAAACGCATCGTCCGCGACACAAGCCCGGCGGAGTTCGGGTGATGGCCGGCGAAGCCGCCGCCACGACCTGTGCCTGAATCAATGCAGCTTGACCAGCGGCCGCGCCCGCTTCACCAGGAACCGCGCCATCGCCAGCACCGCGGTTCGCAGCGTGCCCATCACCGCGCGGTGGTGCATCAGGTGCAGGCTCACGTAGACCATGCGAGCGAGCAGGCCCTCGACGAACCAGGTCGTCGACTTGAACAGGTTGCCCATCAGGCTGCCGACCGTCGCACTGGAGCCGATCGAGACGAGCGAGCCGTGATCGTGGAAGAGATACGGCGGGCGGGAGCCGAGGTCGGACCCGGCCGGCAACTGCAGCAGCGCGTAGAGGTAGTCCGCCTGCTGATGCGCCGATTGCGCGCGCGGCGGCACCGACTTGCCTCCGGGCTGCGGACACCACGCGCAATCGCCGAAAGCGAAAACGCCGGGCACGCCCTCGACGCGCAACTGGCCATCCACCTTGACCTGGCCGCCCTGGGTCACCGGCAGGCCCAGCTTGGCCAGCAGCGGCGGCGCCTTGATGCCGGCGGCCCAGACGCACAGGTCGGCCGGGTAGACGTTGCCGTCGGCGTCCGTCACCTTGCTCCAGTCGATGCGCACGACGCGACACGACGTGTTGACGTCCACATGGCGCTGCGCAAGCAATCGGGTGGCGGCCGCCGACACGTTTTCCGCCAGCGGTGCCAGCAGGCGGGGGCCGCCTTCGAGGATGCGGATGCGCACGTCCTTCGCGGCGTCGATGTGGCGCAGTCCGTATTGCGCATGGAGCGAGGTCGCCTCGCGCAGCTCAGCGGCCAGTTCCACGCCCGTGGCGCCGCCGCCGATGATCACGATGTCCAGGCCGGCGCGCGGATCATGCGTCTTGCGCACGTCGGCCAGCGACAGCAGCTGCAGCATCCGCAGCCGGAAGCGTTCGGCGTCGTGCGGGCCGTCGAGCGAGAACGCGTGATTCGCGACGCCCGGCACGCCGAAGTCGTTGGACACGCTGCCGATGGCCAGCACCAGCGAGACGTAGCCGATGTGGCGTTCGGGCAGCACCTCCTCGGCTTCGTCCATCACGGCGCCGACGACCAGCTGGCGGGCCGCGGTGTCCAGCCCCGTCATCGGGCCGTAGAGAAAGGAGAAGCCGTTGTCGTGCGCCAGCATCTGGTACGACAGGCCTTCCTGGTGGATGTCCAGCGTGCCCGCGGCCACTTCGTGCAGCGACG
>Ga0302315_10005747_pt1 | contig 10514 bp, 10 predicted proteins | sample III_Palsa_N3_1_FD_200532 | JGI IMG/M metagenome (GOLD analysis project Ga0302315, IMG submission 200532) | Peat permafrost microbial communities from Stordalen Mire near Abisko, Sweden - III_Palsa_N3_1 | ecosystem: Environmental > Terrestrial > Soil > Palsa > Peat permafrost | place: Sweden... | reverse complement strand
GTGCTGCTGATTGACGGGCAACTGGCACAAAACGAGCTTTCCAAACAGGATATCCAGACCGGCATGAATAATGTTCAGACAGCCATCCAAAACGGTACTGATTTTAAGAGCAGCTTCAATAAGCTGAAAGCGGAATTACTGAAAACAGATCAGCATTCTATCGACCTGCTTGCTTCCCGGAAGGCATATGTGGATATGCTGGGCCTGTTCATCCACGAAACGATCGACGACAGCACCGAATTCATTCCCCCTGCCGTTCCTATCCTCAGCGATTCCCTCGACAGACCCGAACTAAGGGCCTATGACCTCCAAACAAAATCATATATCGAACAACAACGCCTTACGAAAATCAGCAATTACCCCCACGTGAGCGCCTTCTTCCGGGGAGGCATCGCCCGGCCTTCGCCCCTTAATCTCCTGGCGGAGACCTTAACACCCTATTATATCACCGGCCTTCGCCTCGACTGGACCATCGGTGGACTATATACCTACCGGAAGGATCGGCTGATCAATGCCAACAATCAGGAAATGGTGCTGGCCGAACGAAACACGTTTTTATTCAATACTACGCTGACCCTGCACCAGGAGGATGCGGATATCACCCGCTTCCGGCAATTTATCCGGTCAGATAATGAGATCGTCAACCTGCGGGATTCCGTCAAACAAACCTCCGCCGTTCAGTTGCAGAATGGCGTGCTCAGTGTCAATGACTACCTTCTCGATATCCGCGCTGCCAGCGAAGCCAGACAGGACCGGGTGGTGCATGAAATTCAACTATTACTTTCCCAATATGCCCATAAAACAACCACCGGCCATTAGGTCCGACCAAAATAATATACCATGACAAAGTTCTCCGCTATCATCCTGGTCGTCGCCCTGACCGCCCCATCCTGTAACCGGCACGCCCTCAAAACGGATGCTTCCGGGGTCTTTGAATCGGACGAAGTCATTGTATCAGCCGAAGAAAGCGGTCAGCTTCTTTCATTCCCCATCCAGGAAGGGGATTCACTTCGCAAAGACGCTATTATCGGCCATATCGATATGTCCAATACTATTTTGCAGAAACAACAGGTCGAGGCCACCATCCGCGCCCTGAGAGAAAAGACCACCGACCCCTTACCTGAAATCGAGCTGGTCAGAAAGCAAGTGGCCGTGCAGCAATCCCAGCTCGCCCAGCAAATCATGGAAAGGGCAAGAACCCAGCGCCTGCTCAAAGGAGACGCCGCCACCCAAAAGCAATTGGATGACCAGGACGCGGGCATCGATCAATTGCAAAAACAGATCGCCGTTTCCAGGCAACAAATCGCCCTCGATCAATCCACCATCCATACCCAGAACAGCACCATATCCAGCGAACACGATCCGCTGGAAAAATCCGTCGCCCAGATCCAGGACGTCATCAACAAAGGTCAGATCATCAATCCTATCAGCGGCACCGTCCTCGCCAAATATGCCCTCGAAGGTGAAATGACGGCCATCGGCAAAGCCCTTTATAAGATAGCCAATCTCGACACGATTACACTCAGGGCCTATATCACCGGCTCCCAACTCAACGCCCTCAAATTGGGACAAACCGTACAGGTATATATAGACGACGGCACCAAAAAATACACAGAATACCACGGCCAGGTCTCCTGGATCTCCGACAAATCAGAGTTCACCCCTAAGACCATCGAAACGAAGGAGGAAAGGGCCAATCTCGTCTATGCCGTAAAAATCAGGGTAAAAAACGACGGCTACCTGAAGATAGGCATGTACGGGGAAGTCAAATTTTCCAACGATGATCACACTCGATAAGATAGAGAAGACCTTTAACAAGGGTACAGTCACCGCGTTGAAAGACATCTCCTTTTCCGTGGAAAAGGCCGAGCTGTTCGGCCTGATCGGACCCGATGGCGCGGGGAAGACCACACTCTTCCGCATCCTAACGACGCTGCTGCTGGCGGATGAAGGCACCGCCACCGTGAATGATTTCGACGTGGTAAAGGATTATAAAAAAATAAGGAGCTGCGTGGGCTATATGCCCGGCAAATTCAGCCTGTACCAGGACCTGACCATCGAAGAAAACCTTAATTTTTTCGCCACGGTTTTCGGTACAACTATAAAAGCAAATTATGACCTCATAAAAGACATCTATCAGCAAATAGAGCCCTTTAAAGACCGCAGGGCAGGGCAGCTTTCCGGTGGCATGAAGCAGAAATTAGGCCTCTGCTGTGCCCTGATCCATAAGCCCGTCGTCCTGTTCCTGGACGAACCCACCACCGGCGTGGATGTGGTATCCAGAAGAGAATTCTGGGAAATGCTGAAAAAACTAAAAGGGCAGGGCATTACCATCCTGGTATCGACGCCCTATATGGACGAAGCTAATCTCTGCGACCGCATAGCCCTGCTGCAAAAAGGACAGGTGCTATCCATCGATACCCCGGCGAAAATTATCCAGTCCTATCCCGACAAGCTATTCGCCATTACATCCTCTGACATATTCAAATCCTTACAGGACACCAGGACCTATCCCGGCATCGCCAGTGTTTTCACTTTTGGGGACACCCTACATGCCACGTTCACCGGTTCGTCGGAAAAGGGTATCCTAGCCTTCCTGCACGACAAAGGCCATCCGGACGCCAGCCTGGAAACCATCACCCCCGGAATCGAAGATTGCTTTATCCACCTGCTAAAAAATTAATTCCATGCCGCCAGTCATTACCACGGAGAAATTAAGCAAGCAATTCGGTCCTTTTAAAGCCGTGAATGAATTGACCTTCCAGGTGGAGAAGGGAGAGATATTCGGCTTTCTGGGGGCCAACGGAGCGGGCAAAACCACCGCCATGCGCATGCTCTGCGGGTTGCTGGCCCCCTCTTCCGGCAAAGCCTCCGTCGCCGGGTTCGACGTCTATACCCAACCCAATCAAATCAAACGAAAGATCGGTTACATGAGCCAGAAGTTCTCCCTCTATGGCGACCTGACTGTCTCGGAAAACATCCGCTTCTATTCCGGCATCTATGGCATGAGCCGCCAGCAGATCCGCCAAAAAACCCCGGAACTGCTCGAAGAACTGCAACTGCAACAGGAGGCCAAAACCCTGGTCGCCGATCTGCCGTTAGGCTGGAAACAGAAACTGGCTTTTTCCGTATCCATTGCCCATGATCCCGATATCGTCTTCTTGGATGAACCCACCAGCGGCGTCGATCCCGTTACCAGGAGGCAATTCTGGGAACTGATCTACCATGCCGCGGAAAAAGGGGTCACCGTGTTTGTCACGACCCATTATATGGATGAGGCGGAGTATTGCAACCGGGTTTCGATCATGGTAGACGGTGTCATAGCCGCCCTTGATACCCCCGCCCATCTCAAACAACAGCATGGCGGCGAATCCATGGAGGACGTCTTCTATGCCCTCGCCCGAAATGCCACCCGAAAAGGAGATTAATATGAAGCAACTGATTGTGTTTATCAAAAAAGAATTCCTCCAGGTCTTCCGGGACAAACAAACCCTGTTGATGCTCTTCGGTCTGCCCATTGCGCAGATCGTCCTATTCGGTTTCGCCCTGTCCAACGAGGTGAAGGGCTCCAAAATCGTCATCACCGACTATTCCAAAGACGCCGTCACCACCCGGATCATCGGTAAAATTACCGCCAGCCAATATTTTACAGTCGAGCAAAGCCTGCAAAATGCCGACCAGTTGCAGGCTGCCTTTCGCAAGGGCACTATAAAAATGGCCGTCGTCTTCCCGGCCAATTTTGCCGAAGATCTTGCACGTACCGGAAAAGCATCCGTCGAGATCATCGCAGATGCGTCCGATCCCAACGAAGGCACCACCGTTGCCAACTACATGACCCAGATCATCAATGACTATAACCTGGAACTTGACAGCATTGCCGGCCAGCCCTTACAAATCGTCCCCGACATCCTAAATCTTTATAACCCCCAACTCAGCGGGCCGCCCAACTTCGTACCCGGGGTGATGGCCCTCGTCCTCATGCTGGTCTGCACGATGATGACGTCAGTGGCGATCGTAAAGGAAAAAGAACTGGGCACGATGGAAATATTACTGGTTTCTCCCTTCAAAACGCTCTATATCATTATCGCAAAACTCACCCCTAACCTGCTTATTTCCATCGTCAATTTTTTTATCATCATCCTGCTGAGTTCGGTTTTTTTGGATCTGCAAGTAAAGGGGAGTCTGCTGTTGCTCACTTTTTGCAGCATCCTGTTCATCCTGACTTCCCTGTCCATCGGACTGCTGCTATCCATCTACTCCTCAACACAACAGGGGGCGATGATGGGCGCACTGATGGGGATGATGCTGCCCACCATGTTACTCACCGGATTCCTGTTTCCCATTGACAATATGCCACTTGCCCTGCAATGGCTGGCCAATATCGTACCGTCCAGGTGGTATTTCATTATCGTAAAAAATGTGATGCTGAAGGGACTGGGCTTTGCCTCCATCTGGAAAGAGACCCTCATTTTGCTGGGTATGTGCGTGATCCTGTTCGGTATAAGTCTTCAAAAGTTCAAAATCAGATTACAATGAAAACCCTGATATTCCTGCTGGAAAAAGAGTTCAGGCAAATATTGCGCAACAGGCAAACCCTCGGCGTGCTCATCATCGCTCCCGTCATTCAACTGCTGCTGCTGCCTCTTGCCGCCAATTATACCGTTAAGAATATTTCCATTGCGGTAGTTGACCACGACCATTCCACCTTTTCCCGGCGGCTCATTCCAAAGATCACCTCATCCGGCTATTTTACCTTAACAGGTTATACCAACTCTTACCGGCAAGCCCTGACCCTGGTCGAGGAGGATAAGGCAGACCTCGCCTTCCAGATTCCGGCAAATTTTGAACGGGACCTCATACGCGAAAATTCAGCGAAAGTTTATATGGCTATCGATGCCATCGACGGGACAAAAGCCAGCCTCGGCGGCGCCTATCTCAACAGTATCCTCAGCGATTTTAACGCGGACATCCGGGTCAACCAGGCTCCTGCGTCGACAGCGGCAGACGCGCCGCACATCGATATCATCTCGTCCGACTGGTATAACCCCTTCCTCAACTACAATCTCTATATCGTACCCGCCATCCTGGTTACCCTGGTGACAGCGTTGGCCGCTATGCAATCCGCGTTTAATATCGTGCAGGAAAAAGAGAGCGGCACCATTGAACAAATCAACGTCAGCCCGATCAAAAAATACATCTTTATTCTTGGAAAACTGATCCCCTTTATGGTGCTCGGCATCCTTGTCTTTTCGCTGGGATTATTGGTCGGGTGGCTGGTTTACGGGATCGTGCCCGCCGGCAATCTGCTGGTCTTATACAGCTCCCTGGTCGTCTATCTCTTCGCGATGTTGGGGCTCGGTTTGCTTATCGCTACCTATTCCGCCACCCAAATGCAGGCCATGTCGCTCTCCTTCTTTTTCATCAACATATTCAACCTCATGAGCGGCGTGTTTACCTCAGTGGATAGTATGCCGGCATGGGCACAGACCCTTGTCGAGACCTTTCCGCCCAGCCACTTTATAAAAATAATGCGGATGGTCGTGTTGAAGGGCAGCGGCTTCGGTGATATCGCCTATCATCTGGCAGCGATGACCGTCGTCGGGACCCTATTAAATACCTGGGCTGTACTGAATTATAAAAAAACATCCTCCTGATTGGGTGCGATTATGCGTGAATGCTCACTGAGAAATCCTTTTGCTCCCACTGACCTGCCTCAAGCCAGTAGAAAGTAAAAAGAACCCGTCTCCCACCCGACAGCACCGCGGTTGGGAGATCGGCGTAGTAGATACCCAGGCCCGGATCCCTTGTTTCTGCATCCTGCACCGTCCGCCAATCATCGTCACTCCAATGAACAATGGCAGGAGCCAGGGTTTCGACACGCAACATTCTACCGGACGGCATCCTCCGGATCTTATGGTTAAATCGCCACGCTATCCTCGGGCAAACATTTTTTTCGTTAATATACCGCTGTATTGTCTGCGGTGGCAGATCGAAAACGCGACCGTCCCGCAATGACCGCTGCAACTTAAGATATTCTGCATGCGCCCACACCAGCGGCATGGCCGAACCCGAAAGATGTCCCAAATACAATTCCCGCTCCGGGATGTCAGCCTGGTCCCAGACCTGTTCCGGGATCAGTCCCCCATTATTGGCAAAAGACTCCATTGCATCGCGCAATCCTTTGGCGTTCTCCAGCCTGTCCGCCATCAGTTCGTAGTGCGCCCTTTCTCCTGTCAACAGCGGCCAGGCCCGGCCGATAACTGTCCCATTGTAAGGTGAGCCATCCTGATGTTCACCGTATCCGTCATCATTATACCGTCGCCAGGTCGCTCCCGAGGGAGTGTCTATTTTAAGCACTCCGTCGATGACCTTAAGGGTGTCGACAATACGGTAGTCATCAGCTGCGCGCAAGCCAAAACGCACCAAAGCCAAAAAATCCGTACTGACGATTTGGCCTGGCAGCACCATTTCCTTAGCAGCTGCCACATTGTGCATCTCTATCTTATCCCGAAAATGACCCGTGCGTGTTTTTTGTCCTACTGTTGAAATCCTGATATAGTATCCCTTGACGCCATATTTTCTTTCCGTATAAGCGATGTACATCCAGCGTTCGATGGATGCATTCCATAGATCGGCGATTTCCCGCAAATAAATCCCGATGGCTGTTTCACCATTCAGATCGGCCAGGTCAGCCGCTGCCAGCAGTTCTGCGATTTCCGCCGCTACCGTGAACGGCGTATTCCCGGGATCTTCCTCCCAGCGATCCAACGGACTTACCGGACCGTTCCGAAGCAGATAGCCGGCTGCATTCTTTATCATCGGCCAGAAATGCGTGATAGCGTCCTTATCCAGGGCCTTTTCCCGGTAAGCCAGATCCGTCAGAAGGATCGGCATCGACGTCTCGTCCATCTGTATGCCGCTCCAATAGGTTGAGCCATCGAGCCACATATTCTGCACCCAGTGCCCATCCGGCTCCTGGGTAGTTTGCAAATAGGACAATACCCGGCGTACATCCTCATGCGCACCGGCAGCCAGCAGACCGCCAACTGTCTCCACCAGATCCCTGGACCAAACAAGATGGTAGCCGCCCAGGTCCTTATCCCCTTTACTGAATCCCCAGGGAATCGATAGACTGGCGATGAATGCGCCGGGAAACTGCCTGGATTCATGCGTTCGCAGCACGGCGAGGCTGATCGCCGACAGATCTCATTGAAAATGACATGGCTCATCGTGAACCGCACATGGCTCTCACTGCTAAGCGCTGTACCGACCGCTGTTTTAGCGCTGGACGTCCACCGCGCGGGGATACCTGGCCATCCCGGCGCGAAACGAGCCGAAATTTGGGCAAGATGATCTTGTCTCTCTCTTTCTATCACTTCCCTGGCCGCAATCATAGCTGATTATTTTGAATGAAGTTAGGTTGCTCTTTCCCGCGTGTCGTTATTCAATTCGGTTCGCACCGCTAATTGCTGAGATGTGTCATCTTCGGATTGTTGACCAATTCTTCCGGATTTTGCCCGGCTGCAAAACCGATAACAACCTTCTCAGCGTAATCGGCCATGCCTTTCAATGTAATATCGGTAGCACCGGCAACATGAGGGGTGATCAGTACCTGTGATAGCGACAGCAGGATGTTCCCCTGATCTACGGGCTCCTTTTGCATGACGTCCAGACCGGCCGCGGCAATATGCCCGCTTTTGACCGCATCAAATAACGCTGATTCATCCACCAGTGTCCCTCTTGCAATATTAACCAGGATCGCCCCTTTCTTCATGGCGTTCAAAGTGTCGGTATTGATGAGATTTTTATTGTCACTGCCAGCCCTGACACAAAGGACTACATAATCGGCATCGGCGACCGCTTCTTTCAATTGGTCCGTATGAAAAACAGTTAAATCGCCGGAGATTGACTTTGGATGGTCATCGGTAGCGACTATATTTACGCCGAAGGGCTTTAGGCGGTCTGCCAATAGCCTGCCGATTGTGCCTAAGCCTATAATGCACGCCTTCTTACCGTAAAGTGCACCGCTAATGCCATGTACGGCAATGCCATTTTTGCCAAGAGGAAGAAGCACCTGCTTCAGACGCCGTGAAGCTGCCAGAATTAGCATCACGGCAAATTCGGCCACGGAAATAGCATTTCCAGTGAGTCCGGAGGGCGAATAAGAAACCAGGATATCTCTAGCACTCGCTGCATCCAAATCAATAGCGTCATATCCCGCAGATACAGTGTGGATAAGCCGCAGCTTTGCTTGGCCGGCCATCTGTTCGCGGGTGAACCTACCCATCACCACCACAGCCTCAAAATCGTCAGCCGGGGCGGTTTTATGCTCGACCCAGGAAACCATTTCATGATCATGTAATCTTCCCTTTAGCTGATGGAAGAGTTCGGTGGTAAATTCATTTTCAGCGTGTACGAACGCAATTTTCATATCGTGCATTTTATATTCATGCCGAAAGCCCCGGGATCGGTAGCGGAAACAGGAAATCTGCCAGCACGCTTCCCTCGGCTTTTTTAACATGTTCCGCATACTTTGAGAGGCTGGCATACAGCGTCAGGGCGAATTCCTTGTTCAGTTTGGCTATAATAACTTTTACGCTTTCGATCTTTTTCTGCAATTGCCCTCGCTTCACGTCATCAAAAGGGGCAAATTGTTTAACAATCTCTTCAAAATGTTTTTTGAAATCAATTTCCGCATCGTTATAATAAGATAGCAATAACCCATCGGCGGTAAATGTTTTCAGGTGTGCCAGCTTAATCGCGTCGGCCTTTCCTGCTTTGTCGATTACCTTATCATCGCTTGCAGCCAATACCGACACTAATGCAGGCGCCTGTAACACAAGGTCTTTTTCATCCTCGGTCAGCCCGTTGAATTGCGTAATCATATTTATTATGCCGCCGTCGATTCTTAATTAAATGTCCTCGTTGTCAGCACCTGCTGTCCATGCGGATTCGATATAGCAGCCACGTCTTCGGCGGTGATAAAGATCCGTGTGGGCTTGAAGGGAGTCGTTGTCGTCAGATAGGCTTTCAGGGTCTTTGACAGAAAGCCATCCTTACTCTGCATCTCTCCCAGGTTTTTCGTGCTGTTTTGTTCAGTATCCATCCATACGATATAGGTTTTCGCCGCCGGCTGCAGACGCTGCGGACCGGCCAAATGAAGAATATTGATGTTGATATTATAACCTTTATCCTTGTTTGTGCTCACCTTGACTGTCCCTTCTGCGGCAGGTACAATCGACGACGTTTTAAAGTGGACTTTCTGTGCCTGGGCACTTAACTGAACAAAGGCCAGGGCAATCACGCCTAAAACTATTGCCTTCATGGAAAAACCAATAGAATACCTCATAGCTGATTATTTTGGCATGAAGTTAAGCTGCTATTCCCCGCATGTCGTTATTCAATTCCGGATGATCATTATATAATTCACACTTCGCCGGAGGTGTGAATATTGTAAGGCTAAACAACAATTGCATAACTGTTCTGCTGGAACTATAGGTTAATTTTATTGGCCAAGAGAAAGCGGACCAAGAGAAAACCGCTTATATAGTTAAACATTAGCATCGCATTCAGCATTACAATAAAATATTTGAAATGATAAACAAAAATGTAAAGCAAGGTCCAGCTCCAAAAATAACCGAACAGCCTACAATAAAAGAAAAGAACGCCACTACCGGCCAAGTCGCCGAAAATCTCGAAAGCCGAGGCATCGAAAAGCCGAACATAAAGAAAAGGAAACGACACAATTCAGCACTGGCTGCCGCCGCTCAGGCAGAAAGCGCTGTTTCCGCTGCAAATGCACGTTCTTCCGGCGACGTCGGTTTTGGGACAACCGGCACCAATCTTACCTATAAGGAAGACGGAGGAACTTTATAGGAGGGAAGGATCAAAGCATGTCCGAGCACATTTAAAAGTGAGGGAAATAATTATGTTACGCAATACTAAAGACCTGATCGGTTTCCGCATAGTAGCCAAAGATGGTGATATCGGAAGGGTAAAAGATTTCTATTTCGACGATGAAACGTGGACCATACGATACCTGATCGTAAAAACAGGAGACTGGTTATCCACCCGGGAAGTCCTGATCGCTCCCGAGGCCCTTACAGATTATTCCTGGGAATCCGGGACATTCTCTGTCGGCCTGACGAAGGATCAGGTCCGCAACAGCCCCGACATCGATACCGAAAAACCCGTTTCCCGCCAACAGGAGGCGGAGCTGGCGAAGTATTATCCATGGCAGAGTTATTGGGGCACAGGCTTTTATCCCGGAGGTATCTGGGGTATCGTTGAGCCCACTCCCCTGGTAGACCCCCGAACGGTAAGAGAAGTAGACCGCACCGACATTTCCCACGAGGACAGACATTTAAGAAGTACGAAAAAGGTGACCGGCTATCATATTCATGCCACAGACGGCGAAGTCGGTCATGTCAATAATTTCATTTTTGACGACCAGACCTGGCAAATAGCTTATCTGTTGGTCGACACGCATAACTGGATCGGGGGAAAAAAAGTGC
>Ga0302315_10005741_pt1 | contig 10522 bp, 10 predicted proteins | sample III_Palsa_N3_1_FD_200532 | JGI IMG/M metagenome (GOLD analysis project Ga0302315, IMG submission 200532) | Peat permafrost microbial communities from Stordalen Mire near Abisko, Sweden - III_Palsa_N3_1 | ecosystem: Environmental > Terrestrial > Soil > Palsa > Peat permafrost | place: Sweden... | reverse complement strand
CCTGCGGTATTGTCCAGGATCGCGTTGAAGGTATTGTTGCCCGTGCCGCCGGTGAACGTGTCCACGCCGGTAGTCAGGTTGAAGGTGTTTTGCGTGTTGCCGGCGACGATGTCATTGATCGTGGTTTGCACGTCGAATGTAGCGGCGTTGGCGGCCGTGACACCGGAGAGCATCAGGCGCGCATCCTGCGCAGCGGTCGCGCCGCTGTAGTCGACGATCTGGGTCGACGAAGCACCGAGGGCGGTCGTGAAGCTGGTAGCAACGGCAACCTTGGCCTGCACCAGAGCCCAGTCGGCCGTGGCTTGCGACTAGCTGTTGCTGGTCGGCTCGGAGCCGGCCAGAATCGCCAGGGCGGCATCGCCTTGGGAAACGGCACCCGACTCGATGGCGTTGACCCAGAAGGTCAGACCCGAAACGGCTGCCGGGCGGCCGAACAGGTTTTCGAAAATGGCGTTGACGAAGCTCTCAGTCGAGCCGGAACCATACAGCGCGGTCGATTCGGCGCTGGTGCCGAAGGAATCGACCAGGCTCTTGACCGCAGCATTGGTGCTGTAAGCCAGCGCCAGGGCAGCGGGATCGGTCGGCGCGTTGGCGGCAGCCAGGGCAGTTTCGAAGTTTTGCAGGCCGTAATAGTCGGCGGGACGGCCGAAATAGGCCACATAAAGTTCTTGCACGAGGCTGCTGTAGCTTGCTGCAGTGGTCATTGTTCGGCTCCGGGGTCAGATGAATTCGAGAATATAGGGTGATTTTTTCTGTCTGCACAGTAAAAATTACCTAATCTGACGGATAGTGACACAAGTTAAGCAACTTTTGAGGCTCCACCTCTGACTTTCCGAACAAATTAACACTTATGTCGCGATTGAAACACGAGGGAGCGGCGAGGCCAATCCGTTTCATGCAGGTTCGACCATTCGGCGTCGGCAACCGGTCGAACCTCGGAACAGCGCCCTGGTCTCCGGTACGATCTGTTGAACGTCATATTGCTTGATGGCACACCACCCATCAAGCACCAAAAGTAAAGCGGCGGCAATGGTCCAGATAAGCCCGCTCGTGCGCCCCGATCAGCTCGACCACGCTGGACCAGAGCCAGGACGGCGCCTTGAGCGTCTTGGTGTGATTGCGCAACAGCTCGCGACGCCAGCTCAACCGCGTGGCGGCGTCCATCTGCCTGGCATGCGCCCGGCCCACGATCTGCCCGAGGAAGCGGGCGGCGACCATCGCGTCGTCGCTGCTCAACTGCCCGATCTCGATCTTCATGTCCTGCGGCAGCAACTCGCGCACGAACACCGGCCGATCCAGGATGCGCGAAGCGATCATGCGCTTGCCCAGATGCGGCGCGAGCCGGCGCGCGCCTTCCAGCACCCGCATCGCATTATCGCGCGGCATCTTGACGTCGGCGTAGCGGGGCGCGAACGTCTTCGCGGCCTCCTTGATATCGATCAGATACATCGTGTCGTCGCTGGTCTTCTTGCCGTCGAACTTGACCAGCACCGCATAGCGCAGCAGACCGAGCGAACTGCAGCCTTTGCGCCAATACGCCGCATCGACCACCTTGATCGGCAGATCGGCCCCGTCCGGGCGCAGCGACGCTTTCAGGTCCATGCAATCGTCGTGCGCAAACAGCGCGGCAATGGCCGTCTTCTCGTCTTTCTTCAAGGGCCAGAAACGCTTCCCCAGCGGGATTTCCGGGCTGACGCCGCCCAGGCGTTCATTGGCGAGCTGTTTCCACGAACGGGCCACGGCTTCCTTCATCACGATCTTCACCGCACTCGGCCGCGCCACCTCGCCCGCCGGATCGCCCGAGCGCCGGAACGCCAGTTCGTACCCCTTCATCAGTTCCTCAAGCATGTGCGCCGTGGTGACGCCGGGCAGATTGGAGTCGCGCGACGACATCGCCAGCGACAGGCCGAGCCGGACCAGATCATGCGTCGGATTGCCGATCACCGTCTGGTCGAGATCGCGGATCTCCATCGCAATCTTGCCGCGGGCATTGGCAATCGGCCCGATATTGCCGGCATGGCAGTCGCCGCAAATCCAGATCGCCGGCCCCTCGGGCAATTTGCCTTCGGCGGCGTCCAGCCATTCGTAGAACTTGACGGTGCTGCCGCGCACGTAGGCCTGCGTCGATTGTGCCATTTTCAGATTGCGCGCGGCACGGAGGGCTGCGGCACGCTGCGCCGGGCGGGCGTATTCGATGGTTTTTTTCTTCATGGATTGTGATCGATTTGTGAGGCAGCCGTTGCCGGCTACCGTTTCAGGTTGCTACCTTTGGCTGCTGCGGTAGTCGTTTCAGGCTGCTGCTTTCAAACCCTCACTGCCCCAACCCCGCAGCCACCAACTGTTGCTCCACATACTGCGCCAGCAGCGTATGCATGCGCGTGGTCAAATGCAGATCGTCGGCGAACATGTAGGTCTGGTCGGCGTTCGGCACGATGTAGGTCAGCGGCGAACACATCAGCGCCGAATCGTCGGGCGTGGTGCTGGGGTTGCAAGCTTGCGCAGTGTTGGAGACGACGAAGCCGTTGGCCTGGTAATTCGCCAGGATCTGGTTGATCCAGGTGTAGGTATCGACCTCGATCACCTGGCCGGCCACGCCGCTTGCAGCCAGTTGCGCGTCGAAGGTGCTGTTGAACAGTTGCGACAACTGGTCCAGGTTGGCGCCGCCATCGGATTGGGCGATGCCCTTGGGCGAGTTGCCGATGTCGGGCACGTTGAGCACCACCACGTGCGTTGCGCCGTTCTGCACGATCTGCGCCACCAGTTGCGCCAGCGTCGTGGCGGCGGTCTGCACCGTCGTCGTCGCCGTCGGCGGCGTGCCGGCGCGCAGCACGTCGTTGGCGCCGGCCCACACCAGCACCAGTTGATTGGCGTTGAAGCCGCCGTAGGTTTGCAGATAGCTCGCCACCTGCTGGTTGACCGGCATTTCCACGTCGCCCAGCAGCGCGACCAGGAAATCGTTATCGACCGACGGCGTGGCCACCGTGGCGCCGCCCTCGGCATAGCCGAATCCGCCGTGCGGGCTCAGGGAATGATCAAGGCTGATGGTGAAGGCGGCGCTAATCGAGCCGCCGTAATATTGCGCGATGTCCTGCGTCCACACCTGGCCCGGATTGGTGGTGAAGCGCCCGCCATTGACCGGACTGGCGATCGGCTCGTAGGTGCCGACGTCGGACAGGCTGTCGCCGAAGGAGACCACCTGAAAATCATGCTGCTGCGTGGTGGAACCGCCGCCCGATCCGCCGTCGCCTCCGCCGCCGCCGCCGCATCCACCGAGCGCACCGAGCAGCAGCGCACTCGCCGCCAGCAGCAATGCCGACCTGCTGCGAAGTTTATTTCCTGCAAGATTCATGATAGCCATCCAATCCCGGCGCCTGCAAACGCCGGATAACGTGGCGGCGAAACCGTACGCCATTGCTCCAGCATTTTCATCATAGTCCGCTTTTCTCCGGTTGACTGCTGTGTTCGACATCGCGGCGAGGCATCCGTTCGCGCCGACGCGAAAACAGTAACGGAAGACCAGGAGACGGGGCCGCTCGCGTCATCGTCTTTATCACCCTTTTCCTGTTAAATACCGGCAGAAAAGCCGAAAAAAGACCATGAAAAGCCGACGGCGGTGGAAGTGGAGAGCTGGCGATGCTGCGGCCGTCAACGGGCTGCCATGAGGCGACCTATGCGAAACCGGCATGGCGCGCGGCGGCATGCAAAACACCATCGCAGCATTTTCCGCCGCCCGTCACAAACGCAAGGCGTGCGCCGCGACAGCCATCGCGGCGCACCCGTACCACCGGCCGCGCTACTTGAGATTCAACTCCTGCTTGCAGGCGTACATCGTATTGCGGGTCATGGCACCATGTTTAATCGAGTCCTGCCCAATAAATGCCGGCTTTTATGCTCAACCATCATTTTTTGCTTGCGCGTTCAGGACTGTGGACGTGATCATAAGGGTATCGCGTCGCACGACGCATACCCGGAGCACCGAATGGCAAGACAAAAGAGCGCCTGTAACAATAACGTAGCGGTGACGTAGCAATGGCACGCATCCGCAGCATCAAACCTGAATTCTGGACTTCAGAACAAATCGTCGAATGCTCACCGCATGCCAGGCTGCTGTTCATCGGCCTCTGGACCTTCTGCGACGACAATGGCATCCACCCTGCATCCTGCAAGCGGCTGAAAATGGAGATCTTCCCCGGCGACGATTTCACCGAGCGCGACCTCGACACCATGATCGGCGAACTGCTGGCCAGCGGCCTCGTCGAGCAATACTCGGTGGCAAACCGCGACTATTGGATCGTCACCGGCTGGGCAAAGCACCAGAAAGTCGACAAGCCCACCTACCGCCATCCGCCGCCCAACTGCGAAGAGAAAGCGAAGAATTCGCCGACTTCTCCCCGAATGCTCGCCGATGAATCGGCCACGCCTCGGGTACGGAGTCGAGTCGAGTCGAATGGAGTCGAGTCGAATGGAGAGGAGTCGAACCACGAGCCCACCCTGTCCGGCAAGCCGGACGCCACCGCCGTCCTCGCCTACCTCAACGACCGCACCGGCAAGCAATTCCAGCCCGTCAAAGCCAACACCACCCTGATCTCGGCCCGCATCGCCGAAGGCGCCACGCTGGAGGACTGCAAAGCCGTCATCGACCACAAGGTCGCCGAGTGGGCTGCCGACCGGAAGATGGCCGAATACCTGCGCCCCGCCACCCTCTTCAACGCCACCAAGTTCGCCCAATACGCAGGCGAACTAGGCAGCGGCGGCGCAGCGTCCAGACGAGGCGGCAGCGCCCTCCCCATCTGGGAGCAATGATGCACGGACACCGCGCCATCATCGCCGCCCGCATGGCCGGCTACAAGCCCACGTGCATCGTCTTCGAAATCGGCTTCCCCGCCGTCACGCCGAGATACGTCTTCGAAGACCCCGAACATGCGCTTGCAACCAACCAGCACGCCAGAGTCGTCATCACCGAGACCGAGGCGTGGGACACCTGCGACCTGCGCTTCGTCACCGGCTGCAACGTTCAGGTCCACGCCCGCCGCTGGAGCGACGACCTCACCCGCCTGGGCGAAAAGCTCGCCGCCGACGGCGCCAAGGCAATCGCCATCGCCAGCCCCTACAGCCCCGAAATCCTCCATTACCACCAAGGAACCTGGCATGCATACCTCACATGACATCGCAGGCGTATTGCAAGCCGACGACATCGACTTCGCCGCCTACCTGCACGACACCGAGCCCGCCGAAAAACTGCGCCGCGCCGTCGACTACCTGCCCGACGTGCTGCGCCTCCTGGCGACCAGGGAAGAGCGCCCCACCCACCCCATGCTGCCCTTCGCGGGAGCCCGTGTCGGCTTCGCCCCCGGCGAAGTCACCCTCTGGGCCGGCTTCAACGGGTCGGGCAAATCGATGTTGACCGGCCAGGTGCTGACAGGCATCGCCCAGGCGGGTGAGCGCATCTGCATCGCCAGCTTCGAAATGAAACCCGCCAAGACGCTGGCCCGCATCAATCGCCAGGTGTTCCGCAGCGCGCAGCCGACAGAAGAACAAGTGCTTGAATTCTTCCACACCACCGACGGCGCCATCTGGCTCTACGACCAGCAAGGCACCGTGCAGCCGCAACGCATGCTGGCCGTCATCCGTCACTGCGCCGAAAAGCTGGGTTGCCAACACATCGTCATCGACAGCCTCATGAAATGCGTCAAGGGCGACGATGACTACAACGGCCAAAAAGACTTCGTCGACGCCCTAACCGCCGCCGCCCGCGACCACAACATCCACATCCACCTGGTGGCCCACCTGAGAAAAGGCGAAGGCGACGAACGCCTGCCCACCCGCATGGACATCAAAGGCAGCGGCTCCATCACCGACCTGGTGGACCAGGTGCTGATCCTGTGGCGCAACAAGGCCAAGGAACGCAAGGCGCAGCGCGGAGAAGCGCTGGCGCCGGGGGAGCCGGATGCGGTGCTGATTTGCGACAAGAACCGGAATGGGGAGTGGGAGGGACGGGTTAAGTTGGGGTTTGATTCGGTGGGGTTGAGGTTTTTGGAGGTGTGAGGGGGTGGTTATTCATGTGAGGGCAGACTGTTATTTGATCGGGTCTGCCCCATAAATGCGAATTCGTTACATGCGAAGCTGACTCACAATTTACATTATTGTAAATCGCATTGATGTATAGTTAATTGCAAGTCAACAGGCCAGCACTCGATAACTTCTTATCCCAAAGTGAGGGATTTCCCAAATGCCGACAACGAGAAATATTTTAGGCCACATTAGGTTCGAAGAGGCTGTTGGAAACAGGACCTGCGATGTTAGCGAAAAGCACCTCATTGGGCCTGGAGAAAAGCACCTAGCTTACGAGAAAGTTCAAGGTCAGCGAATAAATATTTGCATGGCGTGCGCTCCCGCTATTATTGCTGCGGCGCAGGCGCACCTTGCGATGATCGAGCAAGAGTTAGGTCAGTGATTGCCATTCGAGTGAAAAATCCTGTCCTCCATTACATTAAAATTTACCGAACATGAAGAACTAATGCTTCCGACAAGGGGCATCATTGTTTTTGTTGGCCCAAATAACTCGGGAAAAAGCCTCGTTCTTAGAGAAATCGAAAGCATATTCAAATCTCGATCTCCTTTGGATCATGCTTTAATACTGAAAGATTACGATGTTAAATGGTTAGACGAAACCGAACGCGATCTTATGAGCTCACACTCGACTTCCAAGCCAAGCAGATCCCACCCTACAGCGCCTGTCCGCATTCGCTCACGGACAGCTCGGGTGCACCACCATAAAGTCCTCGTCCCCTTTGGGCTCTTCCCCGGTGAGTGGTTCCTTCTGGTAAAACGCATCCAGACCGCCACACGCGTCGTGCAGAAAGACCTTCAGCTTTTGAAACGTGGGGAAATCGGATTGCGGCCTTGCATCAGGGTACTTTTTGCAAAAGGCCGGGCCCGCGTCTCGAAGACATTGGTCCAGTTTGCGTTGGGCGCGCTTGATGCGTTTGCCGAAGCCGGAGAATTCGTGCACCGTCGCTTCTGTCACGCATTTGCCTGCCGGCGCTTCGAAGGAGAGTACGTTGCCGGCTTCTTCGCGCACTGGCGGGTAATAGAAATATCGTTCCGAGCTGGCGTCTGTTCCGCCCATGTGGTGAATACCAGGGAAGAATGACTGAATGTCTTGCAACGTGATGCAAGTGAGCTTGTCGATACCGTAGAAGATCACCGTGGTTTGCGTGTCGTTCTTTGCCACATGGGCATACAGGATGAGGTCGTCGTCCGGCAAACCAAACCGCTTGGATTCAAAATACTTGACATTAACCTTGGTCCCCTTCGCGTGCGGGTCCACACCGGCGACGAAACCATTGCCACCATTGGGCTTCCAGTTCCCGGTCGAGGCGTAGCCTGGCTCGCCCGCCTCAAACCAGGTCTTGCCTTCGGATGTGTATTCGTCGCGTTCGAATGACTTGGCAAAGCTTTCCATGTGCGAAGGCCCGGTCGTCACTACGCTTTTGTTGAACGTCACACCCAGGATGGCGCCGACCTTAGCAGGGTCGGTCAGGTCCTCAGTATCGGCCAGGGTCTTGAGCATGTCGAGGAACCAGGCTTGCCGGCCCTTGTCGGGCGGTGTGGCATTGGCCTTGGATTCGGCGTGGACGCTGTGCAACAACAAGCTGCACAAGGCTAACAGCATGAGGCTGAAGAGGGATATGCGTTTCATCGAATGGCTCCATGTCGAGTTCCAGAGAAATGGCTTGTTGCCACATCGCATATGGGGTCGCTATGGGGTCAGGTTGGATTTCCACCGAGACGGCAGCAATCTCCGCTTGGCCCCTGGGCGAAATAAACGCACACCACTTTAATGTGCAATTGCAGAATGGTTAAGATAACGATAAGCAAGGGTGGCAGTTCTGTCAACCGAAATCAGAGTGAGGGGACAAACGCGCGCTCACGGCGCGTGGCGCCACCCACCTCGCGCCCTACTCGCCATCCGCCAACTAGCCGCCATTTAACGTAGCTACAAATATCCCTTGCAACAAGCATTAAACGTAACTACAATAAATCAATGGAAATCGAATTCGATCCGGAAAAGGACAAGAGCAATCTGTCCAAACACGGCGTGTCGCTGGCTGAGGCCTCTCGCCTGGTGTGGGATGAGGCGCTAATCAAGGTTGACGATAGCCAGTATTACGGCGAGGTGCGGGAGATCGGTTTTGCGCCGATTGAGGATCGTTTGTATTGCGTGGTTTTCACGGACCGTGGCGATGTGCGCCGCATTATCAGCCTGCGCCGGGCAACCAAACAAGAGGTGAAATATTATGTCGAACAAGCGTAAATTGATCATGCCGAGCGATGAAGAAGACGCTCGAATCAAGGCGGGCATTGCGGCCGATCCGGACACGCATGAACTGAGCGCGGCGGAATTCAAGCAGTTGCGGCCGATGCGTGGCCGGCCGGTTGGCAGCGGCACGAAGGTGCAATTGACGGTGCGATTCGATGCGGATGTCATCGACTCTTTCAAGCTGGCTGGGGATGGATGGCAGACCAGGATGAACGATGCATTGCGTGATTGGCTTAGGACGCATCGGGTTGGTTGAATGTGAATGGCAGCGGTGGGTCGCGTTGGTGGAATAACTTCTAATGCGGGTAACAATCGCGCGCCTACGGCGTGTGGCGCTGACCGCCTCTCGGGCAAGGTCGCGCGAAAAAGCAAAGCGCATTTCGCCGCATATCACCCCAGTGTGTTGACAAGCGAACCGTGCAGCAACCAAGCGCCCCGAACGCTCAACGATACCGCGCCAAAATCTCTTCAATGGCGTTCTTGCCCGCCAATTGCTGTATCGCCCGGTTGATCTCGTCGATTGGAATCTTGCTGGCGGGCGAAAAGCCGCAGCTGGCGCTTATTTTCGTGATCGGCAGCCTGGCGAACCTGGCGAGTTCGGGATGCAGTTTCTGCTGGTAGTCCAGGGTCATTTGATCGACGACGGCGTATTGCACATGCCCGGCGAGCAGCTTGCTGATGTTCAGCGGCATGTTCGGCGCATCTTCGCGTTGATAATTGTCCCTGATGGCGTCGAGTTCGGGGTATTTGTAGCCGAGCACGAGGCCGATCGTTTTTCCGGCGACGTCTTCCAGGCGTTTGGGCTTGGGCATGTCGCTGCTTGAGACCAGGAGGATGTCGTTGGGAATGACGGGGGCGCTCCAATTCAGCGCCGTTCCTACCCATTCCGGCCGAATGTAGCAAACGCCGTCGACCACACCGTGCTGGAGCGCGGCGTCGAGACGCTTGCGCGGAACGACGATGTATTTTGCCTTGCGATGCATTGCCGCAGCGATGGCGTCGCCGAGGTCCTTCAGGATTCCCTGGGTGGGCTGGTAATCGCGAAATTCCGCCAGCGGCATGGCGTTGTCGTTCGACATCCCGAATACGATGTCCGGCTCGGTGCCTTGCGATTCGACGCTGTTTGCTGACGTCGGTGCTGTCTGCGCCGCATGCGCGATCGACGCATGACATGCCATCAGCGCTGCGAGGCAGGAGAAGACGGCATTGATCAGCCTTGGCCGTGTCGATTCAAGCATGGGCAAATGCTGCCAGCAAACCCTTCTTTGCGCAAGCGCAACCGGGCTGCTTGCGTGTGCACATATGGGGCAGATTCGACTTGCCAACTATCCGCTCGCTTCTCTCAGCAGGCGCAAAACGAAAAGCCCCAAGCGAATGCTCGGGCTTTTCTATTTTGGAGAGGGACCGAATCTTCTCCTTAAACCCTCATGAATAGCGGGTTTTCACGTTTTAAATATGTGAAGCGCGCCCCAAAATACCTCCAAGGAATTTCCCTTGTTTCGAAACCCATCGAGCATTCAGGAAGGCGCTGGCGTTGCGCGCCGCCCATTGCAGAGCTCCCAGCAAAAATCGAGAAATACCTCGACTGCAGCCGGCGGCAAGCGCCGCGAAGGCCTGATAGCGTAGAGCGGAAAAGTCTCGCCCGGCCAATCCGGGAACAGCTCCACCAGGGCGCCGCTGGCAAGCTGATGCGCCACACTGAGCGACAGAACCTGTGCCACCCCGGCGCCGGCCGCGCACACTTGAATCAACGTATCGGCGTCCGTTAGTGTCAGCCGGCCGGTCGTTTCGATCACCAGGACTTCTCTGCCGCGATGAAACTCCCACGGAAACGGTTTGCCATTTTGCGCATCGAGGTATTGAATGCAATCGTGTGCGGCCAGTTTTCCGGGTGTCGCTGGGCGCCCATGTTTCTTGAGATAGGACGGCGACGCCACCGTCAGCACGCGGGTTTCGAGCAGCAGCCGCGAGGTCATGCTCGACGGCGGTTGCGGACCGAACCGAATCGCCACGTCGATGCCTTCCGTCACCAGGTCGCCCGCGTCCTGGGTTTGCGCAATGATCAGATTGAGTTCCGGGTAGCGCTCTGTGAATTCCGCCAATCTCGGCGCCAGTACGTTGCGGGCAAACACCGGATTGAGGCTTACCCGCAACGATCCACGAACCGTCACCGCCGCGCCCGACACGACATTGGCCGCA
>Ga0302315_10005740_pt1 | contig 10523 bp, 8 predicted proteins | sample III_Palsa_N3_1_FD_200532 | JGI IMG/M metagenome (GOLD analysis project Ga0302315, IMG submission 200532) | Peat permafrost microbial communities from Stordalen Mire near Abisko, Sweden - III_Palsa_N3_1 | ecosystem: Environmental > Terrestrial > Soil > Palsa > Peat permafrost | place: Sweden... | reverse complement strand
GGTTTTTTAGGCTCCCATTTATGCGACAGGTTTATTAAAGAAGATTACCATGTTATTGGCATGGATAACCTCATCACCGGCGATCTGCGTAACATTGAACATTTGTTCAAACTGGAGAACTTTGAATTTTATAATCACGATGTATCTAAATTTGTGTATGTACCTGGCGACCTGCACTACATACTGCATTTTGCATCTCCGGCAAGCCCGATTGATTACCTGAAGATACCTATACAAACTTTAAAGGTTGGTTCATTGGGTACACACAATTTACTGGGCTTAGCACGGAACAAAAAGGCAAGGATGTTGATTGCCTCTACATCAGAAGTATATGGCGACCCAAACATAAACCCACAACCTGAAGAATACTGGGGCAATGTAAACCCGGTAGGCCCGCGTGGCGTATATGATGAAGCCAAGCGTTTTCAGGAAGCTATAACTATGGCTTACCATACCTTTCATGGTTTAGAAACCCGCATAGTACGTATATTTAATACCTATGGCCCGCGTATGCGATTAAATGATGGCCGTGTGCTGCCTGCATTTATTGGCCAGGCATTACGTGGCGAACCATTAACCATGTTTGGCGATGGCTCACAAACACGCGCTTTTTGTTATGTTGACGACCTGATAGAAGGCATATACCGTTTATTGCACAGCGATTACGCGCAGCCTGTAAACATTGGCAACCCTGACGAAATTACGATAAAGGAATTTGGCGAAGAGATCATCAAACTAACCGGTACCGATCAGAAAATGATCAGCTTACCGTTACCTACCGACGACCCTAAACAAAGGCGCCCTGATATTACCAAGGCAAGGGCACTGCTGGGCTGGGAGCCTAAAGTACACCGCAGCGAAGGCCTTAAAATAACTTATGAATATTTTAAATCGCTGCCCGAAAAAGAAATTCAGCATAAAGACTTTACCTACTACAACAAATAATAAAAGATACTAATGGCAAAAATATTGGTAACAGGTGGCTTAGGGTTTATTGGTTCGCATACGGTTGTTGAACTGGTAAATTCGGGATATGAGCCTGTAATTATTGATAACCTGTCCAACTCAGATATTAAAATATTAGATCAGCTTACCCGCATCATCGGTTTCAAGCCAATTTTTCATCAGCTCGACCTGTGCGACGAGCAAGCGGTAAAGCAACTGGCTGCCAACGAACCTGATATAGCAGGCATCATTCATTTTGCGGCTTACAAGGCAGTTGGCGAATCGGTTAGGTTCCCCTTAAAATACTATCGCAACAACTTTTACTCCATGCTTAATTTACTGGATGCCTATAACGGCAAGGCTTTAAATTTTGTATTTTCATCAAGTTGTACGGTTTACGGGCAGCCAGATAATTTGCCGGTAACCGAAGATGCGCCTGTAAAATTAGCACAATCGCCTTATGGCAACACCAAACAGATAGCCGAAGAAATTTTGCAGGATATGATAGCGGCAGGCAGCGGATACAAGGTAATATCATTAAGGTATTTTAACCCCGTAGGCGCGCATGAAACTGCCCTTATAGGCGAGTTACCCATAGGCGTACCGCAAAACCTGGTACCATTCATCACCCAAACTGCTATTGGGAAGCGCGAGAAAATAACCGTTTTTGGCGATGATTATAATACACCTGATGGTAGCTGCGTTCGCGACTACATACATGTGGTTGATTTGGCAAAAGCGCACGTTGCAGCACTGAAACTGATGGAGCAACCTGGCTATTCGGCAGGGTACGATGTATTTAACCTGGGCACTGGTACAGGCACCACCGTATTGCAAATTATAAATGCTTTTGAACGTACAACCGGGGTTAAACTGAAATATGAGATTGGCCCGCGCCGCAGTGGTGATGTGGAGCAGGTTTGGGGCGATGTAAATAAATCGGCAACCAAATTACACTGGCAGGCCGAATTAGGGGTTGATGAAATGATGTCGTCTGCATGGGAATGGGAAAAATACATTGCTGAAAATCCGTTATGACCATACTTTCAGGCACACTAATAAAAAGGGATGTTTAGTTTTTTTAAGAAGAAATCAGCCAGGAGAGAGATAACCTTTAATTATGAATCTATAGGGGTTGATATGCATTCGCATGTGCTGCCGGGTATTGACGACGGTGCGCAAACCCCCCAGGAATCTATTTACCTGATACGTAAAATGATGGCGCTTGGCATTAATAAAATTATTGCCACCCCACACATTATGATTGATTATTACCGGAACACCCGTGAAACCATAAACGCTTCGCTCGAAATACTGAAGGCCGAACTGATAAAAGAAAATATTGATATAGTTGTTGAAGCCGCCGCCGAACATTACTTTGATGAAACTTTTGAGGCTCGTGTAAATAGCGGTAATTTAATGACCATGGGCGATAATTATGTGCTTTTTGAATTTTCGTTCATTAATACACCGCCCGTTTATATCCCGGTTATACAAAAACTGAAGGACATGGGCTATCGCCCCATACTTGCGCATCCCGAAAGGTACCCTTACATGACCCTCGAAAACTACAAAAACCTGCACGACTGGGGCTGCGATTTTCAATTGAATACCATATCATTAACCGGGTATTATGGCAGGGAAACTAAAGCCGCTGCCGAACTGCTGATAGATAACCAATTGATCGATTTTATATCCAGCGATATGCACCACCCCAGGCATGCCGCCGCATTGGGCGATGCATTAAAAACAACTTATATCGAAAAACTGCTTTTTGATTATCCGTTAAAGAATATCATGTTGAAATAGGGATGTTCTGCCCCCGGCAATCTTTTATCCCCAGTACTTATTCATACCGCAAAGCTTCAACCGGGTCAAGGCGGGCTGCTTTTTTGGCCGGGTAAAAGCCTGATAATAAGCCTATCCCGGTACATACCAATAGGGCTATCATTATCCAGTCCCACGGCACAATAAAGGCGCTTTTTATTTGAATAACTATAATATTGCCAATTGCCATGCCCAAAATAATGCCTGCAACACCGCCTATAAGGCATATAACAATAGCCTCTATTAAAAATTGCTTGCGTATAATGGCCGGGGTTGCGCCAATGGCTTTTCGCACACCTATTTCACGGGTGCGTTCAGTAACCGAAACCAGCATAATATTCATTAACCCTATTGCCGCGCCTATCAGGGTAATAACACCTATAGCAATGCCGCCAACTGTTATGCCTGCTAACTGGCTTGTTAATTGTTGTTCGATAGCGTCGCTGCGGTCTATCTGAAAATTGTCCTCATTGCCAATGTGCAGGTCGCGTACATTTCTGAACAGCGATGTTGCCTCGCCTATGCTTACTTCAAGCGCATTCGGGTTATTCACCATAACGGTGGTAACAAACGAAGGATCGGATATGGCAACAATTTGTTTAGCTTTTAGTACCGGGATAATGCATATCCTATCGCCCCCGCCGCCAATGCCCGAACCCTTTGCTTCAAAAACACCGATGATCCTGAACTTATAATTGCCAATAAATATCGATTTGTCTATCGGGTCTTCATTTTTAAAAAGCTTGGTTTTTATCTCGTCGCCTACCATCACCACATTTGCACCATCGGCCAGCTCGGCCGACGAGAAATTGCGGCCAAAGGCTAACTTATAGCCGCCCGTTGCCACATAATTTTCATTTGCCCCTGTTACAGATATGTTTGGATTGGTTTTTACACTATTATACTTTACAACCGCAGTGCCCGATACATCGAGGCTTACAGTTATAACCACAGGTAATTTAAAGGTATTTTTAAAGCGGGTGGCCTGTTCATAAGTTATAGGCGGATAAACCTTTGAATGCCCGCCGTTACCAAAGTTAAGCCCCGTGCCACGGTTGGCTATAGTAAATGAGTTGGCGCCCAGGCCTGCAAATGCTTCGTTTGTTTTTTGTTTAATACCATCAATAGCCGTTAAAATGCCCACCAGCGCCATTATGCCTATGGCAATTATTAAAGAGGTAAGCGATGTACGCAGCCGGTTCCCTTTTATGGATTGCAGGGCTATAGCTATATTCTCTCTGTACGTGGTTTTTACCGGCATAGTGTAAAATTAAAAAACTTATCGGTATGACTGGGCACAAGGCCGTTTTGTTACAGCAATTTAGGTAATATTATTTGCCGGGGGTGGATGTGTGCCGATGCGCAGCGAAACCGCTTTTAAAATAAAGCACACCGTCATGCCGAACTTGTTTCGGGAACCCACAGGACAGGTGGCCAGCATGAAGTACACGCAGCATGTGGGGTGCTGAAACAAGTTCAGCATGACTAAATGTGACTGTCATCCTGAGCGTAGCCAAGGATCTATCCGCGTTCCTCACCATGTGATAGGTAAACCAAGCGCTTGTAGAATAGATGCTTCGTACCTCAGCATGACAATTGTGATTGTAAGTTATATATAATCAATATATACGGTTGGTTTTACCGCAAAATCTCCTTAATATCTTCGGCTGATAGTGATTTGATGAAGCTTTCTTCGGTGGTGATGAGTGCGCGGGCTACGCTTAGTTTACGTTGTTGCAGGGCGAGGATTTTTTCTTCGACCGAATCTTTGGTGATGAATTTGTAGATGAATACGTTTTTGGTTTGGCCGATGCGGTGGGTACGGTCGATGGCTTGTTGTTCAACCGCCGGGTTCCACCAGGGGTCGAGGATAAACACGTAATCGGCTTCGGTTAGGTTTAAACCTACGCCCCCTGCTTTTATCGATATTAAAAATACCCGTGTTTTTTCATCTTCCTGAAAGTGCTTTACAATATCGCCCCGGTTTTGGGTACTGCCATCAAGGTAGGCGTAAGGTATGCCCTGCTCGTCAAAATAATTGCGGTAAATGGTAAGCTGTTTAACAAATTGCGAAAATATAAGCACTTTGTGCCCACCATCAAGCACGTTGGCCAGTGTATGCACCACGTTCTCAAACTTGCCCGAATCGCCCTCATATTCGCTATCTATCATAGATGGATGATTGGCTATCTGCCTTAGCTTTATTAGGCCCTGCAAAACCTGTATCTGTGTTTTGGCATAGGTGCCATCTTCCAAACTTTTCAGCAATTCGTTACGATATTCCGATTTTACTTTTTCATAAACTGCCGATTGCTCATCGCTCATCTGGCAATAAAACAGGTTTTCGGTTTTTGGGGGCAGTTCGGTAGCTACCTGCTCTTTGGTGCGGCGTAAAACAAAGGGCTTTATCAGCGCCTGCAATTTGCGGGCTTTATCTTCATCCTTTTTCTTTTCAATAGGCGTTACAAACTCGTTCTGAAAATATTGCTGTATACCCAACAGGCCGGGGTTAATGAACGACATCTGCGTCCACAAATCATTCACCGAGTTCTCGACCGGGGTACCGCTCAATATCAGCTTATGCCGCGATTTAAGTTGCCTTACCGATTGGTATGATTTTGACGATGGGTTTTTGATGTTCTGGCTTTCATCTAAAATAACATAATCAAAAAAGAAAGAGGTGAACAAATCAATATCTATCCTGCTGATGCCATAGGTAGTAACAATCACATCGTAATTACCAAACACCTCGGGCGATTTATAGCGCAATGCGCCCGTATGCACCATGAGCCGTAACTGCGGCGTAAACTTTTTGGCCTCGTTAAGCCAGTTATAAATAAGCGAGGTAGGCATAATAAGCAGCGAAGTGCTTTTGCTCCCGGCTGCTTCGGTATCCTCTTTATGCTTTTGCAGCAGGGCCAGTGTTTGTATGGTTTTACCCAAGCCCATATCATCGGCCAAACAACCGCCAAAATGGTAATTTTTTAAAAAATGGAACCAGTTATAGCCAGCCTTTTGGTAATGCCTTAACAAACCGTTAAAATTTTGGGGCAGGTCAATTTCTTCCAGTGTTTCAAAATCGGTTAGCTTTTGCAGCTTGCGGCTCATGGTAACGTTGGCCAGTTCGCCTTCGGCAAGATCATTAACCAAGCCAATGTGGTGCCTGCGTAGTTTAAGCTCATTTGTACCTTCGCTAAAATGCAGCAAGTTGCCATATTGCGAGAACCATTTTTCGGGTATCACGGCAATCTCGCCCGATGGCAGCGTAAATTCCTTTTTATGGTTGAGGATATGGTTTTTTAGCTGGATGAACGGTATGCGGTACTTGCCGAAATAAACCACAGCGTTAATATCGAACCAATCGTTATCCTCCTTCACTTCCAAATCTATTTTGGTGGCGCCGAAAACATAGCGTTTTTGCCCTTCGGGCTGTTCAATTTCAAAGCCTTGGGTTAATAGTTCATCATGATGCTGGTTAAGCCATTCAAATACCGAGAAAGAACGGTCGGCTTCTTCATCGCTGCTGTCAACCTCCAGGTTCTGGAACAGTGATGAGGTTATTTTTAAACCCATTGCCTCTAACTGATGCAGTTTATTTTTTTCCCAGGTTAACGAGCGTTTCCAAATCCATGCGTACCGATACATGCCTGCCATCCCCATAAGGGAAAATATAACCTGAGTATTTAAAATAAAGCTGTAATTGCGATATGCCGCCCTCTACATATATGGGCTTTAAAACCGGCTGCGCCTCATATTTTTCGGTATTGATGATAAAACCTTCGGCATATACGCTGTGCTTTTCTATCAGCGGCACTACAAATTTTTCAAAATATGAACGCTCGGACGAGCGCGGAATGGCAATATACCGCCTGTTTAAAAACGGCAACAGTTTTTTCCCTTCAATCTCCTTATCAAAATAATACAGGGTATCTTCCAGCAGCATCCAGGCGGGCTGGTTGCAAATAACCTCGGCATTTTTAAACATGAACTCAATGCGCATGCCCTGGTATTTTATGGTTGGAAAATACCTGATCTCCTCCTCGTTTCTGCGGAAATGAAACAATACCGATGCCGGTTCGGTAGCTATTTGCAGCTTGCGTTCGGCAGGGTAGCCTTCCTTGCTCATCAGGTAAACCTGCTTATTACCGAGCAGGGCCAATGCATCGGCCATACGTTTTTCGATCTTTGGCCTTATGGTATCAAAAAGCTGCTCATTGAATATCTTAGTGAAAAACTCGAAGGGGCGTATAGGCTTTTTATAGAATTTTTTAATGATGTTGCCCTGCTCAATCTCCTCCAGTATTTTTACCAGTTTCAGGTCGGTTTCATCAAGGCAATGGATAAATTCTTTGGCTGTGTTCGAGAATAAACGCTGGTAGGTTAAGGAAAATTCGCCGTTGGGGTTAAGCTGAACAATGTGCGGCTCAATAACAAACGACAGGTATTCGTGCCGGGCTATGGCATAAATTATCTGGCAAGGTTTGGTACTATCAACGCGTAACATTGGCTTATATTAAAAAATTTATATAAGCTACATCAACAAAAAATTCAAACGTAGTTAGAATTTGCAGTAATTAAAAGTGTTTGGTGTTAAATAATTGTTAATAGTGGTGTGGAATAATGAAAGCTACGATGTGTATTGAAATAGCGAATAGTAAATTGCTGTAAACGGCTATGCATTTCTACCTTTTTTTTTGTCTTTAGGAAGACCGACTGTGCGTAACATTTCGTTTGCTTTATCTACCTTATCCTGAAACAAAGGAAGCTCCTTATATTTTTTAAGTGAATTGTCGATTATTACAACAGGCGCTTTTCTATTATTAAGGTCTTTGATATTCATATATCTATTTGTTTGTAGATTATTTTTACCAGAAAGCTATATCAAAATATTTTGTTATTTATATTTTGGGCGTTGCCTGCGGCCGGGCTCTCCGCTCATACGCGCACAAGGCCTTAGCCACGTGGCCGGTATCCGCTGCTATCCCTAACGCTGCTTTCTATATATCTTAAAATTTCGTTTAATCCTGGTTCCAGTCCCCCTCAAAAACCTTCACCGCAGGGCCTTCTAAAAAAATATCGGTAAATTTTTCATCGGCGTAATTAAACCGGATGCTGAGATCGCCGCCTAAAACTTTTATGGGCGTGGTAATATGCCCGGTTGTATTGTTATGCTTGGCCATTGCCAAAGCAACAGCTGTAACCCCAGTACCGCAGGCATAGGTTTCGTCCTCAACACCGCGTTCAAAGGTGCGCACAAAATAGCCGTTATCTGTAGGTTCAACAAAGTTTACGTTAATGCCTTTGGCTTTATAAGTAGCGTTATTGCGGATGGCATAGCCTTCGGTATAAACATCTTTATCCTTAAGCCCATCGGTTAGTTTTACATAATGCGGCGAACCTGTGTTTAAAACATAGGCGTCTTCGTCGTGGTTAATGGTGTCAACATCAGTCATTTGTAGGCTTACCCAATCGCCGCTTGCTGCAATTTTGGCATAGTGCGGGCCATCAACTGCCAAAAATGTAGTTTCATTTTCAATAATGCCCAGGTATTTGGCAAAGGCTACGATGCACCTGCCACCATTACCGCACATACTGCTCGGTTGCCCATCAGCGTTATAATACACCATCTCAAAATCATACCCGGCAACGTTTTGCAAAAACATGATACCATCGCCACCAATACCAAAACGACGGTCGCATAACTGCCCGATCAGCTTCGGATTATGATGATCGATGCCGTTATCGCGGTTATCAACCATAATAAAATCGTTGCCTGCGCCCTGGTATTTATAAAAATGTAGTTTCACCCTATTGTATATTATATGCAATATTAAAAATAAGCCCTATAACAACTGTTATTAAAGGGTAATTTTATTTAGCCTCACCTAAATCCTCTCCAAAGGAGAGGACTTAAACTTCGCTCTTTTGAAGCCTCTCCTTTGGAGAGGGCAGGGTGAAGCTAATAGATACAATTTATTTTAACATATTTTAACAAAAATCTAAATAACATACCGTTGCATCTGCCGTCTATATGGTACTATATTTGAGTTGCAAATAACAGAAAAGTGAGAAATAATATGAAAAAGTTTGGTTTAACATTATTAACGGCCTTTGTAGGCGGGGCCATGGCTTTAGGTACCTACAAGGTTTTTGAAAACAAGTATGCCGATAACATGAGCTTTGAGGACAAGCAGAAGGTTTATTTTACAAGTAACCCCTCGGCCCCAATTACCTCATCGGCAGGCGAAGTTGATTTTACCCAGGCTGCGGCTGCAGTAACCCCGGCGGTGGTGTATATCCGCGTAACTTATTCCAGTTCGGCAGAAAATGGTGAACAAAGCGAACTGCAACGTATGTTTGGCGATATGTTTGGGCAGCAGATGCGCCCACAGGGCGTTCAGCAGGCTTCAGGTTCAGGCGTGATCATTTCGCCCGACGGTTACATCGTAACCAATAACCATGTGGTTGATAAGGCCGATAAAATTACGGTGAACACTAATGACCACCGTACCTTCCAGGCAAAAGTGATTGGTACCGACCCGAATACCGACCTTGCATTATTAAAGATTGATGCTACCAACATGCCAATAGTAAAGTTGGGCAACTCGGACGAGGCAAAAGTTGGCGAATGGGTTTTGGCGGTAGGCAACCCTTTTAACCTTACCTCAACTGTTACCGCTGGTATCATCAGCGCTAAAGGCCGTAATATAGGCATCATCGGCAACGAGGACAATCAGGATCAAAACAGCCCGTTCGGCCCGTCGGACAACCCGCAAACACAAAGGGTAAACAAGGCCATCGAGTCGTTCATTCAAACCGATGCGGCCATTAACCCCGGTAATAGCGGCGGCGCGTTGGTAAATACCAGGGGCGAACTGATTGGCATTAACTCGGCAATTGCATCGCAAACCGGTTCGTATGTGGGTTATGGTTTTGCCATACCTATTAATCTGGCTAAAAAGGTATTAAACGATATTGAAAGATTTGGCGCTGTTAAACGTGGCTTTGTAGGCGTTAGCTTTACCGAGCTTAACCCTGATGTAGCCGCCGACTTGAAAATAAGCAATACCACCGGGCTTTATGTAAAAGCCATAGTACCGGGTGGTGGCGCCGAAGAAGCAGGCATACATGCCGGTGATATTATTGACAAAGTGGAAGGTAACCCGGTTTATGAATCATCCGATTTGCAGGAACGTGTAGGCGAGCTGCAACCAGGTGATAAAGTACACTTAAGCGTACTGCGGGATGGCGAAGAGAAAAACTTTACCGTAACCCTGAAGGCGGATGCTGCTGCCCCACGCGTTGCTGGTACCACTTCAAAATCGGCAGCTGAATTGTTTAACAAATTGGGGGCAAGCTTTATGCCTATCAATAAAGAGCAAAAAGGGCAGTTCCATGTTAACTCCGGTGTTGTGGTTACGCAGGTTCGGCCGGGGCGTTTGTTTGATGATACCCAGATACCTGTAGGGTCAGTTATCACCAGTATTAACAGGCATCCAATAGGCAATACTGCCGATATGGACAGCGCAATTACCAATACACGTAATGGTTTACTGGTTATATCCGGCTTCTATCCGGATGGCACCAGCTTTAGTAATACCTTCCAGGTACAATAAATTAAAATTGGTTTAAATTGGTTAGTAATTGAACCCGGCAATAGCCGGGTTTTCTTTTTGTAAAAAAACTGTTAAATATGTTAAATAAATGTGCTTTATAATTATTTAGCTGCATTTTTGTTAATGCAATAATAC
>Ga0302315_10005737_pt1 | contig 10531 bp, 8 predicted proteins | sample III_Palsa_N3_1_FD_200532 | JGI IMG/M metagenome (GOLD analysis project Ga0302315, IMG submission 200532) | Peat permafrost microbial communities from Stordalen Mire near Abisko, Sweden - III_Palsa_N3_1 | ecosystem: Environmental > Terrestrial > Soil > Palsa > Peat permafrost | place: Sweden... | reverse complement strand
ATTCAGGATATTTGGGGTCTAATAATATGATCGTGAATGACATCCCATACTCGTTAAAATACCAGGCAGAAGGCGCTAATTCGGGCATAAAGCTTACCACAGGCATAAACGGGATATATGAATTTGAACATAACGAAGCCGAACCGCCTGCCCCCTATGTAGGCGATTTTGAGATACCAAATTATACCAATTTTGAAATTGGCGCTTATGCTGTGTTGGAAAAGAATTTTAAAAACCTGACCCTCAGCGGTGGCCTCCGCATAGACCGGACAGATTTTGCAGGCAACCAAATGTACCTGCTCAATGCAGGTACACCGCAACAGGCTATCGTTCCGGCCGCAACGCCCGGGGCAGTGTTGCAATTCCCGGGTTTTAATAACACCTACACCGGGCCATCCGGTAGTATCGGTGCATCTTACCAGTTGCCGGATGATAATTACATAAAGCTGAATGTATCTAAAAGCTACCGCGCCCCGGCAATTAACGAATTAACCAGCAATGGCCTCAATATTGGCTCAAATGCTTTTCAGCTGGGCAACCTTAACCTGAAAGCCGAACAGGGGTACCAAATAGATTTTGCGTATGGCCACAATGGCATGGATGTTAGCTTTGAAGCAGATGCCTTTTACAACCACATTAACAACTTTATATTTGCCGATCGTACGGATGTTGTTTCCCAGAGGTACCCCGTTTACGAGTATGTATCATCCAACATCGCTGTTATTACAGGTGTCTCAGCCACATTAAATATCCATCCGGCAGCAACCAAATGGTTCCAAATGGATAACGGCTTCACCTATATTTATACACATATACCCAATGCCACCGATTCAACAAACCATCTCCCGTGGATACCAGCACCGCATTTAACTTCCGAATTTAAATTCAGGATCAGCAATGGTCATCATTCCGTTTTGGGCCAAACCTTTTTTAAAATTGGCTTACAACATGATTGGGCGCAGAACAATATTTATAGTGCACTTTATACCGAAGTGCCAGCTGCCCAATACACGCTATTCAATGCCGGTGCCGCAACCAGTTTTGTAAACCCCAAAACAGGCCGGGTGATATGTTCCTTTTACATCAACTGCAACAACCTCACCAATATAGCTTACGCCGATCATTTAAACCTGGCGCAGTACTTCCTGTCGTACAACGGCCAGTTGGTCACGGTAACCAAACAAAACCAGGGCGTTTACAACATGGGCCGGAATATCAGCTTTAAACTGGTTTTTCCTTTTGGGGCTGCGGGGGGAGTAAACTAAGCAACAGATGAAGGAATGACAATTTTTACTCATTGCTACTACTTTTGCTTATTTTTGTTATAAGGCTATTATTAAGAAGCTGTTTAAAAATGATAAAAACATCGTCATTGCGAGGCACGAAGACAACCGACCGAAGGGAGCTCATTAATACAATTGAAAACAAACAATAAATTAATAATCTCTACTGAGCTGATAGGCCTTGCAAAGTTGGCCTGCATAGCTTACTGAGTAAATCGGCCTATAAGGTTGCCTTGTATAACTTAAAGATTGCTTCGTGCCTCGAAATGACGCTTTGTTTTTTTATATAAAAAATTGAATAAAATTTAAACAGCGTCTAAAAATTAACACACTATTACAGCAATTATTTGCCCGATGGACCCAATTAAAACACAACATCAATACCATACAGCGTTAGCCCGTGTGTATGAACTAATGCAATTGGATAGCAAAGAAAATGATGCCGGATCAAATGAATTGGAAGTGTTAAGTATGCTGATTAAAGGATATGAGAGCAAACATTATCCTGTAAACACCCAACCCGCCATCTACTGGATCAACCAGCTCAACCTCCAGCCCCATCCCGAAGGCGGCTATTATAAGGAAACCTATCGCTCCGGGCAAAATGTAAGCCGGGCGGGTTCTACAACAATAAAACAAGCCTGCACCTCCATTTATTATTTACTGGCCGATGATGATTTCTCGGGCTTTCACCGCATTTTATCAGATGAGATATGGTATTTTCATAAGGGTGTGCCTTTATCTATTCATGTTATAGATGAAGGGGGCATTCATACCGCCCACCAGCTTTCTGATAATGCGGAGGGCAGTTTAGCAATTGTGGTTAAAGCAGGCCAATGGTTTGCTGCCGATATTTTGTTAAAACAGGGCTTTACATTGGTTAGCTGTGCCGTAGCGCCGGGCTTTGATTTTGAAGAATTTGAAATGGCCAAAAAAGAGGAGCTGATCGCTTTATATCCTCATCACACAGCGCTCATCAGCAGGCTTTGCCGCAAATAATGGTGCTATTTCTTCCCACTATACACATTTTAAATAGCTGCTCAATTTCCTTTTTAACTGTAAAATTTATCAGATAGTCCTGATCGCCCTGCTCGTGCATTTTTACTTTACTTTTACCTAAATCAGCAGCAGTTAGGCTATTTTTGTGTAATAAAATTGAATAGAAATGAAGGTGGAAATTTGGTCGGATGTGATGTGCCCGTTTTGCTATATTGGCAAACGCAGGTTTGAAGATGCACTGCAAAAATCGGGGCATGCTGGCGAAGTAGAAATTGAATGGAAAAGTTTCCAGCTTAATCCGGATATGAAAACCGATCCAAACATCAATATTGACCAATACCTGGCCGATATAAAAGGTTTCTCGCTCGATCATGCCCAACAACTTAACGCGCAGGTAACCCAAATGGCTGCCGAAGCGGGCTTAACTTATAATTTCGACCGTGCTGTAGTTGCCAACAGTTTTAACGCCCATCGCTTTAGCCATCTGGCAAAAAAACATGACTTAGGTGATAAAGCCGAAGAGCAACTATTTAAAGCCTACTTTACCGATGGCAAAAATATTGACGATAATGGCACGCTCATCGAACTCGGCACAGCAATTGGCCTTGATGCGAATGAAATAAAACAAACCCTGGAAAGCGGCGCTTATGCCGACGAAGTAAAGCACGACGTTGCCGAGGCCCAACATTTAGGTATACGCGGCGTACCCTTTTTTGTAATGAACCGCAAATATGGCGTATCGGGCGCACAGGCCGTACCAGTTTTTGAAGATACCATCAATAAAGCCTTCGCCGAATGGCAGCAGGAAAACCCAAAACCCACGCTGAATATTATTGAAGGCGATAGCTGCGACATTGACGGAAATTGCTGATCTGAACAAATTTTTGATTTTCTGGATACTTAAATAAGTTTCAAGAACTAAGTTTGTTAATTTTAGATATACAAGGGCCATCCTCTACCCCACTGGCTTCGGTCTTCGACTGAAGCCTAACAAATCATAAGGGTTTGCAATGCTCTTATGCCACATCGTGCAAATCCACAAAATCCCAAAAAACGTGTTTCTTTCTTATTTTTTTACTACCATTGCTATGCCTAAAAAAACTAACCAGATGAACCATTTAAAAACCATATTAACCGCTGCTATTTTATTTATGGTACTAACTTCTTTTAAACCGGTGCAAAATACCGTACTGTATGCTAATTATCCGGTTTATTCCGGGAACGATCTTGGTGTAAGCTATTCTCCGCAACAAACGGTTTTTAAAGTGTGGGCACCAATGGCAACCGAAGTAAAATTACGCCTGTATACGGCAGGTAACGGCGGCGATGCCACCAGCACTATCGATTTGGATAAAGCCGACAGCGGCACCTGGCAAACCATTGTAAAACAGGATATCAAAAACCAATACTACACTTTCCAGGTAATGCAGGATGGCAAATGGTCGTTGGAAGCGCCCGATATTTATGCCCGGGCAGTAGGCGTTAATGGCCATCGCGGTATGGTGGTGGACCTTGCTGCTACTGATCCCACAGGCTGGCAAAACGATAAAAAACCTGCCTTAAAAAACCTTACCGATATTATTATTTACGAAATGCACATCCGTGATATATCGGTCGATCCCAACTCCGGCATAAAAAATAAAGGCAAGTTTTTAGGTTTGACCGAAACCGGTACCAAAAGCCCCGATGGCAAGTCGACAGGTTTAGACCATATCAAGGAGCTTGGCGTAACCCACGTGCACATCCTGCCTGCCTTCGATTTTAACTCCATTGATGAAACCAAACCCGATAAACCGCAATACAACTGGGGCTACGATCCGTTAAATTACAATGTGCCTGAGGGCAGCTACTCCACCAACCCTTATGATGGCAATGTACGCATCAAAGAGTTTAAACAAATGGTGCAAGCCCTGCACGCCAACGGCCTGCGCGTGATACTTGATGTGGTTTATAACCATACTACCGATATCAATCACGCTAACTTCACCCAGTTTGCGCCGGGATATTTTTACAGGCATAACCCCGATGGCAGCTATTCAAATGGTACAGGTTGCGGGAATGAAACCGCATCGGAACAACCCATGATGCGTAAATTCATGATCGAATCTGTTGTGTATTGGGCTAAAGAGTATCATCTGGATGGTTTCCGTTTCGATTTGATGGGCATACATGACATAGCAACGATGAACGCCATCAGCGATACGCTGCATAAAATTGACCCCACCATTTTTATTTATGGCGAAGGCTGGACTGCCGGATCAAGCCCCTTAGCCGAAAACCTGCGGGCCGTAAAGAAAAACGTTTATGAGTTAAACAAAGTAGCCGCCTTTAGCGACGACCTGCGCGATGGTTTAAAAGGAGGCTTTAGCAATGTAAAGGAAACAGGCTTTGTAAGCGGCAATCCGAACAAAAAAGAGAGTATAAAATTTGGCATCGTAGCATCTACACAAAATGCACAGATCGACTATAAGGCTGTAAACGACTCTAAAGCCCCATGGGCGGCACAACCCGACCAAACCATTAGCTATGCATCCTGCCATGATGACAACACCCTGTTCGACAGGCTGAAGATAGGCAACCCCGACGCTTCGGAGGCCGACCTGATAAAAATGGATAAACTGGCCAATGCCATTGTGCTTACTTCGCAGGGTGTTTCCTTCATCCACTCGGGTGCCGAACTTTTACGCACCAAGCAGGGCATTGCCAATTCCTTTAACTCGCCCGATTCTATTAACGAGATCGACTGGAGCCGCAAAACAAAATATGAAGGTGTATTTAATTATTATAAAGGATTGATAGCCTTGCGCAAGGCACACCCAGCCTTCAGGATGCCAACAACGGAGATGATCCAGCAGCATCTGCAATTTACGGAAACCAACGATCCCCTGGTGATAGCCTACCAGCTAACCGGCAACGCCAATGGCGATAAGTGGGAAAACATTATGGTGATACTGAATGGCAGCAAAGATGCAAAAACGGTGAACATCCCCGCTGGTAAATGGGTTTTAGTTGGCGATGGTGATAAAGTTAACCAGGCGGGTATCGAAAAGATCAGTACCACAACTGTTAATATTCCGGGAACAACGGCTTATATTTTGTATAAGAAATAAGGGATCAGCCCAGTTTCTTTTTCAAAATAGCATACACCTCCTGGTAAGGATCATCGCCTAATTCTTTTTTATTAAGTATGAAACTTACCGTTGTTGTATCTTTCAATATCAGTATAATATTATCCTTATATGTAATCGTCGGCTTAAAAAGAAACCAACTTAGTTTATACAATTTTTCTTTATCCTCGTATTGAAATCCATGGTCAGAAAAGATAATTGTACAAGCTTTCCCTCCGTCATTAACATAATTACTTACGTAGTTTTTGAATCTTTTATAAAACCGTTCCCGTCTTTCAAAAAAACCGGCCCAACTCGCAACAATGTAAAATAAGTAACCACTTCCAAATACTGTACATACAGTGTAGTGCTCTTTGTTTTCAGATAGCAATCCAATAGTTAAAACTATCAAGCCTAAAGCTGTATAGAAAACATGTGATTTAATGAATTTTCGACTGGAAAACTCCCAGATCAGTTTTTGGCTATCAACAAAACTTTGATAGTTAAACGGCATTTCTATAATCTTATCCTCCATGAAAGAAAGGTAAAAAAAAAATCTGTTATTGAATCAATAGTTTAGAATTCATGCCGGTAAAGCAAAATTCTGGAATTCATAGATTCTTTCAAAACGTCATTTCATTTTTACGAAAGCACATTTACTGCCCTTATTTACCCTTTTTCCATATCTTTACCTTAGCTTTAAAATAGTGTACTTAATACACTAAGACTGAATTAACAAATGGAAGCAACAATAACAACATATCCCAGGCAACGGATTGTGCTTCGCGCGGCAGTCGGTGTGATGTTCTTTTTGGCTGGCTTATGTTTTGCAAGTTGGGCCTCGCGCATCGCTACTGTTCAGCAAACGCTGGGCTTGTCTGATGCCGGGCTGGGCGCTATATTGTTCTCATTACCGGTTGGCCTTATGTGTTCACTCCCATTTTCCGGGTGGGTAATCACTAAAATTGGTAGCCGCAGGCTGCTCATTATATCATTAATTACTTATAGCGTTGTATTAATCGGGTTAAGCTTAGCGCAAAATGTGGTGCAATTAATTGGCTGCCTGCTATTGTTCGGCTTCTCGAGCAATGCGGTAAACATCTCTGTAAATACCCAGGCCGTAGCCGCCGAAGGCCTGTACCAACAACCCATCATGGCCTCTTTTCACGGCTTGTGGAGCCTGGCGGGGTTTACAGGTGCAGGTATCGGCACTTTCATGATCGGTAATGGCATTAACCCATTTCATCATTTTATAGTGATAACGGCTATTATCATCCTCACTATTGCCATTATTGCCCAATATTTAAAGGATGATAAAGTAGCCAGCAGCGGCCCCGTTTTTGTAATGCCCGATAGCTCCCTAATAAAACTCGGCTTCATAGCGCTCTGCTCCATGATATGCGAAGGCGCTATGTTCGATTGGAGCGTTATCTACTTCAAAAAAGTGGTGCTGGCCCCTACCGCATTAATCGGCGCAGGTTTTACCGCGTTTATGTGTACCATGGCAGGCGGCAGGTTCATTGCCGACTGGTTTGCAAAAAAATATGGCCTTAAACGTATTTTACAGGTAAGCGGCTCATTAACAGTTACGGGCTTGCTAATCGCCGTAATATTCCCTTATTTTTATACAGCAATGGCGGGTTTCCTGCTGGTGGGTGTTGGCGTATCATCGGTAGTGCCAATGGTATACAGTGCTGCAGGCAGGTCAAAAACCATGTCGCCGGGGGTTGCTTTGGCCGCGGTATCAACTATTGGTTTTATTGGCTTCTTGTTCGGGCCGCCCATCATTGGTTTTATTGCCGGGCTGGCAACTTTAAGGGCATCCTTCGTTTTTATCGCGTTGATGGGTACTTGTGTTATCATCCTGTCTACCCGGGCTAAATTTGATTAAGCCTTATTCAAATGCGTTTCACCCGGGTTCAGCAAATACTCAAATTGTTCATGCCAGTTATGAAATATAAATTGCAACGGCTCTTTATGCCCTGTCACATCGGGCAACATGGCGGCAATGGTAGCCGGTATATATCCTTATTAGTTTAATATCTATAATATGGGGCATTTCAATAAAAATATCATCGCCCTGCGGCTCAATTTTCTATTCCTGAAAATTAGCAGCCCTAAATAGTTTTATCCATTTTTGCTGATAAAAATTCATAATATTGGTTTATATCTTTATAAAAACAAACAGCGTCCTAATGGTTTTAAATATTATAAATCAACCCGCTTAATAATATTCAGGAAAAATCATATAATTTTATTTGCCGTTATTTTTTCCAAAAAACCTTCCCACTTATTATCATACGTATCTAATAATTAACGAAAGTTAGGATTTTTGCAAACAATAGCGTCATTTTTTTTGTAGGATAACCATAATCATAATAGCATTAGTAATACCTTTGTCGCACTTAATGGATTCAACAGACAGCATACCGGTACAAGAACCATCACCCATACGCAAGCGGGGTTCAAAACTTAAAAAAAGCCTGACTGATTTCTTCTTCAGCCTTTACAATATTAATAAGTTTATTTTCCGCTTTTTCAAGGAAGCCTTTGTACCCCCATTCGAGTTTAAGGAGATATTAAAGCAATGCTATGAAACGGGCGTACGGTCGTTCAGCCTCATTGCGCTTACCGGCTTTATTGTAGGCTTGATATTTACCAAACAGTCGCGCCCCTCATTAGCCGAATTTGGTGCACAATCATGGTTGCCGGGTTTGGTATCAGTAGCTATTATGCGTGCTTTGGCACCGCTGGTAACCGCACTCATCACATCGGGCAAGGTAGGTTCAAGTATCGGCGCCGAATTAGGCTCCATGCGCGTAACCGAACAGATTGATGCAATGGAAGTATCGGGTACAAACCCCTTTAAGTTTTTGGTATGTACACGTGTAATAGCAACTACCTTAACTATACCTGTTTTGGCTACTTTTTTTGGCCTGATAGCCATTTTAGGCGGTTTTTTAAATGTTTATGTAAATGAAGGCACCAGCTGGAGCACGTTTATACAGCAATTTTTTGAGCCCCTGGCTTTTATTGATTTTACTGCATCGCTTATAAAAGCCATCGTTTTTGGGTTCACTATTGGTATTGTGGGCTGCTACCAGGGCTATTACTCAACCAAAGGCACCGAAGGGGTGGGCAAGGCTGCTAACGGAGCCGTGGTAACAGCCATGTTTTTAGTTTTTATTGAAGAAATTGTTATTGTACAAATAACCAGCTGGTTTAGATAAGCTATGGAAAAAGGCAAAGCAGATATTGATTATAACAATGCCGTTATCCGGATAAAAGGTTTGAAAAAATCTTTTGAGGACTACCACGTGTTACAGGGCATCGACCTTGAACTTTACCAGGGCGAAAACCTGGTGGTATTGGGCCGTTCGGGTACGGGTAAATCTGTACTTATCAAGGTTATTTCCGGCCTGCTCCCACCCGACGAGGGCTCTGTTGAGGTTTTGGGCGAAGATATTACCAAACTGAACAACCGCCAGCTACAGGCATTGCGCATCAGGATAGGGTTTTCTTTTCAGAGCAGTGCGCTGTACGATAGTATGACCGTTCGTCAAAACCTTGAATTTCCGTTGGTGCGTAACCGTAAGGGCATTAGCCGTAAAGAGATTGACACCAGTGTAGAATCAGTTTTGGATGCCGTTGGCCTGTCGCAAACCATCAACCAGATGCCATCCGAACTTTCGGGCGGGCAGCGTAAGCGTATAGGCATAGCCCGTACGCTGATACTCAACCCTGAAATAATGCTGTATGATGAACCTACAGCCGGGCTCGATCCCATAACCTGTATCGAAATAAATGATTTAATAAATGAGGTACAGCAGCGGTACCATACATCGTCCATCATCATCACACACGACCTTACCTGCGCCAAAACAACTGGCGATAGGATAGCGATGCTGATGGATGGAAAATTTCAGCGGCAAGGTAGTTTTGACAAGGTTTTTGATACCGATGATAAAAAAATAAAACCATTTTACGATTATAACTTTATACAATAGATTTACAGCATATTATGGATATAGCAGAAAACAGACGCGCAATAACTGTCGGAATATTTTTAGCCCTCGGGTTAACTGTATTCATTGTTGGCGTTTTTACCCTCGGCGGGCAATCCAAAAGCTTCTCAAAAAGTATTCATATCAGCGCGGTTTTTGATGATGTTGCCGGGCTGAAAAAGGGCAATAACGTATGGTTCTCGGGCGTAAAGGTAGGCACCATAAGCACCATACGCTTTACAGGCGCATCGCAGGTTGATGTAAAGATGAGCATTGATGAAAATACACAGCAATACATTCACCGTAATGCCCAGGTCCACATTGGTTCTGACGGGTTGATAGGCAACAAGATCATCGTTATTGATGGCGGCAGCCCGCAGGCGCCTACCGTTGAGGATGGCGATGTACTACAGGCGGCAAAACTATTATCAACCGATGATATGCTTAAAACATTACAACAAAACAACGAGAACCTGTTGGCCATCACCAGCGATTTTAAGTTATTGAGCCATAAAATTTTACAAGGCAAAGGCACCGTTGGCACATTAATGGCCGATAGCACAATGGCCATACAGTTAAAAGCCTCTATGCGTAACTTGCAGGAAGCTACCGAAAGCGCTGCACGCATGGCCGTGCAGCTAAATGCTTTTTCCCAAAAAGTAAACACCAAAGGCGGCTTTGCCGATCAAATATTTACCGATACAGCCAGTTTCGGCAAAATTAAGGGCGCCATTAACGAGTTGCAACAAGCTGCTAATAATGCCAACACCCTTACCATTAACCTTAATAAGGCCAGCAATAAGCTTAACAGTAATGATAATGTACTTGGCATATTATTAAACGACCAGGCCAGCGCAACAAAAGTAAAATCAAGCATTGATAACCTGCAACAAAGCTCTATTAAACTGAACGACGATCTGGAAGCCCTTCAGCATAACTTTTTCTTCAAGGGATTTTTTAAAGACCGCGCCAAAAAGCAGGCAGATAGTTTAAAGAACCTTAAATAGCCTTGTGCAGGCGCAATGTATAGGATTATTTAAGGTCATCATTTAGCTTTGCCGGATGCCTTTCCTCCTGGGGCAATTTCAGGTATTTCTTGTAGCAATCGTTCAGGTAGCTAACCATATTAAAATCATTG
>Ga0302315_10005736_pt1 | contig 10531 bp, 7 predicted proteins | sample III_Palsa_N3_1_FD_200532 | JGI IMG/M metagenome (GOLD analysis project Ga0302315, IMG submission 200532) | Peat permafrost microbial communities from Stordalen Mire near Abisko, Sweden - III_Palsa_N3_1 | ecosystem: Environmental > Terrestrial > Soil > Palsa > Peat permafrost | place: Sweden... | reverse complement strand
TCTTCCATGTCCCTATGTTGAAATCAAAATCATGCTGGCCGTCGCGTTCGGTCGCAGAATTTTTTTGTGCTGAACAATTGATTGCCTGCACAAAAAACAGGATACTGAAGGCCAGTAAAAAATTTATAAAACATTTTGCTATGCTGCGTCTTCTACCATCAACCTGAAATGTATTTCCTGAATAATAAACAGATGGCACAACATTGGTTTGATGGATTATAATAATGCCAGGTATAAGTTTTCGCTGTAATTTTTTCATTTTAATTAATCTTGGATCCCGTTTTTTATTTGCGCCTACAAGGTATTTTTTAAACAATTTGAAAAATTGTACAAAATCGTCATCTTAAAATACAATCCGTATTTATTGCGTTTTTTACAAGCATTGTCAAGGGAAAATCGCACCCAATACTACCACCCTCGTTTTAAGGGCGTAGTAAAAGTTTTTAATTTGAAGGGTTTTTGAATAGCATTTTGTCAGACAAACCAACCGCAGGGCAGGTATCCATCGAACAGGCGCTGGTTTCGGGGGTTAGAAAGGCCTTTGTCAACTTTTTGAAAACCATTGTTTTCCGGGTCTGCCCGTTTAAAATATTGAAGCGGCTGCACCCCTGAAAATTCTTTGAATTCCCGGTTAAAGTGCGACTGATCATAATAATTGCCGGAGTATGCAAGGCTGGTCATCGACGCAAACCGGCCCAGGGCGTAGCTGTCTTTCACGGCCTGAAAACGGGCAATCCGCGCAAAATATTTTGGTGGGAAGCCAGTAATGGCCTTAAACCGTCTTTCAAATTGTTTAACGGATAAGCCAGATTGGTGCTGCATTGTTGAAATATCAACAGACCCTTTCCGCTCAATTACCTGGTCAACAAAATATTTTACCGGGTCCATTTTTTGATAGGATGCCTTTTTTGTAAGATAATCAGAAACCCGTGCTATGCGTTCGGGCGTGCTGGCAGCACTGTATACCTGGTCGGCCAGGTCGGCACCTTCCTGTTTAAATAAATCTGAGAAATCAAAAACATAGTTCACTACTTCATTTGCCGGCATGTTTAGTAATTGGTTTACAGCATGCGGGTATAACCTCACCCCAAAAAAACCTACTTTCTTCCCAACAATAAATTTATCGCTGATAGAATGCTGGAAACGTATCCGCGCACTTTGTGCCGAATAGGCTTGAAACCCCTCATTGTATTGAAAAATAATTTCCGGACAACTATCCGCCATCAAAAAATAATTTTCGGGTGTAGCCGCATCCGGGCCGCTTTCCAGTGTCCAAAAGCATTGCACTAAGTCCCGCAGTTGCCCCGGCGGTGTGAATATCTGGTAATTCATTTAAAAATTACTTATGCAAATGGCGATGTTGTTTTTATTTATTCCTGTATATCTTTTTTAAATGCCGTTAGGTTGTTTGTCCATCAAAAATGTAACTAACGATATGGCACATTCCTAAAGCCCAATACAAGTTTAACAAAAATTGGCAATATATCAAAGCACGCCGTGTAGCCATTTAGTCGGCTTTATTAGCGCACCAACCGTAAAAAAAGCCTCTCATTTTTGTGAGAGGATTTGGGGTAGAAGATGGATCTAATTTCGAATCTAAGCAACACAGTCAATTCTTACCGCCTTTATCAACTTTTTAATTTCGGACTTGTACTATAGCTTTCAGTCTTATGTCTCGTGAAGATGAACCAATTTGAATCTGATATTCACCCGGATCTAATTGCCAATTGCCATTCTTTACATTATAATAAGAAAATGCATCAGCATCTAACTTAAAATCAACTTTCCCCGGTTCACTTTTATTGACAGTGATCTTCTTGAAGTATTTCAATTCGTGTACCGGCCGGTATACGCCTGGATGTAAAGGTTTAACATAAAGCTCGACAACTTCAGCCCCGTTATAATTGCCGGTATTTTTTATTGAAAAAGATCCGCTAACAGTATTTCTGATCGTATGGATGTGCAGGTTATAATATTTAAAGGTTGTATAACTCAATCCGTAACCAAATGGAAATTGTGGTTCTACATTCTTAGTATCATAATAACGGTAACCTACCAATAAGCTGTCTGTATAATTTACTACATCGTTATTCTCAGTTCCAAGCACTTGCGAAGGACAATCTGCCAGTTTTTTTGGCCATGAGAATGGTAGTTTACCAGACGGAACCGTTTTACCAAACAGAATACTCGAAATAGTGGTTCCGCAGCTCATGCCCGGATACCATGCCTCTAATACGGCAGGTACATTTTTCAGCCATCCTCCTAACTCCAGAGGTGAACCATTGATCAAAACGGCTACAACATTTTTATTGATGGCCGACAACTTATTAATTAAATTTTCCTGGGCGCCGGGAAAAACCAGATCATTCCGGTCACGGCCTTCGGTATCCATGCTATAATCTAATCCGCCTACAAATATTACGGCATCAGCTTTTTTAACAGCCTCTGTAATTTTTGACCATTTTTCATTAGAGATTTGAGGTAGCTCCCATTCCAGCCGTATACCTGCGTCGCCCGGTTGCTTAAGGTAATCTATCGACAGCTCATAAGGTTCTCCCTTTTTTAACTCTACAGTAGCATATGCTGGTGAAAGTAACTGGCCCCTGTCAGCAAAAGCTATCTGGGTGCCATTAGAAATGCCGTGATACATTTTTGCTATACCATCTGCAGTTAACCGTAGCGTGTACCGGCCATCCATTGGCGGAATAAGTTTTCCTTCAAAATGTGCGCGGGTGAAATCTTGCGGTTTAATCCGGGGATCAGGTGATTTCATTTCCCACATAAAACTTAAAACAGAATCTTTCCGGTTAACTACCGGATGTTCCTGGTCATTGCCAAAATAAGAACTTTTAAAGCCGGTGGTACCATCCGGCGCAACGATAGCAGATTGAGGTATTAATTGAAAGCCGCCCAATTCATCAGAAGAAATATAGGTTACTCTTTTGTTGCCTAACATATTTTCCAGACCCTGGAGGGGCGTTATTTCATAAGGAGGAACAATGGTAGAACTTCCTCCGCCCATGCCGGATAAACAAAACTTTTTATCGGCATTGGGGCCAATCACTACAATATTGTTGATCTGATCAGGATTGAGTGGTAATAGTTTACGATCATTTTTTAATAATACCATACTTTCTTCGGCCACTTTTTGAGCAACTGCCTGATGTTGGATAGTATTTTCGGTAGCACCAATACTCATATCCTTACCGTCGAGGACACCTAATCTATCATATATCCTAAGAATGCGACGAACTTTTTCATCAATAACAGTTTCGGGTACACGGCCCGCTTTTACCGCTTCCAGTAAGGCATTGCCAAAGCCGCAAAAACTGCCGCCCGGCATAGATACATTTAAACCGGCTAAAGCTGCTTTTTCGGTTGAGCGGGTTTGCAAAAAGTCTGTCATTACTATGCCGTCAAATCCCCATTTATTTTTTAAAATGTTGGTCAGCATTTTTTTACTGTCGCTCACAAATTCGTTGTTAACGCCATTTGCTGATGTCATGATGGTCCAAACTTTACCTTTTTGTACCCCGGCTTTGAAAGCTGGCAGGTATATCTCGTTTAACGTGCGGTCATCAACCATTGACATATAAAAGTTGCGGTTGTTTTCACGGTTATTGCAGGCATAATGTTTAAGACAAGCAGCTACTCCTTCACTTTGAATACCTTTTATATCGGCTACAGTTATTGCACTGTTCAAAAAGGGATCTTCAGTATAGTATTCAAAAAAACGGCCATTGAGCGGATCTCTTAAAATGTTAATTGCCGGGCCAAACAAAACGCTGAGTTTTTTAGCCCGGGTTTCATTGCCCATCACCTTTCCCGCTTGTTCAATCAGTTCCGGGTCCCAAGATGCACCAAAAGCCAAGCCGCAGGGAAAAGCTGTAGAAAAGCCATTTTGATTTGGTCCGCGAGGCCCATCAGTGCAGTGAACAGTAGGAATATTGAGTCTTTTCACTCCGCTAAGTCCAAACTCAGGAAATGCACCTGAACACAGTGTTATCTTTTCTTGTAAAGTGAGTTGTTTTAAGATTTTATCTATACGCAGTTCTTTCTGGTTCTTATTGATTCTAAAAGATTGTGATTGTCCAAAACAAATAATATGTATTAAGCTCAGGTAAATGATTATGATTGGAAGCTGATATTTTTTTTGATTCATTTTTAAACCTCTTTAAATATTAGTTATAAATTGATTAACCAAATGTAGCCATTGATCAGGACGACATAGGCGGCATTTGACAAAAAGAATGTGATTTTGATTTGCGCTACAAATAGTACACAATGTCAACGATTATTATCACCAACCCTTATAAACAAAAAAGCATCCCATTTTCATGAGAGGATTTGAGGGTAGAAGATAGGGCTAATTACGAACCAATTTATAGCTGATTTAAAAAAAATAGCCCAAATTTGAGAACGTTCATGGTGCAAACTCGAACCGGGATGTATTTTACTTATCTCACTTCTAATTCCTTATCTCTGGCATATCTTCCCCGTTTAAACGGATGTACTCCTTATGCTCTATTAATTTGTCCTGTAACTTTTGTTTAAGATAAGTTCCTTTGCTTCCTGTTTGCGGCAAGCGATCAATTGCATCCATAACCAGGTGAAACCTGTCCAGTTCATTTAATACCGTCATATCAAATGATGTAGTTAATTACCTAAGAAAGCATTGATTTATCACTATTATTTTTTAAAAAGATCAACGGAAGATATTTCAATATTTTTTAATGCAAGTAAGAAAATGGTGAGTTATAGATTGTCTACAACTGGCGTGTTGAAAATGAATTTTAAAAGATAATGGCTATAGATCATCATATCCGTTTTTGGATTTTAAGCAATATTAAATATACCCATAATCGGAACAAAGAATTGCAATTCTAGTATTTTAAAGTGAATTGAATAATTTAATTTGGAAGGATAATCGCAGTCATTAGCAACACAATTGACATGCAAAACACAAACACTACAAAATAGCTTAAACCCATTGCTACTATTTTTATTGACGTTAGCATCCTGCTGCGTTTATAAACTTCCCGCAAGGACCGAAAAATATACCAGGCAATATATAATACCGCGATCAAATTCAACCATCCGTCCAGGCCCCAGATGGCAGGCAATACCATTTTCAGTAGCATTATTATCGCAAGAAAAAGGAAAAGAAAACAGTGAAGGTGGAACCCATATATCAAATGCTCAACATAATATTTTCTACTTTTTCGGAAAGCCACCATGACTATCAATGCGAATAGGGGGAGCAAAAGAAACATCATTTTCGGAACATTATGTTTTAACTCGTCTAAAAATACATCCCCAGCTCTCTCGCCAAATTTTTTCCGGTAAGAAAAAGCCCGTTTATTGTATTGGCTGACGAAAAAACCATCACGTTGGCCAGCCGATAATTTTTGTTGCGCCACATGGTACTCAGTGTAGGAGGTGTCTTTCGTGGTAGGAGGCAAAATCTGGTTAGTTTCTTTATTCGTTCCGGTCAGTTTATGGCTGTAAGTTGCTTTTGGCGTAACTGTAGTTTGAAATAACAAGAGAAAATAAAGGAAGCTGATAAAGATATACATTTTTACAGGATGCAAAAATTGCACCCTGTGTCCGGCCATATATTCGTTAGTCAATCTTCCAGGTTGAAAAAAAAGCGGTTTCAGGGTGTGAATGAGTTGATGGTCAAAGTGGAAATAATCACTAACCGTATGGTTCATCATATGGCCAAAGCTTTCCTTTATTTGCAGGTTTTCTTGACCGCAATTCGTGCAAAACTTAAGTTCGACATTGAACCCACAATTCAGGCAATCATGTTCTTCCCGGTAATACTTTTTCATTTCTAACTATTTTGCATCATTTATTTGCTGGATGGCATCAGCTGCTGCTTTGACCGAAAGGCCGTCATTTAAAATGGATCGTTGGGCTTTTATATTAGTGAGCAGGCCGATAAACAGCGGGCCTGCCCCGTATGCTTTAAATCTTACACCCTGTGTTTTTATGGCCTCTATACCCTGTAGTGCGTATTCCGGTTCTTTTACACGCCCGGTAAGCGCTGACAGGCTTTTAAGCATACCGGATTTGCCCTGTGTATCGGCATTGTTAAAAGCCTGCAATAGGTAAGGCCATTGTTCGCTGCCACCGCTTTTGGCATAAACAACTGCAATGGCTATGCTTAAGCTGCCTTTGTTATCATTTTCGAAACCTTTGGCAAGGCTGAACGCGCGGGCAGGATCAATCAAATTGAGCGCTATCAAAGCAGCTCCCTGTACCGCGTATGACCTGCTGCTGAGCGCCTGGTTAAAAATAGTAACATAGGCCACCGATTTTAACTTACCTAAAGCAGTGATAGCGGCAGCCCTAACGAGTGTGTTTTGATCTGCCTGGGCAATATTAATTAAAGCAGGCACCGCCGCAATGCGAACGGTATCATTCGCCATTTTTAAAGCTTTGATTGCTTTAATACGCAGGCCATAATATTTATCACCTAACGCGGCAATCAAAACTTTTTGAGCGCCTGCATCGCTTTGGTTGGCAGCGGCAGCCTCAATGGCTTCAAAACGGTCGAGATATAACGGTGCATGGAAATATTGAAATACATATTCATCCAGCGTTTTATTATCAGTTTTATTAACCAGCAATACTTTGTCAGCATCTACGTTTACCAGGTCGGGCTTTACGTTTAATTTGAATGAAAGCGTATCGGCTTTATCATTCATCAAAACTTGATGGCGCATTGTTTTTCCCCCAGCATATATATCAATAGCCATGGGTAACTTAAAGATCTGCCCGGTTTGCGTTTGTTGCAAACAGACAGTTTCTGTTTTACTGGTATCATTCCATTTGTAAGTAATGTTAAGTTCAGGGTTTCCTGCACCAAAATACCATTGTTTGAAATACCAGTTGAGATCATTGCCGCTTGCTTGTTCAAATGCCCGCTGTAATTGAAGTGCAGTCCCGGTTTTAAAGGCATTGGCCGTCAGGTAAATATGCAGCCCCTTAAAAAATGCGGCGTCTCCCAAATAATTGCGCAACATATTGACTATGCGGCCCCCTTTTTGATAAGTAACCGCGTCAAAAACATCGAGATCATTATCATAGTGATAACGCACCAAATCTTTTGTATCCGCACCCGGTGAACTTAAATAATTGACCAACGCCGTATAATTTTGCGCATCAGCTTCATCCTTACCATATTTGTGTTCGGCCCAAAGTATCTCGCTGAAATCAGCCATCGATTCATTTACCGTAATATTACTCCAGTTTTCACAGGTTACGTCATCACCAAACCATTGATGAAATAGTTCGTGCGCTATGGCTACCTGCCCGTCATTATAATAGGCATCTAATAATTCGCGTATTGTTCGTTGCACAAACTCGCCGTGTAAAGTGGCCGTAGTGTTTTCCATGGAACCACCGCTGGTGTAATCACGCACCACAACCTGGGCATATTTGTTCCAGGGATAATCAACACCCAAAGTTTTTGAATAAAACTCCATGATCTCCGGCGTTACCCCAAAGATTTGTTTGGCATAAGGTGCGTATTTAGGCTCGAGGTAATAATCTACAGGCTTATTACGCCAGTGATCATGGTAAACTTTAAAATCGCCAACGGCCATCATAAACAAGTAGGGTGATTGCGGCAATTCCATTTTCCAGGTATCGGTGCGCGTGCCGTCAGGATTGATTTTTTGTGCCGCCAGGCGGCCATTGGATAGGGTGACATATTTTGCCGGCACGGTCATATTGATCTCGTCCGTAGTTTTTTGCTGCGGCTGATCGATAGTCGGAAACCAGGTAGAAGCGCCATCGGTTTCACCTTGCGTCCATATTTGCACGGGCTTATCTTTTACAGTGCCATCGGGATTAATAAAGTTCAATCCCTTGGGCATGCCCGGTTTTAACTGCTCCGGTTTGGAAGTATAGTTGATATAAATCTTGTAGCTTTCATTTTTATGATAAATCCTATCTAAATGGATAGCTACAGTCAAGCTATCATAAGTGAATTTCAAGGGTATATTCCTGCCATTTTTCACCATGGAAATAGTATTCAGGTCCATACCTTTTGCATCAAGCCTTAATGAATCAGTTGGATAACTATGGGGTTTTAAGGTGATCCACTCATTGCCATACAGGTAACGCTTCTTATAGTCAAAGCGAACGTTTAATTTGGTATGTTCCAAGTCATTAATGCGGACTGGCGTGCTGCGGTATATTTTCATTAAAGGGTCTGTCGTCTTTACTGAATCCTGCGCATATGAGCTTGTAAAGGATGCCGCTGTTAAAGCGATCAGTATGATAAATTTATTTTTCATTGTTAGGAGTTAAGGTCACAAAGTACCGGGTGAATCAAGGCGTTTACGCTTGACAAAAATCAAGGAATGCATTAAAGCTTAAATAATTGCCCTTACTATAGGGATTTCAGTAATGATAGCGGCCAATAGGAAACTAAAAATAACCGCTGAAGGGCCGACCACTAAAAGCTTCAAGGCCGGATCGACCTTCCAGTCTCTGACCAGCAGCGAAAGCGAGATCAGCACCAGCGGATGAAAGATGTAGACCGCGAAAGTATTGCGCGATAAAGTGGCGGTAAATGCAGATGTGCGGTTCCAGTATTTTTTGGCGAAACAAAGCAGCGCGCCAATTATGGAAAAGCCAACCAGCTGTTCCCAGACGGCATACAGCAGGGACTGCCAATAAAAACCTCCTGAATAGCCATTGGCCGGCATATGAAATTTCATCTGGATGATATAAAAGGCAGGAAAGAACAACAGCAATACTACAAAAGCAATTCCCAGGTTTTTACCGGTACGGTAAGAAATAAAACCAAGCCAATTGTTGTTTGAGGCGATCAAGCCCAGAATCAACAGGATAATGTACTGTGTGAAATGACCCAGCTGAAAACCCAGCAGCGGCAACTCTTTGCCTACCGGAAATACGATCCTTACCAGAAAACTGATGATACCAACCCCTGTGGCAAAAAGCAGGATCACGCCGGCATCCGGCACACTCAGGTTGTGTAAAGGTCTGCTTTTGAAGATCATCCGCCATAACACGTATAGCAAGGTAAATAAAAGCAGCGCTGCCACAAACCACAATACACCGAAATCGATCCAGCTATCAAATCCGCCCAGGTATTGTAAAAAAGTGATATGATGCCCTTTGCCAAAATAATAAACCAGGTAGCTTAACACTGGCGATAAAACCAGTGAATAAAAGATCAATGGTATGCCCAACCGTTTTAATCGTTCGGTTACAAAGCGCCGCACGCCTTTCTTCTCGAGTGACGGGCCGATAAAATAGGCCGAGAGGAAGAAAAAGAAACCCATAAAAAATGCCTGGTTAACGCTAACAAATATCGCCATAAGTATCAGCGCGCTATGGTTGCTTGTCTTTTGCTGGTAATACCAGCCACCCGACGCACCATAGGTAATAAAAGCATGGTGCAGGATAACCAGTATGGTCAACATTATTTTCAAATTGTCGATATAAAATATTTTTTTTGACTTATCGGGGATAAAAACCGATTTGGTGGTTTGAGTTGTCATGCACTGGATGATTAATTAGTTTGAGTGGAGTGATGCTTTCTTATTCCGAAAGTATAGCCTACACTGAGGTTGATCACCAGGGGAGTAAATAAAATCCCGGGGTCAAGCTTTGTGATTTCCTGGTTGCTATTGGTGTTTTTGTTGAAATACGTAAAGCTGTCGTCCGGTTCGCTGGAAGTAACAGTTGGCCAAAAACGAACACTCGGTGCCAGCAAGAAGCCGCTCAGGAAATTGTTCTGGTGTTTAAACGGACGGTAAGCGCCGTATAAACCTGCACCCAGTGAAAAAGTATTATAGGAGGTAATCTGGTCGCTTTTGGTTTGTGGCTGGTCTTCATAATAAAATTCAAACCGGTGCCATTTGGGTTCTACCCGGATATTCAGCCATTCGGTGATGCGGTAGCCCAACCCGAAGCCGGTGGTATATGGCATGTGAACTGCAACGCCCTGCTGGCGTAGCGAGCTGGTTGTGGAGCCGTCCTGGAAATCAAGTGAAACGCCGTGCGAGTAGTCGAAAATAAAACGGCCATCGATAAAATTGCCTTCGATGTTAAAGCCATGGGCCAGGACCGGCTGACTCAACCCAAACATAACATTGATCCGTTCATCGGATTTCCAATCCTGAGCGGATGCTTTAAAGGTTCCGCCCAATATCATCAGGATAAGGGCTGTTGCTGCTAAATGTAAATTTTTCTTTTTCATCATGAATTGTTTTTAAAGTTCATGATGCAAATCTGGGGTTTCATAGGCCCCGTTTCATTCACATTTGTTAACTAATGCATTTCAGCCTTCTTTTCTTATCCGGCTCAATGACTGAGGTTTAATGCCCAAGTAGGCCGCGATATAATACTGGGGAACCCGGTTAACCAGCCCTGGTTTTTCCTTAACAAATTTATAATAGCGTTGTTTAGCATCAAGCCGTGCCATGTCAGATCCGTGCTGTGTCAGGCTAACCAAGGAAAGTTCGGTATAATAAGTTTTAAGTGCGTG
>Ga0302315_10005734_pt1 | contig 10532 bp, 13 predicted proteins | sample III_Palsa_N3_1_FD_200532 | JGI IMG/M metagenome (GOLD analysis project Ga0302315, IMG submission 200532) | Peat permafrost microbial communities from Stordalen Mire near Abisko, Sweden - III_Palsa_N3_1 | ecosystem: Environmental > Terrestrial > Soil > Palsa > Peat permafrost | place: Sweden... | reverse complement strand
ATTGTGACATTTCGAGGTTGATCAAGGTGGATATCAGTCCAGCTGGATTCATCTTCGTAAAATCAGAAACAAAATGAAAAAAAGTGATGGATAGTCTTTGTGTATTTTTTTTCTGGTCTCGAAATGAAAAAAAGAAAAAAAATGCACGGGTGTTTATCGTGTTTTAGAAGCTTCCATGCTTGTTTTAAGTGAAACTAGACACATGCGTTGAAGTGCCCACATCGAGTCTCCGATATCATTGAGCCTGAACATATCATCGAGTTTTTCCGTGAGCTTCTCGATAGTCACATTATAATCTTCTTTTTTGATGATTTCTCTTATGAAGTGCAAATCTTGTGCTCGTGACAAAGACAAGTTTGCAATACCAACACAACACAATGAATGCAAACAAGCATTAATGATCTCGTGCTCATCAACTTTGATTATTTTGTTTTTCATCAAGTGGATTGCAACATCTGGTCTGTTTTCAGCTGCACAAAGACACAAAATTGATCTCATCTTGTGCATCTCATGAAATTCAATAGCAGCCGTCATGATTCCTAACTGTCCTGTCATACCAATTTGAACTACATCTTTCCACCCACCATCACAGCCACTGAAATTTCCAAACTTGGATGTAGCAGATGTGAACCTTTCAAGATGTTTCTCACACTCTTTGAAGTTAGCATCGGGATCAGTGCCCGTGGCAAAAACTCGGTAATGCTTGGGGAGTTCTCCGTACTGAAACACAGGTTTTTGCATGTTTCTTGTTGCGACGAGAAGAAAGGAAGAAAGAAAAGGAAAAAAGAATGGTGTTTATTTTCTTAATCTTTTTTGTGGCATTTTTTTTTCTATTTTTGTTTTTATTTCAAGATGAAGATGCAATATTCTCGGGTGCAGGTTTCTTAACAGCGAACCTTGTGAAGAGAGCAACATGGTCAGATGGGTATGTGTAAGATGGTAAACCAACATGTTCAGTAAAACGTCCATCGTGTCCTTGAAGTCTGTTTCTTGTAGGAATCTCAAGAATTTGCACAGGTCTTGCGTATTCGTTGTGAAGAATGTAGTCGATAGTCCGAAGCTGTTCTCTGTCTTCCTTGTATTTGAAAGAGGTGAAATCTGGGTGGTTGTGTCCTCCGATGCAGTATGAACTTTTGAACCCAGCCTTGGTAAATTCTTCCATGACATCCTCATCAGGCTCTGCGTTGAAGTCTCCAGCGATGATGAGAGGGTGGGGATTAGAAAACATCCAGTTCTCGATTTTTTCGAGTATGTCTTTTCCTTGTGACAGTCTTGTTGTGGCAAACTCTGCCTTTGATTTTAAATGTGCCACAACGAGAGATACGATGCTTTTTAGCTTTGTGTGTCCTCTTTTGGAAAGAAACGAAAAGACACACAAAACAGACACCTGATTTTGTTTGACACCGTCGATATCAGCATGGTGCAATGCGGAACACTCGACGATTTCGTATTTGCGCTTGTGTATGATCATGATTCCCTCGCGCTTGTCTTTTTTCGGGATATACACGCAACTGTAAGAATTGTCAAGACCAGCCCATGGTGATTCCCTGCTCATCAAGCAGGCATCTTCGAGTTGGCCTTTAAACCTTTCATCTACCTCCTGGAGACAGGCAAAATCTGGTTCTCTCAGAAATATCTCGTTGAATAGAAGTTGGTATCTGTATTTCCAGTCCAAGTAGATGGCAGGGACTTTTGGGAAGGCTTTAGTGGTAGCATTGCACCTGGCAAGAGTATTGAACTGGAGTACTGAGAATGAATCTTCTTCGTCAGATTGTCTCTCTCCGACATGGACAACCACTCTATCGAACAATTTAAACTTGTCGTTGTTTGCCATGTGGTTGTAGAAACAGAAGAAAGAAAGAAAGAAAGAAAGAAAGGGCAGGAACGAAGAGTTTTTCTTTTCTTTTTTTTTTCTTTTCTTTTTTTCGTTTCATTTGATTGTATTAATAGAACACATCAACCTCCAGTTTTTCTTGGATGTGGCATCAAAGGGTTATATTCATGCCAAGCGAGGATGAAATTCCTGTAGTTGTACATCTGAATTTTCAGAGATTTTTTGCGACTTTCTTCGCTGGGTATAAATTCGTCTAAATTAAGTTGTATCGAAAGTGCCAACAACGACGAGAGCCCAACCATCAATAGAAAATATGCAAACTTGGTGAGATTGTCATCATAATACAAGCTAACATCGGTTTTTAAATTATCTATCCAATTTTGAGTGCACATATCTTCTTTTCTGTGAAGTTCTATTTTTCTTCGCAGTTCGGTCATCGTCATCTGATTACTACCGTCATTTTTTTCTGGTCTGGTATCATCAGCTTGCATCTTTGCCATTTCGAATTCTTCCAGAAGAGAATAAAATTCTTTGCACTCAAAAGAATAGACATCATATTTCCGATAGCTTCTGAGGTATCCAAGTGTTAATAAAAATTCACAAGAAAATAGACCAAGCACCACAAAACACAACATCGTAAAACGAAACATACAAGACGTCTCGGCCATTTTTTTCTTTATTTTTTGGGTTAGTGAGGTGTTGTCTGTTTGAGAAGCGAGGGGAGAGAAAGAGAAAAATGATAATAAAAAAATTATGTGTACTTTTTATACAAAGACTTGAATGCTTCCTCAGATTCAAACTGTTTTATGTATTCCTTTTCTGAATCATAGACACGGTGGCATAGGATCATCTGCAATTCCATGGGAAGTTTCGATGCAATGGTAAAGAAGCGAGTGGTAGAATCAGAAGTTGATGACTTGACCAGAAGAAGATCATCACAAATAAAAATAATCAACGCGAAGACCTCAGCAGCCAGTTCATCTAGCATCCCGAGCTTCACACGAAGTTTGTGACGGGTCTGTAATGGGTCGGAGATGAAATTTTCAAGCAAATATACGACTTTGGTGCTCCCATACAATCTTGCAATCTCCACGGCTGTGTAGTATTTTCCATCTCTCCAGTTTCTCCCTTTCTTGTTCTTGACATCTCCCAGATCTCTGCCACTTGCAATGAGCCACTCAATCACTTCATGATGTCCACCCCAAGATGCATTCCACAGTGGAGTGCCTCCATCGTTGTCATCCAGTATAACATCGACACGAGGGTCATTCAGCAGTACATTAACGATCGACACGCTGCCATCCCAACAACCCAGCAAAAGGGGAGTTTGTCCATTCTTGTCCTTCGAGTTGACATCAATGTCTGGGTGTGCCAGAAGCAATTTGACAACTTCAACATTACCACTGTGGGAAGCAATGTGAAGGACACCAAACCACCCGTTCTCACTCCAGTTGACATTTATGTTTGGACAGCATCTCAATAAATATGAAACTTCATGCTCATCACCATCTCGTGCTGACACCCATAATTTCTTTTCAATAGAGTCGGACATGCCAGTTAGAGATGATCATAAAAAATAGAAGAAGGAATTCCTGAGTCATCACGTGGGGAAAAATAGTTGTCTTTCTCTCTTTTTTTAAAAAAAAAATGCAATCCAAAAATAACAACAAAGACAAATTATAGGACAATTTTAGCAAGCGATTTGAAGGCAACTTCCGAGTACTTTCGAAGAATGTATTCCTTTGTTGAATCCAGAACACGATGACACAAAATCATTTGAAGTTCCATTGGCAGCCTTCTTGTGATCTTGAAGAATCTTTGAGCAGGTGCCAACGGTGAAGGAATGATAAGCTTCTTCAATTTCAACAAATCACTGCACAAAAAGATGACCAAGGCAAATGTTTCCGCTGCAATTTCTTCTTTGTATCCAAGCTTGATTCTAATTCTGTGTCTAGTCTTGTCCTGGTTTTCATCGAATTTTTCAAGAAGTTTTACAGTGGCGGATCGTCTTCTATTTTTTGCCAGTGTTATCAAGTTGCATTCGGTGTAAACTCTTTCGTCTCCTTGAAGCCATGGCCTATGTTTTTCATAATCTCTAGTCATCAGATCATGTCCAAAATATCTTCCGCTTGCAATGATTTGTTCGACATTCGTCATGTATGCTGAACACACCAACCAGGAAATGGGGGATAGCTTATTATCTAGATCGTGTTTGACCATGTCCACTTTCTTGTTCGCGATGAACAGTTTGATCATTTTTTCGCCACATGAACGCTCACAAGCTACCAGAAAAGGTGTTGTTGATTCTCCGCGTGCACAAACATTTGGGTCTACATCATCACGATCCAATAATAATTTGACGACCTCGGTTCGACCATATCGAACAGCACAATCCAGCAAAGTGTATTCGCCATTTTTAGTTTTGAAATTAAAATTAAAATCGGGATTGTCTTTAATATAATTTTCTACCCATTTTATGCCCTCTTCATCACGACAAGATTCTATCAACATAAGTTCGTAAGATTCGGTAAACATGTGTTTCATGTCAGTCATGAAGAACAAGGAGAGAAGAAGAAAAAAGGGGGAGAGGATCGTTGGTTTTTTTTTCTTTTTCTTTGCAAAGTTGGGCATTTTTTATATTTAAAAATAACTTCGGGCGAGACATTTGAATGCATTCTCTGAATCCTTGTGAAGAATGTTATTCTTTGTAGATCCAACAATACGATGACATAATATCATCTGGAGTTCCATGGGCAACCTCTTGGCAATAGCGAAGAAGCGAGCTGTGGCAACATAAGTATCACAGGCGACAACATTTGAGATCGAGTTGAGTTGAAGAAGGTCATCGCACAAGAATATGACCAAGGCAAAATTCTCGGAAGCCAATTCATCCAACATTCCGAGTTTAAAATGAATTTTTTGTCGGGTTTGTGCAGGGTTATCCACGAGTCTTTTCAGTAAAGACACAATTTCGGTGTGACACTGCTTTCTTGCAATTCCGATGACTGTGTAGGATGTGTTACCATCCAAGTTTTTCCTTGACCCTGACCCGACGTCTCCTAGATTTCTGCCACTTGCAATGAGCCATTCAATTATCTCAAGGTATCCACGACAAGAGGCCCACCACAGTGGAGTATGTCCCATGTCGTCAGCAAGTGTAATATCGACACGAGGATCTTTCAGCAGTACTTTGACAGCAGACACTTTGTCACTGAAACAACCAAGGGAAAGGGGAGTTTGTCCATTTCCGTCCTTCAAGTTGACAAGGATGTTTGGGTGTGCCAAAAGCAATTTGACATTTTCTGCTTCGTTAAAAATGGAAGCAGTGTGAAGGACAGTCCAATGGCAGTAGTCTGGATTTTTCCAGTTGACATTGATCTCTGGGTGGTCACTCAACAAAGATGAAATTTCAAAAGTATTCCTGTGGGATATCGCATTCCACAAATCAAGTTCAATAGAATTGGACATGAGTGATAACAGGAGAAAGAAAGAATTTTGTGTGTGTGTGCGTTGTCCAAAGAGTTTTTTTCTTTCTTTTTATTTTTTTTCAATTTATTTTTAAACTTCTTTCTCCTTTTTTCCCTTCAAAAAACTATGATACGATCTCTCACTCATCACACTTCCTGTTTCAAATGCCAGCGCATTTTTACACTCCCGTTCCTTGTCAATCCATACGCTACTATCTATTACTGTCGCGAATGTCAACACAAAACCACCGATCCGATGATGTGCAAGAAATGTTATTCTCTTCATGAGGTCCGATTTGCCTACAGCCGTACCTGTGATAAATGCAAAGAAGAGCTAAACATCGCGTGCAACATTCCACATGTGTGCCCTTTATCACGCTTTCATAGATTTTTTTGGAACATGATGATAAATTGTTTTTATGTGTGCACTTGTGAACATGGATGATGGCGAAAGAAAAAATAAATAAAATCAAAACACGACAAACCTATTTTTTCCTCTCTTTCTTTCTTTCTTTCTTCATCGCTTTCTTTTTGTAGACAAGGGGAAATTCGCTACACACGCATATACATATTTGCAAACATCACCCCCAGAACCACCTGTCGAGAGTTTTTGTGCAGTATATTCAAAAGAAAGTTTGAAGTTAGTTTGATTATCCCAGGTAATAGTTTGTCCATCATTTGCAAACATAATGCTGAAAATGGGGCCTGGGCGATTCTTTTCTTTGAAGAACTTGTCCCATAATATCTTATCAGTGCGCACATTTCCAAAATTGTCGTGTGCATCGTACTGAAGCTCTTCACATAAAAACGAAAAGAATTGTGTTGCCTCCAGTAAGAGTCTTTCGTCACAAGCTGCGAAATTTGGTTGTATAGTAATAACAATCTTGTATTTTTTGATTCTCGCTGGTGGTGCTTCAGCGATCACCGGCAATGGTTTGTGAGAAAGAGTGGAAACTGTCTCTTCGTATGGAGGTGGCGGTGGTTCCATTTTTTTTCTTTGTCGACGATGATGTTGTTGTTATTATTATTATTCGGAGAGGAGAAGACAAAAAAAACACAAAAAAATAAAAATAGGTTTTTTTTTCAATTTAAAACACAGGCAAGTCTTTTAAATGCGGGCTCGGAGTCCTTTGACAAGATTCTATCCCTTGAAGACTTTGCAGCACGACGACACAAAATCATCTGTAGTTCTAGTGGTAATCTCTTGGCTGTGGCAAAAAATCGAGAGGCTCCGCCGTCACAATATTTCTTTAATTGAAGAATGTCGTCGCACAGAAAAATGGTCAAGGAAAAGATGTCAGCGGCAAGTTCATCCACCACTCCAAGCTCAATGCGAAGTTCGTGACGAGTCTGCGTTGAGTTTTCCAAGAATTTTTCTAATAAAGATACAACTTCACCTTTCTCATGTTTTCTCGCTATTTCGAGGGCTGTGTAGTATTTGCCATCAAAGTGCTCCCCTTTCATGGTCTCGAAGTTTCCTAAATTTCTACCACTTGCGATGAGCCACTTGATAACTTCATGGTTTCCTTCACAAGATGCCCACCACATTGGGGTGCGACCAGACAAATCATCTTTTGTGATATCTACACGATCGTCATTTAGCATAACTTGAACCACAGACACTTTGCCACCCTCACAAGCAAATGAAAATGGGGTCTGTCCACGCGCAGTTCTCGAATTTATACTGGTGTTTGGGTGTGCTAAAAATATTTTGACAATTTCAAGGTCATCATCGTTTTCGGCATTGTGTACGACAGTATGAAGCGGAGTCCAAAAGTTGGTGTTTATCCAGTTGACACTGTTAGGATGGTCCTTTAGTAGAGACGACACTTCATGAACACGACCAAACATTGCCGCATCATATAATTCCCTTCCAGTGTATGCGGACATGATAAAGATGAGAGCAAAAGGAGTGTGTGTGTGATGAATCAAATGAAAAATGTGTCGTGCACAAATCTTCCCTATTTATATTTTTCCCACGGCACAAAAAATATCATAACCAGAACCAAACAAATAGAAAAGGAAAGAAAAGAAAAAGAAAAAAGGTGAAACCGCATCATAACAATTTCATAACCAAAAATCATAACCATCCCCTTTCGCCCCTTTTTCAAGAAAACAGTTTACACACCAATCGCAGTTTTTTTTCATTTCTTCTTTTTTCTGCTTCGTCATACAAAAAAATAACAACTCATTTCTTTCTTTTTCCTTTCTCGTAATAACCAAAAAAATGTTTGAGGGCGACCACACGAACATCAATAAAGAACAAGTGAATCTTGCAGAAAAATGTCTCTTGGAACATTCAGTAAAGAGCATCACTCTCAAGCCAACTGGATACATCTCAGACGAAACCAAACGATTCTGGAACGTTCTAGCTTGCGAGAAGAGGACTATAGAACTGGAGAAAGATATGAGGGAATATTTGAATATCAGACAATCAGAACACTTTTCTACATTCATCGAGAACAGGGATTGCATCTTCACTGGATGCCTATACCAATTTTCTACCCTCCATGATGTCATGCGGCACTGGGAGACTACTCATTGGATGAATAATTTGTACACCTGCAAAAACTGCAAAAGCTCGTGGAATACCCTTGACTCGCTTGAATACCACATCACAAAGAAAAGAAGGTGTCCACTTAACCAAGTTGTTGACAGCGAATGCTATCAGAGTAAGTGTGTTTTTCCTTTTTTTCTTTTTTTTCAAAATGCTCAACCTTTTTATTGTTATTATTATTATTCTTCTATCATTCTATACGAAAAAAAAGAAAACCCGCACAAATTTCTCATGCTCGCCAGAAAGATTTCAAATTTAAGCGAGGAAGATCAGGAAGCAGTGAAAATTGCTAGATACAGGGCGATGCGTGTTACTTCAGAGAACAATGGGGAAAGTACCACAAGCCCGCTTTCATTCTCCATAGAAATTCCAGATATCACACCCGCTGCAAACCCCATGTCACAAGAACACCTCGACTCTATGTTCTCCCTTGTGTCGTCGTGCACCAAAACTACATTCACGAGGCTTTTCAAGAACTTCTTCATGGTGGATCCAATGAAATCAGACGCCTTCGTCAGAAACAGAAAAGTCAAACTCGCACACAAGGTCTTTAGGCGAGAATATTTCAAAGATGATAGATGTCCATTTGTCGGATGTGATAGGCATGTTACTTCATTCACCTTGTTTTTGAAGCATGTTCTTAGATCTCATGTCAAAAAGCAATGATAAAAAAGAAGAAGAAGAAGAAGAAAAAAAACGCAAATCATTCTCTGTTTTTTTTCCTTCTTTCTTTCTTTTTCACTAAGACACAAAGAATGTCATCACTGTTCAACGACGAACCCGAGAGATTGATTGATTTTGATGCCTTAAAAACTGCATGTGAGAATGGACACGAATACAAGGCTATGGAATTGACGAATGGAAACAGGCATGATCCTAGATGGATTTCTGCTGTAGCCAAGGCAGGAAAATGTGGAAATTTGTCACTCATGCAAAAACTCATAGAAAAAGACATGCTTATTTTTCAAGAGTCACTTGCTATGGAAGTGTCGAAAACGGGTGATATCGAAACAATGGAACACCTTCTCGACAGCAAAATCATAGACAAAAAAAATTTAAGATTACTTGCAAGGGCATGCTGGAATGCCATACTGAACAACCACTTCTATTTTGTGACTGAGATGCACCACAGAAAGAGGATTCATGACTTCTCATTCATCATTCCTTACATTGTTATCAATGTCAACACCACGCCCAATGGCAGCAAGGAGAAACTTCAATGGAGAGATAAGCTTTGTTGGTTTACCATCCACAATTCGGAGAATAGTTCGGAATACACATGCTGTAAGTTACCCAACCAACATCAATCTTCTTCTTCTATTCCTGTCGAGGAAGAAATGATGGCAACAAAACCCGAGCTATATTCTCAGAGTCTTGGAATAAGACAAAAATAAGAAAACCAAAAAAAAACTGAAAAAGCAAACTATAATAATCAGTAAACCCTTTTTGGCATTGTATTTTTTTTTCTTTTCTCGAATAATAAAAACGCTCACTTCCTCTTTAACTTCCTTCAAAAAAATGAGCGAAGAAAGCTCGAGCATTCGCATTCGCCAGAGCATCGACAACATGACAGGTCTGAGAGGTCGTGCACTTTCTGATGGCATTGGCATGTGCCAGTTCCTTATCAGTAAAAATATCCCGGGCAGGTTTTCGAGTTGTGCAAATTTTGATAAAACCACAGGACAGTGGAAGTTTACTGTTCGGACCACTGCCACAAAAGAATCATGCGCCCATCTGACTTTCTTGCAAGACTTTCCAGACGAGGTGGTGATCGAGTATGAACAAGAGCAACCTGTGAAGAAACGCCCATGAGTTCCCACTTGAACTGTAAAAAATAAGAAAAAGAAGAAGAAAAAAAAATATGTGTCATCATTTTTTTCTTTCCTGTGTATTTTTTTTGTTTACAATTCAGACGTTTCACTCTTTTTCCAATCAAAACCTACAAGATTGTGCAAATGTTTGTTAAAAGGCCACACTATCTTTTCTATTTTCTTTCTCGCACTTTCTGAGATAACATCATGAAGTTGTTCTGTGTGAAACGTTTCTTTTATGTTTCCGCCTTGTCCAAAGTTGAATTTATGCTCAATCACTGAAGACCAGTTGAATGACATGCTCATCCCAAGAAAGTTTGCTACCCTTTTCATGGTGTATTCGGTATCATCGTAAAAATCCTCACTCTTGATGAAAAGAATGTTCTCTCTTGGGAATTTTTCTAGAAAGGGAAGTATCTGAGAAGCGTACAATCCTCTTGTCATCAGTTGTAAATCCCACAAGATTTTCCCTTGTACTCTAGTTTTCGTTATTTCCAATGTTTTGTTGTGATTGCAACCCATGAAGGTGCTGTGCAAATCAGCATTGTTGGACACAAGAATGTCTGGGTATTGTGATAAACATTCATTTAAAATGTCACTTTCAATGTCTACGAATTCTTCAAATGTCAACAATAAATTATCATCATTTGCGTTCGTTGATGATGATGATTTCGAGTTGCTCCACTTTTTCCCTGTTATCAGAGAGTGGTGATAATGGGAAAATGCTCGGTCTGCCGGATTTCTGAGCATGAAAATCAGCTTTATGTCAGGGAACAGTTCTTTTATTTGTTTGGAAGATTTGGCAGAAGTAAAGAGATAGTTAGGGCTTGCTTCTCCAGTAATTGCAGGCCTTGGTCTATGCT
>Ga0302315_10005732_pt1 | contig 10532 bp, 10 predicted proteins | sample III_Palsa_N3_1_FD_200532 | JGI IMG/M metagenome (GOLD analysis project Ga0302315, IMG submission 200532) | Peat permafrost microbial communities from Stordalen Mire near Abisko, Sweden - III_Palsa_N3_1 | ecosystem: Environmental > Terrestrial > Soil > Palsa > Peat permafrost | place: Sweden... | reverse complement strand
CCGCGCCTGCGGCGTCTCGGCCACCACGGTGCCGATGCCGGGCCTGACCTCCAGCCAGCGATCCTGGATCAGCCGCTGCACCACCTTGTGGGCGGTGTTGGGATGGATTTTCAGGTCCGCCGCCAGCACCCGCACCGAAGGGAATGGATCGCCCACCTTCAACTCGCCGCTCACGAACGCCTTGGTCGCCGCGAAAATCACCTGCTCGAAGATCGATTGACCCGGTTTAAGGACGAGCCTAAATAGTGTCATAGTCGACATGTGACACATGGTACGGGAATGTCAACCGCCGGGGATTGGGGAGATAGTAGATGCAACCACTAACGAGGCGGGCTGGCTTGGCCCTCATCATGGCGGCGGCGATCCCAGCAGTCGCCCACGCCGCGTCGCATGAAGAGCAGGCCTACGGGTCAAGTTCGGCGCAGCGGATCGACGTCTATCCCCAGGCTGGGCTCTCCAACGCGCCGGTCCTACTATTCGTCCACGGCGGCGCCTGGGCTTTCGGCGACAAGAGCGGCGTCAACGCCCTACCTGGCTACGCCCAGCGCAACGGCTTTCTACTGATGTCGGCGGACTATCGGCTGACACCCCAGGTCGATGCCGGCGGCGAGGCCGAGGACATCGCCGCCGCATTCGCCTGGGCCAAGGCCAATGCCGCCAAGTACGGCGGCGATCCGAACCGCATCTTCCTGGTCGGCCACTCCTCCGGAGCGCATCTGGTGGTGCTCATCGCGGTCGATCCGACTTACCTCGCCGCCCATCAGCTTACGCCCAAGGACATCGGCGGCGTGATCGCCTTGGACGGCGCCGGCTATAACGCCGGACAGGAAATGGACTGGTTCGCGGGCCGTCCCGTTGGCTTCCAGTTCAACAAGGCCTTCGGGCGTAAGGCTGACGCCCTGTCGCCGACCTTGCTGGCCAAGCCGGGGATGAGTTTCCCACCCTTTCTGGTCCTCTACATCACCAGCCGGCCGGATTCTCCGCCCCAGGCGCGCGCCCTGGCGGCCGCCATCGCCCGCGCCGGCGGGACGGTCTCGATCCGCGTCACGACTGATCGCAGCCACGCCGAGATCAATCAGAGCTTTGGACGGCCCGGCAATCCCGATGGCGACATGGGCGCGGCCTTTATCAAGACCGGCGTATTGCCTCTCAGCCTGATCGAAAACGGACAGGGGCAGATCATTAGCGGCGGGAGGCCATGATCGCCGGGCCGCGTGCGCGGCGTTCACTCGGGCGTGGATGCTCGGGTGATAGTTTGAATACCCAACGCCGTAGGAGCCGGAGCGAAGTCTATGCGCGGGATCGCAAACCCTATCTTCGTGCTGCCCGTCCTCGGCGCCATCTACATCTATTCCATGGTTCGGGCGGGTGGATTTTGGCTACCGAATGGTCGGATCGTCGCGAAGGCGACCAACCCGCGTGGCTACTGGATCCTCATCTCGCTGTCCGTCTGCGCCGTGGCGACGGCCGTCGGGCTGTTGGCGGTCTAGGGTAATTCCAGCTGCTCTATAGGGGCGTCGGTAACGATCCTCAGCACCGCCGAAAATGGACGTTGCAGACAGCGACTGAGAGAGTCGAAACCGCGCTGCGCCAAACGGGGAAGATGCGCCATTAGCGGCCGTCGCATTCGGGGCCGAAACAGGACATCCGCGCCGCGCCAAATGTGATCTCGGCAGGTCTCCAAAGACTAAGACGCTAGGCGATCTCCTGGGCCTGATGTGTCGTGGTAGGCTGTACAGCCACGCCAGTCCTCACTAGGCTTTCCAGATCTGCCCGGCGAGACACGCGATGACCAAAAGGGGACTTGGGTTAAGCCGTATACGGCGCAAGCGCGGGGCGGCTACCGGCTCGAAAGAACGACCAAGTCCATTTGTAATTGTCCTTCAGGCAATACCCGTATTTATATTTCTTGGAGCAGTAGCCGGATCGCTATACCTAAAGTCCTACCTAGCATATTACGACGTTTCACTTTTAGAGGTGGCGGGACTGTCTGATTTTACTCTCAGCGCATTTTACTCTCTATTTGCAATCATATTATTAGCCATGGCATATGCTGCCGGCTTTTTTTTGGGAAAACAACATTCGGCAGTGAGATGGTTTTCATTTTTTATCCTGCTGCCGTTGTCTATGTTTCAGATCTCCATAATTATCGCGGGGAGTGCCGGGCCCGCTGTGGAAAAGATCGATGGCATGGGAGACGATCAGCTATTTATGTTTAAGGGCAATTTAGAACAATTATATTCTTATATCATAATCGAATTACAATATTTGAGTAATTTATCAATTCATCTAGAGTTCTTTGGGATTATATCAATCTCTGCACTTCTGGGATGGTTGGTGTCATGGTTTGTTAATGTACAAAAAACGAGGGCCATCCCATTACATTGGGGTGGAGGGATAGCATTTTGGGGAATGATCCTTCTTGCCGCTACTCCGTTCGGAAAAGCTATGGCAGGCTCAACATTGGCGTCCAGTATTAGCCTGATTGATGGGAAGATGCCTGTCTATCTGTTTCACGCCGCCAATATCGGTGCTCAATTACCCAAATCGTGCTCATGTGGCGCGGCTGTCATCTGGTCGGGCGACAAATCGACGGTGCTAAATTGCGCAGGTGGAGAGGTCGTTACCGTTCACGGGCCAGATAACGTAATGCTAAAACTTAACAGTCATCGTGAACGAATCTCGCATCCAAATATAGAGGGCGTGAAACTTGCCGACATGGATGCGTCAGTGGCCTGCTTGGCATCAGAAGCAATTACACTCGATCTGCCAAAAATGAGCAACAGCCCGGGGTCGTTCCCCAGTTACGTCTCCGGGCAACATTGGCTTATGCGGCTCTCTTCACGAGGTGAACACGCCCATTTAGAACTGTATTGCAATAACAATGAATTATTAATTGCGCAATATTTAGTCGGCGGGAGGAATTATGTAGGATTGGACTCTGTATATATGTTTGGAAATATGGCTGAGCCACGCGTTGGCAAACATTCGGTATCAACGTATTTGGATATCGAACCCCCGGATTACCTAAAGGGCTTTGGCAGAGTCGGGTTTGCATTCTCCAATTTTAAGCCCGCGGGAGATCATGTCCAAGAAAGCGACGAATTGGTTTCAACAACGGGAATGGTCAGATTCATCGTCACCGAGGCCAGCCTCGACCGTGAGACTCAGCCGCACTTAGAGGCGTTCGATATTTCTCCCGCTCAGTCTCAACAACTGCTCCAAGGGTGTCAAAATCGGAGGGGCTACTGAATTATCGAGGTCATTCACAACGCGTGCGGCCGGGATGCTGGTTTCCTTCGGAAAGGGGACTTGCAGCGTTTTCGCAATAGGTCAGAGTCGCGCGGCGGCAAACAGGGAAGTTGCGCCATTTCAGGACTTTCGGCTTGGCCGCGCCATTTGGAGCTGTTGGGTCCGGACCGGAAAGTCGAGATCAAGCCGTGCGCCAACCACACCCGCTGCTGCCACGTCTTCAGCGTGGCGAGAGCCTCGATCGGGCCATTTTTAGCGTGTGGCGGCGGGCGTCGTCTCCTCGCCCCAACGATCTGCCGTCGGAGGATCAGCACTCAACTTCCCTCCGGCCCGAGCCACAGCGAGGACATCTGGCGGCTTGGCTAGGCCTTAGCGCTTCAGGGCGAGGGCGCAGTGGGAGCAGAATTCGCTTCGTTGAAGATCGCGGTCGGCTTTGGCGCAGTGAAGGTCAAGGTCAGAAGGAAAGTCTTGTCGTCGAGTTTCGAAGTGGTGCCGTTGGCAGTGCCATAGGAGCCGCCGACCCAAAGGGTGTCGTTCACCTTGAAGGACAATGAAGAAAGGTATCGCCAGCCCGATGTCGAGAACTTGTTCGGCGAAGGGGCAACCGCCTTTGTCTGAGTATAGCCGGCCTGCAAGCCGCCGCGGACCCAATCGGTGTTGCCCTGTAGGCCAACCCACGCTCCGAACACATTCGCGACCATGATCGGCGATGTGGCGTCGCCGGTCGTCAGGGAAGCCCGGTTCGTATAGTTCAGTGACCCGCCGAGCATCACATAATTGCCCACGCCCTTGGCCAACTCAGCCGCCGATCGATCGGCAAGGTCTGAATAGACCGGTACGCGCCCAGCGAACCAAACGGTTTCGCCACCGTCGTGCAGATGTCCCACGGCGCCGGGTTTCCCGGCCTCCACGTAGCCGAAGCCCGCGTTTAGATCGGGGTTGCCATTCACCAATTGGCTCGCGGCCTGAGCGCAGGTTGTGATCGCTGTCGTGACGCCGCTCTGATCGAAAATCGCCTTCCGCGTTTGCCCGGCGAATGTCGAGTCGGCCTTGGCGGCGAGGCTGTCCGCGAATGTATGCAGGGCATCAAGGTGGTCCCTGACATATGCCACGTCAGCGGAATGATCGACGCCATCGCCGTCGGCGGCGGCATGATCCATTCCACCGAACTCCGGCGCGGCCACCAAGTCCATGAGCGCCGACCGCAACCAGGGGTCCGAGGTGGCCGCGTAGAAGCGCAGCGCATCCGAGCGCTCCTGCGAGACCGTCATCCCCGTTGGTCGAACCAGTTTGAGTTCGTGCGCGCCGGCGATGACATTCAACTCGTCCGCGAACACCTTTGCGCGAGCCGCGGCGACGGCAGCCGCACCTGGCTGGGTGGCATACTGCGCGAAGATGTCCTGCAATTCGGCGAGCGCTACTGCCTCGCTTGGTGGCGACGGCTGCACAGCAGATTCGTCAGGCGGCAGGCCTTCAGGCAGCTTGCCCAAATTCGATGGATCGAGCCGATGGAGGTCAGCCACAATCTTGGGTGCCCCGTCTTTCAACCCGCCGTCAAATGCGGCAGAGTTCAACAACTTCAGGTCGACAAGCGTCTTCACCTCGATCGCTAGATCATTTGGCGCGCTCTGCTGAGACCAGGCCAGCGCCTCCGCTCGCATGGCGGCATAAATCGCCGGGTCAACCTTGTCCGCGCAGGACAGGAAATAGCGGCCGCCACCCGCCTTTGCGATGGGATCGCTCTGATCCAAAAGCGAAGTTCCGAGCGACAAGGCAAAGCCGGACTGTTGAAGCTTGGTCGGGTCGGTCGAGGCCATCCCGTTCGTACCAGCAAACTCGATGTGCGTGCGCACTAGGTCCCGCCACAAGATGTCGCGCAACGGCCGGTCATCCCTCTCGTAGGTGTTGAGATCCAGCGGCCAGACGTTCTGGAGAGCCCAGGCTGGCAGGAGGTCGATGCCAATGGATTCCCCTGCGCCGCCGTCGAACAGGCTGGGTATCGACAGGGCGAGCGGCGTCAACCCATTCGACATCTGGACCTTGGAAGGCGACAGCCCAAGCAGGTTCAGCGCCGGCGAACTGTTGGTGCCGTAGCCAAAGGAGAAGATGCTGGGGTTCTTGGCGGCTTGCTGGGCCAAGGTGGCGACGTCGCCTTGGCCCTTGGGATCGGCCTTGGCGGCACTGACCGGCAATGCCGCCAATGCAGTGCACGCAATCCACGAAACGACGATCTGGCGGCTCACCATAGGTAGATCCCGAACGGCGCGTTCTGCGGGGCACCGTTGGCGACATTCTTGAACTGTGCGGGATTGCCCGGTGGGGTGTTGGTCGTCGGCGCCTTCAAATCCGAACCGCCTTGGGTCAGGTGCATCGACAGGGTGCAGCTATTGCCGCCTGCGCATTTGGGCGTTCCGATCGCCAGATACTGGGTGAGATGCGGCATCGCGGGAATGGTAAAGGTGGCTTTTCCCAACACCCGTGGATTGACGGCATCGGGCTGGATTTCAACCGCGCCGCCGTCAGTTCGATAGAGGACGAAGTCGCCATCGCAGAGGCTGTCGAAGGACAACTCAACTGAGACATCTCCATTGGCCTTTGCACCGTAAAGGACTTGCGACATTCTTCCTCCGTGGCGCGTCGATGCGCACCCAAGGATAGGGGAGGGCCGGAAAGGCAGCACTGGGGAAGCGGAGCGTCACCCACGATCCACAGCATAGCTTGTCATACACTCAAGGTTGTGTCAACTCGAGGCAACCGAGCTCGCCCCAACGCACATCAGATGCTCGAAGCTATCGGGTTCCGACTAGCAGCGGATACTTCAGCGCCGCGCCAGTTGCGGAACTTAGGATCGGTGCAGAAAGAGGACATTGGCGGATCCGCCGCTTGGTCCTTCTTCGTTCCATCCACGCCGCGCCCGCGTGGTGCTCCGCGCGAGTCGACGTGCCGCAGCGCCTTTAGCGGACATTGGGTTCGGCTGGAGACCGAAACCTCGGCCTGCCATACGCACAGTTTGATCAGTGCAAGGGAATAATAAAATCAATAACTTATCTGGTTACGCGTGCCCCATGTGACATCTCTTTGTGTAGCAGTTCCGGCGCACTTCGCAATCGTAGTACCCCAGCTTGGTGGCCAGCGCACGACGGAAGCGACCGCGAACATCTTGGCAACGTTGCGTCTGGTGTCGTCGCTACCTTCGCGGTAGCCTGACTATCGCGGTCCAGGGGAACCAAATGGCAAGAGCTAAGGTCGACGCACCTGCAAGCGGGGCTGCAACGCCCAAGACAACGTCGGGACGCGGCGCGGCAGCCAAGGCGGCGACCAATACGCCAATGCCTGCCGCTAAGCGCAGCTACTTGAAGCAATCGGATGTTCCGACAGCGTCATTGGACGACGCCTTGCGCTTACCGCAGGCGATCTTCGACCACTACGCCGGGAAGCCGACCTCACCGTTCAACGTGGCCAAGGCGCTAAACGTCGATCCGAAGGGGTCACAACTTCGGGTGCTATCTGGTGCAGCCATCGCGTTCGGTCTGGTGGAAGGTGGAGCACAAGCTACGGCGATCAACGTCACCGACCTTGCTCGCAAGATCATGCGGCCGAGGGTTGAGGACGAAGACCTAGAAGCGAAGCGGGAAGCGGTTCTCAGGCCGCGCATCTTTGGCGAGTTTCTGCGGACCTATGACGGCAACCAGTTCCCACGGGAGGACCTGGCACTCAACGTTCTTGAGGGCATGGGCGTCCCCCGAGACAAGACTGCGGAGGTCTTGGAGCGCATCAGCGACAGCGCGCGCTCGGTGGGTTTCATCGAGGAGTTGAAGGGGAAATACTACGTCCGCCTGGACGGGGATGGGCCAGTTATACTGCCCGTTACAGCAGTAACCGCTGTGCCCGAAGGCGATCCGGAGGTGCTACCGTCCCCAGTCACTGAGGCACCACAGCGGTTTCTAGCGCCGCCTCCGCTTATGCACTCTCGGGGTGCGGCGATGGTCGCGGCAGTCGCGGATGACCAACGTCGCCGCAAGGTGTTCATCACTCACGGGAAAGACCGCGCGCTCGTAGACCCAATCAAGAAACTCCTGGAGTATGGTGAGCTTGAACCCATCGTCTCCGTTGAGAAACCATCTGTATCAAAGCCTGTCCCCGAAAAAGTCATGGATGACATGCGCAAGTGTGGAGCAGCCATAATCCACGTTGATGCTGACAGAGTTATCACGGACAGCAGCGGACAAGAGCACGTAGTGCTTAATCCAAATGTATTGATTGAGATAGGTGCGGCTATGGCGTTCTACGGTCGCCGCTTTATCTTGCTAGTCAAGGACGGTGTTAAATTGCCATCAAACCTTCAAGGCCTCTTCGAGGTGAGGTACACCGGAGATACACTGGATGCCACCGCTACCATTGCGCTTCTTGAGGCAATGAAGGACATTAAGAACTATTCGCTTCCCACGGACACCGAAGCGGATGAAGAATAACTGTGATCTATTCAAGGGGAGCGGAGGCGACATGGCAAATGCGTTCAAGAAGGGCGACATCGTGGTCCTGAAATCAGGCGGGCCGCCGATGACCGTTGACAAGCTGCCGGGTGAACCGGCCAGCAAGTACGACCACGACGGTTTGGACGGTTATCGGTGCGAGTGGTTTAAAGGAGCGAGCGCTGCGCATGGCGTGTACGCCGAGCACCTCCTCGAACCGTACGTCAAACCCACAAAATGACCGTCGAGGAAGCCGCTGCGTGGATGCTCGCGCAGTTCGCCGCCAAGCGCTTCCTCTATCAGGAGGAAGCCGCCACGCACCTCCTGCACCTTCACGACGACGCGCTCGCTTACTACGACGGAAACGGGAATGTCTGTGTCGGCAAGAAGGTCCTTGCGGCGTTCAACAAGCTGACCCTCGACGCCGTGTATGAGCGCGCGGATAAGTTCTGGCGCGACCGCCTGCCCAGTGATCAGCCCGGCAGACAGCAGTAGGTTTGCAGCCGACCTGAAAACGGGCTGCTTACGCGAGACGGGACCTGCCAACTAAGTGGGGCCTGTTACCCAATGGGGGGCACCGCAGGCTTCTGGCGGCAAGCCCGCAACGTCATTGCGCACGGCTCACACAGCCGCTGCGGGTATGGATCACAAGTTCTTACGAGCCAGTCCGCGCTAACGCGAATAGCCAATGCGGGATGCTACCAAACGGGGCTTGTGAGCTAGGCGGATCGGTCGACTAGCTTTCGAGCCTAGTGCGGACTCTCCCAAGGTCTCTGATGAGTCAGACATGCGCGTTGCACGCCGACACAGCCGAGGTCGGTCTCACTGCGTCGATCACCGCCAGCATGCCAAGGCTCGACGTTTTCCGCAAGGTCAGCCTGGGCTTGGGCTAAATTTCGGTCTCGAAGGCGGCCCCGCAATGGGCTGTTTGGCGCTCCGTCCGAAGCACCTTATTGTTTCTCCCGCCGACGCGACGTGGCTCCCAATCTGCAGGGTTGAACAGATTGATCTGCACAGTTCCTACACAGGTGGAACCAGTCCGATTTTCCCTTGGAAATTCAGTCGGATACTAATGTCGCGTCATTTCGCCGGGATGAGCGGTGAAGGTTGATCCAACTGTGAGCGGTCTGCAAGGTTCTCTACCTTGCCCCTCTCCCCCCATCCCGCTAAACCGTCCCTGCCTTGCGTGACTGGCGAGTCTGGATGGGAAACCATTGGGGAGCGCAGGGTTGATCGGCCGTTCGCCTGGGCGCCCAAGGACTGAGGTCCTGGGTCAATCCTGACATCGCGGAGCACTGCCCATGGACGCCCATCGTCGCGAACTCGCCGCCTACGATCCCGAAATCGCCGACGCCATCTCCGGCGAGGAACGCCGCCAGACCGACGGCGTCGAGATGATCCCGTCGGAGAACTACACCTATGCCGAGGTGCTGGCCTGCCTGGGTTCGGTGATGACCAACAAGTACGCGGAGGGCTATCCGGGCCGGCGCTACTATGGCGGCCAGGAATACACCGACATCATCGAGCGGGCGGCGATCAAGCGGGCCAAGAGCCTGTTCCGCGCCGAGCACGCCAATGTGCAGCCCCTGTCCGGCTCGCCGATGAACCAGGCGGCCTATTTCGGCACGCTCACGCCCGGCGACACCGTGCTGGCCATGGATCTGAGCCACGGCGGTCACCTGACCCACGGGGCGCCCGTGTCGCACATGGGCAAGGTGTTCAACTTCGTCCGCTACAAGACCCATCCCGAGCAGGGCGGCGCCATCGACTTCGACGAGCTGATGGCCGTGGCCAAGGAAGTCCGGCCCAAGATGGTGCTGTGCGGCTATTCCTCCTATCCGCGCGACTACGACTACGCCTCGTTCAAGCAAGTTGCTGACGAAGTGGGCGCCCTGACCATGGCCGACATCGCCCACATCGGCGGCCTGGTGGCGGCGGACGTGATGCGCAATCCCTTCGACTCAGGCTTCGACATCGTCACGACCACCACCCACAAGACCCTGCGCGGTCCGCGTGGCGGTCTGATCCTGTGCAAGAAGGATTTGCAGAAGAAGATCGACTCCGCCGTCTTCCCGGGCCTGCAGGGCGGCCCGCACATGAACAACGTCGCAGGCGCGGCGGTCACCTTCAAGAAGGCGGCCGAACAGCCGTTCCGCGACTATGCCGCCCAGACGCTGAAGAACGCCAAGGTGCTGGCCGCGGCGCTGATGGACGGCGGCGCCAAGCTGGTCACCGGCGGCACCGACAACCACCTGATGGTGATCGACACCGTCGCCAGCTTCGACCTGGACGGCCGCGAGGCGGAAGAGGCGCTGGACCGGATCGGCATCACCACCAACAAGCAGGTGATCCCGGACGACCCGCGCCCGCCCCTGCGTCCCTCCGGCGTGCGCCTGGGCACCCCGGCCTGCACCGCGCGCGGCATGGGCGAAGGCGAGATGAAGCTGATCGCCGGCTGGATGCTGCAGGCGCTGAAGAACCCCACCGACACGGCGCTGACCGACAAGATCCACGCCGAGTCCGTCGAGATGTGCCGCAGGTTCCCGGTGCCTGGGCTCGGGTAACTCACGGCGGGGCCGGCGCTGGCCCCCACCGTCAGGCCGCGCCGCTTCGCTTTGCATCCTGCCACCTCCCCCTCTCGCTTCGCGTGGGGGAGGACGACCCCCTCCTTATCCTCCCCCGCGAGCGAAGCGAAGACAGGGGGAGCAACCGTGATCATGCCGTGGCTGGGTTCCATGGTGTTTGGTTGGCGATCATGGCGTTGAGGGTGACCAGAAGCTTTCGCATGCAGGCGACGAGCGCGACCTT
>Ga0302315_10005731_pt1 | contig 10533 bp, 12 predicted proteins | sample III_Palsa_N3_1_FD_200532 | JGI IMG/M metagenome (GOLD analysis project Ga0302315, IMG submission 200532) | Peat permafrost microbial communities from Stordalen Mire near Abisko, Sweden - III_Palsa_N3_1 | ecosystem: Environmental > Terrestrial > Soil > Palsa > Peat permafrost | place: Sweden... | reverse complement strand
TGCTGCTCGATGCGTTTTCTTCCGGTAGGATTTTCGGGCGGGCGTAGCGAGCGAGGGTAACGATATGAGTAAAGGTGAGTTGACGCGGCAGAGAATCATCGAGGAGGCGGCTCCGATCTTTAATCAGCGGGGGTTTGCCGGATGCTCGATGCAGGATGTGCTGGACGCTACGGGGTTGGAGAAGGGTGGGGTGTATCGGCACTTCGCCAGCAAGGAGGAGCTTGCAGCTGAGGCGTTTCAGTATGCGTGGACGCGGGTGGCGAAGGCTCGGCGGGAGGGGCAGGATGCGATCCCGGGCTCGGTGGCGAAGCTGCAGTATTCGGTAAGGCGGTTTGCGGAGACTCCGGGGATCTTTCCGGGTGGGTGCCCGCTGATGAATACGGCGATCGATGCGGATGATGGAAACCCGGTCCTGCGCGATCTGGTGTGTGAGGCGATGAGATCGTGGAAGGCAAGGGTGGCCAGCATCGTGGAGGATGGGATTGTTGCTGGAGAGATTCGTCCGGAGGTTGAGCCGCGGCGTATCGCGAACTCGATGATCGCGATGCTGGAGGGGGCGTTGATGATCAGCCGGCTGGAAGGGACTCGCACGGCGATTGAAGATGCACGGAAGACGCTGGAGCTGACGTTGGATAGGATTGCGGTGGAACGAATTAACTAGTGACTCGTTCGGGGGATCACTTCGAAGGCTCCAAAACGGCCAATTGACGGTGGGAACGTCTAAGATGAACGGAGCGACTTCAAGGTGATCTTAGGGGTTTATGACTGAGTTTGTTATTAAGCTGGCGGATGAACGTGGACGGATGATGGAGCAGAGCCACGCGGCGGCTACGGCTGAGGAGCTGAAGGCGCGGTTTACGCAGGCGGGATACTACGTCTACTCGGTCAAGGCGAAGAGCGCGCTGGGGGCCAGTAAGAAGAAGGTCAAGCTGGAGACCTTCCTCATCTTCAATCAGCAATTTCTCACGTTGATCAAGGCTGGGCTTCCGATCCTTGGATCGCTGGAACTGCTGGCGCGTCGGCAGAAGCTGCCGCACTTTCGCGCACAGTTAGAGGATGTAACCTCGCGGGTGAAGACGGGTGAGTCAATCTCGCAGGCTTTTGAGGCACAGGGTGGGTTTCCGATTGTGTATACGACGACGCTGTTGGCGGGGGAGCGGTCGGGGAATCTTGAAGAAGTGCTGCAGCGGTTTTTGGACTTTCAACGCGTGTCGCTTACGTTTCGAAAGAAGCTGAAGGCGAGCTTGATCTACCCGGCGCTGCTGGTGGTAATGGTGATTGGGCTCTTTATCTTTTTGATCACGTTTGTGGTGCCTCGGTTTGCGCAGCTTTATGACCAGTTGGGAACGAAGCTGCCTGCGCTGACCACGTTTTTGCTGGACCTTGGGCGAGAGGCTCAGGCTTATGGAATTTATGTTGCGGTGGTGGTGGGGATTGTTGGGTTTCTGCTGTATCGCTGGTCGAAGACGGATGCGGGAGCGAGCCTGATCGACAAGATTCGCATCAAGCTGCCGGTGTTTGGGAGTGTGTGGTTGAAGTACCAGGTGGGGTTGTTTTCAAGGACGCTGTCGACGCTGCTGACGGGCGGGTTGCCGCTGGTGCCGTCGCTGGAGACGGCGGCAAAGTCGATCGATTCGCGTCAGATTGCGAGCGCGGTTTATAAGTCGGTCGAGACGGTGCGCGAGGGAAAGGGCTTGTCGGTCAGCTTGCAGGCGACGAAGGTGTTTCCGGAGCTGGCGATTGAGATGATCGAAGTGGGCGAGTCGACGGGTGCGCTGCCGCAGATGTTGAACTCGGTGGCGGAGTTCTTTGAGGAAGATGTGCAGACGAATCTTACGGCGGCGATGAGTTTGATTGAGCCGCTGATCCTGATCATGATGGGATTGGTCGTGACGACGATCCTGATTGCGCTTTATCTGCCGATCTTCAGTTTGAGCGCGGGTGGTTCGGGCGGCCACTAGGCCACTTCGTAACGCTGCTCGCGCAGGTGAACCTGAGAGCACTTCTCTGCGTATTTCTCGTTGCCTCGCGAGTCTGCTTAGGATTGTTGCTCGCGGCGAGGAGGGTCTATGAGTGCGAAGTCTCCTGTGCATGGAGTTGACGTACGAGGCGGCTCCTCGCGTGTTGGCTATCCTGGGTGGTTGAAGGCGGGCTTTTGGGTATGCGTAGTGATTGCCGTTGCGGTGGTGTTGCGACGAGTCGCGGTGCTTGCTTATCCGACGCAGGGAGGGGCTAGTGGATCTTCTCCGACAGCTGCGCTGGATGCGGTGTTTGCTTCGCATACTGCATGGACACTGGCACATATTCTTCCGGCGATGGTGTTTGTTCTACTGACTCCGGTTGTGTTGCTAAGGCGTTCTGTGTGGGCGGAGCGTCTGTTCTTCCCACTTGGTGTATGGGTTGGGCTTACCGCTTATGCGATGAGCGCGCATCCGGTTGGCGGGTGGATCGAGCGGTCTGCGGTTCTCTTCTTCAATAGCCTGTTTTTGTTTTCTTTGGTGCGTGCTTTTATGGCGGCACGGAGAGGCGAGGCGATTGAGAAGATGCGGTGGATGTTGCGGGCGGTTTCGGTTTTGCTTGGTATTGCGACGACGCGGCCGGTGATGGGCGTGTTTTTTGCTACGAGCCGGTTGACTCATCTGGAGCCGGGGCAGTTCTTTGGCGTTGCGTTCTGGATCGGCTTTTCGATCAATACGATTGCAATTGAACTCTGGTTGCGCTCCAGGAGAGACAGGCTTCCTGGTGTGAGTTAGGGACGATTCCGGTCTACGTTTTTTCGTGGAGAGGTTACAATTCGTCAAGCTCTGACTGGGTAAAAGGAGTTGACTTTGATCTCTCGGCGTTGGGTGTTGCGATGCGTGGCGGTGACGGCACCGCTGCTTCTTCTGGGTGGTTGTACCAGCTCCTACTACAAGGCGATGAAGACGTTCGGTAAGGAGAAGCGGGACATCCTGGTGTCGCGGGTGAAGGACTCGAAGAAGGACCAACAGCAGGCGAAGGAGCAGATCAAGACGACGATGGAGTCGTTTCAGGAGCTGACGGGGTTTCAGGGTGGGTCGCTGGAGAAGAACTATAAGAAGCTAAATGGTGAGTATGAGAAGGCTGCGGATAGCGCGCAGAAGCTGCATAACAGAATCGATTCGATCGATCAGGTCTCGGGGGATCTCTTCAAGGAGTGGCAGAAAGAGATCGATGGGATGGAGAACAAAAAGCTGAAGGCGCAGTCGACGGTGATGCTGCGGCAGTCGCGGTTGAGTGAGGCGGGGTATATCAAGTCGATGCGGCAGACCGAGGCGCGGATGACTCCGGTGATTACGGCGTTTCGGGATCAGGTTACTTTCTTGAAGCACAATTTGAATGCGCGGGCGATTGGGTCTTTGAAGGGGACCTCGGCGCAGATGTCGACGGATGTAGATGTGCTGATGGTGAGCCTGGATGCGTCGATCGCGCAGGCGGATGCTTTGATTGCTTCTTTGAACTCTGATCAGACGTAGGCAATGGCCGTCGCGGTGGGCGGTAAGAAAACTTGCGAGGAGATGTATGTCTTTTGGGCTGAGGTTAGGGCGCTCTTTTCTGAGCGGTGTGGTCGTGGTTCTTGTCATTACGGCCATAGGATTCTGCCAGAGCGCGACAGGACACCAGGACACGTTGGGTTCGGTACAGCTTGCAACTGCGGTAAAGGAGCGGATTTATCGCGAGTTAGCCGGTGAACCGGGGACTTCGAATGGTGAGGTGCCTTCCTCGCTGGCAGTTTGCCCGGTTAAGCTTTTGAAGATCGGCCCGGATGGTCACTCGGGACTGCGGGTATGGGGTACTAGCAGTAATGGCACGTGCGGGGCAACAGGCAATTGCGATATCTGGGTGTTCGATCCCAAGACCGGCGAACTGCTATTGTCCGCCAACGGTTTTGATCTTCGGGTCGAAGCGGTGGTCCATCACGGGCTATTCGACATTGTGACCAGTCACAATATGAGTGCGGGTTCTGGAGTTCGTGATCTCTACCAATTTGACGGGCATGAATATCAGAACGTTCAAGAGACGAACGAAACGTACCAATGAGAGAGATCAGCCTGTGCGTCAGACCTCTTTGCTAAGCACACGCTTGGCGGCGAGCGAGAGCATGAGGCGGGAGAAGCCGCTGAAGATCATGCTGATGCCGACCAGCGTTCCGATGACCCAGACCGTGCTTGCAGGCCACGACCGCCAGATCATGATGGCGAGGATCAGCGTAATGATGCCGTCGAACAGGAGCCAGCTGGCACCGTGGCGGGGGCGAAGTTGGAAGGACTGGATGATCTCGACGATTCCTTCGAAGACCAGGTAGACGGCAAGGATCAACGTCAGGACGATGAGGGCGTCGAGCGGGTGCAGCAGAAGATAGATTCCGGTGAAGAGGTAGATGGCCCCGACGAGCAGCTCCCAGAGCACCCCGCCGGTGGTGTGGGTCTTGAAGGCGAAGACGAAGTGCGTGATTCCACTGAAGATCATGGCCCAGGCGAAGATGAGCGTTACAGCGAGGCCTGAGAAGGGAGGAATCAGGACGGCGACGAGGCCGGCAAGGATAAGCAGAATGCTGAGGGCGATGGACCAGTTGATGGCTTTTGGGGCAAGGGCGGACAGGGTCGGCGGATAGGTGCTCATTCAGGTGGTCCTCCAAAAGACGTAGGTCTTTGAGTCCAAACGTGGTTGCGCGGAGGATACCATAAGAACTGAATCTGCTGAATAATAGAAGATTGGATGGGAGTTTCCGTCTTCGGTGGAATCCGACGGTAGGTCGAGTTGGGTTCACGCGAAAACGATCGTTTGAACACACGGTGAATGACGCAAAGGTGTGAGTGACGGTTAGTTAGAAGGGGAGTCTTACGAGTATGGCAATGGCACCGTTGGCAATACCGATTAACGAAGCGGGGATGGGCGAGACCGAGCGGGCGCAGTTGTTGGCGCGGCGCTACCACTCTGATTTTGTGGATCTGAAGAACTTCAAGATCTCGCACGAGCTGTTCAAGAGCGTGCCCGTGGACATGATGTTCCGGTACAACTTTGTGCCGTTGGAGCAGATGGAAGGCAAGCTCGCGATTGCGGTCTCCGATCCTTCGAAGCTGATGGTGCTGGATGAGATCTCGGGGCTGCTGGGGCAGCGGCTGGTGACGCGGGTGGCGACACTGAGCCAGATCACCGAGCTGCTGAAGAAGACCGAGCAGTCGCAGCGTGTGCTCGATGAGGCCAGCGAGGGGTTAGCGTTCGATGTGTTGTCGGGCGACGATAACCAGGACTCCAACATCTCGATTGAACGGTTGACCAGCGAAGACGATATCTCGCCGATTATCCGGCTGGTGGATACGACGATCTTTACCGCGCTCGAACGACGCGCCTCGGATATTCACCTTGAGACGTTTGATGATTCGCTGCTGGTGAAGTACCGCATCGACGGCGTGTTGCAGCAGGCGATGGCTCCCATTGCGCGTGAGCACCACCAGACAATTCTTTCGCGTATCAAGGTTATGAGCGAGTTGGATATTGCAGAGCGCCGCGTGCCGCAGGACGGACGTTTCCGCGTGCGTTACAAGGGCCGGCTCATCGACTTCCGTGTGTCGATCATGCCGACGGTTCATGGGGAAAACGCTGTGCTGCGTGTGCTCGATAAAGAGTCGATGTCGGAGAAGTTCAAGTCGCTCTCACTCGACGTGGTCGGGTTTGCGGCAAAGGACCTTGAGCGTTTTCGCCGGTACATCAAAGAGCCGTACGGCATGGTGCTGGTGACGGGCCCGACGGGTTCGGGTAAGACGACGACTCTTTATGCGGCGTTGAACGAGATTAAATCCGAAGAAGATAAGATCATCACGATTGAAGACCCGGTTGAATATCAGATCCGCGGAATCACGCAGATTCCTGTGAACGAGAAAAAGGGCCTGACGTTTGCGCGAGGGCTGCGTTCGATTCTGCGTCATGACCCGGACAAGATTCTGGTCGGAGAGATTCGCGACGCCGAGACTGCACAGATTGCGATCAACTCGGCGCTTACGGGGCATCTCGTGTTCACTACGGTCCACGCGAATAATGTGGTCGATGTGTTGGGACGGTTTTTGAATATGGGCGTCGAGCCTTATAACTTCGTTTCGGCGTTGAACTGCATTCTGGCGCAGCGGTTGGTGCGGCAGGTTTGTGAATTTTGCGTGAGAGATGTGCATTACAGCGATGCTGAGTTGCAGGCCAGCGGACTGGATCTGCACGAGTGGCGTGGTTTCAAGTTCCGCGAGGGGCCGGGATGTATCGAATGCAACGGAACCGGGTTTCGCGGACGATCGGCGATTCACGAACTGCTGGAGCTGGACGACGAGATTCGCGAGATGCTGCTAGCGAAGAAGCCGGGAAGCGAGATTCGTAAGAAGGCCAAGGAGAAGGGCATGGCATTTCTGCGTGATTCTGCGCTGGAGCGTGTGCGGGACGGCATAACGACGTTGCGTGAGATCAATAAGGTAACGTTTATCGAGGCGGGGCGGTAAGGGCAAGGCCTCAGGGAGCACGATTTGACGCTGCATGCACCATGATGGTGACGTAGTGGCAATCGATAGAGCAAGGTAGTCTAGGACGGAATGGAAATTTTACCGAAGACATTAGGCACGCGGCCGCGGCTGGCGGTTGAGGTTCGCGCGGAGGGTGTAGTGGCGGCGCGGGCTGAGGATGCGGCTGCTTTGCTGACGTCCGTGGCGCGGGTGGACCTGCCGAGTGGTGTGGTGGCTCCTGGATTGAAGCCGGGCAATCTTGTCGACAAGAACTTGGCCACGGCGGCGGTGAAGAAGGCGCTCGATACTGTTTCGGGCCGTGGATCGTCCGATCGTGCGGAGCGCGGAGCTGGGCGGTTGCGGGATGTAACGCTGGTCGTGCCGGACTCTGCCGTGCGGGTGCTGTTTCTGGACTTCGATCAATTGCCCACGAAGACAGTCGAGGCACTGCCGCTGGTGCGTTTCCGGTTGAAGAAGCTGCTGCCCTTTGACGCCGACGACGCCATGGTGAGCTACCAGATTATGTCGAGTGAGAAGGGAATCGTCAGGTTGTTGGCGGTTGCTATTCCGAAGGCTGTACTTGAAGAGTATGAGGCCATGGTGCTTGCAGCAGGGTATCTTCCCGGCGCTGTGTTGCCAAGTACGCTGGCCGCTCTGGCGGGGCTTGATGAGACGCCATCACCACTGCTGGTGGTGAATGCCAGCCTGGGAGCAGTAACGACTGCGATTGTGCAGGCTGGGGTGCTGTTGCTGCATCGCTCTGTCGATATGGGAGCGGGGGCGAATGCGGGTGCTCCCATTGAAATGCTAGATACGACACTGCCGCTGGTGGACCGCGAGAGTTCGGTGCAGGAGTGGGCACAGCAGGAGCCGCTCGGAGCAAGTGGATGGGAGGAGTATGACGCTCCCTCTGCGATTCAGCCTTCGATGTTGGGTACAGCGCTGGTGCGGCATATTGAAGTACGGGCTGCTGCACGAGAGGTGGCGCAGGCGGTGAGCGTGGCGGCAGCTTACTTTGAAGACTCGTTGCAGACGACTCCTGAGCAGTTGCTGATGGCGGGAACGCTGGGTGCGGACGCGCTGGCGGAGGCGACAGGCGAGAACGAGCTGGAGAGGCTGCGGGTGCGCGAGATAGTGGATTCAGGAATGATGGAGGCTGGAGCGGTGACCTCGACGGTTCCGCGAGGCTGGCTGGCCGGCGTCCGGGGAGCGCTGAAGAACTGATGCGGATCTCTGTCAATCTTGCGAATCGACCGTTCATAGAGCTGAGACCGCTGTTTGCGAAGTTGCGTCTAACGATGGTGGCGCTGTCGTTACTCGCCGTGGGACTGTGGTTTGCGTTGCACTCGCTGAATGCGAAGGCGAAAGTTGCGCAGGCGAAGATGGATGTGTTGAAGACGAAAACGCAGCAATACCAGCACGAGCGTCAGGCGAACGAGGCCAGGATGCACCAGCCGCAAAATATGGCGGTGTTGGAACGATCGCGGTTCCTCAACACACTCTTTGCTGAAAAGAGTTTCAGCTGGACGGCCGTGATGATGGACCTCGAGAGAGTGCTTCCGGTGGGTGTGCAGGTGACGAGCATCGACCCGGTGATCACGAAGGAAGGCGATGTGAACATTCGGCTGCGCGTGAGTGGGGATCGCGACAAGGCGGTGCAGTTGGTAAGGAATCTCGAGACATCGCAGCGGTTCCTTTCGCCAAGGCTGGCGTCGGAACAGGCGCAGACGCAGGAGGGAAATCGGAATGCCGCGCAGGTGACCGCTCCCGGTGCGGTGCAGTTCGATGTGCTGAGTGGATATAACCCGCTGCCGGAGAAGTCTACGAAGGAAGCCGCGAAGGAAAAGAGTAAGACAGACGACGGTTCTGGCGTGATCAAAAAGAAGAGGGCGACTGCTCCCAAGAGTGCGCTCCCAAGGCCTGGAGTGGTGAAGGCTCCAGCGCAGAAGGGAGCGGCGCGATGACGACTGTTGCTGAAAAGAAGAGAACGGCGGTGGCCGCGAAGCAGTGGGCCGAGAAGGCCAGCCGTCTGGGCACGCTGAAGAACTTCCACATTGCGGGCGTAGTCGTGCTGGGGCTGGTGAATCTCTATCTGCTGGCACATATGGCGTTTGCGTGGCGTGCGGCGAACAATCAGAACGAGCAGGCGTTGGCGGACCAGAAGATCGTGATGGAGACGGCTAAGATCGCGAAGCAGCCATTAGAGGGTCTGGATGAGAAGCTTGCGCAGGCGACGAAAGATTCCGACAAGTTCTATCAACAGCGGCTGCCGTATGCGGATTCGCAGTTTGTCGGAGAGCTGGGCGCGTTGGCGAAGAAACAGGGCGTGAAATTGACTCGGGTGCAGTATGCCCATTCCCCTGTGATGGATGGGACCGCCGGCGCTCTGACCGAGGCACACATGGACGCGAGCTTGAGTGGCGACTATCGGCCGCTGATGCTCTTTATCAACTCGCTCGAGCGGGACAAGATGTTCTTCCTGATCAGCGGTCTGACTTTGACGGGCCAGCAGAGTGGAACGGTCGGGCTGCGGCTCAGGCTCACGACGTATTTGCGGTTGCCGGTGGGAACCGAAAGCTCTGAGAAGAGCGTGGCCAGTACGGATGAGAAGACGGCTGACGCAGCCTCCGATAGCTCTACAGCAGGAGGCCAGCGATGATACGGCTGACTGCGGATCAACAGAAGAAGGGCGGCGCCATTGCTGCGTTTGTGCTGGTCGCGGCTGGGGTGCTGTACTACGAGCTGCGGGATGACAGCCCTGCGCCGGCCGCGCCGCCTGTCGTGGTGACGGCTCCGGAGAGGTCTGCACCCTCCACGGGAGCGGCGGTGGTCGCATTACCGTCGGGAAACATCGTGGGCGCTGCAGCGAAGAAGCTGGGAACGACCTCGGCACAGCTTGACCCCACGCTGCGCATGGACGCGATGCTGGTGACCGAGTCGCTCGTCTACTCGGGGAGTGGAAGAAATATATTTTCTGCAAACTCGGCGCCGGTCGATATTCCTAAGCCGGTTGCGGCTGTACGCCCTGTAAAGGCTGCGCCACCCGGACCGCCACCACCTCCACCCGGGCCGCCGCCACCACCGCCAATCGACCTGAAGTTCTTTGGCACGGCGACCGCCGCGAACGGAACACGCAGGGCATTTCTACTGCATGGGGAGGATGTATTCCTTGCCTCCGATGGCGATATCGTGCAGCGCCGTTATAAGGTCGGGACGATCTCGGCCAACTCGGTTCTGGTCGAGGATATGACGAATAATAATAAGCAGTCACTGCCGCTGTTGGCGCGGTGAATCTGCGGACGCTTGAGGTAGAGGCGATGAGGATGTCTTACTCCCGATTTTGGCTTGATGCTCGCAATCTGCATGAGTGTGTGGAGGGAGATCTGCGCACTGTCGAACGGCAGGGTGAGCAAGGCTTCATGCTGGTCGGTTTGATCGTCGCAATCTTCGTCATCCTGCTGGTGATCAGTGTCGCTGCACCAAAGATGGCCCAGGAGTTGAGGCGAGAACGCGAGGTCGAGGCGCTGCATCGCGGAAACCAGTACGTGCGTGCGATCCAGCTCTATTACCGGAAGAACAACACCTACCCCGCCTCGATGGATGCGCTGGCGAAGGGAACTCCTGTGAAGTATCTGCGCCAGCAGTATGTGGACCCTTTCACGGGGAAGTCAGACTGGCGTTTGATTCACGTGGGTGAGGCGAAGACGACGGTGAAGGGATTCTTCGGCCAGCCGTTGACAGGGCTTGCACCGGGGCTTGGGTCTGCGTCCGGCCTCGCATCACCAGGTGCGGCCGGCGCTGGAGCCGCAGGCTCTAGCTCTGCGTTTGGGTCGTCGAGCGGAAGCTCGTTCGGCTCCTCCAGCGGAAGCTCATTTGGTTCCTCGTCTTCCGGGTCGAGTGGCTTTGGTTCTTCCTCCTCATCCGGAACCAGCGCATTCGGGAGTACGGGCTCCTCTGGCACGACTTTAGGAAGCTCGACGGGGACTGGAACTTCAGGCCCAGGCGCGGCTACGACTAGCACGGACAGCTC
>Ga0302315_10005730_pt1 | contig 10533 bp, 8 predicted proteins | sample III_Palsa_N3_1_FD_200532 | JGI IMG/M metagenome (GOLD analysis project Ga0302315, IMG submission 200532) | Peat permafrost microbial communities from Stordalen Mire near Abisko, Sweden - III_Palsa_N3_1 | ecosystem: Environmental > Terrestrial > Soil > Palsa > Peat permafrost | place: Sweden... | reverse complement strand
CAACCACATTTAAAACAAGGTCGTTTTTAACTTTGGCGGTGCCGGTTTTATCAGCATCTAAAATCAACTTATTTTCGATGATCTGGTTGCGCAGCTGCCCGCCCTGAAAAAGCGTAACCTGTACCGAAGCGGTACCGTTAATGTTGAAAATAGTTTGATTGGAGTAAGCGTAAGCGCCTGATACCGGGCTGCGGCCAAAACCATAACCCGCAGTTGGATTTGCCGACGCGCTGGGCAATAAATTAAACCTGCTTTGGGTTACATCCTCGGCCGCCAATGATTCTGTTAGCTGCGATTGCTTAATGGTAAGGTTGCGTTCCAGCGTAAGCTCAACCGCCCTTTGCAGCGTAATTACCTGCTGGGCATTAGCTGTAAAGGCCATCACCAACAGCACCATGCTTAATAAACTTACCCGTTTTAATTTTAATATATGTTGTATCATAAATTTATATTTGTTGACAGATCATTGTTAGTTCATGGATCATTGCTGATGGCTCATGAAAAATATTTGATCTGCACCTTTATCCGTTTACTATGAATTGCAAGATTACGATGAGCTATGAACCATTAACCATGAACCAAAATGTACCTGGTTAAATCGCCGCAGCTGCTAAAAAAGCTATATCCCGGCCTCATTTGGGATATTAAACCCGATAAACCTTGCATTTATCTCACTTTTGACGATGGTCCTATACCTATTGTTACACCGTTCGTATTAAATATTTTACAGCAATACCATGCAAAGGCTACTTTTTTTTGCATTGGCGATAATGTGCGCAAGCATCCCGATATATTTGAGCAGCTAAAAACCGCCGGCCACGCCATCGGCAACCATACCTTTAACCACCTTAAAGGCTGGAAAACCGACGATAAAACCTACCTGCAAAACACGCTGCAGGCCGATGACCTGCTGCATACCAACCTGTTTAGGCCACCTTACGGCCGCATCACAAGATCGCAGATAAAGTTGTTAAAAAGTGTTAAGCCCGATATTAAAATTATAATGTGGGATGTATTGAGCGGCGATTTTGATGTGGCTTTAAGTCCGGAAAAATGTTTGGCAAATGTGCTGAAGCATACAGAGAGCGGCAGCATTGTGGTTTTTCATGATAGTTTAAAAGCTTATGAACGGCTGGAATATGTTTTGCCAAGGGCGATGGAGGTTTGGACTGGGAAAGGGTACGAGTTTAGCCCACTAAACCCATGACCGCGTGCCGGGCAAAAATATTACTGGCAGGCTTTAGCCTAAGCATCAATTTAGGCTAAAGCCCGCTATTGTACCTCAAATTAGTCCGTTGGCTAAAGCCGAACGGCAATGAATATTTGTATACAGTATGGTTTATTCATCACTTAATGGTTTATACCTCCGATGGCGTACCGACTTAGCCTTAGCGGTGGCGCAATGGGTTACTTTTGATTTGCGTACCGGCATATTTTGCTGCTAACTATAATAATTGTAAATTTATATTTTAATGCGATAAGTTATGACAACAATAACATTGGATATACTGGACGATAAGGCAATAAATTTATTGAAGGATCTGGAATCTCTAAAGATCATCCGTTTGCATGAAACTAACGAGGCCGATATAATAACTCCTGCAAAATCCGTAAAAAAGTATAAAGGTTTGATGACATCGCAATCCATTGAAGAAATTGAAAAACAGTTAAACGACTTACGTAACGAATGGGAATAAAGTATATTTGGGATACCAATACCGCTATTTACTACGTTCAAAATAAGTTCCCATTACCCGCTGAAAAATTAATTGATGAAATAGTTGATGATTATGCAACGGTAATATCGGTAATTACTGAAATTGAACTTTTATGCTGGAAAGTGGCTACCGCAAATGATATAATTATATTAGACCACTTTATTTCTAATTGCATAATTTTTGAACTGCAAAACGATATTAAATTAAAAACTATTGAAATTCGTAAAGCACATGGTCTTAAGCTACCCGATGCTATAATAGCTGCAACCGCCATTGTAATGGATTTGATATTGATTACCCACGACAAAGGCTTCAAAAAAATAACCTCATTAAAACTGCTCAATCCCATAGAAGCTGTATAACAACCGCGCTCCCTCGAAAGCCATAATCAATAAAACCAGCAATTCCGAATTGCTCCCCCCTAATCTCTACCCTCCAACCTCCAATCTCTATTTAGAACTTATCCAAATAACAATTGTGCATTAGCCTGACTTCCTTTTCCCTGCAATTTTTGTAAATTCGCCGCAATAGCTTAAACACGGTTTTTTGCCGCTGTTTTTTTATCATTTACTTACCTAAAAAATCAAATACCATGGCTTTTGATTTAGATATGATCAAAAAGGTTTACGATCGCTACAGCACCCGCGTGGCTGCTGCCCGTAAAGCGACCGGTAAACACCTTACTTTAACCGAAAAAATATTATACGCCCACCTTTCCGAAGGCGATGCACAGCAGGCTTTTGGCCGTGGCGTTGATTATGTTGATTTTGCACCTGACCGCGTAGCCATGCAGGATGCTACGGCCCAAATGGCGTTGCTGCAGTTTATGCAGGCAGGCCGCCCGCAGGTTGCCGTGCCCTCCACTGTACATTGCGATCACCTTATACAAGCCAAAGTTGGCGCAATTGCCGACTTGCAAACCGCCAAGGATGTGAACATGGAAGTTTATGATTTTCTGGCATCGGTATCTGATAAATACGGTATCGGTTTCTGGAAACCGGGCGCGGGTATCATTCATCAGGTGGTATTGGAAAATTACGCTTTCCCCGGCGGTATGATGATAGGTACCGATTCGCACACGCCTAACGCGGGTGGTTTGGGTATGATTGCTATTGGTGTTGGCGGTGCCGATGCCTGCGATGTAATGGCCGGTTTACCCTGGGAGCTAAAATTCCCTAAGCTGATAGGCGTAAAGCTAACGGGTAAATTATCGGGATGGACATCGGCTAAAGACGTTATTTTGAAGGTTGCGGGTATACTCACCGTTAAAGGTGGTACAGGCGCTATTGTTGAATATTTTGGCGAAGGAGCGCGTTCCTTATCGGCTACCGGTAAAGGAACCATCTGTAATATGGGTGCCGAAATTGGCGCTACCACTTCTATCTTCGGGTACGACGAGAAAATGGCCACTTACCTAAGCGGTACCAAACGTGCCGATATTGCCGAACTGGCTAATACCGTTGCGGAACACTTAACCGGCGACGAGGAAGTTTATGCCAATCCTGAACAATACTTCGACCAGGTTATCGAGATCAACCTTACCGAACTGGAACCGCATGTGAACGGCCCCTTTACGCCCGACCTGGCATGGCCCATCTCTAAATTCGCTACGGCGGTTAAAGAGAACGGCTGGCCAACAGTGCTGGAAGTTGGCTTGATAGGTTCATGCACCAATTCATCCTACGAAGATATTACCCGTTCGGCCTCCATAGCTAAACAGGCTACCGATAAACACCTGAAAACAAGGGCCGAATTTACCATCACTCCGGGTTCGGAACTGGTGCGTTATACGGTTGACCGTGATGGTTACCTCGGTACTTTTGCCGAAATGGGCGGCGTAGTTTTGGCTAATGCCTGTGGCCCGTGCATAGGCCAGTGGGCGCGCCATACTGATGATCCTACCCGTAAAAACTCCATCATCACCTCCTTTAACCGTAACTTTGCCAAACGCCAGGATGGCAATCCAAATACCCACGCGTTTGTGGCTTCGCCGGAGATTGTTACCGCGTTTGCTATAGCCGGCGATCTGACCTTTAACCCGCTAACCGATACCTTAACCAACGAGTTAGGCGAACAGGTTAAATTTGACGAACCCGAAGGCATTGAAATGCCGCTAAAAGGCTACGCCGTGCAAGATGCCGGTTACCAGGCACCTGCCGAAGATGGCAGTGCAGTGGAGGTTCGGGTTGATCCAAAATCATCACGTTTGCAACTGCTGGAGCCGTTCAGCGCCTGGGAAGGCACTGATATTACCGGCTTAAAGTTGCTGATAAAAGCCAAAGGCAAATGTACTACCGATCATATCTCCATGGCTGGCCCATGGTTAAAGTTCCGCGGGCATCTGGATAACATATCCAATAACATGCTTATCGGCGCTATCAACTACTTCAATAACACGGCCGATAGCGTTAAAAACGAACTCACCGGCGAATACGGCCCGGTACCTGCCACACAGCGCGATTATAAGGCGCATGGCATAGGTTCAATTGTAGTTGGCGACGAGAACTATGGCGAAGGCTCATCGCGCGAGCACGCGGCTATGGAGCCCCGCCATTTGGGCGTACGTGCCATACTGGTAAAATCATTTGCCCGTATACACGAAACCAACCTCAAAAAACAAGGCATGCTGGGCATCACCTTTGCCGATAGTGCCGATTACGATAAGATACAGGAGGACGATATATTCGACATTACCGGCCTAACCACCTTTACCCCTGGTAAACAGTTAACCGTAGTGCTGCACCACAAGGATGGCTCAACTGAATCATTCGCGGTGAACCATACCTATAACGCGCAGCAAATAGAGTGGTTCAAAGCAGGTGGCGCGCTGAATATCATCCGCAGGCAAATGGCTTCTTAATTGAGGCGAAAGCTGAAAGGTAAAAGGCCAGGGTGAAAATCCAAAGCAAAAAGCCTCTCCATTTTTGGGGAGGCTTTTTTTGTGGGGCTTATAAAATATTTACTCTAATTGGATATTACGGCAGACCTGACCAGGCTATTCCCCGCGCTTTAGAGCGCCAGGTTGTATTGATAAGAAGGAAAATCGCAATAAATACTCAATAAATTGATATGGTCAAAGTGTTACGAAAATGCCTGTTTGTAGTTTTCATAACAAGGTGGTCAATCTCCGGAAGGTCCAATATTACAGCTATTTATATTATTTCCTTATCCACCACTCAGTTTATTGCTTAAATTCACCGTCCATAATATTAATTTATTGATATGAAAAATAACAGTTATCATTTTGCTTGCCCACAACGAAAGTTTTTGGCTCAAATAATTTGTGGTTTTCTAATAGTAGTTGCATTCATTCCGCCTATTTATGCACAAAACAGGAAACATTCTGTTGGAACGCATTTGAGCGTTGCTAAACAAAGCGGGAATTCTATTTATTTGGATACGACTTATTCATTCCGGGAGCGCGCGGCGGATCTCGTCTCACGTATGACGTTAAGTGAAGAAGTGCTGCAGCTTCACACCAATTTTGCTCCTGCCATATCCCGATTGGGTGTAAGTCAATATTATTACTGGAGCGAGGGGCAGCATGGCATTAATGCGATGTTTGGAAGTATAAACATTGGCGATGCCAAAAAGGAGGAGGGATATTGGAGCCCTCATGCAACAAGTTTTCCGGTAAATTTTGCAACAGCCATGAGTTGGGACCCGAAACTCATCTACAAGGAAACTGAAGCAATTTCAGATGAGGCTCGTGGTTTTATAGATAAATCTTTATTTAATGCGGGTCAAAATAATTTAGGCGATTCAGCTCGTAATTATGGGAATTTGGTATACTGGGCGCCAACAATTAATATGGACCGCGACCCACGCTGGGGCCGTACCGACGAAGCATTTGGCGAAGATACTTACCTTGCCGCGCACATGGCGGCGGCGTTTGTGAATGGTTTTCAGGGACAAACAATGGACGGGCAATCAAAAACCGGGTATTTGAAAGTGGCAACTACCGCAAAACATTACGCGATGAATGACGTTGATAACAATCGTTATGGGGTATCATCTGATGCGCCCGATGAGGCTATAAGGGATTATTATACGGCAACATTCCGTTATCTTATTGAGAACGCCCATGTTGCAGGTTTAATGACCTCTTACAATGCCATTAACGGAACCCCGGCTGTAGCCAATACATACACTGTTAACGAATTAGCGCAGCGAACTTTTGGTTTTGATGGTTACATTACCTCCGATTGTGGCGCGGTGGGCACCACTTACAAAAATTTCCCGGATGGACATGACTGGGCAGCACCGGGATGGAGCACAAATCACCAGGGCGATAAGGCAGTTTGGATGAATAAGGAGAGTGACCATACTGTATCAGGTGTGGCCGGTGGTTTGGCGTACGCCCTTAGAGCAGGAACTGATCTTAACTGCACAGGTGATGAAAATACCCTTCCCAATATAGAGGAAGCAATAAGAGCCGGTGTACTGAGTAAAGGCGTGATAGATATTGCCCTTACCAATGTATTCACCATCCGGATGAGAACCGGAGAGTTTGATCCTTCCGCCAAAGTTCCTTATACAAAAATCACTAAGAGTGTAATTCAAAGTGTAGCCCATCAGCAATTGGCCGAAGAAGTGGCAGAGAATTCATTAGTCCTGCTCAAGAATGATACTGTACCGGCAATGCACAAGTGTTTATTACCAATGGATGCGCCTATGGTAAATAAGATTGTAATTGTTGGCAACTTAGCAAATGAGGTAACATTAGGGGGGTATTCGGGTAGTCCTTCACTTAAAGTAAGTGCTGTGCTGGGTATTACATCAGCCATGAAGGCTGTTAATCCAAACTGTAAGGTAATTTTCGACAATACCGGGACATCTACAACTTCAGAAAACCCTGCCATTTTAAGCGAAAAGACAAAATCTGATATCAGGAGTGCCGATTTGGTGATTGTTTTCGTGGGAACTGATGAAGGAGTTTGTCATGAAGATCAGGATCGTACAGGTATAGAAATGCCGGGCAACTATGATTCAATGATTGGCCAGGTAGCAGCGCTTAATAACCCAAATATGATAATGGTTATTCAGTCTGTTGGCCCTGTTTCTATTAATTTTACCCAGCAGTGGTTTCCTGCTATAGTGTTCAGCAGTTTCAACGGCGAGAGCCAGGGAACAGCGCTCGCCAATATATTGTTAGGTAAAAAAAATCCGGCGGGGCATCTTAATTTTACTTGGTATAAAAACAACACCCAGCTTCCCGATAAATCGAATTATTACCTCACCCCGAATAAAACGAAAGGATTGGGTCGCACCTATATGTACTTCAGAGAAATCCCTTCCTATCCGTTTGGGTATGGGCTAAGCTATACGCAGTTTAAATTTTCAAATGTACATGTTTCCAAAACCGAAATAACACCGGATGACAGTGTTGTAGTAAGTTTTGATGTTACCAACACGGGTAGCACAGCCGGAGAGGCTGTTGCGCAGCTGTATGTTGCATTTCCAAAAATTAAAGGGGAGGAAATGCCTGTAAAGAAATTAGAAGGATTTGAAAAGTCAGAAAGTCTTCAACCGGGACAAACCCAGCACGTATCCTTAAAAGTAGATGCTCACAACTTATCGTTATGGAATGAGAAGGAATTGAAGGCCATGGTTTATAATGGAGTATATGAATTTCAGGTTGGATATAACTCCCGCGATATTGTTAGTTCTGCACCTGTCAATATTCAAGGCACCCTAACACCTAAAATTGTACGTGTAACGCTGCAACCCGAGGCGCTCATTTATCCTGTTGGGACAACCCTTAATCTTAACAATAAAAACAAATGGATAAAAAGCGATATTAACCCCGAACTGGAAGATTTGCATTCCCCTGCCGATAACATAATTGAAGCTGTTAATAATGATGATTCATTTGTTAACCTGGCGGGTACCCAGGTGCAGTATCAATCAAATAACAAATCAGTTGCTAAAGTTAATGATGCAGGTATAGTAAAAACAATTGGAGTTGGGGTAGCTACTATAACGGCAAGCGTTAATGGGATATCAGGGTCGATGGTAATTGTAGTGAAGTAGCATCCTGATGTTAAAAGAAGATGCATTTGAGAGAATACAATGGATATTAGGGCAGGCTTGGCCAGGCCATTCCGTACGCTTTGGAGCACCGGGGTATGTTGACAAGAAGGAAAATCGCGATTAACAATTTCAATCCAATAACCTAACTTAGTATCACTCATGCGTATCCCCACCATAAAAGGAATAATAGACCGCCGCATACTGGTTAACTATACCATTGATGCCGGCGTGGCGCAAAGCATCGTCCCCGCGCCGTTTAAACCCAAGCTGGTAAATGGCAAAGCCATTGCCGGCATTTGCCTCATCAGGCTAAAACACATCCGGCCCAAGGGCTTGCCCGCGTTCACGGGCCTGGCATCCGAGAATGGCGCGCACCGGATAGCCGTGGAGTGGCTGGAGAACGGCGAGCTGAAGGAAGGCGTTTACATCCCCCGCCGGGATTCCTCCTCGGGCTTCAATACGCTGGTTGGCGGCAGGCTGTTCCCCGGCAAGCATTACCGGGCAAAGTTTGATGTAAAGGAAGCAAACGGCGACTATCATGTAGCCTTTAACAGTTCCGATGGCACTATGATCAGCGTGGATGCCAGCCTGGCCCAGACGTTCGATCCGGCATCCATATTTCACGACCTGGCAACTGCCTCGGCCTTTTTCAAAACCGGCGCGCTGGGCTATTCGCCGAATAATAACAAATACGATGGCCTGCTGCTCAACACCTATAAGTGGGAAGTTAAACCCCTCCGGGTAAGCCGGGTAATATCCAGCTTTTTCGAAAACAAACAAGTTTTCCCCGAAGGCTCCGTAACTTTCGACAATGCCCTGCTCATGACCAATATTGAACACGAGTGGACATCGGTAGAAAGTAAAGTTTGCGGGTGAGCCAGTCGGCTGGAATTTTCATTAACTAAATAAATTAATATGAAAAACTTATTTTACAACATATTTCGATAGGTATAGAGAAAGGACAGAACAAGATGAAGAATTACAAAAGAGATATGATTCGACAAAAAATAAGGGCCAATAGTTTTCAACTTAAATCATACAAATGCTATCAAAAAACATTTTTTTCATAATTTTAATTTTAGGCTGTTTTCTTTTCTATTGCTGCAATTCACGCACAGACAGGGGGGTAACGGATAGCTCTAAAAATGATAGTGTTTTAAAATTGACACAGAATAAAAATTTAAATTTGGAAATTAAAACCGATCCTAGACAATTAAAAGTTGATAGTAATACTGAATTCGAAAGAAGAATATATTTCGAAATTGATCAAATATATTCTGGGAAAGTTTATTCTACAAAAAATAATCAGAGTGCTTTTTATCGGGTTCTCATAGTGCCTGAAGAAGAAAATATTATGATAATCGCAGAAAATATTGAGGTGCTTGGAGAAGAAGGCGGAAACTTCAAATTGATTAAATTATCTCGACTAACTGACGACGATTCGGTATTGCCCAAATTTGGTATTAGCAGTGTTGATTCACTAAAATTTATAGACAGTGTAAATATTGAAGGGTACTTTAACAACACTAAAAAAAGAATAAATTTAGATAAATTAAAACCATATCATCCTATATTTTAAAATACTACTTTCTTGCAGACTCCCCCGCTTGCAGAGAGTCCAATTGGGTTCTGGGCGGCTTGTTCTATCGGCTTGCTTTTATCAGCTATACTCATTATCTTGTCAAACCAACTTTTCACATGAGTATAATCGAACAATTTGTGCCAGCCGCTGGGTATCCAAACCTGAAGAAGATATGGAGGATCTATGGTATTTGTTTCATATTTTTCTTAATACCAACTCTACTAATTCGAGCCGACTTGACGGAACACTTGGCGGCTGTATTATTTGTTTTTGTTATGTTATCAATCATTTTACTCACCGACCGTAGCGCAGTATGGGTAACTATATCCAATATAGATGGCACTTTCACTTATAGAACCGTAGATTGCTTTGGAAAAGAAAGAGATACTGCTGTTGAACTTCTAACCGCTAAGGTAACTTATAAATACGCTCGATTAGGCAGGAATAGAAAGGGGTATAGGTTGAGGTTATATAATAACTACTTCAGCAACCGAATTACATTGAAAGAGGCTCTTGATAACACAGAGTTTAATGTGGAGCAGCTCGATCAGATGGTTGCCATTATAAATAAACATATACCGGTACCGATTGAACGTCAAGATTCTCAATTTGGCTTTTAAATAATCTTTGGCGGCTACCAACAAGCTAGTTAGATTCTGTATTGTATCTTTGAATTGCTAGACCTAACTTCGATGCACCATTTACATACCGTATATAGCACTTTGGATAACTTAAGCTGCCGCAAGCGTCCCCGGCTTGTGGCCCATTTGATTAGTAAGGATAGTATTCTTTAGTTCGGATAACCAAAAGGCAATGGTACTCCGCGCTTTAAGCCTTGCTGTATAATACCAATTCGTTCCAGGTTAGTAAAGGCCTTCAAACTTATAACTCCCCCAACTGAGTATGTCGGGCACCCAATCGGGTAAATGCTACTTGTGCTCCGCTTGCAAAAAAACCATACCCGTGCGCAGTATGCGGCGCCGTGCAATATAAGCTATACTCCGCCCCACCCCATTTGCCCAAAACCAATTATTATGTATTTTAGCTACATCAACAATGGCTAAACCCCAATAACTAAACCCAATGAAAAAGCCTCAGCTCATCCTCATCACCTTGTGTTTGTTCCTGATCGCCTGCAGCTTGCCGCCGCAATATACCGGCTACCGGCTGCCCGCTACCAAACACGTAACCGTGTTTTAT